>RCUU01000043.1_pt1 | contig 67641 bp, 60 predicted proteins | sample 2166211 | NCBI WGS metagenome assembly RCUU01 (sample SAMN09932620, study PRJNA488358) | compost metagenome | feature: garden; material: soil; isolation source: compost soil in phenylacetic acid-enriched culture | place: Germany: Experimental Botanical Garden Goettingen | collected 2016-01-27
GGTAGGTCCGCACGCCCCACTGCCGCTCCATCGCCTGCGCTTTCATTTCGTCGCGGACGACCAAACCTCCGATTTGAAATCGATCCGGAAGCGCCTGAGCGATCCGCAAATAGTATTGAGCCCGAAAGCCCGCCCCGCCGATGAGGCTGAAAGTGACCGGCATGCTTGCTTCCCTCCTTCGCGTTCTTCACGCCATCGGGTGAAACCGGGGCGCCTTCCTGAGAATGCTCTCCTGCACGTAAAAGATCGAATCCTTCGGCAGTGGCAACGAAACCGGCTTCCCGGTTGCGGAGGATTCGTAAATCGCCATGATGAGCTCGATCGTTTTTCGTCCCTCATTTCCGTCGATCAGTACCTGCCGGCTACCCGTTTCAATGGCGCGCAGCACGTCGTCAATTTGCCCGGCGTGCCCAGTATATTGCAGTGGTGCGACCTCTGCGGCCACTTGCTGGATTTCCGCTTCCAGGTCCGGATTCCGCTCCGGAAAACCACCATCCCCTTCGGCTGATGCGTATACCTGCCACGGCATTCCCACCTTGGCGTGCTCCCCCTGAAAGACAAGCCGCTGTTCTTCGCCATGATGGACGACCGAGCTGGTCACTTGACCCAGACTACCGTCCGGGAACTTAAGGATCGCGATAGACAAGTCTTCAACCTGCGAATTGCCGTGCGACGTATTGGCGGTTACCGCTAGGACTTCCGAAGGCATCCCTCTGATCCACAGCAGCAAATCCAGATGGTGCACCGCATGATTCATCACACAGCCGCCACCTTCAGCTTCCCACGTTCCCCGCCATTCGACATCGTAATAGCTGCGCCCGCGCCACCAATAGGAATTAGTCTCGGCATGGACGATGCGGCCCGTCAATCCGGTATCGATCACCCGTTTAACCTGGCGGATCGGGTCATAGAAACGGTTTTGTCCAACGATGGATAAGAGTGCATGGCCTCTAGCCGCCGCCTCCAGCATCCGGTCGCATTCAGACAGTGAGGGGGCCATTGGCTTTTCGACCAAGACATGCTTGCCCGCCAACAGGAATGCCGAAGCTAGATTTGCGTGGGTAGACGGAGGGGTGCACAGGGACACCAAATCTACCGAATCAGAGTTCACAATTTCCTCGTAATCCGAATAAATCTCGCAATCCAGGCTAAAACGTTCCTTCAGCTTCTGCGCCTTCTCTCCGCTCCGATCAACCAGCGCCGTGATCCGGCAGCGGTCCCTAAAGCGGGTAAATGCCTCAAGATGCGTTACGGCAATCGAGCCGGTGCCGACAAGGGCGACATTGATCATGAATTCTCTCTCCCCTGGTTGTCTATTTAATCAAATCGGTTGGGTTCATGCCGGTAATTTTTTTGAACAAAGTGCTGAAATAGGGCACGTTCTTGTAGCCGACCCGCTCAGCCACCTCATAGACGAGCATCGTACGCTGCAACAGCAGCTCGCGTGCTTTTTCGATTCGAACCCGGGTCAGATAGTTGTTGAACGTTTCGCCGGTGATGTTTTTGAAAATGATCGACAAGTGGTTGCGTGAAATGTAGAGCTTCTCCGACAACTCCGCCAACGTGATGTCCTCGGCATAATGCTCATGGATATAACCGGTCATGTAATCCACCACCTGCCGGTGTTTGTTGTTTCCCCGCCATTGGCGGCTGCTGCAGATGAACGTGATTTTGTCCGACAGCCATTCCGTGAGCTGCTCCGGACCGGTCAAACCAACCAGCTCCTTCGTAATCTGTTCGCCGGGCACGAGATCATTAAGCAATACGCCGGCTTCATAGAGACAATACGTAAATACCCCCCACAGCTCGCTGGCGAGGATTTGCACCGATTCAGGCGTCATCGCCTTCTGAAGCTCCAACCGGCTCATGTAATCCGCAACCAGCTTCTTGGCCTCCGCTTCCTGAGACGCTTTCATCGCGGAAGCCAATTCCACATAGAACTTGACCGAAAACAAATTGTCCGCGAACACGTAATCGTCTTCGTCCTCTTGATAAGCGTAAAGCGCGTAGGCCGGATCCCGCCGTCCCGCCCTTAACTCGATGGCACGGAACGCTTCCTCCGTCGACTCCGGAATCTGAAGCCATTGCCGCTTAACGCCTCCGATCCCCACTCGTACGACTAGCTTGAGATAACATTTGATCGCATTAATCAGCTTCACGCCCAGCTCATGCAGCTTCTTGTCTAACAGCTCCGCCGGTTCCTCCGGCCGCGGATGGACCATCAACACCGCCCTCGTACTGTGCAGTTCGGTATATTCCACGGAACTGAACATTTTGCGAGCTACCTCGCAAGCGATATTGCGGATCGCAAACCGGAACAGATTCCAGTCCGACAAAGAAAATTCACTGACGCGCGCATCCCGGACCAGGTCGATGCCAATCGTGATATGGCTGAAATCTGTCCAATACCGATAGGGTTCCGGCAGACGACCCGCTTCCCGGTAGGAGCTGTCCAGCGTGCCAACGACGGCCGAACGGACCCACTCTTTTTCGATGAAGGGTTCATATAAGCTGAGCTTACGCTCCATCTCACCTTGCTTCTGCCGGCTCTCTTCCTCCTCGGTTAGCTCGCCGATCACCTTGGTTAAGATCGTCTTCAGCGTTGGCACGCTAATCGGTTTGGAGACGTAGTCGCTGACATTAAAGCGCAGCGCTTGCCGCGCATGTTCGAAGTCCGAATAGCCGCTGAAAATAATGACCTTTCCGTCATACCCGTCCTTGCGCAGCTGTTCGATCATATCGATGCCATTCATCGCCGGCATGTAAATGTCCGTGATCACGATATCCGGTTCGGTTCGACGAACCACATCCAGCCCGTCCGTGCCGTTCAGCGCCTCTCCAACCCATTCCGCCCCCAGCTGTTCCCACGGAATAGCGCGTTTCATACCTTGCAGCACTTGGCGTTCATCATCGACGATGGCGATTTTCCACATCCTCAATTACCTCCTTGGCTGTTCTCCTAGATGATCTTTACGAGAGTCCCGCTCACGCGGCTGGTCCCGGTTCTATCGGTTCACCAATCGGGGGCACCGGCGGTTCCAGTAGTTTCGGCAGCGTAATGACGACACGGGTGCCGCCTTCCGCACGTTCGGATAATTCCACGCCGTAAGCGCCTTCAAAGTAACCGGCAATCCGCTCCCTCACATTGCGGACGCCATACCCTCCGGTCCGCCGTTTACGCTCGCGGTCTACGGCCTGTTTCAGTCCAGCGCCGTCGTCTTCGATCGTAATGGTAAGCAAATCCGGCTGCTCCTCCAGTTTGATCCAGACCTTGCCGCGGGAACGCCCATTAAACCCATGAACGATGGCATTTTCCACGAACGGCTGCAGCGTCAGCTTCGGGATAAACAACTCCTGAATGGAGAGCGGCGCATCAATAACGTAGTCCAACTCTCCCCCGCCTCCGGCTTGCCAGCGCAGCTGTTGAATCTCCAGATAGCAGTGGATATGTTCCAGCTCCTCGTCGATCGTAATGAAGCTATTACCATTGGACAAGCCGATCCGGAACATGCGCCCCATCAGCTCGAGAATCCGGCTCAGCTCGTCTTGCCCTGCTTCAATCGCCATCCAATTCAACTGATCCAGCATATTGTACAGAAAATGAGGGTTAATGTTGGCCTGCAGCGCTTCGATTTCCGCCTTACGCTGCTGTTCATACCGCCGCTGCAGCGAGCGGTACAGCTCTTCGATCTGCTCCATCTGCTTGCGGTACCCGTCGAAGAGATAACCAAATTCGTTCTCGTAATCGTCCGGCAGATCCACGGGATGACCACCGCTGCCGGCAGGGCCACCGCCTCCCACAAAATACTGACGCATCGCCATGACGAGACTCTTGATCGGCTTCGTAAATTGGCGGCTTAAATAGAGGGTCAGCAGCAATGCCAACAAAATGGCGAAAACCCCTATCATGCCGATGACCAGCGCCAGTCGGAAGCTGCCTTTCGTAATTTCGCTCCAGGACGTGATTTCCACGAGCATCCAATGGGAATCGCGCATCTTGGAATACACCAGCAGCGAGTCGCCCAGCTCCCGCTGGCCCCGAATATGCATATACCCGGACTGGTCGGTTTTCACGTCGATCCACTGGGACAGCTCGGTATGCTCCGGAACCTGACCGGTTTTCACCGTCTGCTGCCCCAAAGTGTCAATCATCATCCGGTTGACCGGCGCGGAATGCCCGGCCAGCAGCTGTTCGATCTCCTTCGCTTTGACGTGGACGACCAGCACGCCGAGGTACTTGTCCTCTTCAACAATTTTGCGCGCGAAGCTAAGCACTCGCACATTCCCTTGGAAGCTGGGGATTTCATGCTCACGGGACCAGGCGAAGTCGTTCTTGTCAAGCGCCTCCGCCCACTCCTGTTTGGCCAGATCGCCTAAACCGCGGAATTGGATATAGCTGTTGGCGTCCCCCCGCAGCGGACGCTCCATATATAAGTCGATTCCTTGAATGATCGGAATCGAATAAGTCAGATTGGCTAAGGCACGCTCCACGCTGACGGACCGGCGATGCCGGTCGTATTCGTCCTGCCGGTCGCGCAGAAACGTAATGAGCTCATTATCGCGGGATGTCGACAACGAGATTTGCTCGATCGTCACCAACCGGGTGGTGATTTCGTTGTTGAGCTCGTCCAGCAGCAGCTGCTGATAATGGGAGCTGGTCTTCGCCAGCTCATTGGACGAAATGCGGTAGCTGGCCCAGGCAATACAGGCTAATACGGCTACGATAAAGATGGCAAAACTGCGAAAGAATAAACTATCGATCCGGAACTTCTTGAACGGATTCGTCATGCTCAAGACTGCACTCCCTTCAGGTGTAAGGAAAAAACGGTAAAGCCGCGAAGGAAATTCACGCTTTACCGTTATATAATTGGCCGTCCGCCGTCCCTATCCCTTTATTCCGGTTGTGGCAATCCCCTCGACGAAGTATTTTTGCAAGAACATAAAGATCAAGGTAGCCGGAACGATGGATACGAGCGACATCGCCAGCAGTTGCCCCCATTCCTGAGCCGACTGGGAATCGTTGATCATCCGCAGCGCCAGGCTGACCGTGTATTTATCCACCGAGTTGAGATACAGCAGATGTCCGAGGAAATCGTCCCAGTTCCAAAGGAAGCAGAAGATCATTACGGTCACGATAGCCGGAACCATCAGCGGCATGACGATCCGGAAGTAAATGCCGAACCAGGAACAGCCGTCGATTTTCGCCGATTCATCCAGCTCCTTCGGGATGCCGCGTACGAACTGGATCAACAGGAAGACGAAGAACGTCCCGCCCGCGCCGCCTGCAAGCATATGCGGTACGATAAACGGCCAATACGTGTTCACCCAGCCAAGTTGGTGGAACAAGGCGTATTGCGGAATGATCAGTACCTGCCCCGGCATCATCAAAGTGAGCATGAACAAGGAGAACCAGAGGTTTTTCAGAGGAAAATTCAGTCTCCCGAACCCAAACGCGACAAGCGTGCTGGATACCAGCGTCGCTGCGATGACCGCCGCCTCCAGGGCAAATGTGTTCAGGTAAAAATCGGTAAAGGAATGGCCAGGCACCGAATTCCAGCCTTTAACGAAGTTGCTCCACTGCGGGACCGAAGGGAAAATATTCGGTGAAGCCAGCTCGCCGTTTGTTTTGAGCGACGCGCCGATCCACCAAAGCACCGGATAGACCATCACCAGACTGAACGAGATCATAAAGAAGTGCCGGATCAGCGGCTTCCATTTGAAAGTCATTTGGCTTTTCTCCCTTCCGGTTCCGTTTCGTAGAACACCCAGTATTTCGATGTCCCCGCGATGATCAGCGTAGCCACAACGATCATGATCAGCATAATCCAGGCCAAAGCCGAGGAATAACCAAGCTGGTACCGGCTAAACGCCCGCTCGTACAAGTAGAGCGCATAAACATAAGTCGAGTTCATCGGGCCGCCGTTCGTGATGACAAACGCCGAAGTAAACATTTGGAACGCGTTGATGACGCCCATGACCAGGTTGAAGTACAGGACCGGGGACAGCATCGGCAGCGTGATGTTGAAGAACTGGCGAACCTTGCCGGCGCCGTCCACGGCGGAAGCCTCGTACAGATCGCCCGGGATTTGCTTGAGGCCTGCCAGGAAAATGACCATCGACGAACCAAATTGCCAGATCGTTAGCAGAACCAACGTGCTTAACGCCGTATCGGGACTGGTAATCCAGCCTTTCCCCTCAAGGCCAAACGCTCCGATGATTTTGTTGAAGATGCCGTCCACGCCAAAAATATTACGCCACAGCAACGATACGGCGATACTGCCACCGATCAGCGACGGGAAATAAATCGCCGTGCGGTACAACCCAATTCCTCGCACCGCCCGGTTCAGCACGATGGCGACAAGCAGCGCCGCGATCAGCTTTAATGGAACCGAAGCCAAAACGTACAGGAACGTAACCTTGACCGAGGTGACGAACTTGGAATCCGCCGTAAAGATCAGTTCGTAATTTTTGGTGCCTACCCAGTTGATCGGCTCCAACAGCGTGTAATCCGTAAACGAATAGTAAAGCGATAAAATCAGCGGGTACGCGGTCAACCCGAGAAAACCGAGCAACCACGGCGAAATAAATAAATAGCCGGCGACCGGGGCATTCCATCTTTTCAGGAATTGCCGGCGCTTCTTGATTCCTGGCGCGTCTTTGACGGCCAAGGCCGCGGAACTTTTCATGCTTGCTTCACCTCTGCAGTTTCTGAGTGCTTATAACTCAAGTATAGGGCGGGCCCGCGGCCGGTTGTAGAAGAGGAATCCTCGAAATCTTTTAAAATATCACGAAAAAATCAATACATCCGTCGCCCCTGCTGATCGGGAATGCCGCTTTTACGATAGAAGTACGTGTTGATTTGATCTCTCCATTCCTTGGCATGCTCCGCCTGCTCCGCCAATCGCTCAGCGACCTGCCGATGCAGCGGTTCTTCGATCAGGCCGGACAATCCCGCCCACAGCTCCGCCAGCTTCCCGGCTTGCTCGACCCCTTCGAAATGGGTATCGTAAATATGCTGGATGACCGTCTTGCCGGATTGCAACACGTGGGTGTAGGGAACGTGATGGAAGAAGAGCAGCAGCTCGTCCGGACAAGTCTCCAGCGTTTCATAGCGACTTTGATTCGGCTCCGCATATTGTGACGTGTAACCCGTTCCCGTCGCGATCGTCCGATCAACGCCGATGCCGCGGCAATCCGCGAAATGATACGTCCCCCACATCGAGTATTCATAACCGTCCACATTAGGACCGTAATGGTGGTTCGGATTCACCATAAAGCCGATGCCCAGCGGGGCGGTATACTTTTCGTAAATGCTCCAGGAATCCATGAGGATGCCGCGAATGACCTGGATCACCCGCTCGTCGCTGCCGAATACCAGCCGAATCCATTCATCCGCAATGCCTTCGGCGCTAAGCTCCGGATTCCAAGCCAGTCGCCCATACCCGTAAAGGTTGGCCTGTGCCAGTAAATGCCCGGTCCAGTTGGCGTCGCTGCCGATATTCGATACGGCGGCGAATCCGCTGTAACGGGAGGCGTGCAACGTACCGTCCACGATCCGTTTGACGGTCGATCCTTCGCCTTTCAGATGGCTGTCAAAGTCCAGTACTTCCTTCCACTGGGGTACGAGGTAGCAGACATGGTGTTGCTGCCCGGTATATTCTTGGGTGACCTGAAACTCGATCATTTGGTTCGTCAACGGCATCGCGCCCAGCAGCGGCGATACCGGCTCGCGCACCTGAAAGTCAATCGGACCGTTTTTGACCTGCAAGATGACGTTCTCTTTGAATCGCCCGTCCAGCGGGACGAAATGATCGTAGGCGGCCCGTGCCCGATCCGTCTTGCGGTCTCTCCAGTCCTGCTTGCAGTTGTAAACGAAGCATCGCCAGATCACGAGCCCGCCGTAAGGCTCCAGCGCCTCGGCCAGCATATTGGCGCCGTCGGCATGATCCCGCCCATAGGTGAACGGTCCCGGCCGGTTCTCCGAATCCGCCTTCACCAAGAACCCGCCAAAGTCCGGGATCGTTCGGTAAATCTCCGCTGCGCGTTCGCGCCACCAGGCCGCAACCTCCGGGTCAAGCGGATCGGCGGTAGATAACCCGCCGATTTCCAGCGGGGCCGCGTAATTGATGCTGAGGAACAGCTTGATGCCGTACATGCGGAAGATCTCGGCCACCCTGGCTACCTCTGGCAATAACGCCTCTGTAATCAGCTCGGTTTCGATCCGGTGCACATTCACGTTGTTGATGGCAATCGCATTGATGCCCGTCGAGGCCAGCAACCGCGCGTAGTCGCGAAGGCGCTCCAGGTTCTGCGTGAATCGATTGTTTTCGTAAAAAATCGAGGAACCGGCATACCCACGCTCAATGCTTCCGTCCATATTGTCCCATTGATTCAGCATCCGGAGCCCATTCACCGGACGTTCCACGATATTTAACCCTTTCAGCGATTGTCCGGTACCGATGCGGCGCAGCACATCAAATGCGCCATACAGCAAACCGGCGTCGCTATCTGCGCCGATGGCGATCCGCCCAGAACTACCGGGCTCATGCCGCAGAGCATACCCCTCCCGGCCCAGCCCCAAGCTAGCCTCCCCTTCCGGGAACATGCCGTCGATGATCGGACTGCGTCCCAACCGCCCCAGCACAAAGCAAGGAGCATCCCCCGCGTGCTCCAGGACAGAGACCTCACACCCCAGCATCCCGCTTAATCCTCTGGACAACTCCCGGGCCGCAGTAAGTGCCAACGGTTCATCGGTTCCCTCGATGACGATGCCGCTAAATTCGTTGAACTCTTCTCGTCGCTCGCCCGGTTCGATGCTTCGGTACCGTAACCAAGCGTCATATCCATATTCCGCTTTTGCGGTTGTTTTGTTCATGGTTTCTCCCCCTGTCAGATCCAATGAAATAACGGTTCATTCTCGATCACATGAACCGGAAGGGATGGAAAGGCAACGCGGAGCACGCGGGCCAGCCGTTTCATTCCGGGCGTTTCGCTCGGACCATGGCCCAGGAAGATGATCGCTTTGCTCTTGCCTTGATAAACGGCGTCACGTACGTACTCCGGCGTTTCCCATTCCGGGCCTTCCCCGGCGATGATCAGGTCAACTTCCCTGAGCAGCGGGATCGCCAGTTCGCCGCCGCCCCGGTAACCGACCAGCACTCCCACCTTGCGGCACAGCATCGACGGATCGCCCGTGAACCGTACATATGGGAGGTTTAGCTTTACTTTCAGCAAGCGAGCGACCTCACCAAGTGTTGCGGCTTGGAGTTCCAGTACCGCGGAAGCTGGTTGGTATTCGCACACCGCGTCCTGCCAGCCGAGTTCCTCGATCAGCCCGGACGTGATGCCGTCCGGCCTCTCCCGGTGAATACCGTCATGGTACCGTAGCACCGCGAGACCCAGTTCCTCCAGCCGATGCTTCTTATGCCAGACGACAGGGTCCTCTTTCAACGTATTTCCGTCTGAGCGATGGCTGTAAAATACCCCCTCGTGCGAAATCAACAAGTTCGCTCCAAGTGAAACCGCCTGTTCGATGGCCGCCTGCGTCGTCATAAACGTAACGGCGATCCCTCGCACTTCCTCATCCGACCTGCCGATAACGAGACCGTCCACGGTTTGCTCTATCGATTCCGCCGGCATCAGCCGATCCAGAATATCCTGAATCCGGTACATGATCTCCGCGCTCCCTTCCCCTCACCTCGGTAAAAATCAGCCCGGAACGGGAATCCGGTTCCGGGCTGGGATCGAACGTCTTATTCGTAAGCCGCAGCCGCTTCTTTCAGCTGTTTGTAGGCTTCTTCCGGCGTGATCTTGTTAAAGCTCAATTGATCGTGCACTAGCGGGAAATCCTTATCGATGTAATTCGTCCAACCACCTGCACCGGCAGTCCAGGTTTGACCGTCGATCTCGGTCGCGCGGAGCAGCCCCATGCCGACCTTGTCGATGTCGCTCATGCTGGATTCCAGCGCAGTTGCATTGTCCTTGTTGACCGGCAAGCCCCGAGATGTCTTCAGAATTTGCGCCACTTCAGGATCATTGACGAACCAATTGATGAACGCTTCCGCCTCGGCTTTATGCTCGGAGTTGTCGGAGACCGACAGATACATCGACGGTTTCAGCCAACCGCCGGCTTCTTCCGCCCGCGGCATCGTTACCAACGCGTAAGCGCCTTTCTTAATGCTGTCCCATGCGCTGTAGTTGTTGGAGAAGCTATAACGGAACAAGATTTTCCCTGCGACCATCAGGTCCATTTGCGGGTCAAACTCTTTGTCAGAAGAGTTGACGTCCGCTGGCGGTATCAGCCCTTCCTTGCGAAGCTCCTCGAAATGCTTGGTCCATTCCAGGAAGGACGTTTCATCGATGTTGAACTTCCCGTCTTCCGTAATGACCATGCCTTTGCCTTTACTGTACTGATAAGCCGAGTACATAAAGTAGTTGGCCGCATAATCCTTTGTGAAATATTGACCGTCTGGCAGCTTGCCTTTTAACTCTTTCGCCAGCGCGAAGAAATCATCCCAAGTCCAGCCATTCTCCGGATTTTTGACGCCCAGCTTATCCAGCGCCGCTTTGTCGTAAATCATCCCGAAAGCAACGGAACCCAGAGGTACGGCGTATTGCGTGCCGTCCAGCTGTCCGCCGGCCAACAGTTTCGGGTCGATCTTCGACACGTCAACCGCATCCAGTGGAGCGAGTTGCTTGCGGTTTGCCCAATCCGGCGCCCAACCTGGGTCGAGTTGAACGATGTCCGGCGCGTTTTTCGCTGCCGCTTGTGTGGACAGCTTGTCCAAATAACCGTCCATACCGGAGTATTCCGGTTCGAACGTGATGTTCGGATTGTTTTTCGTATACAAATCAAGGGCAGCCAAAGTTGCTTCATGCCGTTCCTGAGACCCCCACCACATGATCCGTAGCTTGACGGGTTCATTCCCCGATCCTGTTGCCGCATTGCCTTCGGATTTTGCTCCCGTCGGCTCTGCCGCATTGTTGTTTCCGCCACCGCAGGCAGCCAGCGACCCGACCAGGGTAACTGCCACCAGCGCCGTCAGTAAACGCTTCCATTTGAACATTGATAACCCTCCCATTTGAATCGTAAGTATCTGCTTTACAACTTTTATAGTAACGACTCCGAATGGAAGTGGGTATGAGAGCAATGCACGATTTGTTTTAAAATTACCCGATAATGTCGATTCACCTAAACCTGCCCTTTCCTTATTTAAAATAAGCTCCAATCCAAGGTTCGCGACAGCCGCTCGATCAACTGCACCCCGGCGATGCTGTTGCCTTTGGGGTTTAAAGCAGGGCCTACGACTCCTATCCCATATCGTCCGGGCACCAGCGTCAAGATCCCGCCGGACACGCCGCTCTTGGCCGGCAGCCCCGCGCTGATGGCAAATTCGCCGGAGCCGTTGTACATCCCGCAGGTGACCATAAACGTTTTGGCAATCTGCACGTAACGACGCGGGATCAGCGTCTTTCCCGTCAAAGGATCGGTTCCGTCTAATGCCAGCACCAGCGCCATCCGAGCCAGATCCTCGCAGCAGACCTTGATCGAGCAGTGGCGGAAGTAGATATCCAGCACCTCTTCCACGCCGCAGCCCAAGATCCCTTTATCCAGCAAAAAATAAGCCATCGATCGGTTCAAATGTCCCGTCTCCGACTCTGAGCGGTAAACTTGTTCATCGTAATTCAAACCGGAATTTCCGGCCAATTCCCGAAAAAAATCCAGAATGCGCGCCGATTTCTCCTCCGTATTCGCCCCCCTGATCATCGAGGAGACCACGATCGCGCCCGCGTTGATCAACGGATTAAACGGTATCGCCGGCTGCGCCAGCTCCAGCTTCATGATCGAGTTGAAATGGTCGCCAGTTGGCTCCATCCCTACTTTGGAGAATACGGCGGCTTCCCCATGGTCCATGAGCGCTAGAATCAACGTAAACACCTTCGAAATGCTCTGCTTCAGTTGATCCCATTCGTTCATGACCATGGCGAACCCCCTTTCTAAATTACGGCTGATCGTTCAAGCGTTGCTTCGCTAAGCGGATCATCTCCTTGACCATCGAACCGCCGATCGCGCCGCCTACCTTGCCGGCTTTCGCCGAAGTCAAATCGCCATTATCGCCTTCCCTGAGCGTCACGCCTAACGATTTGGCCACTTCATACTTCACGTCATCCGGCCGCTCCGGGTTGATGTTGTACCCCTCGCGCATCATCACTTCCGCCTTGAACCGGCTAAGTCGAACCGCCGGATCCGAATCCTGCTGGCCATTTCCGCCGTTCCCTTTTGTTTGTACCATGGATATCCCTCGCTTTCAAGTAAGAATTATCCAATAGGATTCCCTGTTTACTGGCCCCCCATCCGGTGAACCTTTCTTCATAAATTTAGCGGAATCTGGTAATAGTAGGATCATTGTTTATGAGTTGTGTAGGAGGTGGAGTTATTTTGCACGAAAAAATTAGCGTTGGCCAACTAGCTTCGATTATCATCTTGTTTCAAATCGGCAGTTCCTCATTATTTCTGCTGGCCAGTGAAGCCAAACATGATGCGTGGATCTCTGTCGTCATTGCGATGATCCTTGGGATGGGCATCCTGATATTTATCACGATGCCGATTCAGAGTCGCGCCCCACATTGGGATCTGATTGAAATACTGACTCGTTATTTCGGCAAATACCTCGGTTTTACGGTAGGCTTGGCTTACGTCGGATATTTCATTTACAAATCGGTTCGTAACGTGAGGGAGTTCGGAGATTTGGTCATTTTGTACCTGCTGCCCGGAACCCCGCTGGACGTCGTGATGATTGTGCTGTTAGCCGTTGGGGCTTACGCCATTATCCAAGGCATCGAAGTATTCTTTCGGGTAGGACAATTAGTGCTTCCCTGGCTGCTGTTGATCTATCTTGTGTTGTTTGGCCTTATGATCGGTTCCGGTCTTGTTAATCTCAAGCAATTGCTGCCCCTAATCGAACAGGGATGGATGCCGATATGGAACGCCGCCGTCCCTGAAGTCATCTCTTTTCCTTTCGGGGAAATGGTCGTATTTCTTATCTTCTGGAAACATGTCACCCAGTTTAACGACTTCAAAAAGTTTACCTTGATTTCCTATACCTTCTCCGGCATTTTTATCGTTCTTACCAATGTGCTGATTATCGCCGTACTAGGTGATTTGTCAGGGGCCTATATCATCCCGTTCATGTTTGGGACCAGCTTGATCGAAATCGGCGGCATTCTGGAACGGATGGATCCGTTCGTTAGCTTGCTGCTCTTCGGAGGTGTTTTCTTCAAGCAGGCGACCTATTATTTGGCGGCGGTTCTGGCTGCGGCGCAGTTGTTCAAAGTAAAACGCCAAGTAATGGTCGTTCCCGTAGGTATAGCTATCTTTGCCGGAGCCAGAATGTTCAAAAGTTATATGGAGCAAATCCAATTTGGCTTTGAACACAACCTGAAATTTCATTTTCCGATTTTTCAGATCGTTTTGCCTATCCTCCTGTTGCTGGTCATGCTCCTTACACAAGGGTTCAAACGCAAACGGGACGCTCCTCAAAATGAATGAAAAGGAGAGAACGACGTAATGCAAAAGCGCAAGGAGAAACACGCCTCGCCTCATCCATTAGCTTTGCGGCTGGAAGATAATCTGGATAGCCTGCGGGCCGCTGCCACCAAACGTTCGGATCTTGTGATCCGTTCTTTTCATGTTCCTGGCAACAGGAACCAAATGGAATGCGCACTAGTATATCTCGATGGACTTGTCGACCTCACATCGATCAACGAATCGCTGCTTCACCCACTCATGAACGTCCTATCCGCCCATGACGGGGATTCGGCGGGAAGATTCGCTGCGATTCAAAACTGCGCTTCTGCTGCAGGGCCTGCTGTTATCGTGGAGGACATGGAATCGCTGTGGCAGCAAATCATGCAGGGGGATACCGTCATTCTCGTGAATGGGTATCCACAAGCCGTCGCGTCAGGCACATCCGGCGGTGAACGAAGAAGCATCACAGAGCCAACAACGCAAAATGTGATCCGCGGTCCAAAGGAAGCATTCACGGAAAGCCTGCGGACGAATACGTCTTTAATCAGCCGCAGGCTAAAATCGCCGAATCTCCGCATCCAAAACAAAGTTATCGGAGAGCAAACCCAAACCAACGTATCTGTTTTATATCTTGAAGGCATTGCGGACGAGTCCGTTGTCCGTGAAATTCAAAAACGCCTCGACCGGATCCAAACCGACGGTATCCTGGAGGGAGGATATATCGAAGAATTTATCGAAGATGCGGCGTTAAGCCCTTTCCCTACGATTTTTAACACGGAACGTCCCGATGCTGCGACGGCTGGCTTGTTGGAGGGACAAATCGCTATCGTCGTTGACGGTTCTCCGTTCGTGCTGCTTGCCCCCGTCACCTTCTTTACTTTTTTCGATTCAAGCGAGGATTATTATCAGCGGTTTTACATCGCTTCGTTCCTGCGTTTGCTCCGTTTCGGCGCTTTTTTCGTCTCTCTGTTGCTGCCCTCATTATATATCGCCGTGACGACGTATCACCCGGAAATGCTGCCCACAACCCTGCTGGTTAGTTTGGTCGCCCAAAGAGAAGGCGTTCCTCTCCCCGGCCTGATCGAGGCGTTCTTGATGGAAATTACGTTCGAAGTGCTAAGGGAGGCGGGAGTTCGCATGCCGAAAGCGATCGGCCCAGCGATATCGATCGTGGGGGCGCTCGTACTGGGTCAGGCCGCTGTGGCGGCTGGCCTAATTTCCGCCGCTATGGTCATCATCGTCTCTTTTACGGCGATCTCGAATTTCGTGATCCCGTCCCCGAACCTGTCGGTCACCGTGGGACTTATCCGTTTCGCGTTGATGTTGCTGGCAGGAACCTTGGGACTGTACGGTGTCATGGTCGGGTTGATGCTGCTTTGCATTCACCTTGCTTCCTTACGCTCGTTTGGCGTGCCGTACCTCATGCCGGTCGCCCCCTTGATTTGGACGAATTTGAAGGACGTATTCATTCGCTTTCCGTTATGGAACATGCGTACCCGTCCCGACGGCATTGCCGGTAAAAACCGGATACGGCAAAAGAAGTTTCTCAAGCCCAGACCTCCCGGCTGAATCCGGAAAAGGAGTGACATCATGATTTTCCCACTCAAAAGGTTTAAGATAATCTTCGCGTTTGTTATATGCCTCTTCCTTAGCGGATGCTGGAGTCACAAGGAACTGACGGATTTAGCGATCGTGTCGGCAACCGGCGTTGATCGAAAAAATAATCAATGGGAGTTGACCTACCAACTCGTTACTCCGGCTGCCTCCGCTTCAGGAACATCAGGGGGCAATGCAAACTCCGGTCCGCCGATCAGCGTGCTGTCGATTCAGGGAGACACCTTGCGGAAGGCACTGTCTAACAATGAACTGGAGAACACGCGTCAGTTACATATCGGGAACAATCGCGTATTCGTAATCGGTGACGAAGCCGCTAAATATGGGCTTTATTCGCTGATTGACACGTACTTGCGGAATCCTCAAGCAAGGGAAACCGTCAACCTTTTTATAACCAAGGATAATCCCCGGATCGTTGTGTCCCAATTGATGTATCTTGAAAAGAACACCGGTGAAGGCATCCACAAGTTGATTGATAGAGAAACCAAAAACGACTCCATCCTTCCAAAAGTCAATATGTACAACTTGGCTTCTCAAACGGCGGGAGCGTCCAAATGTGCCGTGATCCCTGAACTGCTGGTCTCCGGAAAAGGCGAGCCAGGTTCAACAAAAACGCTCGAAAACACAATAACGGCCTCCAAAGTAAAATTGGGTGGGCTGGCTATTTTGAAGAAAGGCAAACTGGTCGGATGGGTCAACCAAAATGAGGCACTTGGAATCGCCTTTATTCGCAATCAGGTGAATAAGGCCGTAATTTCCTTCGAATTTAGCGGAGACAAGGAAGGTCACAAGTCGAAATCCACGTATGAGATCTCGGACTCCTCCACCCGGCTAAAGATGATTCGCAAGGAAGGGCGGGTCATCGTGACCGCTAACCTGAAAGTGAAAGGCACGATCACGGATACCAACTCCCCATTCGATGCGATCGATCCGGGAGTAGTGAGAAAATTGGAAAGTGATATTGGAGACCAGTTGCTGCGTATCGTTCAGGAGGGGTGGCATGCCGTCAACCGCATGCAGGCGGATGTCGTTGGGTTCGCCGACATTTATCACCGCAAGTATCCGCGGAGATGGCAAGCGATCAAAGAGGACTGGGCTGTTGAATTCGCCAAGATTCAATTCGAACCAACGATCAAGGTAACGATTGAACGCGTGGGATTAATGAATCAATCCTATCAGAAGCTAGTAGAAGAATAACGTTTGTTTGACATGAAGTTGACAAATGTCATAGTCCGGCAGACTGATAAAAAAGATAATTTAAACCGATAAATATATTTTATGAAACTTCCTACACTCAAATGAAAAGAAGGCATAGACATGAATTTGGATCAGTATCGCCCGATCATCGAAAAACCGCTTCGAGCTTCCTTGAAACCCGCACAGGAGGTTGGCGTCATTCTGCTATCAGCCTTGTTTGTCGCCGCTGGGCTCGACTTGTTCTTGATCCCACATAAATTGCTGTCCGGGGGGGTCACGGGCGTTGCCTCCATCATCAGTTACTTGACTGGGTGGAATATCTCGATCGTTTACTTTCTGCTTAACGTTCCATTGATATTATGGGGCTGGAAAGCGGTTGGCCGACGTTATATCGTGCTTAGCTGCATCTCCGTCGTCAGTACCACCTGGTTTATCTCTATCATCCCCGAGGTGCAAGTCACCCATGATCCGATTCTTGCGGCGGTATTCGGCGGTATTATTTCAGCGGCGGGCATCGGATTTTCACTGCGCGTTGGGGGCTCAACCGGAGGCTTCGATATTCTCGGATCCATCGTAACGCGAAAAAGGGACGTTCCCATGGGGAACATCCTCTTTCTGCTCAACGGACTCGTCATTTTGGCGCTCGGCTTTTTTCAAAGCTGGGACTTAGCTCTGTATTCGATGTTATCCACCTTCGTGAAAGGCAAAGTCGTCGATATGATCCATGTTGGGCATATCAAGGTGACCTGCTTCATCATAACGAAGCGCAAGGAAGAGATGCTCTGCCAACTGCGCAAGCTGCATCACGGCATCACCTGCCTTCATTCCGAAGGTGGATACCGTGAAGAACAGAACTATACGTTGATGACCGTAACGACCCGGTACGAACTGGCGGCCGTCCGAAAAGCCGTGGTTGACACCGACCCTCACGCATTCATGAATGTGGTCCAATCCATTGAGATTCTCGGACGGTTCGCCAGACCGGTCAAATAACTTGGCTTATTTATCTAGCTCATAGATGTGATAAAGTTCGTCAAGCATCAGATTAGCCGCTTTAATACCGCCTGCCGTGTTCCAGATGGCATCGTCGACTTTGTAGGTCTTTTCGTTCTTGACGACGTTCAAATTTTTCCACAAGGGGTCATTTGTCCAGTCCAGCTCGGTCTGATTCGCTTTCCCGTCGCCCGTTTCATAGGTGAAGTAGAACAACCGGTCAGCATCCACTTCCGGCAGCCGTTCCTTGGTGATCTCATCGACAAACGTATCTTTGGCGTTTAGCGTCATTGGATTTCTGGCAATCCCCAACTGTTCAAAAATAATGCCTGAGAACGTGTTCGTGTGGTATACGCGCGTTTTGCCATCCATAAACCGGACAACGGATACGGTTTCTTTCAGCTTATCGCCGGCTTTGGACTTAAAGTCGTCAATCCGCGCATCATATGCGCTCAACAGCTCGTCGCCTTTGTCGCTCAAGCCCAAGGCTTCCGCATATAATTTGAAATTGTTCATCCAATTTCCCCGCAGGTCTTCGGACATCACCGTAGGAGCGATGGCCTGCAGCTGCTCGTAAACTTTTTCCTGGCGCATTTTGTTGCCGATAATGAGATCGGGCTGCAATCCGGCGATGAGCTCCAGGTTTGGCTGGCTTTCTTCGCCTACGACGGTAACCCCCTCCATTTCATCCTTGATATGGGGGTACCAGGGGTCCCCTGTCCAGGAACGAACCGCTCCAACCGGTTTAACGCCCAATGCGAGCAGCGCTTCCGTTCCTTCGTTGGTCAAAATCACGACCTTTTGCGGCGTCCCCACGATTTCGGTCTCGCCCATCGCATGTTTTACGATTCGTTTGCCATCAGCGTTCGCGTTACCGCTCCCTTTCGCGTTCTCCGCGGCCGCGTTCCCCTCTGTTCCGTTATTGTTAGACGCCCCTTGATTCCCGTCCTTCCCGCAACCCGCAACTACGAGCGCAAGCACTAATACAACAAAGGCCCACCAGATGGAACGACCGCGATAAGTGTAAGCCTTACGAGTATGATTCATGATTATTCTCCCCTTCAAAATGAGTCTATCTCTTATCACTGATAATGATTATCATCTTCAAAAAATATAGGGCATTACCGTCCGATTGTCAACACATTAAGAATGATTCTCAACCTCATTGACAGTCTCCTCCCCATCTTCTAAGATTTAATGGACATAATTTATTTGATCGGAAAGTGGGAAAATGCCTCATGAAAGGTTTAGGCTTGTTGATTTGTGCTTTGATCTTGACCGCAGCCCTTGTATGCAGCATCAGCTTTGGCGTGACGGACATCCCTTTCCCTACCATTTGGGAATCCTTTGTCCATCCGAACGGCAGTAACGAACACTTGCTTGTTCAAACGGCCCGTGTACCGCGCGCTTTTATCGCTGCAGCCGTCGGTGCCTGTCTCGCCGTGGCCGGTGCGTTGATGCAAGTGATCACACGTAACCCGATCGCTTCGCCCAGCACGCTGGGCGTCAATTCCGGGGCGGCCTTCTTTATCATTCTGGCATCGGGATGGCTTGGCCTATCGGGCATGCAAGCCTTAACTTGGGTTGCTTTGGTTGGAGCGGCCCTTAGCGGCGCGGTGGTTTTCCTCTTAGGAAGCCTCGGACGAGACGGTATGACGCCGCTTAAGATTACGCTCGCTGGCGCTTCGATGGCGGCGTTCTTTTTCTCGTTAACCCAAGGCTTGATGCTGTCCGACGGCAAAATGTTCGATCAAGTGCTCGTCTGGTTAGTCGGTTCGGTAGCGGGACGAGGAACGGAGCAACTCCTTAACGTCTTACCTTATATGGGGGCTGGGTTTCTCCTTGCCCTTCTGCTAGCTCGACAACTTAACGTACTGGCGATGGGAGATACCGTGGCACAAGGGCTCGGCCAACGTACAGGCTTCATCAAGACGATGGCTGCAATCGCAGTCATCCTGCTTGCCGGAGCCTCTGTGGCCGTGGCCGGACCCATCGCATTTGTCGGAATTATCATTCCGCATATCGTTCGCCACTTCGTCGGCACGGATCACCGCTGGATTCTACCTTATTGCGCTGTATCCGGAGCTTTGCTGCTCGTTTCCGCCGACATCGGCTCCAGATACATTGCCATGCCGAAGGAAGTCCCGGTCGGCGTCATGACCGCGATTTTGGGCGTACCGTTCTTCGTATACATCGCCAGAAAAGGGGTGAAGAACTGATGGCCAAACCTGGTAAAACCTCATCAAGCCACATCAATTCATCCCTGCAGGCGAAGAAAAAAAGAACCCTTTGGATTTGCCTGCTCCTGTCCGCCCTTTGTCTCGGTATGATGGTCATCAGTGTGGGGATCAGCAGCCACTATCTTCCTCCTCTGACCGTCATGAAGGCCTTGTTTGGCGTGGCCGAACCCGGCGAACAAGTCATCGTCATGAATCTCCGCTTGCCGCGAATCTTGGTAGCCGTGCTGGTCGGGGCTTCCTTGGCTGTGGCCGGAGCCATTTTGCAAGGCGTCATCCGAAATCCGCTCGCTTCGCCAGACGTTGCCGGGATTACCGAGGGCGCCTCGTTGGGAGCAATCCTGTTTATTTACCTATTCCAGGGTTCCATCTCAATTCACTGGATGCCGCTCGCGTCGATCCTTGGCGCGTTTGTCGTCACGGGGTTATTGTACGTGTTAGCCTGGAAGAACGGTGCGTCTCCGCTGCGAATCATCCTCATCGGGATCGGCGTCTCCGCTGCCATTAAATCGGTATCGTATATGCTGATCATTTCCGGTCCGATGCAGCTGGCGAACCAGTCCCTCACGTTCATGACCGGCAGCATCTACGGCGTCTCCTGGGAAAACGACGTGCTGACGCTTCTGCCTTGGACAGCCTTATTGCTGATCCTGACCTGGCTGCAGGCTCGCCAAGTCAACATTCAGGCTTTGGGCGACGATATCGCCACCAGCGTTGGCTCGCGCGTACAACTGCAGCGGCTGTTGCTGATCGTGCTCAGTGTTTCGCTCGCAGGCGCTGCGGTGGCCATTGGCGGCGCAATCGCCTTTATCGGCCTAATGGCCCCGCACATGGCCCGCAGGCTAACCGGGCCATCCTTCTCCAGCGTGCTCCCGGTCAGCGCGTTGCTTGGAGCATTGATCCTGCTTGTCGCGGATCTGGTTGCGCGGACCGCCTTTTTGCCGCGCGACGTTCCTGCCGGCGTTTTGACGGCGGCGATCGGAGCACCGTTCTTTATGGTACTGCTGTATCGCAACCGAAATCGCTTCTAACGAACGAAAGCCGGCGCCCCATTTAAGGGTCGCCGGCTTTCTTTTCATCCTATATGATTTACGATCCTGCACCCCGGTACCGCTTAACCCCGTAATTCCAGGCGGTCAGGCCGATCGCCAGAAATACGAGGCCTACCAACGGGGTCAGCCAAGCCATTTGCCGCATCTCCTCCCGCTCCAGGAACAGCGAAGCCGGATAGACCCCTACAAAGGCAAACGGTAAAATCCAGGTTAGAAGCACTTGAATCGCCCGGTTGTAAATCGTTACCGGGTACCGCCCATACCCCTGAACGTTATACATCAACGGCAAGATGCCGGTTGGCGCGTCGGAGTAAAACGACAACGAGGTTAGCGTCGTATAGATTCCGGTATATATCGCTACTGCACTGAGCGTAAACAGCAGCATTGCGGGAATCGTCCACCACTCGAAGCTGAGACCTAACTGTCCTCCGCTGATCGCCATGATGATACCTCCGATAATCGAGCCGACTAGCGCCGGTGGGTCCACGTTTTCCAGGAAGATCTGGAACAGGTTATACGCCGGACGTGTCATAATCCGGTCCATTTCGCCTTTGACGATATACCGTTCGCTGAAATTCCATAGATTGACGAAGCAGCTAAACACGCCGAACGGAACCATAAAGAAGCCGTAAACGAACACCACTTCGCTCTCGCTCCAACCGCCCAGGCTGTTGGTATGCATAAAGATGACAAAGATAAAGATCAGGTTTGTTGCCTGAAAGAGTAAATCGGAGATCACCTCCACCCAGAAGTCGGCGCGGTAGGTCATTCGGGTTTTCATGTAATTTTTTAAGTATTCGCCCATGAGGCCCAAGTAGTACATGCTTCCTTAACCCCCTTGCACGAACAGGCGCTTCCGCGAGGCACGGTACAGCCCAATCATCGGTATGAGTAGGATGACGAACCAGATAACCTGAATACCAAGCACGTTCCAAATCGACGACCCTTGAATCCGACCTGTAAACACCGAACCCGGCAAATACGTGATCGCCTGGAACGGTAGGAACGACATGATGCCGCCAAGCCAAGCTGGAAACAGGCTAATCGGAATGATCAGGCCTGAGAACAAATCAACGACAACCCGTTTCATTCGCATAAAGCCTTCGTTATTTTCCACGAAAAAAGACATAAGCCCTGTAATCACGTTCAGCTGCGAGTTGATCAGAAAGCTGAAGAACAGCATCACGAGAAAACCGATCCAAGCACTGGACTCGGTCGGCAGCTTGACCGGAAATAACAGCATGGCGATCGCCATGCCGGGAACCATCAGCATGATGAAACGGAACATGCCTTCGCCGAGGCCTTGCATCATTTTGACGAGGATATAGTTATAAGGGCGAATAAATTGGATGGCGATGCTACCGTCACGGATGTCCGTGGAGATTTCCCGATCCAGGTTGTTGAAATAGAACGCACGGGCCATCCACGAAACGGCTAAGTAGGTCGTCATCTGCGAGGCAGTAAAACCACCCAGCTCGCCGCCGCTCCCGTAGATCGCCTTCCACGTAAAATAGTAAACCCCGATGTTGAGCGAATAGATCAAGATACCCGAATAGTAGTTCACCCGATACGCCAGCATCGTCAAGAATCGGATGCGGATAAAATCGAGGTACGCCCCCCACTGGTTAGACATGGATGACCGCACCTTCCTTGCTCTCCGTTTCCGCGTCCGCCGGTTTATCCGCCGAACCGGATTGGTAAATGCTACGGACGATTTCGTCGGTGTTGGTTTCGATGATTTTGATGTCGGTGATGTCCGCCTGGCCAACAACCTGTCCCAGCACCTCAGAGACACCAATATCCCGCGGGATCCAGACTTTGGCGTTCAGGTCGTTCTCCGCCGTCCAGATCACAGGCAGCGCTCCCGTCCAGCCCCGCAACTGCTCGAGTTTGGTAGCCGTCCCGAACTGGAACAGCACTTCCTTGCCCGTACCCCAACGGTCCTTCAGCTCTTCGAGGCCGCCATCATAAATGATCCGTCCGTCGTCGAGCATAATAACCCGGGAGCACAGCGCCTCGATATCCTGCAGATCGTGAGTTGTCAACAGAATCGTCGTACCGTACTCGCGATTCATATCCTTCAGGAAATCGCGAATTTCCGATTTGACCACGATGTCTAAACCAATCGTCGGCTCGTCCAGAAAGACGATCGAAGGATTGTGCAGTAACGCCGCAACCAGCTCGCAACGCATCCGTTGCCCCAAGCTCAGCTTGCGTACCGGGCGGTTCAGCAGTTCCTGAAGCTGAAGGCGTTCCACCAGTTCGTCCAACCGTTTCTTGTACTCGGACTGCGGCACCCGGTAGACCTTGCGCAGCAGCTCGAACGACTCGATCACGCCGATGTCCCACCAGAGTTGACTGCGCTGTCCAAAGACGACCCCGATATGCTGCACGAACTTCTCGCGCTCGGCGTGCGGCACGAATCCGCCAACCTTCAAATGTCCCGATGTTGGTACCAAAATGCCGGTGAGCATTTTGATCGTCGTCGATTTGCCGGCCCCGTTCTCCCCGATATATCCGCAGATCTCCCCCTCCGGAATCTGAAACGAAATATCTTTCACGGCGGCCACTTCGTTGTATTCCCGCTTAAATAAATCAAGAAAGGCCCCTTTGAGGCCTTCGCGGTTTTTCTGCACCTTAAATGTCTTGCGCAAATCGCGCACTTCAATGGCAGCCATGGGTATCCCTCACTTTGAATCAATTTATAGTCCGCTAAAAATTATATAGTAACTTCCATCAAAGCACCATACCCTCTTTCCACCATTATCCCTTTTGATCAGAGAACAAGAGTATGCCCGTACGCCCCTTGTCCTTGCTCCCTTAACGAAAGGGATAATCGTGCAAAACAGCAAATAGAAGCACTATGCGATGAACCTGGGCCTATCGCTTTACACTTATAGGTTGAAGCGGTAACCGACGCCCCAGATCGTTTCGATATACTGTGGCTTTGACGGATCGCGCTCAATTTTCTCCCTTAATTTGCTTATGTAGACGGTGACGGAAGCCAGGTCGCCCAGCGAGTCCATCCCCCATATTCTTTCGAATAAATCATCCTTTGAAAATACCCGGTTCGGGTGCATCGCCATAAACAGCAGCAAATCGTATTCTTTTCCCGTTAGTGCAAGCTCTACGCCGTTCACCGACACCTTTCGCGACATTTTATCGATATACAAACCGCGAAGGCGAAGTTCGTCTTTGTCTGCCGGGCGTGAATGGTTCGTCAACCGCTCATACCGCGTTAAATGCGCCTTGATACGGGCCATGAGTTCACCTACGCTGAACGGTTTGCTCACGTAATCGTCAGCACCTAAGCCGAGACCGCGGATTTTATCGATGTCTTCCTTCTTGGCGGAAACCATCAGGATTGGGATTTCCTTGACCTCTCGTACTTGCTTGCAGATTTCATAGCCGTCCACCCCCGGCAACATCAGGTCGAGCACAAGCAGGTCGTACGATTCCGAGAGCGCCAGCCGTAACCCCTCGTCTCCATTAGCGGCGATATCCGCCGCATATCCGCTCGCCTGCAAATAATCCCGCTCCACCTCTGCAATCACGGGATCGTCTTCAATAATCAAAATCCGTTTCATTTTCGTTCACCGTCCGTCCGTGAATATGCCTGCCGTGGCAGCGTGAATGAGATCGACGTTCCCACACCGGTTTGGCTGTCTGCCCGCACGATGCCGCCGTGCGCTTCGATAATTTGTCGAACGATGGCAAGACCCAGACCGCTGCCTCCGTGGCCGCCATGACTGCTCCGCGAAGATTCGGCGCGGTAGAACCGCTCGAACACCTTCGGCAATGCCGCTTCATCGATGCCAGCTCCATTGTCCCGGATGCGAACGAGAGCTTCGCGAGGGCTAGCCTCGAGTTCCAGGGTCAAGCGTGGGTCGGGCTTATTCATATAATGCAAACTGTTTTCCGCAATATTCATGAGCACTCGCTTCAGTTTATCCCGATCTGCGACGACGTGAAGCGGGTGCTCGGCGGTGGAGATAAACTTGATCTGCACCTGTGCGAATCGGGGGTCGGTCTTCATTTCTTCACTGAAGCTCTGCAGAAAGCCAACTACATCCACCTGCTCGAAGTCAAATGGCAGGCGCTTCAAATCCAACTTGGAGAAGAGGAAGAGCTCCTCGATCATCCGGTCCATATCATTCGCTTTCTGTCCGATCATCGCGATGTATTTGTCCCGTTTCTCCTCCGTATCGGCCACGCGGTCTTGAAGTCCCTCAACGCAAGCCTTGATCCCGGTGATCGGGGTTTTCAGATCATGCGAAATATTAGACAACATTTCCTTGCGGTTCTCCTCGTACTGGAGTTGTAAATGGATTGAATGTTTCAAACGCTCGCGCATTTCCTCGAAAGCTTCCCCCACTTCGCCAAACTCATCCTTGCGCTGCATCAAGAGCGGATAGTCCAGCTGGCCTTCTTTGATGCGTTCCGCCGCCCGTTTGAGCGTGTACAAGGGGCGTAAAATGCTGCGGGACACGAAAAACGTCAGCAGCAAGTTGGTGAGCGCGACGATAAGCAGAAGAGAAATAAACATCATCGGCATAAACCACGACATTTTGCCGAGCAATGGATTTAAATCCGATAAGAGATATAGGGTTCCGGTGCTCTGATCGCTAAATACGAAGTCAACGCGCTCCGCCTTGTAGCGGCCGCCTATTTCAGGACCCCGGCTCATCATCCATCGCGATTGTCCTTCCTGATCCGTATCGACACGAGCCAATTCGTCTTCTAAGCCTTTATGATCCACATCGGAGGAGGCATAAGTCACTACGCCGTTCCGGACGATCACGAGACCCGCTTGAAGTCCCTGCAACGTCTCCCCCGTACTCGCCACGAACTTCGGGTCGGCCAACAGCTCGGGATCCTGCTCGGCAACGAACTTGACCCCGTTCATCAGCTGTTCGCGTTCATTGATCTTCTCCCAAAATTCCGACAATGCATGCCCGTGGAACTGAAAGCCGTCTCCACCCCGGCCAGAAGCGTCTCCGGCGCCGAAGAAGACGCGCGTTAGCACCAGGGCGGTGATCAGCGTCAAAAATAGGGGAATCAACACCATCGCAATGTAGGATAAAATCAATCTTAGTCGGATCGTCATCAGAGGCGGTTCCTTTCAAGGAGATCAGAATGACTTGCGCTCAAATCGGGTGACGCTGCTTACATATGCCATCATACTATAAGCGAGCAAAATGAAAAACGATTGCAGCAATTTGCCGGTCCCGGCTCCGTTACCCATCCATGATGCGTACCAATCTGTGTAGGCAAACGGCGACCAGATCGCAATCGCCGGGAACAGAATCGGCAGCAGCTTCGCGGCGGCGAATACGACAATCATGGAGCCCAGAGCAGCGGCGCTATTTGAGAAGAACATCGCAATCCATACCGCGATGAGACTAAGTACCGCCATAGGAACAACGGACACCGCATAGGCGATCAGGTTATCCGTCCATTCCAGCATGGATGATGATGAGAACGTCAGCAAACCGCAGACCGCGGAAGTCACTCCGGCTGCGGCTAAGATCGCTGCTGCAGCCGAGCAGAGCGCCAACGCCTTGGCCGCGAACAGCTTGGCACGAGTCACGGGGCGCACCAGTGTTAATTTCATCGTTCGAGCGGCTGTCTCGCCGGGAAACAAATCGGCAGCCGAGATAAACAAATAGAGCGGGAGCAAGAACCCGGTTAGCAGATTCAGGGTGATTATGGAGACCTGCCCCCCGAGCGCGGCAGTCAGCCCCATCATACGGCCAAGAGATGAGATGCCCAGTGTTAAAACCACCGGAACTAGGATGGCCAGCGCCAGAACCGCCTTGGTTCTTTTTCGCAGCCACAGTTTCTCCACCTCGTTACGCCAGCTAGCCAGCAGTGCGTTCATGTAGATCATCTCCTTTCCCTGATTGGATCGCATCCAAATAGTAATCTTCCAACGTCACGTCCGGCGGCACCAATTCAAAACGGCGGCCAAAACGAATCAAATCCCCGCGGTGAAGGATTCCAACCGTAGTCACGATCGGTTCAAGATGGCTTAGCATATGGCTGGAGATCACAAAAGCAATCCCCTCTTCACGTGCCAACCTGGAAATCGTTCCGCGAAGCTCCACCATTCCTTCAATATCCAGCCCGTTCGTCGGTTCGTCGAGGATCACAAGCCGCGGCTCAGGCAGCAAGGCTGCAGCTAGTGCCAGACGCTGCTTCATCCCTAACGAATAGTGCTTCGCCCGTTCGTTCTGATAAGGCGCCAACCCCGTCATCTCCAGTACTTCCTCGATCCTCGAAGCCGGTACATCCGGATAGTAGCGAGCAGCTTGACGAAGGTTCTGCTTCCCTGTCATATAGTCGTACGCATCCGCCGCCTCGATCACGCATCCGACACGGTCCATCGCCTGCTCGAAGTGGGTATTCAAATCGTAGCCGAATAGCCGAATCGTTCCTTCGTCGGGACGGCAAAGGCCCGTCATCGCCTTAAGCAGGGTTGTTTTGCCAGCCCCATTTTGCCCGAACAGCCCAACGATGTCCCCAGCTTTGACGTTCAGACTTACCTGGCCGATTCCGCGTCCGTTGCCGAAACGTTTGCTAACCCCTAGTGCCTCCAAAATCGTCTCCACATCTACCAACTCCTATCGATCCATTCTAGAAAATGATGCCGGGCCGCCTGGCCCGACACCCGTAACTCCATGATTATCGATGCCAACGCGGCATATGTTCCTGGCGTTCGATCGTTTCGACCTGCTTCCCGGTCAAGTCCACGGTATCCGGCGTTGTTTGTCCAAACCCGGACAGATCAAAGCTGGCTTTGACGACGAGCTCATGCGTTTGTCCTGCGTCGTCTGTTCCCCGCACGAGTATTTGTCCTTGCTGGTGTTCTACATATTGTTCCTTGTTGATCTCCGCGTCAAAACGGATATCCTCCACCTTCACGTCCTTCGTTAACACCGGAAAATCGAAATCCGTCAGAGAAGGATGCATCGACATCATTCCTGTAGAAGGTGCTCCGGTCATCCCGTGTCCCATGTGCGCATTCTGGCCGTCTTCAGCCATCATTTTGTCGGCCGTTGCCATATGTCCGGCTGCGAGGGAGCCTACCGCTTGCACGATCGCTGGAATTTGGCTGCCGGTTAAATGCAGCGAGGTTTGTTTGCCGCCGGATGGCAGTTCCTGCACCGTAGCCAAATCCGTGATGTTGCCCACTAAAGCTTCCATCAATTGTTCTGCATGCTGCGGAGGATCAAAGTCCCCGTCACCGAATCGCTTCTCCTCTTCGGCAAGGGGCAGAACTCGATAAATGTCGGCATCGTCGCCGCCAACGAACACCATTTTTCCGTCTTGCTTATACGCTTGGAACGTCTGGGTTCCCGAAGCCCCGGTTACCTCAATGTTAGCACTCAGGGTGTCCTTCTCCTTGTTCAGCTTGACCTCCAACTTCGCGTTCGCAATGGTCTTGCCGTTGTCGGTCACGACAATGCTTCCTTGGTTGGTCAAGCTTGACGCGGTATACGTCTGTTTGATCGCGGACTTATAAGTTTCGTACCCCGACGTTCCCGCCATGGCAGACAATCCGCTGCCGAGCAGCAGGGCGGCCCCGATTCCGAACACCGCTCCTCGCTTCATCCATTTTTGGTTCATCTTCTTCTTCCTTTCCGTAAGGTTTTGTCTTTCCTTTATAAGCTTAGCCCCCGGCTCTAAAACGCTTCTAAACGAAATCTAAAAAAAGTATAAAAAAGCCGTCCCAAAGTCGAGTTACAGACTTTGGGACGGCCATTCACTTGTTGTGATCTTCAGTCGGGAGAATCTCTTCGGACCGCTGCGGCAATCCGGTCGATTCGGTTCGTCCAAATCCAACCGGTATACCCCGCCGGCAGTCGCTTGACATCCTCCGGCGTATCGAAGCCGCTGGAGAAGTCGCTGCCGTCGCCGCCAACCAGGATGACGCGCGTGTTCGCCCGTTCCATGCGGCTCAGGAATTTATCCGGCCATCCCCACAGCCAAGGCGCGATTTTCTCAGGGATGTGCAGCTCGGTGTTTCGACAAGCGTCGGGGATGTATCCCGACCATCCGGAAGCTTCGTAAGACAATAGACACTGTTTCAACGTCGCTTTGGACATGACTCGTGTATCCGGCAGCAGTTCCTTTAAGACGGCGATCGGTTGGTCACCGCCGTAAACAGTCAGCAAGTCCCGCTCTTCCTTCTTTAGGGTAGAGAGGTAAGCGGCAAGTTGCCTACCTTCCTCGGGGTCGTCGCTCTTGATGTGCAACAATAGAGCTTTACCCGAAAAATGCTCCACAACCTCGGGCAACGAGGGCATCAGCCCAACGCCCTTGCCACGGAACGGATACGTCTTGCCTTGATCGGCCGTATATCCGTAACCGATGTCCAGCATTTTCAGCTCGGCCATCGTGTAGTCCTTGGTTGTTCCTTCGGCATTCGTCCGGCAATCCAAAGTCCAATCGTGGAACACGGCGAATTGCTCATCCTTGGTCGGCTTTAGATCCAGCTCCACCATGTCCGCGCCTGCCGCAAACGCCGCTTCCATGGAAGGCAGCGTGTTCTCTAGATACTCATGCTCCGGCTCGTAAATCCGCTCGGCTGTACACGTATCGTTCTCAATCCCTTCCATCGGGAAGGTTTGCGCCAGCCCGCGGTGGGCTAACAGCTTCGCCTCACCGTCGCGGGCGGCGATCAAATGCGGCGTATTGTTCAAATAAACGAATGCGATAAAGAGAAGCACAATCCAAAACGTTCTAGTTCTAAAAATATTCCTGATCTTACGCAAACCATTTCCCCCCCGATCCTCCCCATCCAAATCTTACTCTGTCTCTAATATATATCCGCTTCCTCGGATCGCATTGATCTGGAACGTGTCTCGGCCAAACTTCTTGCGAATCCGATAGATCAGCGTCGTCAGCTCGTCGATCGTCACATCCGGCAGCCCGTCAGGGCCGGGATTGCGGTCGTACCACACCTTTTGCTTGATGTCGTGAATCGTCACCAGGCGGTTCGGGTGCTCATGTAGCAGTCTGAGCAGTAAATATTCTTTTTCGGACATCGAGATTTTGACCCCATCCACGATACACTCGCGTTTCTCCCAATGGATCGTAACCGGTCCCTCCAGCGCCTCCGGATGTGCCGAGCTAACCACCGGCTCAAACTCCAGCGTCTGTTCCCCAGGCGAATAGGAAAAATGCAGTACACTCGTACCCCGCGCTAATTTCAGGATGTCGTTCGTTTCAAGCACGTACGGGGCATGCGCGATCATACGTACCCCGTTCAGCTCCGTACCATGGCGGCTTCCCATATCGTAAGCAACCGCCCGGTCCCCTTCCTTCCGAATCAATAAATGCTTGCGGGAAATAAAAATGTTCGTGAACGCCATATCCGGAAAGTTATCCGAAGAAGTGCGCCCGATTTCCGTCACCTCTTGATCCAGATATAAGCAGGTCCCGGGACGAAACGGGTCGCCGCGAAGAATATAAATACAGGCAAAGGTATCCACACCTAGTCCCCTCCAATTGGTCATCCATCATCATCTTATCTTAAGGGACGGGCAAAGAATATGGCAACCGTAGTGATATTATCCTCACAGCTGGCTGATAGAACCCCTCGTTTTTCACCGGGCGTTTTTCTGTTATCATAAGAGGAGAACAAAAGGCGAACACCTGACGAACGGAAATGACCGAGAGAGGAATCAATCCATGAGCTTACAATTAACGCAGCGCGTCATCAAATTGTTATGCGGCCGGATCGCTTACGAGCGTGGAGAGGCTTATTACCGAACCGGCAAGGTAACCTTCCTCCGAATGGACCACGGCTCCCGCGTTTATGAAGCGGCGGTGTCCGGGACCGGCCACTATCATGTTGCGCTGCAGATCGATCAACACGGCGACGTGCATGCAGAATGCAATTGCCCCGCCTTCTACTCTTATAATAACTACTGCAAACATATTGCCGCCGTCTTGCTCGGAGTGCACGACATGCTGCAGGGCGGCAAGGCACCGGTTCGTCCCTCCCGGTCATTACTGCAAGAGGACTGGACGCAGGGCGACGACCTGAATTTCGCAGGGGAGGCTTGGAACGAATCTTTAAGCATGATGCAGAAGAAACAACCCGGCGACATCCCCTCCCGCGATATCTGGATCGCACGAGATATGATGCGCTTGTTCGAAGAGAACGCCCAGCCGCCGCTCCGGACAGGAGTGAGGTTCGACCAGCGGACGCCGCTGGAAGCCGAATTTACGCTCCGACCGGTGCCTTACGGATATCGTAAATACTTGCTCGGACTGGAGCTAAAGATCGGCGAGAAGCGGCTTTACATCGTCAAGAACATTCGTGATTTTCTCGATAAAATCTCGCGGCGCGAGCCGTACAGCTTCTCCAAGCATTTTAATTACGATCCGGAACGTTACGCCTTCAGGCCGGAGGATGAAGCGATCCTGCAGAAACTAGCGGAGATCCAGCGTAATGAGCAGATGTACCAGGAAAGCTTAGGGGGATACACCGCCAAATCCTACGGTCACTCCGATCGATTGCTGCCGGTGCCGCCGTTTTTTTGGGACGGTCTTCTTCCCCTGCTAACTCAGGCACCACTCGTGCATTTGGAACATGACGGCCAAATATGGCCGGGCCTAACGGTGACGAACGAAACCTTGCCGTTAAGTTTTGAGCTTGGTCAGTCCGGTGACGAAAGCTATCAATTTTCCGCACAGGGCCTCGATGAGGTGACGGTGTTGGATGCCTACGGCGTCATTCTGTCGGAAGGCAAGCTTATCCGGCGACCGCCGGCGCAAACCCGTCGTCTCGCCGAGATGAAGCATATGCTCGCAACCGCCCGGAAGCAGCATATCCTGATCTCGCCCGATCAAATTGAGCCTTTCGTAGAACGGGTGCTGCCTGGTCTGATGAAGCTTGGATCGGTAAACGTTGAGCAAAAAGTCGCTTCTCGTATGGTACGAACTCAGTTAAAAGCCCGGGTGTATCTCGACCGGGTCAAAGATCGATTGCTGGCCGGCTTGGAATTCCAATACGGGGATGTTGTGTTCAACCCCTTGGAAGAGCCTGGCTCAAAGAGAGGGACCGATTTGATTCTCCTTCGCGATGGTGAACGGGAGCGGGAAATCCTCGATTTGATGGAGTCCGGCTTGTTTGCGCGAACGGAAAGCGCCTATTTTCTCGACAATGAGGAGGCGGAATACGAGTTCCTGTACCATGTCATGCCGGAACTCGAGAAGCTGGCGGAGATCTATGCGACCTCGGCTGTCAAAACGCGGCTGATTCCTGATCTTCGTCCGCCGAAAATTTCCGTTGAGGTGGACGAGCGAACGGATTGGTTGGAGTTCCGCTTCAGCATGACGGGCATCGGTGAATCGGAAATCCGCGGCTTGCTAGAAGCTCTGGAGGAGAAACGTCGCTATTACCGGATGCCCAATGGAGCGCTCATGCCGCTGGAAAGCGAGGAGTTTCAGGACATTGTTCGCTTCTTAAACGAATTCGGTTTGCGCCAAAGCGAGATCCACGGACCGGAGTTCCGGCTGCCGGTACTTCGTGGATTACACATCCGGGATGACCAAGGACAAGGTGGGACGGTGAAGCTCGGCAAAGCTTACCGTGAGCTGCTGCATAACCTGCAGCATCCCGACAATCTGGATTTTCCGGTACCGCCGCAGCTTTCCGACGTACTTCGAGATTACCAGGCCTATGGCTACCAATGGCTGAAAACGATGGCCCACTACCGCTTTGGCGGCATTCTCGCCGACGATATGGGACTAGGAAAGACGCTGCAAAGCATCGCTTTCCTCGTCTCGGTACTGCCGGAAATCGCCGAGTCCGGTCAGCCGGCGCTGATTGTGTCCCCTGCTTCGTTGGTATATAACTGGCGTAATGAGCTGACGAAATTCGCTCCGGATATCAAGGCGGTCATCGCCGATGGGAGCAAAGCTGAACGGGTGCGGACGCTGCGTGAAGCGTCGCAGGCGGATGTGATCATCACCTCCTACCCGTTACTGCGCCGCGATATCGAACAGTTTGCCGAACTGTCCTTTCATACGTTGATTTTGGACGAAGCCCAAAGCTTCAAAAATTACGCCAGCCAAACGGCCCAAGCGGTGAAGAGCTTACAGGCAAAATATCGGTTCGCCTTGACCGGTACCCCGGTGGAAAATTCGCTGGAAGAATTGTGGTCGATCTTCAGCGCCGTGTTTCCCGAATTGTTCCCAAGCCGGCAAGCGTTTAACGATCTATCCCGGGAGACGGTGGCGAAACGAATTCGCCCCTTCCTCTTGCGGCGGTTGAAAATCGACGTGCTGAAGGAGCTTCCGGAGAAGATCGAGTCCCTCCAGGCTTCGGAGTTGCTCCCGGAACAAAAGAAGCTGTACCTTGCCTATTTGGCCAAGCTGCAGCAGGAGACACTCAAACATTTGGACGAGGACACTTTCGGTCAAAACCGCATTCGTATTTTAGCCGGGTTGACCCGGCTGCGGCAGCTTTGCTGTCACCCGTCGCTGTTCGTCGACGGGTATGACGGAGGTTCGGCGAAGTTCGATCAGTTGATGGAAATGATTGAGGAATGCCAAAGCGCCGGCAAGCGCGTGCTGATTTTCTCCCAATTTACGGAGATGCTTGGGCTTATCGGCCGTGAGCTGGGTTATCGGGGGCAACCTTTCTTTTATCTCGACGGAAAAACCCCAGCGGCTGAACGGGTGGAGCTCTGCAACCGATTTAACGACGGAGAACGCGACATGTTCCTGATCTCGCTGAAGGCCGGCGGCACCGGCTTAAACCTGACCGGCGCGGATACGGTCATTCTCTACGATTTATGGTGGAATCCCGCGGTCGAGCAACAGGCCGCAGACCGAGCCCATCGGATCGGACAGAAAAATATCGTTCAGGTCATCCGTCTGGTCGCGCAAGGCACCGTGGAGGATAAAATGTACGAGCTGCAGCAAAAGAAAAAAAACCTCGTCGAAGAGGTACTAAAGCCAGGACAGGAGACGTTATCCGCGCTAACTGAGCGGGAAATCCGCGAAATTCTGATGATTTAGCCCCATCACAAATAAGGGTTCGGGACCGCCATACCGTATTGGCGTTCCCGAACCCTCTTCTTTTACTGCCCCGTAACTTCGAACTCGTAAAGCGAATAGCCGTAAGGTGTCCCCCGCTCGATGCCGTAAATGCGGACATACCTCGCCGCCTGCGGAGCCAGTGGAATTTCGTCGAGTCCCCCATCCCCGCTTGAGGTCGAATACACCTCTTGCCAATGCTCGGGCGACCCGCTGTCGCTAGAGATTTCGATTTTATATCGCTTGGCGTAAGCTACCTCCCAGCGCAATTTGACGCCGGTGATTTGCTGCACCGAACCCAGATCAACGTAAATCCATTCCGGGTCATTGCCTTCTCGGCTAGCCCATCTCGTCATCTGGTTACCGTCCACCGCTTTTCCCGATTCGAATCCAACCCCTTCAACCGTGCTGGAGACGGTCGTTTTATTCAGGGCTAGGTTAGGTGCTTCCGGTACCGGTGAGCCTCCAGGTTTCCACCAGTTGCCTGTAAGGAACAGCATATTCAATAAATTATAGCTGTCACTGAAATAATCCTCTTTTTTGTTCTTCATCCAATCCCAGCCGGCGTTCACCCATGCCTGGTTCGCGGGGTTCGCCGTTCCCGCTGAGATGAAGGGAGAGACGAACACCGCGGTGGCATAATCGCCAAAAGCCGTACCGTCAAGTTTATATCCGTTTTTGATGTTAGCCGGAGATCCGCCGGTTTTCCCTTTGATCCAGCCGGCCATTTTATCGGCTAGCGCTTTCGCTCGTGGATCGCCGTAGAAAGCGTAATCCATGACGATGCGCAGCGGCACCCGGCTGGCGTTATAAGCATATTGATTCGTTTCCTTGAACTCGTCCAGATACCATTCCGGAGCCGGCTTCGGCGGATCACCCACCACAAAGTCGGAAATAAGTCCCGTATTCGGCGAATAAGTTGATGTAAACTGCTGGTACACGTCATATAGATTGTCAATTACACGAATCCACGTCTCATCTCCGGTCACCTCGTAAAAGGCTCGCAGATGACTAAGCATCCAATCCGATGGGCGCGTATTCAGGGCGTCTTTGCCGTCCCAATCGCCCAGGTTCAGGCGGTAACCGGACGTCACGTAGCTGGCTTTAATGCCGTCAGTGATCATTTTCTTCGCTTCCTGCAAGTAATTGACGGACCCGCCCGACCCCCATTGATTATGCGCCAAAATCAACGAGTACGCGATATCGAGGTCCCCGTCGGTGGCCGAGCCAAAATGCCCTTGGGCTGCTTTGCTGTCGGCCACAACCCAACCCATCAAGTTCGGGTTGCCGCTGCTTTTGTACGCGCGAGCCGTCTTGAACAGCCCGTCGTAAATCGCCTTGGCGTTCGGATCATATCCGGCCATCAGTACGGTAATAATCATGCCGTATCCTTGGCCTTCTGAGGAACCGAGCGCCGTAAATCCATCAGGATCGCCGGTGATGTCTCCCTTCACGTAATAACCGCCAGGCAAAGAAGTTAAATTACTTTTGAGATAAGTCGCTTTCCAATAGTCATAGTAGGCTGTAACCGCCTGATTCATCGCGGCTTGGGTCACTTGGCTGGGCTTCAAAATGCCCGGATAGCTGACCTGCTGCGGGAACGGCTTCAGTTCGCCAGCTGCGGAAGCCGGAGAAGCCGGACCTACCGCCCCCACGGAGGCCGTAACGAACAGGCATAACAAGAAAAGACAAACCTTTTGGAGCATCATCTCATTCCTCCTCAAATCGAAAGTGTAAACCTAATCTTTCGTTAAGCGTCTTCGGAATTGCTTATCATGAAGCAGCAAGGATGTCTTACTTGTATTTTATTACAAATCCCAACGATAATAAACCGGACAACTCCTTCCGAAACATGATGTTTGTAAATGCGGCGATCGGGATACCCTAAAGAAGGGTAATGCCACCAATGCAGACCGACATAAGGAGGATCAACATGGAACATCAGAATGAACAGGCACGCGATGAGGCCGAGTTGCGGAATAAACTGGACCAACAAGGCGACTCGTTAGCCGAGAAGAAGAAAATGGAGAACGGCGTGGATATCGAACCGGAAGCGGATGAATGGGTCGCCAAGCCGGTGCCGTTTACCGACACGGATTCCGCGAAATAATGGCTGCTTCCACGAACTGTCCGCAGGGCCCGCTTGGGTTCCTGCTTTTTTTATGCCGTTCTTTGCTCCCCGAGAACAGGATAACAGGCTTAGCAGACGAATATCTTTGTATCAGAAGCAAAAATCGATCAAGGAGCGTGGATTTATGGAAGCGTTTGCGAAGGGTCTGCTAAAGGGAAAGACAATCCTGATTACCGGCGGCGGCACAGGACTAGGCCGGGCCATGGCGGAACGGTTCCTGCAGCTCGGGGCGAAGGTCGCCATCTGCGGACGTCGTGAGGAAGTATTGCGCAGCGCGGCTGAGGAGATGACGGCCGGCTGCGGTGGCGAGGTGCTCGCACAGCGCTGCGATGTGCGCGATCCCGAACAGGTACGCGCCTGTGTCGACACCGTCTGGAAACATTTCGGCAGCATCGACGCGCTGGTCAATAACGCGGCCGGTAATTTCATTAGTCCGACGGAACGCTTGTCACCGCGCGCCGTCGACGCCGTGCTGGGCATTGTGCTGCACGGCACGTTTTATATGACGCTGGAGGTCGGGAAACGTTGGATTGAGCAGGAACGAACAGGGACAATGCTGAATATCGCCACCACCTACGCTTCGACCGGCTCGGGTTACGTCGTACCCTCCGCGGCAGCCAAAGCTGGCGTCTTGGCCCTGACCCGCTCGCTGGCCGTCGAATGGGCTCCTTACGGCATCCGCCAGGTAGCAATTGCTCCCGGTCCGTTTCCGACCGAGGGAGCCTGGTCCCGCCTCTCACCGACGCCAAAACTTGTGGAGAAGATGCTGGGACGCGTCCCGCTTGGCCGAACCGGCCGCCCTGAGGAATTGGCGGACCTAGCCGCCTTTCTACTATCGGACGCCGCTGCCTATATCAATGGGGAGGTCATCACAATTGACGGCGGCGAATGGTTGCGGGGCGCCGGCCAATTCAACGATCTTGCCGAGGTCACGGACGAGGAGTGGGATCGTCTCTCCGAGCTGACGCGCAAGGGGAAATAGACGGCTACTTGGGGAGGGGACAGCAAGAGGCAGGAGTAAAACTAGACCATTTGCTGCTCTTCCTCCCCTCCCCTTTTATTTTTGCGAACCAGCATGAGGATCATCAGGATCACCGGCAACCCTATTTGGATGATGGGGTACCATTTCAGGACGACGTCGATTCCTACCCACAGGTGGTGCGTAAAATTGGGAGAGATAAACGACATCCCGAGAATCGCGATCGCAAACGGGATAACCCACTTTTTATAAGGCGTGCCAGTGATCCGCGAGCCCCCTGCCACCGCCCCGATATAGAAGAGAACCAGCTTGGTTCCCAGTCCGATAAACAGGACGAGTACGAAGAGAATATCCATTCTTTCGAATACCTCAACCAATTCGATCTGCTGTACGACCTGCAATAAAGGGAACGTGAGCGTCTCCGCCAGCTTTGGGCCTAACACCAGAACATTGATCTGATTGACAAGGATCAGGAATAACGCGGTTAATCCGTATGTGACCAGAATGGACCTGCGGAGCTTCTTTTCATCATGGATCATCGGAAAAAAGACCAGAAACAGCACGGTCTGCCCAAACGGGAATGATATGACGTCTGGAACGTTTTTCATCACGGGTTGAAGTCCGTTCTCCAATACGGGGAGCATGTTCTCGACATGGATCAAGCCAACCCCCGCAATCATCGAGATGAGGATAAAATAACTGATCATGATGAATGGGATCATGACCAGACAGCTCAGAAACACGGCATGAGGTCCATATCGGACGCTGTTGGCGATCACCAGGGTGGCGATCAGGATGATAATCCCAATAGGAGTTCGATTTAATAGCATATAAGAGGCAAGTTCACCTAAATCCCTCAGGTTGCGCGAAGCCTCATAGGCGAAATACGCCGCAAAAACACTACCGAAGACCGTACCGGCAACCTTGCCGAAATAGGTTCGGCATAACTCGAATAAGTCCCGCTTCGGGTCGAGGCGGTGAATGGCCAGATGCATCAGGAGCAGCAGCAACCCGGCCAGCGCCCCCAGGAGCATCACCAGCCAGGCATCCTGCTTCGCTTCGGCGCCAATCTGAAATAAGGTGGTGCTTCCGACCTCGAACAACGCGAAGCTGGAGATAAACTCCGGCAGTCTACTCTTCTTAAAGCCCATGAGGCACGCCTTCCTTCCTCCGGTTCATTTCTGCTCCGAGTCCTGATTCAACAAAGTATCGAACGATTTTTTGGTTAGGCCGGGACGTTGCAACTTTACTTTTACGCGGATGTCCAATTCGATCCGGGTTAACTCCTCGCTCCAGTCGTTTTGCAGCTTCTTCCATGTCTTCGGATCTTTGCGATGGATTTTATCGGCGAATCCAGGCAAGTCGACCCGCAGTTTACGGCTCGCTTCCCATCCCAATTCGATTTTGCTCCTTATCTCCTCCGCCACCGCCTTTTCGATTACTTTAATGCTCTGCGGCTTGGACAAATCCTCTGCACACATAAATTCCATCAGCAAATCGCCGCTCGCTTCCGTATCCACCTGCATGTTGTAATGCTGCTCCCCGGACCGGATCGGCGTCACCTTGGTTTTGGCGCTGGTAATCCGAACTGTTCCATCTTTTTTCTTGGTCTGAGCTCCCGAGCAGGAGAAGGATAGAGTGCTGCCCTTGACTTGATTCGTCAGCCACGAGATTCCGTAACTCTCGTTGCGGGATAGGTACCCGACGAGCCGGTTTTGATGAAGCACACCCAACCGTTCAACCTTCATCTTAACGGGTGGCGAAGTGGTTTTATTGACGTCCAGCGATTCCAACGCCTTGGCGTTTCCTTTCGTGACGATGATCTCCGGTACACCGACCGTCTGTGCGTCGGAAACCAGCTTCTGAGCCATTTGAAATACATTAACGACTGGAAAATAAGAAGAGGAGCTGTTTTGCTTCCGCAAAATCTCGGCCAGAGCCGTACCCGGAATTTTTTCCGGAGGGACCATTTTACGTAATATTTCTCTTGCCTTGCCATCCGTCACGGCAACGAGCACGGTTTCGCGAGCATCAATGTTGCGAAAATACAAATCGAGGATTTGCTCAATGCCCGTTTCGGCGACCTCCCTCCCGATCACGATGATGTCGGTATGACCGAAATACAACCGGCGCGGGTTTTCCGTATATCCTCGGTCGGCGGCCTCGCGAATCGTATTTCCCTTCGTCGTGAACACGTACACGCTCGGCTGAGAGCCGCCGCCGGCGCTTCCTCCGCCTTGGCTTGCCCCGCTAGCCGACGGGACGATCACCTGATAAGTCATCTCCCATTCATCTCCGCTGCGATCAAAGCCGTTGGCTACGGTAATGCCCAATTCGTCCAACTCCGTGCGGTTCCAGCAGCCTGCCGTCGCCATGCACACAAGGACGGCAGCGCAGCACAACAAGATTCGGCGCATCTCGCACTCTCCTAGGATTTATTTGGGTCCTCTTTCGGACCGTTCCCTTGTCTCACCTGATTTTGGATACTGATATATTCCGGACGCTTATTCATTCTGGGCCAAGGCAAACGGATAAACACATCCTTAATGTTGGACCAGCTTAGCGGAGCGACCGGCAGGAAATAAGGAACTCCAAAAGATTGAAGCGAGACCAAATGCATCAGCAAGGGGATTATGCCGGACAAGATCCCATATAGACCAAAACTCCCTGCCAAAATCATGAGACCGAAGCGAATCAGCCGCACAGCCGACGACATGGCAAACGTAGGAATGACGAAATTAGCAATGGCCGTAAACGACACGATAATGACCATAACGGCAGAGACAAGTCCGGCTTGAACTGCGGCTTGTCCCAATACCAGCGCTCCCACGATCGAAATCGCAGGACCCACTACCCGCGGCATTCGAACGCCGGCTTCCCGAATCACCTCGAAGGTAATTTCCATCAGCATCGCTTCCAGGAGCGCCGGAAGCGGCGTGCCTTCACGCTGGGCCGCGATGCTAATTAGCATCGTGGTGGGGAGCATCTCCGGATGAAACGTCGTAACCGCAATATACAGGGATGGGAGCAGCATCGCGACCAAGAAGGAAAACAAACGAATATTCCGCAGAAAAGAAGAAATATCGTACCTTTGGTAATAGTCTTCGCTGGATAGGAAAAACTTAAAAAACGTCACCGGACAAACCAACGCAAAAGGAGTACCGTCAATAAGGATGGAGACCTGTCCATCCAATATAGAACCGGCTACGGTATCGGGACGCTCGGTATTTATAATCGTCGGAAACGGGGTGAAGGCACGGTCTTGAATAAACTCTTCGATATAACCGCTCTCCAGAATGCTGTCGGTATCGATGGCATCCAACCGCTTCAAGACTTCCTCCACTACGGAAGCCTGGGCGATTCCCCGGATATAAGCCACGACTACCCGAGTTTGGGTATATGTGCCGATGACACGATTTTCAAGGCGCAAATCCGGCGTTCTCAGCCGTTTGCGGATGAGTGATAAGTTCGTCGAGATGTCTTCCGTAAAACCTTCCTTCGGTCCGCGAATCACGGTCTGGGAGGACGGCTCTTCGACGGATCGTCGCGATCCGCCGGGGATGGATACAAGCAGGGCGCCTTCCACTCCCTCAACAAGGACTGCCGCTGCTCCGGTTAGCATGCCGGATAGCATCTCGCGCTCTGTGCTTGCCAGCTTTACGCTTCCCGCGCTAATGGAATCCGCGAACTGCTCCTTCGAACTGGCCTCTCCCCCTTCTTGAATCATGTCTTCGAGGTTACTCATCAGCTCGCTTAACAGCTTAGGATCAGTCAAGCTGTCGATATAACTGACGACAAATTTCTCATTCGCCATTTTGCGGATGTGGACATCCGGGCTGTTTCCTAAAGCTTCCTGGATCATAACGACCGTATCGCTTGGGGGCCCGTCTATTGGACGGCTAGCCGCTTCATTGGGTCCCTCCGTGATCGATTCCGCTTTGTCCTTCCGCCGGATATGGGGCGGCCGATTTCGGTTGATTCTTCTCATTCCGTGCCTCCGGATCTAAGCTGTTGTAATTTGTAATATGTGCCAAATCCAAATGAGGTATGCGTTCGGAGGGGAGGGGTTCACATCCCAACAAAAAAACTCCGGCTAAATGCCGGAGCTTTACATGTTGTAATCAGCCTGATTATCGCTAGGGTCCAAGGAAGCCTCCCGCTGCATGCGGCGCATACGCTTCGTCCACTCAACCACGAGATAAAACACCAGGAACAATCCCATAAATCCTGCGGAATATCGGTACATTACGGCATAGTTGGTTCCGGAAGCGATAGCTCCCAAAATAACGGCGCCAACAGCGACGCCAAAATCCATGGAGTTATAAAACATGCTGTTAGCGCTCCCGTATTGCTCGGGCTTGCAAGTACGAAGCATCCAGGCTTGAATCGTCGGCTGGATCGCACCGAAACCTAGTCCGTACAGCAGCGACGATAGGATTAACATTGGCAGGTTCGTTGTGTAGGAAAGGATGAACATACTTGCGATCACGAGTAGCGCGGACGGGATCAGAACGGCGGCATGACCTCTGGCGTCAAAGATCCGCCCGGAGATCGGACGAATGAGGACGACCGTCACCGCGTTAAACAGGAAAAACAATCCGACCTGATCCAAGTGGATAAACTCGCCGAACAGCGCTATAAAACTCAAGAGCCCGCTGTAGGTAACAGCTAGAATCATATTTAGCAGAGCAGGAAACACAAGCCCACGGTTAAACGCCGGACGTTGTTTCGCGTTGGTATCTTCTTCGCCCTGCGTCGCTCTGGGCTGCCGCTGCTCCTTCTCTTTCATCGGCCGAATCGCGGGAAGCGCCCGAGTTAGCAGCAACAACGGAAACATTAGCAGCACGGCAGTTGTCACTATCAGCGTGAGTGTTCCAAAACCTAACTCCCGCATGACATTCAAGCCGATCATCGGACCGATCGACATGGCCAGGCTACTGGATAACCCGAAGTATCCAATACCTTCCCCCATGCGTTGGAGCGGAATGATCCGCGAGGCAAAGGTTGGCAGCAGCGTACTACCAATACCGAAGCCGATCCCGTAAACGGCCCTGACCAGCAGAAGAGTGCCTACCGATCCGGCAGCGCTGTTGAGGACCGTCGCCACCGCCGCAATAATTAACCCGATGAACAATAGCACATTGGGCGATAGTTTGCGCAGCAGCCCCGCCGCCAGAAACCGCGTTAGGATGGCCGACCCGGCAAATACGCTGGTCACAAGACTAACCTGAAGATCGCTTGCGGCAAACTCGCTTTTTACATAAGACGAAAACGTCGACAATAGCATATGCAAATTTAAGAACAACAAAAAAGCAGAGATCGTTAATGAAATAAACGATCTCGTCCAAAGCCGTTCCGATTCAGGTTGTTGATTCGATGGTAAGCTCATATAATCTCTCTCTCTCCTTCTCCTTGCTCTTATTTCTCTACTTCGTCAAATTGGGAGTCGCTGAAATGAACATGAATGCGTTGAAGCAAATCCATCAACAATTCGTACTCCTCACCGCTCATCATCCGCTTGACCTCATCGGTCACGCTTTGCTCGATCGGCGCCGTTTCCCGGATGATCTCCTTCCCCCGCTCCGTACTGTAGACAAAAAAGGATCTACGGTCCTGCCGCCCCGGTTCCTTGAATACCAACCCCTTACTCTCCAGAAGGTCGATAATACGGGTTGTCGTCGGCTTGTCTTTCCCGGTGCGATCCGCGATCTCCTTCTGAATCAAGCCGTTTGCTCTATCGATCTGGTTCAGCACGGACCACTGCTCCGCCGTGATATCATAGCCCTTCAGCCGATGCTGGAGCAAAGCTACGATTTTTCGGTAAGAGACGCCCATGATAAATCCCACCGCCAGTTCGCTTTGCGATTGATCCGTCGTCATACGAATTTCGCCCTCTCATATAGTTGTCATAACAATTATATGTCATTGAACTAATTACGTCAAAGTACGACAAAACTGCTAATGTCTATTTTCCGGTACACTAGGTGATCATCTTCTCCCTTTGCGAGACAGAAGAATACACTACCCTATATGAAATTGAAGGGGATATTCACTTATGAAATCTTCACGGCACTCACGTCATGTCACAAGTAAATGGAAAAAGAACGCGGTCTTAATGCAAAGCAGCAAGCTGCGGGCCTACCTCCCCGAAACTCGCCGATTCAGTAAAGAACATCTATCAAATATGCTAATGAAGCATAAAATGGTCTACGTTAAACCCGTGAACGGCACTTGGGGAAATGGGGTCATGCGAGTGGAATACCGACCTCACCAACGGCAGGGAAGCTACCAATTCCAGCTTGAGAAAATCGTTCGATCCTACGGTTCGATTGACGAGTTATACGCTTCAATCAAGAAGCATAAATTTCGAGGCAGTTACCTCATTCAGCAAGGCATCGATCTTCTCAAATACGACCAACGTCGATTTGACCTGCGCGTTATGGTTCAACGCACCCCGCAGAAAGTCTGGACAACGACAGGGATCATCGGCAGATTAGCTCATCCGAAGAAGATCGTCACCAACTATCACAGCGACGGAAAGCTCGTGGCTGCAGAGAAGTTGCTCACTCCGTATCTGAAGGGTCCTCGCCTCAAGTCATACATGAGTACGCTGCAGGATTTTGGCGAGGATATAGCCGATCACTTGAAGATCACGTTTCCCGGGCTGAGAGAAATCGGGGTAGATGTGGCAATTGACCAAAAGCTGCGTCCCTGGATCCTGGAGGTCAATACTTCCCCTGACCCCTTCATCTTCCGGAAACTGAAGGACAAGAGTATCTTCCGCACGATCATGAAATATGCCCGGGCTTATGGAAAATATAAATAAACACAAACAAACGAAACCGGACGGAAATGGCAATCCTACTGATGCCTTCCGTCCGGTTTTCGTTTGTTCAAGAGCCAAACTGCTTGTAGATTCCCATCAGCTTCCCGGCGGTTTGCTTCCAGCTAAACCGCTCAACGGCATCCTTCCGCGCTTGCCTGGACAACTTCGCAGCCAGCTCGCGATCTCGCGCCAGCTTCAGAATCCACTTGGCATGATCTGCCGGTTTGGCATACGCGTCTACCAGATAACCGTTCGCCCCATGCTTAATGATCTCCCCGATCCCTCCAATATTAGAAGCAACGACGGGAAGCCCAGAAGCCATCGCTTCAACGTTTACGAGTCCAAACGCTTCATGCTCTTGGGAGGGGCATGCGAACAAGTCGGCCTCGCGGAACTTGCGGTGAATGGCGCGATGCGGAACTTTTCCGGTGAACCTCACCGGAACCCCTCTTGCTCGTGCCAACCGTTTTAGTTCCTTTATATAACCTGGCCGGCCGCCTCCGATGACCGTGAGGTCGATCGCTCCATATTCTTGACGAGCGAGTCCGACCGCCCGAATCAGCACCGGGACCCCTTTCCGCGGGATCACCCGGCCGGCGAACAACACGCGGAACCGGCCCCCCGAACGGCTGGCTCTCCCCTCCGCCGGTCTGAACCGGCCGGTATCGACGCCGAGATGGACCTTGCGTAATTTCCCCGCATGGCGAGGGAAACGCGCGGCCAAACTCGCTTTAAGCGAGTCGCTGTTAGCGATGATCAGATCCGCTTTACCCAGACTTTCGTTCACCCGCGCCGTAGATTTTACGAAAGTTAGTGAATGCAGAAATAGGGTAACTGGAGTATGAGGAAACATGGCCTTGATTTTGGCCATGTAATGCGGGCGATTATCGACCTGGATCAAATCGTAGCGCCGTCCCCGGATGTATCGCAGGACCGATGCGATATAGCGGCTTGGGCTGCCGGTGTTTACACGGACGATCGTGAGTCTCCCCATCCTGCTGACATGTGGCAGACCACGGCCTGTTCTGCTGATTAAGGTTACCGTGTGGTTAAGCGCCAGCTGTCTGGCGATAGCCAGCATGCTGATTTCCACGGAACCGCTGCCGGGAACCGGTATTTGCTCGGGCGCCACCATTAATAGGTTCATAGGCTCCTCCTTGTGCATATGGCTTGCATCTATTTACCATATGCACAGATCAAGCCTCCCGCGCCGAGGCAATCACCCAAGCTGTCAGGTCACGCGGAACGTTCCCGTCCCAAAGGCGCAGATTTCCCCCTGGTCCAGCCGGGCATACGCCATCGTCGTCACCGATTTGCGCGATACGTGGACCATCTCCGCAGTCACGGTTATCCGTCCCTGTTCGGCTTTTGCCACATAATTCAAGTTCAAATTCGTTGTGACGACGCTTGCTTCGGGCTTAGCGATCATCGCTAGCAGTCCCATGGCCGAATCGATCAGCGTCGCGTGAACGCCGCCATGCACGATGCCAATCAAATTGAGATGTTGCGGACGGATGTCCAAGGTCATAACTACCCTGCGTTCGTCCGCTTCTTCCACCTGGCAGCCAAGGTAATCGACGAACGAACCGACCGCGGCTTGATTCCAAAGCTCCAGGCGCTGCCGCAGTTCTTCTGAATCCGCTTTCATTTCTTACGACCTCCCGTTCTTGTCGCCGCGTATTTTTCTCGTCCTCGGTTGACTGACCTTTCAAGTCTCCCAAGACCTCCGCTTAATTCGCTCGCGGCGGTTGCTGTCGTTCCGCTTCCTCTTCTACGAGCTTGCGGCGCAGCACTTTACCGGCAAGCGTTTTGGGCAGACTGTCGCGGAACTCATAAACCTTCGGCACTTTGTAGGCGGCCAGCTTTTCCTTGCACCAACGCTTGATGGCGTCCGCATCCGGAGGAGTACCTTCCTTTAAGACAATGTAGGCTTTGACAGTCTCTCCCCGATACGGATCGTAAATACCGGCGACGATCGCCTCCTCCACATCCGGATGCTCAAACAGTACCTCTTCAACTTCACGCGGATAGATGTTATAGCCGCCGGCAATAATCAAATCCTTGCGTCGGTCCAGGATATAGAAGTAACCATCCTCATCCATCCGTCCCAAGTCGCCGGTCAGCAACCAACCGTCGCGCAGGGTCTTGTACGTCTCCTCCGGACGGTTCCAATACCCGCGCATCACCTGGGGACCACGTACGGCGAGTTCCCCGATTTCACCGACCGGAACTTCCTCGAGCGTGTCCGGATGCACGATCATGGCGTCGGTGTCGGGAAAAGGAATGCCGATCGACCCGCTCTTCCGTGTCTCCCAGATGTTGTTGGCATGGGTGACGGGCGAAGCTTCAGTCAATCCGTAACCTTCGATCAGTTTCCCTCCGGTCACCTCCTCGAACCGGGTCTGCACCTCTAACGGCAGCGGTGCCGCACCGCTTACACACACATTGATCGAGGATAAATCGTACCCCGCGATGTCTTTGTGGTTAATAATAGCCACGTACATCGTCGGCGCACCTGGGAATACCGTAGGTTTCTTGTTATGGATCGTCTGAAGTACCTGATTGATGTCAAAGCGCGGCAGCAGCATCAAAGTACCACCCAAAGCGACCGATTGATTTAACAACACCGTCATCCCGAACACATGAAAAAAAGGAAGCGCGGCCAAATATTTCTCTTTCCCCAGACGGGAACGGTAGAACCAAAGCTGATTTTGTATCGTGTTAGCTACCAAATTCATATGCGTCAGCATGACGCCTTTGGCAAACCCCGTCGTCCCGCCGGTATACTGCAATAAGGCCAAATCCTGTTCAGGATCAAGCTCGACACGGCAGGGCTCAGAGCTTCCGCCGGTAAGAAATGCGGGGAACGCGAGCAGCCGGTCATTGTAGTTTAAATGGACGGCCATCCCGTCTTTCTTCGCCTTGATCGGATAAAGGAGGTTCTTGGGAAAAGGCAAATAATCCTTGATCGATGTCGCAATGATGTATTCCAGCGGGCGCAGCTTTGTCGCTGTCCTCACGCGTTCGACAAGTGGATCGAGCGTGACCATGACGCGGGCACCGGCATCATTAAGCTGATGTTCCAGTTCCCTAGGCATGTAAAGCGGGTTCGTCATCACCGCAATGCCGCCCATCATCAAGGTTCCGTAATAAGCAATCACTGCCTGCGGGCAATTTGGCAGCATGATGGCTACCCGGTCGCCCTTGCGAATGCCCAGCTTCCGCAGGGCATTCGCAAACCGGTACGTCTGTTCCAACAAAACACGGTACGTCATTTTCTTTCCCATGAATTCCAGAGCCGTTACTTCGGGATACCGATCGGCGGAAAGTTCCAGGAAATGCGCGAGATTTTGCTTTGGATAATCATAGGTGGGCGGTACTTCAGCGGGATAAAACTTCAGCCAAGGTTTCCTTGTCATACGCCTGCCTCCCAACCTCGCAAATTTTACAAAACGTATTTCTCTGCTTCAATCACTTTGGCGGCGATTTGCCGTTTTAATGACAGCGTATTCATCGCCGAACGCTTTGTCAATTTCTTGAGGATGGACAGCTGGGTGCGCAACAGGTCCCCTTGTTCCATGTAGCTTAACGCTTCTTTGGCCCAAGCTTCGATCTTGCCGAATTCTTCGTGGATGAACACACTCGTCATCGCAATTGGCAGCGCCGCTTTGTCTTCACCGGCACTCGCAATGAGCTTCTGTGTGCGGAGCAGCGCACTTTCCATCGCATAAATGGCGATCATGATATCCGCCAAGTGGCTCAGTACCTCTTGCTCACGCTCCAGCTTCAACTGATATTTCTGCACGGCCTGAGCTCCGGCCATCAGGAAGATCTTTTTGGACATGGACAGCAGATGCGCTTCCTCCTCCAGCGTCCCTTCGAAAGTCCGGCTTGGCATCGGCTCCATCAGCTCCAATTGCAGTTTCTGTGCAGCAGGGAGCAGCGGCAGTTCACCTTTCATCGCGCGTTTCACCAAGCTGCCAGGGATCAGAAGGCGGTTGATTTCGTTTGTGCCTTCAAAAATCCGGTTGATCCGCGAGTCGCGGTAAATCCGCTCGATCCGATACTCCTGCGTAAATCCGTAACCGCCGTGGATTTGCACTCCTTCGTCCGCAACGAAATCCAACACCTCTGAGCCGAATACTTTGTTGATTGAGCATTCCAATTGATATTCGGCGATCGCCTTGGCCGATTGATATCCCACGTCGGTACTGCTATGATCCACTTCAGCCAACCCGATATCAAACAGGCCGGCGGTGCGGTACACCATGCTTTCCAGCACGAACGTACGCGTATTCATCTCTGCCAACTTTTTGCCGACCAGCGGGAAGGACGAGATTTTTTGCCCGAATTGGGTCCGCTCGTTGGCGTATTTCGAAGCATATTCGATCGCATCTTTAGAGGAGCCCAAGCAGCCGGCTGCCAACTTGAAGCGTCCGATGTTCAGGATGTTAAAGGCGATTAAATGGCCTTTGCCGACTTCCCATAGAAGGTTGTCAACCGGCACCTTCACGTCTTCCAGAATCAACGGGCATGTGGAGGAGCCCTTAATCCCCATCTTCTTCTCTTCCGGTCCGATGCTGACCCCCTCCATGCTCCGCTCCACAATAAACGTGCTGAAGTCCGTGCCGTTCACTTTGGCGTAGACGATGAACACGTCGGCGAAACCGGCATTGGTAATAAACTGCTTAGTGCCGTTCAAAACATAATGCGTGCCATCCTCCGACAACACGGCCGTCGTTTTGGCGCCTAACGCATCGGAGCCCGAGGAAGGCTCCGTCAGGCAATAAGCCGCGAGCAGCTCGCCCGTCGCCAGCTTCGGCAAATATTTCTGCTTCTGCGCTTCGGTCCCAAAATACACGATCGGCAGCGTCCCGATCCCAACATGGGCCCCGGCTGAAAGCGCGAACGAAGAAGCTTTGGTCAGCCTTTCGCTGATCAACGTCGTGCTGACTTTATCGAGCCCCATGCCTCCGTAAGCCTCGGGAACATCAGCGCCGAGCAACCCTACCTCGCCTGCTTTGCGCAGCAAATCAGCGGTCAGCTCGTAATTCAAATGCTCGATCTCCTCGTCCCTCGGGAGGATTTCCGCCTTCACAAATTCCTCCGTCGTCTCCCCAATCATCCGCTGCTCTTCGCTGAAGTCCTCCGGCGTCACAACCCGGTTGCAGTCAATGTCCGCGATGACGAAGCTTCCGCCTGCGATTTTTTCCATCGTTTCGTTGCTCATGCGATCCTCTCCTTCATTTAATTAATGGGATGAACTTCTAATACACCAGCCGCACCCATGCCGCCGCCGATACACATGGACACAACCCCATACCCGCCGCCGCGGCGGCGCAGCTCATGAATCAGCGAGATCGACAACTTCGTGCCCGTACAGCCCAGCGGATGCCCCAACGCGATTGCGCCGCCATTTACGTTCACTTTGTCCTCATCCAAGCCCAACTCGCGGATCACGTGCAGGCATTGGGAGGCGAACGCTTCGTTGATTTCAAACAGATCGACATCCTTCACGGTGATGCCGGCTGCGGAAAGCGCCTTCGGAATCGCCTTCACCGGACCAACGCCCATCAGCTCCGGCTCTACGCCGGCTACTGCAAAGGAACGGAACGTCGCCAGCGGCTGAAGTCCAAGCGATTCCGCTTTCTCCCGGCTCATCACGACGACGGCCGCCGCCCCATCGTTCATCGGGGAAGAGTTCCCCGCAGTCACGGTACCGCCTTGCTTAAAGCTGGGTTTCAGCTTGGCTAGCGCCTCCACGGTCGTGTCGCCGCGTACGCTTTCGTCGGTGTCGAAGACAAAGCGCTTCGCTTTCACTTTCCCGCGCTCATCCAGGCTGCGATGCTCTGCCTCAAATGGAACGATTTCTTCCTTAAACTTGCCTTCGGCGATCGCTCGTGCCGCCTTCAAATGCGAGTTCAATGCGAAGCGATCCTGGTCCTCGCGGGAGACGCCAAACCGCTCCGCGACGCGTTCCGCCGTATGGCCCATCGCCATATAAGCCTCGGGCATCTCGGCAACGATCCGCGGATTCGGCGACACCTTAAACCCGGTCATCGGAACATGGCTCATGCTTTCTACTCCGCCGGCAATCAGCACATCGGCCTGCCCGAGCATGATCCGTTCCGCCGCGAAAGCGATCGCCTGAAGTCCGGACGAACAAAATCGATTGATGGTTAAAGCCGGCACCGTCACCGGAAACCCGGCGTATAAGGACATGATGCGCGCGAAGTTTAGCCCCTGTTCCCCTTCCGGCATCGCACATCCGATGATGATGTCCTCAACATCCGCTTTGCTAAGGCCGGGAGCGCGCTCCACCGCGGCTTCCAACACGATCTTGCCCAAATCATCGGCGCGCGTTTGGGTCAAGCTGCCTTTCTTGGCTCTGCCCACCGCCGTCCGAGCTGTCGATACGATTACAGCCTCTTTCATCGTCTATTCACTCTCCCCCTCATTTAGTTCCGCAACGGTTTTCCTTTGCTCAGCATGTGCTGCATCCGCTGGCGTGTCTTCGGCTCCCCGCACAAGCTCAGGAACGCTTCGCGTTCCAAATCAAGCATGTATTGCTCCGTCACATACGTTCCCGCCGGCACGTCGCCACCAGCAAGCACATGGGCCAGTTTGTTTGCGATCAGTAGATCGTGGTCGCTGATGTACCCGCCCTCGTGCATGCCAAGTGCACCCAGCTGGAGCACCGCTTTCCCTTCGGAACCGACGACGCGGAACTTCGTTTCGGGAATCGGCTCATACCCGCTTCCCGCCAGCTTCAGCACAGCCTGCTTCGCCTCATAGATCGTATGGTCGGGATTCAGCACGACCCGGTCGGAAGGTTTAAGCAGCCCCAGTCGTTTGGCATCATGGCCACTGGTTGAGACGGTGGCAGTGCCCACCGTTTGGAAGTAATGATTGAGATAAGGCTGTATGTCGGCTTCGGCGATGGATGCTTGCTGGCTGGCACGTAGCGCCAGTTCCTTGCAGCCTCCGCCCGCCGGAATCAGTCCAACGCCGACCTCAACGAGCCCGTAATAGGTTTCGGCGGTGGCAATGACCTGATCGGCCGGCATGCAGGCCTCCACTCCGCCGCCCAGCGTCATGCGATGCGGAGCAGCGATCACCGGCTTCTCGAATCGTTTCAAGCGGTACATCGTGTTCTGAAACAGACGAATGATGTCGTCGACTTCATCCCATTCCTCGTCCTGCGCTTCCATCAGGAGCAGCATAAGATTGGCGCCTACGCAGAAATTACGCCCTTGATTGGCAATGACAAGGCCTTCGAAGTTATCCCTTACTTCGTCCATGCTTTGCGAGATCATCTGCAAAATATCCGCACCGATCGCATTGTTCGGCGAATGGAACTCCAGGCAGGCCACGCCGTCACCGAGATCGATCAGACTCGCGCCGCTGTTGCTGCGAACAACCTTGTTCTGCGACTTCAGATCGCGAAGCGTAATTTGTTCTGGCGGGAGCTCAACGGGGGTATACCCGCCAACTGCGGCTTGGAATAGAGAGCCGCCGTCTTTTTTGTAGAACGAGGTGTTCCCTTCTGCGATCCAATCCTTGACCCAGGCCGGTACCGCCAGCCCTTCGGCCTCCATTTTCTCAACCGAGCGGACTAACCCGATGGCATCCCATGTTTCGAACGGGCCCAACTCCCAGTTGAAGCCCCACTTCATCGCCTCGTCGATTTCGCGGATGCTGTCTGCGATTTCCCCCCGTTTGGCGGCGGAGTAGATCAACACCTGCTTGAGTACATCCCAGGCTAACTGCGAGTAGCGATCCTGAGCACTGAGCAGCGCTTTCGTCTTGGCAGCCGCGCCTTTCGCCAGCTTGGCTGCTTCCAAGGAAGCGGACGCTATCTTGCGTTGCGGGCCGTAGTCCATCGTCTGGAGGTTCAGGGACAAAATCTCGCTCCCCCGTTCCCCCTTAATTTTCCGATAGAAACCCTGCCCGCTCTTCTCCCCAAGCCAGCCCCGAGACACCATATCTTTGAGCGTGGCCGGTGCAGCAAACACCCGTTTCTCCGCTTCGTCTGTCACATTCGCGAATACGTTATCGGCCACATGCAGAAACGTATCCAATCCAACTAAATCCAAGGTGCGAAAAGTAGCGCTCTTCGGACGGCCCATCGCCGGTCCGGTGACCGCATCTACCTCTTCGACGGTGTAACCCTTCTCCTCCATCTCACGCAGAGTAACCAGCAGCCCATAAGTGCCGATCCGGTTGGCGATGAAGTTTGGCGTATCTTTCGCGAGCACGACCGTTTTGCCAAGCGTGCGCTCGCAGACACGGCGTATATCAGCGACCAACTCCGGGTCGGTCGTTTGCCCGGGGATGATCTCCAGCAGCTTCATATACCGCGGCGGGTTAAAGAAATGCGTGCCGAGAAAATGCTTCCGAAATTCCTCGGATCTCCCTTCAGCCATCGCGTTGATCGAAATACCCGACGTGTTCGAGCTGACGATCGTTCCCGGTTTCCAGTGGCGTTCTACTTGGGCCAGCAGCTTCTGCTTGACCTCAAGATTCTCGACGACGACCTCGATGACCCAATCCACCTCGGCAATAAGCGCTAGATGATCCTCCAAGTTGCCGGGCGTGATCCGCTGAGCAAAAGCGTTGTCATAAAGCGGGGCGGGTTTCGTCTTAGCCAGCCCGGCGATGGCCGCCGTAGCCAGTCGATTGCGCACGGAAGGATGGTCGAGCGTAAGTCCAGCGGCCATCTCCGCGTCGGTTAACCGCGGAGGGACGATGTCAAGCAGCAGGCAAGGGATCCCTGCGTTTGCCAGTTGGGCAGCAATGCCGGAGCCCATAATGCCGGAGCCGATAACGGCTGCTTTGCGGATCGGTTTGTTCATTTGATCTACCTCCTATTTCAATGGAATTTTCATTGAGATAACACCGGAACCGGTTCGTTTGCCTGTTCGCCAAACACCGATAACTCTAAGATTTCGGCGATGTCCCGTGCCTTCACCTGATCGTCCACTTCCTTGAGTTTCGTGCCATCCTCCAGCATCGTCAGACAGTAGGGGCACGCGCTGCTGATGATACTGGGTCGAACCTCCAGCGCTTGTTCGGTACGGGCCAGGTTGATCCGTTTGCCATCGCTTTCCTCCATCCACATCAGCCCGCCGCCAGCACCGCAACACATCCCGTTCTCCCGCGACCGGGCCATCTCGACCAGCTCCACGCCGGGAACGGCTCGCAGCACCTCCCGCGGCGCGTCGTAGACGCCGTTGTATCGACCGAGATAACAAGAATCATGGTAGGTGACCACCTCATTCACCCGATAGGCCGGTTTTAACCGACCCTCTCGGATCAGCTGCTCCAGCAGTTGCGTATGGTGAAGCACTTCCACCTCCTCCAAACCGAATTCGGGATATTCATTTTTCAGCGTATTAAACGTATGAGGGCAAGCGGTGACGATCTTGCGTACGCCATATCGTTGAAACGTCGCAATGTTCTCCAGGCATAGCTGCTGAAACAAGAGCTCATTGCCCATTCGGCGAGGTGTGTCCCCAGAGTTTCGCTCCTCGTTGCCGAGGATGGCGAAATTGACACCGGCTTCGTTCAGCAGCCGGACGAACGCCCGCGTGATTTTGCGGCTGCGTAAATCGTAGGAGCCCATCGACCCAACGAAGAACAAAATGTCGAAAGCCGGATTATCCTTGACTGTTGGCACGGGGATTCCCTCCAGCTCGCCGGTCCAGGAGGCGCGGTCATTGCGGCTAATCCCCCAAGGATTGCTTTGGCGCTCGATGTTTTGCATCGCGCGCTGCCCTTCCGCGGGTACGCTGCCCTGCATCAACACCAGATGGCGGCGCAGGTCTACGATTTTGTCAACGTGTTCATTGCCTACCGGGCATTGATCTTCGCAGTTGCGGCAAGTCGTACAAGCCCAGATCTCCTCCTCGGTCATGACGTCGCCGATAAGTTCAAGGTCGGTTACGGCTTTGCCTTGGGCGGCCACCTGCCAAGTCGCCTTCTGCCAATCCAGCGTCGGACGAATGTCGGTCACGCCCGAAGCATCCCCCCAAGCCGGTGCCGCGTCCCCAGCACCTACCGCTACGGCATGAACGCCAGCGGAGCCGAACACATTCGCCGGCACCCACGGCGATTTACCTGTCACCGCGGCTCCTTTCTCGGTGAGATGATCCCGCAGCTTCGTGATCAGATGCATCGGCGACAGCGTTTTGCCGGTGCTTGCCGCGGGGCATACATTGGTACAGCGGCCGCATTCAACGCAAGCGTAGAAGTCGAGCATTTGCTTTTGCGTGAAGTCCTCGATGTTGCCAACGCCAAAGCTTTCCGCTTCTTCGTCTTCGAGGTTTAGACTTTGCAGCCGGCCATGAGGTTCACGGCGGCGCAACCAGATGTTGATCGGTGCGGTGATCAGATGAAAGTGCTTCGACTGAGGAACATAAACAAGAAAGGATAGCAGGATTAACAGGTGCAGCCACCAGAACACATAGAAGACGGCTTCAGCCACGGTGGAAGGTAGCCCGGCGAATACGGCGGCGATAGCTGACGATACGGGAGCGTACCATGAAAACTCGAGGCCCATCCCGACGCGTTCGAAAGCTAGCGATAACAGTACCGAAACCATTAGCGAGTAGATAAATATCACGACGATGCCCGGTTTCCAACCTTTCTTCAATCGCGGAAGCTTCTCGATATAACGGCGGTAAGCAGCGTAGCCCATGGCGAGCAGAATGGCCAGCGCGGTAAATTCCTGAAACCACCCGAACATCTCATAAGCGGGCAACGGTAAATGGCCTCCGCGCGATAGTCCTTTTACGATTAAATCGATCGCCCCGAACTGCAGCACGATAAATCCGTAGAACACGACAAGGTGCATCAATCCGCTTTTGCGGTCCTTAAGCAGCTTCTTCTGCCCAAACACCTGCGACCAGAACTCGCCTTGGGCGCCTTCTCGCCTTGCGCGAAAATCGATCGGTCGGCCGAGCCGCAGATAAAGGAAGCGGCGGAATACCGCCTGATAGAACAGAAACACGGCGTATCCTGTGACAGCGGCGAATAGCAAAGCGTTTAGCGTTAGCCAAAACGTGACCATGATTCGCACGTCCCTCCTTTTTGGCATTTCATTTCATTGGAAAGATTTCGTTGTTGGATGGTTCATTGGTGGGTTCGTTTGTCGCGGTTGAGATGGGCGCTAGAGTAGGACAACTTCGGTAAGCGTTTACAAAGTGGAGTTTAATTAAAATCTTAAGGATTCAACCTTGACAACCGATGTGTTGTTCCCCTAAGATTAAGAAAATGAATGACGGTTCATTCAGCTGTTTTAAATTTTAACATTGAGGTGGCCCGATGACAAGTAGGAAACAGGAAAAATTTGAAATGATTTTGGATGGCGCGGAAAAAGTCATTGCGGAGAACGGATTTCACGGCTCCCAGGTGTCTAAAATCGCCAAAGAGGCTGGAGTCGCAGACGGTACGATTTATTTATATTTCAAAAATAAGGAGGATATCCTGATCTCCCTCTTTCAAGATCGGTTGGGGAAGCTCGTCGAGCTGTTCCATCAGAGTATCCGCGAAACGAACACGGCCGAGGAAGCACTACGTAAGGTGTGCGAAATCCACTTCACCCATCTGGAGCAGAACGTGAATTTTGCTTATGTCACCCAAATCGAATTGCGCCAAAGCTCTCTAGAGTTGCGCAAGGCCATCGGCCTTGCCGTGAAGCCCTATATCACCTTGATCGAGCATATCTTGAAAAGGGGGATCGAGGAAGGTGCATTCCGTACCGACCTGGATACAAAGCTGTCACGGCAGTTGATTTTCGGAGCGCTGGACGAGGTCGTCACTTCCTGGCTCATTTCAGGCATGAAGTATTCTCTCACTGGCCAGGTGGAGAACACCGTAGACTTTTTTCTGCGTGCGATTAAGAAGTAAATTTCATGCCTAATTCTATTTTTATTTTGAAAGGAGTTGGCAAGCATGCATGTGGTCGTCATCTTGAAACAAACTTTTGACACGGAGGAAAAGATCGTCATTACCGACGGGAAAGTTAGTGAAGACGGGGTAAAGTTCGTGATCAATCCCTATGATGAATATGCGGTGGAAGAAGCACTGCGCCTGAAAGAGGCACACGGCGGTACGGTGACGGTCGTATCGGCCGGGCCGGAAAGAACGGCGGAAGCGCTGCGCACCGCGTTGGCGATGGGCGCTGACGAAGCCGTACGAATCGCCACAGAGACGCTGGATACGGACGAATATGGGATCTCTCGCCTGCTCGCCGCCTTCCTGCAAACCCTGAACTATGACCTCATTTTAGGCGGCAACTTCTCGGTTGATAACGGGGCGGGTCAAGTCGCTGTGCGGCTCGCCAAACTGCTCGCTCTCCCCCACGTCTCGTTGATCACCGAGTTGATCGTGAGCGGAGACCGCGCAACGGTCGTCCGAGACGCGGAAGGCGACGCTGAAACGCTAGAGGTGACGCTGCCCGCCGTATTGACCGCGCAACAAGGATTAAACGAGCCGCGTTATCCTTCCCTTCCCGGGATCATGAAAGCCAAGAAGAAGCCGTTCCGCGAACTGGCGCTGACCGATCTGGAGCTAAGCGAAGGTGATATTAAAGCGAAAACGCAGCGACTTAACCTCTCCTTGCCCCCGGCACGTCAAGCTGGTAAGCTGCTGGCCGGCTCACCCGCCGAGCAAGCGGCGGAATTGGTTCGGTTGCTGCACTCCGAGGCTAAGGTTATTTAAATCAAAAGGAGGCGTTAACTCATGAGCAAAACATACGTGGTGATCGTCGAATCGAAGGACGGAAAACTTCGTCAGGTTTCCTTGGAAGCGCTTCACGCCGCCAATCAGCTGCGGGAGGATGGCGATAACCTCACGGCTGTGCTGCTGGGTCACCAAATGGATGATACGGCAGCCGAACTGGCTCGTCATGTCAACGGCCAAGTATTGGTGGTGGATCATCCCGAGCTCCAAGCCTATCAGCCGGAGTTAGCCTTCGAAGCGGCGATGCAAGCACTGGCCGCCTTGCCGGACGAACCGAGACTGATTCTGCTCGGGCATACGGCCATTGGCCGCGATCTCGCCCCCCAGCTTGCCGCACGACTTGCCTGCGGGCAAATCTCCGACGTTACCGCCATTACCAAGGACGGCGACGGCATTTCTTTTACACGTCCGCTATATGCGGGCAAAGCCTTTGAGCAAACCAGGCTGTCAGACGGCACCGGAATCGTAACCCTTCGTCCGAACAACCTTCCTCCCGCTGACCCAGCCTCTGCCGCAGGCACAATCGTTCCATTGGAGTTCACTCCGCCTACACCGCTGAGTATCATCCTCAAAGACGTGGTGCGCAAGGTGTCCGGCAAGGTAGATCTCACCGAAGCGAAAATCGTCGTATCCGGAGGACGCGGTGTCAAAAGCGCCGACGGCTTTAAGGTGCTGGAAGAACTGGCAGACAGCCTCGGCGGAGCCGTCGGCGCCTCTCGCGGCGCCTGCGATGCCGGTTACTGCGACTATGCGCTGCAAATCGGCCAAACCGGCAAGGTGGTCACGCCGGAAATTTATATCGCTTGCGGGATCAGCGGTGCGATCCAGCATCTAGCCGGCATGAGCCAATCGCGGATCATTATTGCGATTAACAAAGACCCCGAAGCGCCAATCTTCAAGGTCGCCGACTACGGGATCGTCGGAGATTTATTCGAGGTCGTCCCTTTGTTAACCGAGCAATTCAAGCAAGTTTTCGCTGAACGCACCTCTTAGGAAACGAATGCCTGCATCTTCCGATGCAGGCATTTTCAGCATTTGGAGTTATTGGAACATTTGAAAAAACGACCGCAGCACCTTGCCAAAGCTGCCCATTCTTGTACGGACTTTTCGCGGACGTTCAGAAACGCCTCTCACCGCAAAGCATTGGGGTCCGCCAGGTCTTTTCAATAACTGATGGAACTCCTGGATCTCTCTTTCCCTCCGGTAAAATTCCTCATAATTCATAGGACAACCTCCCTACCTGTAGGACTGGTTACGCCCACCCCTCTGGATATTTCCATTATCTTCTTCAAAAGCAGGAAGAAAAAGAGTATACTATTCCAAAGTCATTTCCCCTTTTTTTTGTCGACAAGTGAGCGATGGGAGCTAAATGGAGGTGTATTGGTGTGTTGACCGCAGAACGTTATATGGCACTGCTGGATCATTATGCCGAGTCAAGAGGCGATTCGGCGGAACCCCGCGAAGTTGAGGTGGCGTTGGATGATTTAACAAAGCTGTTTCACTGTACGGAGCGAAACGTGAAGCTGATTATCCGCAAGCTGCAGGAGGAAGGTCTGATCGAATGGTCTCCTGGGCGGGGGCGCGGGAATCGCTCACGTTTGGTTTTTCGGGCTAACCGGGAAAATTTCATCATTGAACTTGCCCAAAGGCTAGCGGAAAAAGGGGAATATCGATCGGCGTTTGAATTCCTGCACCAGCACGAGGAAGACATCCATGCACGGGAGCGGTTCATTCAATGGCTGAATGACCAGTTTGGGGCGGAAAAACAGCTGGCCGCGGGCCAAAGCTGTAGGGACATCTTCCGCTTACCGGTGTATAAAGCCCCGCTAACATTGGATCCGGCGCATCTGTTTTACGGCTTCGATTCCCATCTCGTGCGGCAAATCTTCGACCGACTGGTTCAGTACGATCAAACGCAGGGCCAGGTTGCCGGCATGATCGCTCATCACTGGGAACATGACGAGACCGGTACGTCTTGGACGTTCCATCTGCGTAAAGGCATCCGTTTCCATCATGGTAAAGAGCTCACCGCCGAGGACGTCGTTTTCACCTTTTCTCGGCTGCGGGAGAATTCGACGAATAGCTGGTTGATGACGACTGTACAGCGAATCGAAGCCCTTGATACGCGAACCGTCTTATTCACATTGCATCAACCGAATTGGCTGCTTCCCCGTCTGCTCTGCTCCTCCTGCGCTTCCGTCCTTCCCGCCGATTTACTCGGTAAGGACGAAAATGCGTTTTGGCAGTTTCCAAGCGGCACGGGCCCTTTCCGTCTCACGCATTGGAGCCCGAACCGGATGGAACTGGAGGTGCATGCAGGATATTTTCTCGGTCGCCCTTATTTGGACGGCGTAACCTTAGTTTTTCTGCCCGACGATATCCCGAATTCCTCCAAGTTGAAGTGGGAGCAGTTGATTGTGAACGATTCGCGAGTTCCCGTCCGGGCCGGTGACGATTGGAAACGCATCGAGACCTTAAGTCGGGGCTCTAGCATGATTTCCTGGAACCGCAATCGACTTGGACCGCAGCAATCGCTCGCTTTTCGACAGGCCGTGAACTTAGTGATCGACCGCCCCGGGATGATTCAGGCCACGGGTAAATCCGGTTATCCGGCGCGTAGCTTCCAACCGACCAATGATACGACTCTGGGCATCCACCGACACGACCCGGCGGCCGCCCGTCAGTTGCTGGAGGAATCGGGATATACAGGCGAGCCTTTCCGCCTGGCAGCCCATCATCTTGAACGAGAGGAAGCAGAGTGGATCAAATCACAATGCGCTGCGATCGGGATCCCAGTCGAAGTTGTGTACCATAGCAAATCCGAGATGGCAAAATCGGCTGCACGGGAATCCGATGCTATTTTAATGTGCCTCATATTCGCCGAGGACGAGGTGTGCGAACTGGAGAGCTATTTGCAGGAAGACAGCTTCATCCGTCTGCATATGCCGCCGGAGTTAAGCCGCTGGGTGTTTGGCATGGTGGACGAGGTTTTTGCGTCCGACAACCCCGAGAAGCGTCGGGCTTTGCTGCAGCAGATCGAATTACGGCTTCAGGAGGAGGCGCAGGTCACCTTCCTGATCCATAGCATGTTGAACACTTACGTCCACCCGTCCATCCGCGGACTTGTGATCAACAATCTGGGCTGGATGGACTTCAAGGATATTTGGCTCACTTCCATAAGCTAAATTCACTATGAAATTTCGAGGGTTACATGGAAATACGATAAGAAGCGTTTGGTCGATTGACCAAACGCTTCTTTTTTTCGCAACATAACTGCTCGGCTCCCTATTTGAACACCTTCATGCGGCTCTCGATCGGGGTAAATTCTTTGTCGCCCGCCGGAGCTTCAATCTTGCCAAACGGCATTTGCGCGATCAGCTTCCAGCTTTCCGGAACGGCCCATTCCTTACGCACCTCATCGTCGATTAGCGGATTGTAATGCTGCAGGGACGCGCCAATGCCTTCATCCGACAGGGCTGTCCAGACCACATACTGCAGGAGGCCGTTGGATTGCTGTGACCAGACCGGGAAGTTGTCCGCATATAGAGCGAATTGCTTCTGAAGCCCTTCGATTACCGCCTGATCCTCATAGAACAACACGGTACCGCGGCCGGCGCGGAAGGCAGCCATTTTCTCTTCCGTCGGACCAAAGCTGTCCGCCGGAACCACTTTGCGCAACGACTCTTTCGTAATGTCCCAAAGTTTATCATGTTGCTCGCCGAACAATACGACAACCCTGCCGCTTTGCGAGTTAAACGAGGATGGCGAATAAAGCACCGCGTTTTTCACGATCTCCTCGATCCGATCCTCGGAAATCGGAATGTCTTTGCCTATGGCATATATGCTTCTTCTCGTTTTGACGGCATTCCAAAAATCGCTCATTTGTTTCATATCGCTCCGTTTCTGCCTGGTTTAATGGGAATGGAACCCCCCTTAATGTGTCCCATCTTACGATAAACCAATCCGCTCCGAAGCAGTTCCTTTTACTCGCTAATTAACTTTAACCCCATTGCTGCACCTAAGATAAATGCGATAAACAATAATCGCCGCCACTCCCGGGATTCCCCGTAAAGGATCATCCCTGCGACGGCGCTTCCCGCCGTGCCAATCCCTGTCCATACCGCATAAGCCGTCCCCATGGAGATGGTTCGCATCGCTAAGGTCAGGAACAAGAAGCTGAGCAAAAAACCGCCCGCCATCCAGGCATATGCTCCAAAGCTCTTCCGGGTATTGATTTTATTTATCCCAATCACGCCCAGCACCTCGCCAAACCCGGCAACAACAAGCAGAATCCAATCCATCAGTTAGGCCTCCCTTCCTGTTGCGACTCCTCATCGGTTACCAGCTTCAGCCCGACTACGCCGACAAGCAGCAGCAGAATGAGCAACAGCTTGATCCAGCGGAACGGTTCCCCAAACAAGGTCATTTCGGCGATCACCGTACCGGCTGTACCAATCCCCGTAAAAACGGCATATACCGTGCCGATCGGAAGCCGGCGTCCGGACAAAATAAGGAGATACATACTCATCACAATGCAGACCGCCGTACCGCTCCAACTTAGCACATCCCCGGCATGCTTTAGACCGATCACCCATCCGATTTCAAATAAGCCGGCGATCCCGACTAACCCCCAATCGCGCTTCATGCTGCAAGACCCTCTCCTTCTGAAAAAAATAAAGCCCGAAAGATATCAAAAAGCGATATCTCCCGGGCTTTTGTCCCTCCGTGTCCACGGCACTTCAACTGCCGCGCGTTCCCTCTTGGACCAGTCCGGCAGTTTGATCCGCCGCGGAACCCTAGGTAACGATTCGAAAGCTATCTTAACCGATTCCCGGTGCGGGGTCAAGCAAAGTTCATATTTTATGTATCAAAATGGCTACTCCAACAAAAGGCTGCGTACTTGTAAGTTGTAATCCCATCGACTAACATGGATATTGACAGTTTATTGATGACTTTGATACTGCTAAGGAGTGAAGTAGATGAGTGCCCAACTCTTTTCCCCGTTTACCATCAAACAGGTGACGTTTAATAACCGGATCGTTATGTCTCCCATGTGCCAATATTCTTCCCCTAATCCTGACGGAAAAATCGACGATTGGCACCGGGTCCATTATGCGTCCCGCGCCGTCGGCGGCGTTGGCTTGATCCTAATCGAAGCGACGGCCGTCGTACCGGAAGGTCGGATCACCTATCGGGATCTTGGCATCTGGAGCGATGAACACATCGCCGGGCTGAAGCAGCTCGTAGACCTAGCCCATCAAAATGGCGCTAAGATCGGCATCCAGCTAGCTCATGCCGGACGGAAAGCTGAGCTCGAAGAGACGATCATCGCCCCTTCCGCCATACCGTTCCCGGAGAAGAAAACGCCGAAAGCCGCGGATGCCGAGGATATTCGTCGGATTATCGAAGGCTTCCGCGAAGGAGCCCGCCGCGCCAAAGAGGCCGGTTTTGATGTCATTGAAATCCACGGAGCCCATGGCTATTTGCTGAACGAATTCCTTTCCCCGCTTACCAACCACCGGGAGGACGAATACGGCGGCAATGCCGACGGCCGATACCGGCTTCTGCATGAAGTGATCGAGGCGGTCAATTCGGTTTGGACCGGCCCGTTGTTTGTACGTGTTTCCGCGAACGAGTACGATCCCGAAGGCAACTCGCTGGAGCAATATATCGATTATGCCCGCCGCATGAAGGCGCAAGGCGTCGATTTGATCGATTGCAGCTCTGGCGGATTGGTTCCCGCACAAATTCACGCGTTTCCGGGATATCAAGTGAACTTGGCCGAACAAATTCGCCGCCAGGCGGACATCGCCACCGGTGCCGTTGGCCTCATCAGCGAGCCGAGCCATGCCGAAGAGATTCTCGGCAACGGTCGGGCGGACCTGGTGTTCCTCGGCCGCGAGCTGCTGCGTAACCCTTATTGGGCCTATGATGCCGCCAGAGCACTGCGCACGACGCTTGAGCGTCCGGCACCGTACCAAAGAGCCTAAGTTTCATCCTTCAGAAAAGTGAATTTGTCCATCGAACCGAGGAGTTGTTCTTGAGATATGATGAATCACCGTTCCCCTTCTAGAATTCTGATCATGACGGCCGTAGAAGCTGAGCAACAGGCCGTCCTTCGCGGTCTCGGCAGCTATGATGGCGCCGATGTACAGTTGGCCGGTGTCGGCCCGGCATCGGCCGCGGCGGCAACAGCGGCCGCGCTCGCTCGTGCTGGCCAAGTCGCTGATGGCGCGTACAGTCTCGTCGTCAGCGCCGGGATCGGCGGCGGATTCGCCGAGGTTGCCGGCATGGGTTCGCTCGTCGTTGCGAGCGAAATCATCGCCGCCGACCTCGGCGCGGAAACGCCGGACGGCTTCGCCGGCGTGGACGAGCTGGGCTTCGGCTCGCCCCGTATCGCCGTGGCGGACAAGCTCTCGGCTCGCTGGGCGGAGGCGCTTCGGACCACCGGACTGTCGGTACACTACGGTCCGATCTTGACGTTGTCCACCGTGACAGGAACGGCGGATACGGCACGCTCGCTCATCGAGCGTTACCCCGGCGCCGGTGCCGAAGCGATGGAAGGCTTTGGCGTCGCCGAAGCCGCTCGCCAATTTGGCATTCCCGTGCTGGAGCTGCGCGCCATTTCCAACGCTATTGGTCCGCGTCAGCGGGAATTGTGGAAAATAGGCGATGCCCTGCAGGCTTTAGAGCAAGCTTGTGCAAAACTACCGGAGGTGTTGCTATCATGAAAATCGCTTTTTCTCCCTGTCCAAATGATACCTTTGTGTTCCATGCCTGGGTTCATGGCTTGATCCCGGGTGCGCCTAAACTGGACGTGACCTATGCTGATATTGATATCACGAACGGGTGGGCAGCTTCCGGTACTGGACCTGAAGTGCTGAAAATTTCTTATGCTGCCCTTCCTTGGGTGCTGGACGAGTACGCGTTGCTTCCTTGTGGCGGGGCACTGGGCCGGGGCTGCGGACCGCTGGTTTTGACGGCAGGCGCAGCCTCACCTTCCGCCCTGTCGGGTCGCCGCGTCGCGGTTCCCAGCGAACGGTCCACCGCCTATCTGCTGTTCCGGCTATGGGCAGCGAAGCATGTTCCCGGCGGTATCGGCGAGATCATCGTTATGCCGTTCGATGAGATCATGCCCGCTGTTAAGCGCGGCGACATCGACGCCGGCCTGGTGATCCATGAAGCCCGCTTCACCTATCAAAATTATGGGCTGAACCTGCTCCAGGACCTGGGGAACTGGTGGGAAGCCGACACGGGTTTGCCTATCCCGCTTGGCGCCATCATCGCCCGTCGTTCGCTGGACCTTGCTTCGATTGCCCGCTGGACGCGGGAATCCGTGCAATACGCCTGGGCGCATCCGGATGCTTCGGCCGCTTATGTAATGAGCCATGCGCAGGAGATGTCGCCCGAGGTCACGCAAGCACATATCGGACTGTACGTTAACCCGTACACGGCCGATTTAGGCGATGACGGATACGCGGCGATCCGCGGGCTACTGGATCGAGCGGCTGCCGAAGGTTTAGTGCCTAAAGTTGATCCGGCCAAGCTGAAAATTGCCTTTTAGCGCAAAACGGCGGCTTTGATTTTTGACTTCAAAGCCGCCTCATTTATTCACTATTTTGTAACGATTTGACTGATGACACCACGCAGAAGAATATTAGTTACAGTGGATTGTATTTCTTCTCCTTGAGCCCGCAAATATATCCAACTATGGTAAATAGATTGAAATGCATGGGATACTGTCTGAGTATCACAGGAAAAACGCACGCCGTGGTCATACAATGTTTGAGCAGCATCGAAATTCTGTTCCCTGAAGGCGAATAGCCGTTCTTTTGAAACCTTGCGAGCAATTAACTCTACGGTTGTTGTATCCATATAAGTTAGAATCGGATATTGAATCATCATTTCGTACATAGCCCCAAACACCCGCAAAATACGTTCCTCGCTTGGTAAATGACCATTGGAATCTAAAATGATATTGAGTTCAGCAAATATTTTCTGCTGTATGTTTTGAACGATGTCTAAATACAGATATTCTTTACTTTCATAAAAGGTATAAAATGAGGCTTTTGCAATGCCGGTGGCTTCTACCAGATCATCAATTGTCACTTTTTTCATCCCGTATGTTGTAAATAGTCTTTCTCCTTCTGTGAGGAGCTTCTCCTTTATTCGCTTCTTCTCCTTTTCGCTAAAACGCGGCATGTCACCATCTCCATGTGTAGTTACTGTTTAAATCGAATGTGTAGAATTTGGCTTCTGTTTTTGGTTGCAGGCAAAATATTCAGTAACCGAAGTATCATAGGCTGACGATCTTTTAAAAGATTTCCTGCACTCCAGTATTGAATCAATTCAACACTTGGATGCAGCCTCTCCATCTCTTTTGCTTGATCGATTCCCCATAAAAAAGTGCTGCTAATTTTTTTATGGATAAAATAGCTGTGAACAACATCGAAAAACATATGAGCTCCGGGGAATTGGCTTGCCAAATGTGTCAGTAGTTGCAGCACATCCTGTTCCATGAAATACATAAGCAAGCCCTCTGCAATAATAACGATCTTACTGTTTTCGTAAGGATGGATTTGATCCGTCCATGTTGTGTTTAGTACAGATTGAGGTATAAATTGAAATCGTTCATTTTCAGAAAAAAATCGGCTTCGGAATCGAATTACATCCGGCAGATCAAGATCATACCACTTCAAGAGGCCGTTATCCAATCGGGATATTCGCGTGTCTAATCCTGCTCCCAGATTGATAATAGTCGCGTTTGCATTCTGGGATAGAATACGTTTCACCTCGTCATCAATAATCTTTGTGCGCGATAGAATACCCAATGTTGATATCGAACCACCATCTGTTATTTTATCTTCCAGGTGCAATGTTCTAAGAATTTCTGCTGATTTTTCATCCAAGAAGATGGGGTTCTCCCTTGCGGTTTCAGTAGCACGCGCTACCAAAGGGATAAATAATGTTTCGGATATTGGCGATAAGTCAATGGTATCTATTGTTCCCATCGTTTTCACCCCCATTTTTAAAAATGGTGCCGCAGACAGTACAACTTCTCTGGTCGGGTTTCACATGATTATTCCCGCAGGTCTGACATTCGAACAAACCGTTGCTTAGTGGTACGCGTGTTTGGGAATTGGCTTCAAAGAATCTATCCCTTTTCTTGTCTTGATAAAGCTCAACTTTAAGCAGTGCAAAAAGAACTAGGAGTATGATAAGACCCAATACCGAAGACATCTTCACCAATAGTTGAAACTGCACAAGACTTGTCGTTATCCAAAGTAAGTGGCTGGTTACTGGAATTACGATTAAGCAAATGGCTGCTGCGCAAAGTATCTTGTGACCATAGCCGATCGAATTGATTTTTTTCATTCGCCATCCCTTATATATACTAAATAATTATTTTAGTATGTATAGTTTATTTATTATTTTGGCCATTGTCAAGATATCCAAAGTATTACAGTAAATCGTTTGCCTTTCTCCATAAACAAACAAGGGATCGCTAGGGTTAGCGATCCCTTGTTTTTCAAGCTCCTTGTTTGCTACTCTTCTTCGCAACCTTACGCCCCACCGCCGAACCGTTTGCGATACCCGCACTTCCGGCATAGCTCCTCCACCGCTTCGCGCCGGGAGAACCCGTCGTAGAGCCGGTTCGCTCGCTCACCCTCTACAATCTCCGAGAATGGTGTCTGATACACATTCCCAAGGTTGATAACGCCTTCCCCATCCAGACAGCATGGGATCACCGTTCCATCCACAAGAATCCCGGCCTGGTTGCGCAACGCATGGCAGAAGCCTTTTCCGTCATCCTCCGGCGCCTGCAGATCCGGCCATTCAAATTCATGATCCTGGTTAAGATAGATCCGCTCGGCTAACCTAACGCCGCTTCCGGGCATAACCTTCTCCTCGATACGGTAATCGAGATCGAATTCTTGTTCGATGATTTCAAGGGTCTCACGATTGCGCATGCGCTGGAGGTTCGTTTCATTGTCCTGGGTCAAATTCCATAGGCGGAAGGAAACAATGAGATCCGATGAAGCGACCGCTTCCCGGACGAAAGATAACACGCTCTTCAGGTAACCTTCCCGGTCGGTTGAGCCTTCATGTCCGTCAAAGCTATGCAGCGAGAAATTCATCTGCCGCAGCGCCGGCTTGCCCAACAGCTTGTGACGAACTTTGGGAAGCAGCGTACCATTGGTTGTAATGTTCACCTTAAAACCTTTTTCATGGCTGATATCGAGCAACTGGTCGATCTTGGGATGCAGCAGCGGCTCGCCTTTTACGTGAAAATAAATATAGTCCGTATGTGGCTTGATATCGTCCAGAATCTTGCGAAAATCCTCAATTTTGATAAACTGCGCCTGACGATGGGTCGGCGGGCAGAAACTGCAGGCCAAGTTACAGATACTGGTCGTTTCGATGTAGAATTTTTTGAACTTTTTCATGGTGACCTACTTCGTTAAAATTTTTAGTTTATGACCTATTCTATCAATTTATCAGCATCAATAAAAGAGCATATGGTCTTTGTCCACTTTGTAGTAGTCCAGACGATCATTGAGCGTGCCGGTGTGGAATTCGAACATGTGACCGTCCGGGTCTAGAAAATAAATCGATTTCTGATCCCGAAGGTCTCTCTCGCGTCCAGGCAGCACTTCAACATTCAATGCCCGGAGCCGATTCAGAAACGCGTCAAAATCCCCCGCTTCGATAGTAAAAGCGATATGAGTGTAGGTACGATACTCCTTATTCCGTGGAATGTCCTCCTGATTCAGTGCAATCCATAGCCCGTCCAAGTCAAAATAGGCCAGCTTGCGGCCTTTAACTAAAGGGGTCGCCCCAAAGACTTGCTCATAAAACGCCATGGATCGATCCAAATCGGATACGGAAAAGCAGAAATGATTAATGCCCTTAACCTTCAACCGATTTCCCCCTATCAACTTATGGCTTGGGCAGTAATTTGTACGTTTTCCAGAATGATTGGTGTACCTGCGACTATCATATCCTGACCCAGCTCCAACGTCAAAACTACGGGTTCCACCGTGTACAAACGGCCTTCCTGCAACATGCCGTTGATGAAGAGATTTGCGTAGGAGCCTGCACCGGTTCCGGCAAATGCCAACGGCGGGCTGCCCTCGTCATCCGTAAACTGATTGGCGGGAATGTCGACGGTTCCGGTCAAATCGGCAAGGGGCGCATAAAAGTAGCGATACACAGCGGAAGTAACTAGGACGGCGCCTACCGGTGGCCCCGGTGGCCCTTGCGGTCCCGGTACGCCTGGTGG
>RCUU01000045.1_pt1 | contig 66338 bp, 62 predicted proteins | sample 2166211 | NCBI WGS metagenome assembly RCUU01 (sample SAMN09932620, study PRJNA488358) | compost metagenome | feature: garden; material: soil; isolation source: compost soil in phenylacetic acid-enriched culture | place: Germany: Experimental Botanical Garden Goettingen | collected 2016-01-27
AGTGGACAACCTGGAGCGTTCGCTGCAATTTTACCAGGAGGTTATCGGGTTGACGCTTCAGGATGTGCTTGGTGAGCCGGGAGACGGGGTCCGCTTGCTTTTCTGAGCTTCCCCGGACAGACCAGTGTAGAGGTTGAATTGATTGAACGCGGCAGCCGGTATTTCTTTTTTTGACGGGCCCGATGAAGAAAAGCTGGAGTTCTTCGAATCTGCACGCAACAGGTAAGCTAAGCACATTATTCTATAATCGGAAGGAAGATGCAGTGATGACTAAACCTTATCCTTTAAAATTTCAACCGGAGTTCAAAGAACGTGTGTGGGGGGGCCGGGCGCTGGAAAAATTCGGCCTGGAGCTGCCTGAAGGCCACATTGGCGAAGGCTGGATGATTGCCGATCACCCGAATGGCACCTCTTCGGTACTTAATGGCGAGCTTGCCGGACAAGGACTGGACCAGATTCGTGAGCAATTCGGTAATGAATGGTTCGGAAGCAAGGGCAGCCCGAAGGATGGCAGCCGGTTTCCGCTCCTGATCAAGCTGCTGGACTGCAACGACAACTTGTCAGTACAGGTCCATCCTACGGATGACTATGAAGGATTGCCAAAGGGCGAACTGGGCAAAACAGAGATGTGGTACGTCCTGGACGCCAAACCAGGCGCCAAAATTATCTATGGACTCAAAGACGGCGTAACCCGCGAAAGTCTGCGTGAGGCGCTGGAAAGCGGCAAGGTCATGGACAGCATGCAGGAAATCACTGTCTCCGCCGGTGACGCCTTCTACATCCCAGCCGGAACCGTTCACGCACTCTGCGCCGGAGTGGTTGTAGCGGAAATTCAGCAGAACTCCGACACTACATACCGGATTTACGATTATGACCGTCCGGGTCTGGATGGCAAGCCGCGCGAGCTTCATATCGAGGATTCGCTTAACGTAACCGCTTATGAAGGCGCAGGCGCCACGTCCATGAAGACAGATAGCGCTGTAGCCGGAGAGTGGCTGCAGATTGCTGCTTCCCCTTATTTTATTGTAGAAAAAGGCGTGGTAAACGGAGAATGGAACCTCTCCACCACACCGGACAGCTTCACCATTCTCGTGGTCTGCGAAGGCAGCGGGCATCTGACCTGGGAAGGCGGCTCCCAGCCTTATTCGGCCGGTGAGTGCTATCTGCTTCCGTCCAGCCTCGGTGCTTATGGAATCGAAGGCCACTCCACGGTGCTACGTTCATATTTGCCATAAGAAATGCCTGGGCCGGCATATAGTTATAGGGAAGTATGCAAAACCTAGACAGGTCCATGTACTTGAAGCGGTTTTGTACGCAGCAGTCTCCAAGAAGTATGGCTCACAAAACTTAAGCCTATGCTTTCGAAGCAAGTTTTGTACGCAGCAGTCTCCAAGAAGTATGGCTCACAAAACTTTTAGGAGGAACGGTATGAGGGAAAACACCTTTAAAATGACCGATCCGCTGGGGGTCGCCATTCATGTCTATGAATGGCTGCCGGAGCCGGAGGCTCCGGTCAGGGGAGTTGTCCAGATTTCCCACGGCATGTGTGAAACGGCTGGCCGCTATGCCCGGTTTGCTGCAGCGCTCACGAGAGCAGGCTATGCGGTTTATGCCAATGACCACCGCGGCCACGGGCAAACCGCCGGCCGGATCGAGCTGCTCGGCGATTCAGGCGAGAATGGCTTTTACTGGATGCGGCGCAATTTGCTCCAGCTCGCCGGTATCGCCCGGTCCCGCCATGAGGGACTGCCGATCTTTCTGCTGGCGCACAGCATGGGCTCCTTTCTGGCTCAAAAGCTGATGTGCGAGGAAGGCCGGGACATCTACGCCGGATTCATTCTCAGCGGCACGAACGGGCCGCGCAGCATGCTCCGGTTCGGAGAATCACTGGCGGGGCTGCAGTTCAGGCTCCAGGGGATGCGCCACCGCAGTATTCTGCTGAACGGTATTGTTTTCGGTCCTTATAACCGTTCCTTCTCGCCGGTGAGGACTGCTTTTGACTGGCTGAGCAGTGATACGCAGGAGGTGGACCGCTTCATTGCTGACCCATTCTGCGGAGCGATTTGCACCACCCGTTTCTTCCGCGATTTCTTCCGGCTGCTGCGGGATATCCATTCCCGGGAAACGCTGCTTACCCTGTGTAAGGATAAACCCGTCTATTTATTTGCAGGTGCCAAGGACCCGGTCGGCATGAACGGCCAAGGCGTGCTGCGCCTGGCAGAGATCTACCGGGAGCATGGAGTTTCAGATGTGGAATACCGGCTGTATCCGGAAGGCAGGCATGAAATGCTCAACGAAGTGAACCGGGACGAGGTGACTGCGGATGTCCTGGACTGGCTCGTCCGCCATCTCCCGTCGGAATCACTGCTGCTTCAGCCGGTGGCTCCTTAGCATATAAGCAGCAACGGCTGCGCCGTTTCAAAAGAGGCGGCAGCCGTTGCTGCGTAAATAAAAGACAGGCTTTCCGTCCGTTCCGGAGAGCCTGTCTTTGTGTTTTTCCGCTATAAATCTACTAATGCTCCATTTTTTAACATACCAAATATGATATGCTTCTCTTGTACAACATTGTTCATGAGCAGCAGCTGCTCTCCCATAGAGGAGGTGACGGTAATGGACGTAAAAGATGCTATTACCCTGATGTTCATGTTTGGTATGTTCATATTGGCACTGCTTGGCTACATTAAAAAGAAATAGACCGCCCGGTAAGGTAACGGTCTACTCCAACCACATCAAACGGGACGACCGGCTGCTCTTCAGCAGTGGTTGTACAACGGGGCTGTGCTGGTGACACAGCTCCTTTTTTATTTTATTCTAACATATTCCATTTTATTACATAAACCCGGTGTTACATTATCCCCAAGGGACAACCGCAAGCTCCGGCCATTTATTCTTCCATTTCTGCGTCTTCGCAGTGTAAATCTCCCCACCACTCTCCATCCGGTGCCAGTCTGGCTCCAAGTGAAGTTACTGTAGTTGGCCAGCTATCGATTGCCGCCTCAATGACCCGTCTAATGCATATTGAAGCACTTTCTGTGGCCCCTTCTGCCCGCTGCGGCGAAGCCCTTTATCAAGGAAGCCTGACCTGGAGTAGAGGCTTGCGGCAGAGATATTCCGTTCGTTGACAGCAAGTACAATTTCGCGGATGAAGGGGAAATTAGTTCTCACGAAGCCGGGCAGCAGTTCCATTGAAGCTTTGGCAATCCCCTGACCTTGACTCTTATAGTTAATCAGAAACGCACGCAGCAATATGGCCCTGGTTGTATCCCGGTAAAAGTCCGCAATACCTTCTCCACGGTGAAGGACAAAAAATCCTACCGCATGTTCGTCCTGAGCAATCACGACTGCAGTTTTGCCGGGATTGGCTAAAGCTTCAGACAAGGTCTCTGCCGGCAGTCCGGTGAATTCCGCCTGCTCCGGGGGAAGCTCAAAGGCATGCAGGTCTTCCTTGTACTTTTCTTCATATAAACACAATGAGACCCGGCCACTCGTGTTCATTCTGTATTCCCTCCCCTGCTGCATCAAGCTACAAAGGCAGCGCATAATACTGCGCCCGCTGGCTCTCGTCCTGCTGGTACATGACGATCAGCAGTGTGCTTCCACCAGTATCCTGCTGAGTTTCAGCCACAGCGGTGGAACTCATGTCCGCTGCCGCAAGCGGCCTCGCGGCAACCGCCGCCGTCTCCGCAGCCCTCCCCGGAGCCACAGCAGCTACCGGACCTGGTTCGGTGCTGTCCGCTGCACTGAGGTTATCCGATGTACCGGCCGAATTTCCGGCCGCCTCAGCTTCAGCCGCAGCTGCCGGATCAAAGCGCAGTCCGCTGATCGAGTCCAGCACGGCTTCCAGACGGAACGGCAGCACTTCCAGCACCGTGAACTTTTGCAGCTCCCGTTCGCTGAACCCCGCCTCCGCCAGCTTGGCGGAGAGACGCTCCGGATGATCGCTGATTTCCTTCATATAATAGGACCACTCCGACTTGTTCAGCGTAATATCCCACCAGATCTTGCGCGGCTTATATTTGTGGCCCAGGAAATAATCCAGCTTCATCAGCCCGGTAATAATGTCCATGGATTCCGTTCCACGGTCCGTGAGAAAGGCATGCAGCCGGGTGAACAGATCCTCCAGCTGATGGCCGATCTTCTGCCAGCCCCGCTCCTCCCAGTAATCGCCGAACTCCTGGAAGAAATCGAACGGCGATTGGAACACATGGCGGATCAGATATTTGACCGAATGATCCAGCCGGTGGCTGTTCCAGTATTTCTCCAGCACATCCTCCAGCCGCTTGAGCCGGATAATGTCAGCGAACGGCATTACATGGCTGCTGAGGATCTCATACGGGGCATGCTCCATATACGTATAGTTGTATTTGGCCGCCTGGGCGCGCAGCCCGGTGCCGCGCAGCATTTTGAGGAATCCTAGCTGCAGCTCTTCCGGCTCCATGGCAAATACATCGTTGAAGGTCTTGCGGAAGGTGGCGTAATCCTCCTGCGGCAGCCCGGCAATCAAATCGAGATGCTGGTCGATGTTGCCGCTGGCTTTGATTTTCATGACGGTGCGGGACAGCTTGGTAAAATTCTGGCGGCGTTTGACCAGCTCGTTCGTCTCATCATTGGTGGACTGCACGCCTATTTCGAAGCGGAAAATCCCCGGAGGCGCATTCTCCGCCAGAAAGTCCAGCACCTCGGGACGCATAATATCCGCTGTAATCTCGAACTGGAACACACAGCCTTGATGGTTGTCGATCAGGAACTGGAACATTTCCATCGCGTAATTGCGGTTGATATTGAAGGTGCGGTCGAGAAATTTGATGACCTTGGCACCATTTTCAATCAGATAGAGCAAATCCGACTTTACCCGTTCAATATCGTAATACCGCACACCCACCTCAATGCTCGACAGGCAGAACTGGCAGTTGAACGGACAACCCCGGCTGGTCTCAAAATAGACAATCCGCTTGCCGAGATCCGGCAGATCCTCCGGGAACCGGTGCGGGGACGGCAGGGTGTTCAGATCGCTTTTGGGACGCGGGGGATTGACGATCAGCTCTTCGCCCTTGCGGTATGCCGCTCCATAGACAAAATGAAATTTGCGGTCATCCCGCAGCTCCTGCAGCAGATGGTGGAAGGTCTCTTCCCCGTCGCCGTTCACGACAAAATCAATCCCGGCCTCCCGCTGCATCCAGTAAAGCGGCTCATACGATACTTCCGGCCCGCCGAGCACAATCGTAACCTCCGGCATCACCTGCTTGAGTATCCCGATCAGCTTCACGGTCTCTTCGATGTTCCATATATAACACGAAAATCCGATCACATCCGGTTTCTTCTGGAAGAGGTCGGACACGATATTCATCACGGGGTCTTTGATGGTATATTCCGCCAAATGGATATCCTGAAACTCATGCTCGCTGTACGCCTTCAACAGACGGATGGCCAGTGAGGTATGAATATATTTGGCATTTAATGTAGCCAGGATGATTTTCATGCCTTTTAACCTTCTTTACATTTCATTTTGAAAAAACTCCAGGAATGGTTTGCCGTATTTCCGGTATTTCACTTCACCGACCCCTTTGACTCTCAGCATCTCCGCTTCGGTCTGCGGACAAACCACGCTCATCTCGCGCAGGGTCGCATCATTGAAAATAATATAGGACGGCACATGCTCGCGCCCCGCCAGCTCGCGGCGGATCAGCCGCAGCTGCTCGAACACCGTCTCATTAACCGCCGACGGCGACATGTCGCGCACACGGCTGCGGTCCCGTCCGCCGGAGCTGCCTCCGGTGCTGCGCACCCGGGCCACCCGCTGCAGGACCTGGCGCTGGCCGCGCAGCACTTCGGCTGCCAGCGGCTGCAGCCGCACCACAGGATACTGGCCTTCCGACAAGGCCAGATACCCTTCCGAGATCAGCACATTGATGGTCTCGGTAATCTCCTTCTCCGTCCGGCTGGACATCGCCCCATGGGTAGGGAGATTCTCGAAGCCGTACTGCAGCACCTTCTGGTTGCGCGAGCCTTTTAGAACGGAGGACACCAGCGCGACGCCAAATCGTTCCCGCATGCGGTGGATGCAGGAGAAAATTTTCTGGGCATCCACGGTCATATCCACCAGCTCGCGCTCATCCGTGCAGGAGCTGCAGATCCCGCACGGCTTGTCCCCGTGCTCCTCGCCGAAATAATCCAGCTGGGCGCTGCGCAGACAGCGGGTGGTGTAGCAGTAGTCGATCATCTGCTGAAGCTTGCGGTATTCATTGGCCTTGCGGTCTGTGTCCTGCGGATTTTGCTCGATCAGGAACTTCTGCGTCATAATATCCTGCGCGCTGAAGAGCAGGATACACTGGCTGGGCTCGCCGTCCCGCCCGGCACGGCCCGCTTCCTGAACGTAGGCCTCCATATTTTTGGGCATATTGTAATGGATGACGTAACGGACATTCGACTTGTCGATCCCCATCCCAAAAGCGTTGGTGGCAACCATGACGCGGATATCGTCATAGAGAAAACCCTCCTGGCTCTCCGCCCGCTCCGGGTCGCTCATGCCCGCATGGTAACGCCCGGCGGCAATGCCGGACGCCTGCAGCCGCTGGTAGAGATCATCAACCTCTTTGCGGGTAGCGGCGTAGACGATGCCCGGCTCATGGGAATGCTGTGCCGTATAATCCATCACGAACTCGCGTTTGTTCTCCCCGCGCAGCACCGACATCGCCAGATTATCGCGGCCCAGTCCGGTCATGAAGACGCCTGGCTGGCGGAGCCGCAGCAGCCGGACCATATCCTCCATAACTTCAGGCGTCGCCGTTGCGGTAAAAGCAGCTAGAATCGGCCGCTCCGGCAGCTCGTCCACAAAAGGGGAAACGGCCAGATAGCTGGTACGGAAATCATGTCCCCACTGGGAGACACAGTGTGCTTCATCCACTGCGACACAGGAGATAGACAGGCCGGCCATTTCCAGGCGGAACCAGTCCAGCTCAAGCCGCTCAGGCGCCACATAGAGCAGCTTAAGCTCTCCCCGGCGGGCAGCGCGGATGCGTTCATTCACTTCTTTGCCACTCAGTGTACTGTTGATATAGGCAGCCGGAATTCCCGCTGTGGTCAGCGCGTCCACCTGATCCTTCATCAGCGAGATGAGCGGAGAAACGACCAGCCTAAGTCCCGGCAGCAGCAGTGCAGGAACCTGATAGCAGATGGATTTCCCTCCGCCCGTCGGCATAATCCCCAGCGTATCACGGCCCTCCAGCAAATTCATGACGATTTTCTTCTGGCCTTCCCGGAAGTCGGGATAGCCGTAATATTTTTGCAGTTCAGCCTGCGCCTGTTCCATGGTAGGTGCTTGCATCTTCATCTCTATTATAACTCCTTAAAACTTTCTATCTTTAGTTTACCGGGCAACGGGGCATAGAGCAACCGCCGGGAGTGTAAAGGAGGGCACCTTCATCAGGCTCCCTGTGTTCTATTTACATAAAAAACTCTTTTCTAAGCAACACTTAATAGTGATCTTCCAAACTGTCAGCCAAAAGGAGGCGGCCCATCTGCAAGCTTGGAAAGAGAAATATGATTCATATATCCAAAATATACAAAAGCAGCAGACAAGCTCCCCGCCGCCTGTTCCCGGCAAAGAAGAGTTAAGCCTCAGCCTGTCAGCCAATCTGGAACATCTGCTGGCCCGGCTCGGCCAAAGCGGGGATCTGGTCGTGCGTGATTTCATGCTGTTCGGCAGATACAAGGCGGCGCTTGTTTTCTTCTCATCCCTCGTCAATCAGGAGCAGATTCAGGAGCACATCCTCAAGCCGCTCATGGCCCATTCCGGCGGGCATCCCGGACTTCCGGACAAGCCAACTGAGATGTCCCGTTATATCTGGAATGCAGCGGTTCAAGTCACACAGGGAACCACAGAACAGGACCTGTCCATACTGCCTTCCGCAATCGTCAAAGGTCAGCTGGTTCTGCTGATAGAGGGTTCAGCCGAAGCTCTTATGCTGGATATGCGGCAGATCGACATCCGTGCTGTAGATCAGCCGCAGACGGAACAGGTAATCCGCGGCCCGCGGGAAGGATTCGTGGAGAAGCTTGAGAACAACCTTTCCCTCCTGCGCTACCGGCTGCAGAGTACAGACTTCCGGATCGAAATCAGTCCCCTTGGAACCCGGACCCAATCACGGGTAGCCCTGTGCTATCTCGAGAGCTTAGCGGACCCGAAGCTGGTAGCCGAGGTGATGCGCAGAATTTCAATTATTCATACAGATGGCATAATCGATGCCGGTTACATTGAACAATTCATTGAGGACCAGCCGCTGTCCCCCTTCCCGCAGGTTCAGAGCACGGAGCGCCCGGATAAAACGGTAGCCGCTTTGCTTGAAGGCCGGGTTGCTATCCTGGTAGACGGCTCGCCTTTTGCCCTGATTGTTCCGGCACTGTTCAACCAGTTCTTTCAGACAGTCGATGACTACACCGAGCGTTTTATTATGGGCAGCCTCATCCGCATAATCCGGCTGATCGCGCTGGCCTTCTCTCTATTTTTCCCGGCTTTGTATGTGTCGGTAATTTCCTTTGATCCGGAGCTGATGCCTACCGATTTCGCCGTAGCCATCTCCGGGGGCAGAGCGGGCGTCCCCTTCCCGGCGGTGCTGGAGGTGCTAATCATGGAAGTGTCTATGGAGGTGCTGCGGGAGGCCACCATCCGCCTGCCGCAGATGATCGGCGGAGCCCTGTCCATTGTCGGTGTGCTCGTCATCGGCCAGGCTGCGGTGGCCGCCGGACTGGCGAGTCCAATCACTGTGGTGATTGTCGCGCTGACCACTATCGGCTCCTTTGCCACACCCGCTTATAACGCCGCGATCGCTCTGCGCATGTTGAGGTTTCCGCTGATCCTTCTGGCAGGAATGTTTGGCCTCTATGGGGTGATGATCGGCACCATCCTGATCATCAACCATCTTTTGTTCCTCGAATCCTTTGCTGTGCCGTATATGTCCCCGTACATCCCCGGTAAATGGAGGGATTGGAAGGACTCGCTAGTGAGAGTCCCTCTGTGGTGGATGCGCAGCCGCCCCAGCTTTTTGCATACGCAAGATAATACCAGGCTTCCTACTCCTGTTCCTGGAAATTATTCAGAACAGATTCTTCAGCAGGGAGGAGAGACAGGTGAACAATTCCCGGCAGATCACAACACTTCGGGCAGCAGCCGTAATAAGTAGCACCATCATTGGAGTGGGGATACTCAGCTTTCCCCGTTATATGGCCATTGCCGGCGGCAGCAGCGCACCCTTGGTTGCCTTTACCGGCGTTGTAATCTCTTTCTTCAGCTTCTGGCTGCTGGCCGGCCTGTGCCGGCGCTTCCCCAAAGAATCGCTGTTTATGTTCAGCCGCCGTCTAATCGGCCGCCCGCTGGCGTTGTTTTTCAATTTGGTGATTTGGCTCATTTTCATGATGCTTACCGGCCTTACTGCACGCCAGTTCGGGGATGTCGCCACAAGTGTTTTGTTCAATAAAACACCGATTGAAGCGACCATTTTTTTGATGCTGCTGATCTGCCAGCTGTCGGCCAGAAGGAATATTATTAAGTTTTCCTACATTCATTTCTTCTACCTGCCGCTGATCATCGGCTCGGTGCTCGTAACGATCCTGATTTCCATGAGGAATGTTGACCTGCTCAACCTGCAGCCTGTCCTGACGGCTCCTTCTGCCGCCTTTTGGAAAGGCGCGCGTGAAGCCAGCTACCTGTTCCAAAGCTCTTTCATCATCACGCTGCTGATTCCTTTTATGCAGCAGCCGAAGCAGGCCATACGTGCAGGAGCAATTGGTATTTTTATATCCGGAGCCCTATATCTGCTGATTATTATCGCATCCGTAGGTATGTTCGGGGCGGAAGAAACCAAGCTGCTGATTTATCCCACACTGGAAACCGCCCGCTCGGCAGCCATAGGGGACGGCTTTTTGGAACGTCTGGACGCTCTGTTCATTGTCATTTGGGTGATTTCTGTCTACACCACCCTCTATACTACTTATTATTTGGCTGCCTATCTTCTGCAGAATCTGTTCGCCTTCAGGGATCAGCGGATGACCTCAACTCTGGTGCTTCCTTTGGTTTTTGTAATTTCCATGCTTCCGGAGAATATCTTTGAAACCTACACATGGTCGCTCTCGCTGGGGAACGCCTCCATGCTCCTGATGGCGGGCTACCCGGTTCTGCTATGGGCGGCATATGGGGTCCGCCGTTTCAGAAAGAAGGTCATCTCATGAACAAGCCGCTGCGCAGAATAAGCTTTGTACTGCTGCCAGTTGCCGTCCTCAGTCTCTTTCTTGCCGGGTGCTGGGATCAGGTTGAAATTGAGGACCGGGCACTGGTGCTCGGTTTGTCCATTGATACCGCCCCTCCGGAAAAAGCAGGTGAGGAAGAGGAGGTCACGCATCTTCAGGATACTCAACTGCCGAAGAAAACGATCAGCGTCACCGCGCAGATCGCCGTTCCGGGACGCGTGCCGCTGGGTCCGGGAAGCGGGGGCGGCAGTGAGGACGGGAAGACAAGCCCGGTGTGGGTGGTCACTGTGGTAGGACATACGCTTGACGACGCCATGAATAATCTGCAGCAGCAGATCGCCGATCCGCGCTATCTGGTGCATCTGCGGGTCATTGTCATCAGCGAAGACATCGCCCGGGGAAGAATGGATGATCTCAATGATTATCTCCGGCGCAATCCCGAAGTCCGGCGCAGAACCTGGCTGCTGGTATCCGAAGGCCGTGCCTCTCAATTCATGGATGTCAAGCCTCCGCTGCAGCGCGTGCCTACACTGTACATCCTCTCCATGATGGAGAAAGCAATAACCTCGGGCAAATTTCCTTCCGATTATATCGGCACCTACTGGTCGGCGGATTCCAAATGGGGACAAAGCGCATATCTGCCCTATGTAGCGCTGCGCAACAAGGACAATGTTATGATTAACGGCTTGGCCTATTTCAGCCAGGGCAAAATGGTCAATACTACAAAGCCGCTTGAAATCGGCGCGTTCATGGCGGTCCAGGGAATGGACCCGGGCGGCTACTCCACCCTTTTCCATACGAAGGAGTTCGGCATAGTCATGACCAAAATCAATGAGCGCCATACAAAGGCCCACAGCTCCATACGGAACGGCAAGCCGGTTCTAACCTATGACATTCGTCTTGAAGGAGATTTGGACGAGCATTATCACAGCGCAAGGCCCGCCGACACCTCCGCCAGTCTGCATAAGATTGAACTTGAATTCAATACAGATGCCCACACTGTGACCAGCGGTTTGATACAGCAGACCCAGAGGGATCATGCCGATATTTTTGGAATGGGCGAGATTATCCGCGCACACCATCCTGCCTACTGGAAGGAGCGCATTCATGACAAAGACGATTGGGAGGAGCTTTACGGCAGCATTACCGTGAATGTCAATTTTACTCTGCATCTGCGGAGAGTCGGACTCAAAGAGACCTAAATAAAGTCTTAGCTTTCGAAAAATAATGGAAACGGAGAGAAGCACATGGTCCGCCTATATGCCTATACCGCTGCGATCACAATGTTCTCCGCACTGATGCTGCTCACAGTGGACCGGAATATCTACAAGTCCAGCGAATGGGTCCGGGAAAAAAAATATGCCTCTGCGCTGGGATGGGGCTGTGCCGGTGTATCCTTACTGATCTTCGCCTGGCGGATCATTATGACATAGCCGGTAAAAGGACTCCTGATTTCCCTTCCCGGCGCTCCGTAGTATTTCTTTACCGCTCATGGTATATTGAGGAGTACATTATTAGAGGACGGAGAATGCTTCCATGAATACAAGACGAAATCCCAAAGAGGGTTCCAAACGCGGCATGAGGCCCGGAGTGAACGCCAAGGTTCAACCCAAGTCCGGCACAAGAGGCCTTAAAGACAAACCGGGAGCCGCTGCCAAAACACCCGCACCTGCTAAAACGTATACGGTAGCCGAGCCTGCCGAGCTGCTTGCTTTTTTGCTGAAAACCATTACGAATCGCGGACGAAATTCCATCAAATCCATGCTCTCCCGCGGGCAGGTGTCGGTGAACGGCAAAGCGGTGACCAAGCATAATTTCCAACTGCATCCGGGCCAGACTGTAACCATTGACCAGGAAAAGCCGGTCCAGGCGAAGGAACTGACAGGACTGACCATTGTTCATGAGGATGAAGATCTGATTGTCATTCAAAAGGAAGCCGGACTGCTGTCCATCGCCACCGGCGAAGACAACGAGCTTACCGCCTACCGCCAGTTGATGGAGCATGTCCGCCAGAGCAACCCGCACAACCGTGTCTTTGTGGTGCACAGACTGGACCGGGACACTTCCGGCGTAATGATGTTTGCCAAAAGCGAACAGCTGCAGCAAACGCTGCAGAACACCTGGAAAGAAACAGTGAAGGAACGCTCCTATGTGGCATTGGTGGAAGGTGTTGTCAAAAAACCGGAAGGCACTATCAGCTCCTGGCTGAAGGAAACCTCGACGCTCAAAATGTATTCCAGTCCCCATGAAGGAGACGGCCTGCACGCCGTGACCCACTATAAGCTCCTTCAGGGCAACCGTCACTTCTCTTTGCTGGAGGTGCACCTGGAGACCGGACGCAAAAATCAGATCCGTGTGCATATGTCCGATATCGGACATCCGATTGTCGGGGACAAGAAATATGGTGCGGAGACCAAAGCTGTAGGCCGGCTGGGGCTGCATGCCCGCCTGCTCTCTTTCGTCCATCCGACAACCGGAAAACTGCTCACGTTTGAGAGTGCCATCCCTAAGACATTCCTGAAATACTCTGCACCTGTACCGGCCAAGTAGAAACGGCTACGCCGTTGTATAAAGGACGGCAGCCGTTTGCTTGATTCTACCTTTCAAAAGGAGGCCGATTCACGTGGAGCTTACTGCACAGCAATCGCCAAATTAACCGGCGGTGATCGGAAAAGACAACCGCCGCAGGAATGAAAGGCGGATCATATGACAGCAAACATTGAGGTCATCGAACGGCTTCCTATGGTAGAGGAGCACGCAAAATTGTGGGAGGCCGTTGGCTGGGGCAAGGTGAACCAGGAGATGACGGCGAAATCGCTGGCGGGTTCGCTATACGGACTGGTCGTGCGTCATGAGGGAGCGACCATCGGAATGGGGCGAATCGTCGGTGATGGCAATATGTATTTCTACATTCAAGATGTAGCCGTATTGCCGGAATATCAGGGCCAAGGGCTTGGCAGCCGTATCGTTACGCAGCTGCTCCGTTACATTGAAGCACACAGCTATCCCGGTGCATTTGTCGGTCTGTTCGCCTCGCACGGCAACGATACCTTCTATGAACAGTACGGGTTTCGGAATCACGCTCCCGGCATGACGGGCATGTTCAAGGTGATAGAGTAAGACTTTTTTCTACTTCTACTTCTGCCCCTCCCCCTGCTACTTCTAACTATCAAGCTCTGCAAAAACTGCCTCAACATAAGAAAGCAGCAGAGCGCCTTCGGCACGTTGATGCCCAAACGCGGCCGTCGCGGAGTCCGGCCAGAACTCTGAACGCTCGGCCTTCGCTTCCCGCTTCTTCACAATCGGCGCACACCCTTCGGCCTCGTTGCCTCAATCCCGGTCCGCACAGCATACAACGCCCAGGCTGCTCCGGCGTTGCCGTTGGTCGGTATGGCCAGACCGGTCACGCCCAGTTCCTTGGCCTTGGACACTCCGACACTCCGCCAGCAACATTTCCACTCCATTTTACGTCATGGTACAATATAGAGAAACTTAAGAAGGTGTGCTTCATGTTCCATCCAACTGTATTTGACAACATTAAAATTGCTTTTGAAAATCATATCTACGATTACGACAACCTGGATGGAATTCTTATAGTGACAGACCGTGCCGATCTGCTGAACCTGGCGCTGATGTCCCGCGAATTCAGCCTGTCCTTCAAGCTGACCGGCGGCAGAAACGTAACGTCCGAGGTAGTACTGCTATCATCCGTGAAGGAACTGAGCGATGAGATTCTGGAAACCCCGGGGAGTGATCCCGGCTGCAGCCTTCTGCTGCGCTTTTATATGGAAATTGATGAAGTGAACGTCCAGTGTGAAGCGGCTCATCGTATCCTTGCCTCGATTTGGGGGCCGGATTTCCTGCCCGTTCAATCCCTCAGTTACCAATACGGCCAGGAAGGCGATACTTACAACAACTGCATTGAACTGAAGTTCAACAGACAAATCACTGAAGCGCAAATGGAGGATATCCCCAATCTTCTGAAGTTTCTTGTGCAGAGCGCAGAGGAATTGGAAGACATCTAATATTCGGGTAAACGGGGTGAAGGGTTCATGGGCTTCCTGCCAACCGCCAAAAGCAAACGCTGGTACCTCTGGGTTTCTGTGTATGCGCTCGTTCTGTGGCTGCTGCTGATTCTGCACCGCTTTGTTCTGCTCGACAAGGATTTCAGCCCCCTTCTTTTATTCCGGTATGCCGCTCTCGCGCTTGGCACGTCTATCGTGGTGAACGGCTTCGGCTGGCTGGGCGCACGGCTGGTCTGGCTGATCACTACAGCGGGTATTCTGACCGGGCTGGGGCTCATGATTGCCTATACCTACCGGGATATGTCCGGCTGGGAGGATCTGGCGGGCTTTCTCACGTTTATCATGTTTGCACTGGGCGGATTTGCCGCCGGGCTGCTCGCAGAGGGCATCTATTGGCTGATCAGGCACAGGCGTCAACCCTAGGGTCGCCGCATACACTGCTTAAATTCCAGATTTCCCAGCATCACTATAATGAGGTGGATAACCCATGTCCAATTCCCTTTTGACCAAAAAAGCACTCGCCCGCTCGCTGAAGACCCTGATGGAACATGTACCTCTGAACAAAATTTCCGTCAAGCATCTGGTGGACGATTGCGGGCTGAACCGGCAGACATTCTATTATCATTTTCAGGATATTTATGAACTGCTGGGCTGGATTTACCAGACGGAAGCCGTGGAGAGCATCGCCCAGTACCGCAGCTACAGCACGTGGACGGACGGGTTTTACCGGATCTTTTGCTATATTGGGGCCAACAAGGCCTTTTGCTGCAACACACTGGACTCTCTGGGCAGAACGCATCTCGATGCCTACCTGTATGAAGTGACGAACGACCTGATTATGGGAGTGATTCAAGAGCTCGCGGGTGAGATGGAGGTTAGCGCCGGGGACAGGCAGTTTATCGCCAATTTTTATACGCTGGCTTTTACGGGGCTTGTGATCCAGTGGATGCGCAGCGGCATGAAGGAAGACCCGAAGATAATTATCGATAAGCTCAGTGTGCTGATTGAGGGGAATTTCGTGAAAGCACTACGCCAATATGAGAAAAAGCTGTTGTGACCGCTCCGGTTCCGCAGCTTTTTTTGCTGACCGGATGATAATCCGTTGTCGGAAAACCATACACTTTGCTTCAAGTGACCAAAATTCATACACTCGCAGACTTTTGACCATACCCTGTGCGGCAGCCTTGGTTTACATTAGGGACAGCTACAACAAACCGCAAACCCTATGGAGGCGACACACAGTGAAAAAAGAGTACGGTAACAGCCAGGTATATTTTGTCGGCGGCGGTATTGCATCCCTTGCAGGTGCAGCCTATCTCGTCAGAGACTGTGACTTTCCCGGACAGAACATTCACATTATTGAAGAGATGAAAATCCTCGGCGGCAGCAACGACGGCGCGGGCAGCGGCGAACAGGGCTATGTCATCCGCGGCGGCCGGATGCTCAACGATGAAACCTACGAAAACCTGTGGGAGCTGCTGAACACCATTCCTTCTATCGACCATCCGGGGCAATCGCTGCGGGAGGAAATTACAGCCTTCGACGACGCCAACCCCACACATTCCAATGCGCGGCTGGTGAACCGCCAGGGTGAAGTCGAAGATGTGCTGTCGATGGGCTTCGATATGGCAGACCGCCTGGCCATGGGCAAGCTGATTATCACTCCCGAGGACAAAATGGGCAAGGCGCGGATCAATGACTGGTTCGGCCCTCACTTTTTCCAGACGAATTTCTGGTATATGTGGGCAACAACGTTTGCCTTCCAGCCTTGGCACAGTGCGGTTGAATTCAAAAGATATATGATCCGCTTCATGCATGAATTTCCGCGCATTCAAACACTCGAAGGGGTCACCCGTACCCCCTATAACCAATATGATTCGATTATTCTGCCGCTTCACAAGTATCTGGAGCCTTTCGGCGTAGATTTCACCCTGAAATGCACAGTTACCGATCTGGATTTCAAAGACGGCGACGGCATTACGGTCACGAAGATGCATGTGCTGCGGCAAGGCGTCCCGGATGTCATTGAGATTGGCGAAGAGGATCGCGTGATCATTACGAACGGTTCCATGACTGAAGGCTCCAGCCTCGGCTCCATGACAACCGCTCCGCGCCTGAACGGCAAGGGCAGCTCCTGGAAGCTGTGGGAGAACATTGCCGCCAAAAAACCGGGCCTTGGCAATCCCTCCTCTTTTGACGATCATGTGGACGGCTCGAAATGGGAATCCTTCACCGTAACCTTCCAGGATTCGAAATTCTTTGACCTTATGGAAAAATTCACACGCAACCGGGCCGGTACAGGCGCGCTCGTAACCTTCAAGGATTCCAGCTGGTTCATGTCCGTAGTGCTGGCCTTTCAGCCGCATTTCCGCAACCAGCCGGAGCATGTCAAGGTATTCTGGGGCTATGGGCTGTACCCGGACAAGGTCGGCGACTTCGTGAAGAAAAAAATGTGCGACTGTACCGGGGAAGAAATTATGCAGGAGCTGATCGGCCACCTTCATTTCGAAGCGCATACAGAAGAGATTATGGCTACCGCCAACTGTATCCCTTGTATGATGCCATACATTACCTCCCAGTTCATGCCGAGACTGAACAGCGACCGGCCGCAGGTCGTTCCCGAAGGCTCCACCAACCTGGCTTTTGTCGGCCAATACTGCGAAATCCCGGACGATGTGGTCTTCACCGAGGAATATTCCGTCCGGGCGGCCAGAATTGCCGTGTATACGCTGATGGGAGTGAACCGCCCTGTGGAGCCGATCAAGCAGTACCACTATGATGTGCGGACGTTGTTCACGAGCTTTGTGACTTCGTTCAGATAACCGGCTGTCCAGACTTAAATACACCACCTCCCCTAAGCATACGAAAAGCCCCCTTACCGTTAGAAATGTCTAACGGGAGGGGGCTTTTCGGCAGCTCCATGTTCAGACAGGAAACCTCGTGCCTGACCTGCGCCAATCAGATGCTGCAGGAGCCGTCATCGCAGCCTTCGGCATCCGGGGCTTTGGACTGAGGTTTACCGATAACCTGAAGCTCAGGTGTATTCTTCTCTTCAGCCCAGACCGTATCCAGCACCTCGGAGAAGACCGGACCCGGCTGAGCGCCCGATACGGCATATTTATTATTGAAGACAAAGAACGGCACGCCTGTGATATTCAGCCGCTGTCCTTCCGCAATATCGGCGTTCACCGCATCCGCATAGGCGTCTGTTTCCAGCATTGCCGCAGCTTCTGCTTCTTCCAGTCCAACCTCCGCAGCCAGGGAAGCCAGCTCCTGGTGGTCTGCCAAATTATGCCCATCGGTAAAATAAGCACGCAGCAGCCGCTCGGACATCTCAGCGCCTTTGCCTTTGGCGGCAGCAAAATGACCTAAACGGTGGCTGTCAAAAGTGTTCGTATTCTGCACGGTATCAAAGTTGAACTCCAGACCCACGCCTCTGGCTTGCTCTGCCAGTTGAGCGTTCGTGGCTATCGCCTTCTCACGGGTCATTCCGTATTTGGCAGCCAGCATATCATACACATCCTGGGTTGCCTGCACGGGTGCACTCGGATCGAGCTGGAAGCTGCGGAACACAACCTCTACCTGGTCTTGTCCTTCGAACTGGCTCAGCGCGTGCTCCAGACGTCTTTTGCCGATATAACAAAACGGACAAGCATTATCGGACCATACATCTATTCTCATGGGGATTCCTCCTGAATCTTAGTAACTAAATATATCTCACTTACTATTGTATAGTTAAAAACTGAAAATTACAAGTATATTTAGTCTGTGCTGGCTCTGTAATGTCACAAATGGTTTATACGGGGGTACTCAGCTCCGGTGCGAAGCTGTCGCCGCCAAGCGGGGCCGCCGAAGGTTCAAGCCCCAGGCTTTCCTGCAGCAGATTGAACAGCCGGGCCCCGATGATCCCCTCGGAGTAGCCGGAACGGACAATCTGCAGGGCAGCCTCCCCCATCTCTGCGCGCAGCTCCGGATTTCCAAGCAGCATATCCAGTGAGGCAGCTAGTTCGGACGGGCTCAGTCCTTCGGCCAGCAGTCCGCTCACCCCATGCTGCACCAGCCCGCGCACCCCCATCACATTAAAGGCAACCGTTGGCAGCCCGCAGGCGCCAGCTTCCAGAATGACCAGCGGCAGTCCTTCATACCGTGAAGGCAGCACGAACAGCTCAGAAATACTGTAGTAGCTGGCCAGGATATCCTTATTCCGGATCGTACCGAGGAGAATAATGCGGTCCTCGAGATTCTTTTCTTGGATCAGCGCCCTTAAGCTCTGCTCATCCGGTCCGCCGCCGGCGATCAGTATCTTCAAATCCGGTATATGCTTCAGCTGCTCCACAGCTTGAACCAGCAGGGAATGGCCTTTCTGATGCTCAAATAAACGGCCCACGGTGATCAGATACCTGCTCTCCGGGTCCAGTCCAAGCGCTGCCAGCGCCTGCTCCCTGTCCCGCTTGTAAAATATCGCTGAGTTCACAAAGTTCGGCAGCAGCCGTATCCGATCTGCCATATGCGGGAAATGGCTAACCATGCTTTTCTGCTCATCCTCATTAAGGGTAGTCAGGAAGGAGGCCTTGTGCAGCGTATGCTTTTTAATGGGCAATATCCATTTATGTATGCTGCCCCCGTGATATGCGGCAATGATTGGAATGTTCAGCTGCTTGGCCGTTGAAGCCAGGCGTTCAAAACGTCCGGATGCATATTCCTGGGCATAAATCAGGCTGATCCCGTCTTCGCGCAGAATCCCGGCCAGATCCTTTTGAATGGTGGATATATATTGCGAGATGAATTTGCCGATAGGCGTCCGGTGAGAGAGCGGGATCAGGCAATACGATTTATAGAGTTTTCCCACAGGGATGAATTTAATGGTGCAATCCACGATGCCATGCTGGTAAGTGCGGACCTTATCGCCGGTCCGGGTGAAATTGTAGATGGTGGTGCGGATGCCTTTGGTATGTAAGAGACGCGCATAGTCGAAAGAAAAATCGTTATGATACGAACTCACATATTCCTCTTCACTGAGACCCAGGCCTTTTACGAAGAAATCTTCAAAGTAATTGGTGTGCATAAAGATCCCGACATGCATAACGTCTCCTCCTTAAAGTTATGTTAGTATAAACTTCCTGAACCCACTTCGCCAAAACTGTTAAGTTTTGATAGTATAAGCCTAAGTTTTGTCCAAATAGTTCATATGACTTAAAATTAACTGCAACTAATTTCCTATTTATTATAATCGCAAACGCTTTAAAAAAAAGTAAACGAAAGTGGTATATACGCCCTACCTGAAGGGGGGTAAACTTAGAGCAACAAGAACTTTCGGTGCATTATATTATCACAAAGTGGACGTTTAGCGCGTCCCGGAAGGAGTCAGCGGCATGCATGATGTGTCTATCGTAATTCCCACGCGCAACCGGATCAAAGATCTTACGCTGTGCATTGAATCCATCGGCAGGCAGACCGACCTCGAAGAGGTTTCGATTGAGCTGCTGATTGTTGATGATGGTGAGATTGAGGAGAATGTACTGGAGTACTTCCGCAAAGTACTGAACCGGATGCCGCAGGCGGAGCTGCATTATTACCGAAAAACCAAACCCGGCGTCTGGCTGTCCCGTTATGAAGCGCTGGGTCTGATTGACGGGGAGATTCTCCTCAGCTTCGACGACGATGCTGAACTGGATGATCCGCTGTACATCCGCCGGATGCTGGATACATACGCGGCGGACAAGTCAATCGTCGGGGTTGGAGGCATCGCCAAAGGCATGTCCAGCAGCAAATCCGGCAAGCTGCTCGGCATGCTGACCTGCCAAATGTCGGCTTCACCGGGCAGATTGTCAGCCAGCACACTGGCAGGCTCCCTGCTGCTCTGGGGAGAGACACAGGACACCTTTGAGACGGATTTTTTCCATGGCTGCAATATGTCGTTCCGGGCCTCGGCGCTTAAGGATATGAAGCCCTACCCCTGGATGACCAGCTATGCTGTGGCTGATGATATTTATATGTGCCATCTGGCGAGCAAATACGGCAAGCTTGTGATCAATCCGGATATGAAGATTACCCACCACGAGTCTCCAAGCTCCCGGGACAAAGCGGGCCGGGTGGCGCGGGCAACAGCGGTTAACCATTATTATCTGCTGAATCTGCGCAAAGCCCCGGTGAAAAACTACGCTGCCCTGTTGTGGACGCTGACCTATTTAACAGGCAAATCGACACTGAAACGTAACTTCAATGCGGTTTCAGGCTACGTCAGCGGCATCCTCTTCGTACTGAACCCCCGCAAGAACAAGTACCGTGAGTATATGCTGGACTAAGTATAACCCCGCTATGGGGAGCATATGCTTCCCTGGAACCAACGGCTGCGGCGTCCTTTTTTGGACAGCGTAGCCGTTTTGGGGTTTTGGGGTTTTGGGGTTTTGGGGTTTTGGGGTGCCCGGAAGCAGCCCAAGTGGAAAAAGGTAACTTAATTCTCCCCCATCCCCGCTTCCGGCAAGCATTAGTTGGAAAAAGGATAACTAATCCGGCCGATTCCCACCTTTACAGGGGAATTTGCCTCAATTAACTTTACTTTTTCCAACTATCCCCCTCTGCAGAAGCTTTTGCGCCAAATTAACTTTACTAATTCCACTTCAGCTTCAGAACAAATTGCACCCCGTTGTAACTACCGTTAACTTTATACGTCTAATCCACAATAGAAGATAATCACAAATTCCGAACCACAAGAAGAACAAGTACAACAAGTACAAAAACTCCCATTCCCCAATAGGGGCGGGAGCTTTTGCTGTATACTTGTCGTTTTACACTGCTCAACCTTTTAAATCTGACTGCTTCCAATCCCTTGCTCCTTCAAGGGTTGCCTTAAACCGCAAGCTCTTTGGGTGCCGCTGCGGTGCGCTTGCTCTGGCGCGCAAAGTACAGGAAGGTCAGCGCCAGGAAGATCACGGCGTAAATCAGCAAATAGACGATTTGCTCTCTCATTAAGGCGTAGTCTCCGCTGCCGATAATTGCCTTGTAGCCGACGATGCTGTGCGTCATAGGCAGCCAAGGATTTACCTTCTGCATCCAGCCCGGCAGCATCTCCAGCGGGAAGGTACCGGCGCTTGAAGTCAGCTGGAAGATCATCAGCACAATCGCCAGAAACCGTCCCGGATTATCCAGCCATGTAACCAGTGCCTGAACGATCATCGTGAAGGTGAAGCTGACGATCAGCGTGAACAGGAAGAAGAGCGGTGCGCTCTGAACCTCCAGCTTCAGGCCATATAACAGGACGATATCGGCAAGAAGCGATTGGAGGATACTGACCATAACAAAGGTAAGCGTCCGGCTCAGGAATCTGCCCATCGGCGAAGCGCCCGGCACATTCGAATCGCGCAGGGAGAATACGGTTGTAAACACCAGTGCGCCCACGAATAGGGCAAGCGACAAGAAATACGGGGCGATTCCCAGTCCATAGTGATCCAGCTTATGATCCGTCTTTTCTGTCAGCTTCACCGGTTCGGCGAACATGTTCACCGTGTCATCCCCGGATTTCACACTGGAGGTGTCCGCTGCGGCATCGGTCAGCTTTTGCGCAAGCTCGCCGCTGCCGCTGGCCAGCTTGCCTGCGCCGTCCTTCAGCTCTCCCGCGCCATCCTTCAGCTTGACCGCGCCTTCCGAGAGGCCGTCTACGCCTCCGGCAAGCTTGGTCAACCCTTGCCCCAGCTGGGCTGCGCCTTTGTTCAGCGCCGCGGCCCCGGCAGCCAGCTTGCTTCCGCCCGCGCTGGCCTCGTTCAGCTTCTGGCCGAAGGTCTTCAGCCCTGCGGCCAGCTGGGTGCCGCCATCGCTCAGCTGTTCGGCCCCGGCAGCCAATTGCTGCTGTCCCTGGTCCAGCTTCGTACTGCCGGCCAGCAGCTGCTCCTGCGCGGTGTGCAGCTGCTGGCTGCCTGCGGCAACCTGCCGGCTTGCGGCCAGCAGCTGCTGGAACTGCTCATTCTCCTGCAGGCCGGGCGTTGCCGCCATCATCTGCTCCAGCCCCTTGGCCACCTGGTCCGCTCCGGCGGCAAGCTGGCTGCTGGCCGCTTCAGACGCGGTCAGTCCCTCCTTCAGCTGGCTGCTTCCCGTCTTCGAGGCCAGCAGTCCCTCTTTCAGCTGTGCCGCGCCATTCTGCGACTTCACAGCACCCGCCTGCAGCTGCTGTTCGGCTGTAACCAGCTGGCTTAACCCACCAGCCAGGTCCGTTGTTCCCTGCGTCAGAGTACCTGAGCCTTGCTTCAGACTATCCGCGCCATTATACAGCAGCTTCAGTCCGCTTTGCAGCTCGGTTGTGCCGCTGGCCAGCTTATTCAGATTGGTCTTCAGGGTGGACAATCCGCCCTGCAGCTTGCCTGCTCCATCCTTGAGCTCCGTTGCACCGCTGCCTGCGTCGCCAAGGCCTTCGGAGATCGTGTCCACCTGTTCGAACATGCTGCGGGTATAGGCCGCTGTAATCTGGGTGGACAGCTTCGCCTTCAGCTTGCTCATCGCACTGTTGCCGATTTGCCCGGCCACAAAGTTATAATCACTGTTCGGCTCGAACACAATCTCCGCCTGAACCGGATGCTCCTCAGTCAGTGTTGTCGCATTTTCGGAGAAGTTGGCGGGAATCGTAATGGTCATATAGTAACGGTTATGGGCCATGCCTTCTCCGGCTTCGGCCGCATTAACGAAATTCCACTTGAAGTCGTCGTTGTCCTTCAGCTCATCCACGAAGTCCTTCCCCACTTCCATGGATTTGCCTTCATAGACAGCTCCCTTATCCAGGTTAACCACAGCAACAGGCAGCTTGCCCGTATTGCCGTAAGGGTCCCAGGAGGCATCCACCAAAAAGCTGCTGTACAGCATCGGCAACGCCGCAACACCCAGTAAAGTAAGCACAAGCATAGGCTTGGTCAACAATATTTTCAAATCCTTCAGAAATACAGTAATAGCTTTCATTGCCGGCACCTTCTATCTCTTGTTTGTAAATTCGTGAAAACTTTCATGATCAATCATTATGGCTGGAAAAAAATAGCCCTTGCAGGCTGTGTGGCTTGGCTCCTATTGGCTTTTATATGAGAATGCCGTTTGAAATAAACAAAATCATATGTTCCTTAATCCGGTTCTTGTCCAGCGGCTCATGTCCCTTGTTCCATTCCGTGGTCAAAGCCAGGTATAGACGCAGAATCATAAATGCCGCCACGCTTGGATCACAAGGCTTCACTTCCCCGCGCTCTATCGCCTGCTCAATCTGCTGCCGCAGGAAATCCAGTGCATATTCCTCCATCCGTTTGACCCCTTCGAGCGCCTGGACTGTACCGATATCCCGCACTTCCTGTGCCAGCTTCACGAACAGTTCATGATCGGAGCGGAATTCCAGAATGGAGTCGAGCAGATTGAACAGCTTTTGGATAAAAGTGTGATCCTCCTCAGCCAAACGGTTCATGACCGAAGTCAGCTCCTGGGAGGCCTTGTCCAGAATTTCTTCAAACAGCTCTTCCTTGGTTTTGAAAAAAGTATAAATCGTGCCTTTGCCTACATTCGCGATCTTGGACACTTGATCCATAGTCGTGGCTTTATAGCCAAACTGTACAAAGGATTGGGTCGCCGCCTGCAGAATTAATGCTTTGCGGTCGATGGACATGGCTCAAGCTCCTTTCCTGCCTAAACAGTCAATAATTGACTAAATTTTATTTTTGGTCAGTCGGTCATAAATCAATTTAACATGTCTGTGACGATATGACAACAATTTTAATTAATTTTTTCACTGAAGCGTGAATCCCACCTATTTCTTATGCCCAAAATATCATGAAATAAGTATCCATTGCCTGCTTATCTGGGGTATTATAGTAAGGATGTGATCAAGAAACTAACTTTATGGATGGTGGAACATGTTTAAAAACAAGAAAGCGACATTTGTCCTGCTCACCCTCGTCGTTGTCATCGCTTTTGCTGTCACAGCCTGCGGCAACAACAAGGACAAGAACAGCAGTCCGGAAGAGACCGCTGGCGGCGCCAAGGTCTCCACAGATGGCGGAACGAAGTCCCTGGAGCAGACGTTTTATATTTATGATACCGTCGTGAATATCAAAATTTTCGGCGACAAGGCCGGGCAGAAAAATATGGATGACATCCAGCAGATGCTGGAGCGCATGGATAAAGAGTTCAGCCGCACCAAGGAAGACGGAGAACTGTATGCGGTAAATAAGGCTGCCGGCAAAGAGGCCGTTGTTGTCTCCGATGAAACGCTGGATATTGTCAAGCAGTCGCTGAAATACGCCGAGGAAATGGACGGGCTGTTCGATCCGACAATCGGCCCGCTTGTGGATCTGTGGAATATCGGCAGCGGCGGCGAATCAGTTCCTCCTCAGGCGGATATCGACAAAGCCAAAGCATTGACCAATTATAAGGACGTTATTGTGGATGATGCCGCGAAGACCGTCAAGCTGGCCAAGGAAGGCATGGTACTGGATATGGGCGGGATTGGCAAGGGGTATGCTGCGGACCGCATCGCTGATTATTTGAAAGCGCAGGATCTGGACAGCGCGATGATCAACCTTGGGGGCAGCAGCATTATTGCCCTTGGCAACAAGCCAAACGGCTCGCCATGGAATATTGGCCTGCAGGACCCCGATCAAAGCCGTGGCACCCAGCTGGGAACGATCAAGATTTCGGATGAGGTCATTGACGCCTCAGGTGTATACGAACGTTTCTTCATACAGGACGGCGTGCGCTATCACCACATTCTTGATCCGCGCACAGGGTTCCCCTCCCAGAACGGGCTGAAAAGCATTACCATCATGAGCCCCAACGCAACGGATGCGGACGCCTTGTCCACCGGGGTGTTCCTTATGGGCCTGGAGGATGGCATTAAATATCTTGAGGCACTGCCGGAAAAAATTGATGCCTTCTTCATTACGGACGACAACAAGATCTACGCTACATCAGGACTGCGGGAGAGACTGCAGCTGACCGATTCCACGTACACTTTTGCCAACTAAATGTTACCTGCTGCGGGTTCCTGCGGCACTATAAAAGCGGCGGAGCCTGGGCTCCGCCGCTTTTGTTACTGCGTATATAAGAGCTCTCAGATTAGAGGAAGCTCACTGAATTCACGATAACTGGTGAAGATATGGCTCGGCTTATGCTCCGTTCCCGGCTGTCTGCCGCGGGGATTGTACCAGCACACCTTCCAGCCTGCCTCAAGGGCTCCGACAACATCATTGTCCCACGTATCCCCTACATAGAGCGACTGCTCGGCCGTTGTCCCGGTCACCCGGTTCACATGGGCAAAGATTGCCGGGTCCGGCTTGGCCAGCCCAACCGCATCCGAGATAAAAATCATCTCCTCCGGGATCAGCTTGTCCACGCCAAGTCCGCGCAGCTTGCTCATCTGATGGTCCTGCGGGCCGTTCGTAATAATGCCTACCTTATGACCCAGGGAAATAAAACGCTGAAGCTGCCCAGCCGCCCCCTCGATCATCTCAATGCTGTACTGGCGGCCGATATAGGCTGCCTGTACCTTTGCCGCCTGTTCCCGGTTCAGCTCCAGACCATATTCCGCAAAGGCCAGCTCCAGCCGCCGTACCCGCGTTTCTTCAAGCTCAAGTTCGCCCCGCAGATACTTCGGCCAGAGCAAATCGCTGTGATGCCTGACCTTGTAGAAGAGATCAGCATAATTCAAATGGCTCTCATCCGGCCGCAGCACCTCGCGCACCGCTTCCCGGAAAGGCACCAGATGGTCGTACAGCGTATCATCCAGATCAAAAAATATAGCTAGCTTCCCATTGCTGTTCTCCACATTAACGCTCCTAACTTTCTTTTCAAAAAAATAAATGATATGAAAAAAATTCATCATCCCGGCTGTAGCCATGCGCCTCATATAGACGCTGCGCTCCGGTATTATGTGTCATCGTGGTCAATTCCAGACCCTTGGCTCCTGTGCTCCAAGCGAATTCCCGTACTCCCTTCAGCAGTAAGGACCCTAATCCCTTCCCGCGCTGCTCCGCTGCGACGAACAGATCATTCAGAATCCACACCCGCTGCATGGTTACCGACGAAAAGGACGGATACAGCTGCGCGAAGCCCCCTGCCTGCTTGGAAGCCCCTTCCCCCTTCACCGCCATGAACAGGACCGATTCCTGCTTCTTCGTTCTATCCTCCAGGAACCGGCGGGCTCCTTCCAGATCCGGCAATTGCCCATAAAAGATGCGGTAATCGTCAAATAACGGAGCGGTCAGCTCCAGATCCTCAGGTCCTGCTTGTTCCAAACGATAGTCCAACATCACTGTTCACACTCCCCTATTCCCTGGAATCGTAGAAAATGTGGCGTGCGCTGATCTTGCCCTCTTCAATATCCAGAAGGCCGAACGAGTATTGCTTCTCCCTCCGTTTATCTGTGGGTGAACCGGGATTGAACAGCAGAATACCGTCTTCCCGGCGCATCAGCGGCTGGTGCGAATGGCCAAAGAGAATGCAGTCCACCTTCTCGCCTTCAAAAGCAAGCAGCGCATTGCCGTCGGTCCCCTTGCGGGAATATGGCGCATGTCCATGAATCATCCCGATCCGCACGCCTTCCAGTGTAACGATTTTGCGCTCTCCCAGCCGCCGGATAATCTCCGCCCCGTCGTTATTGCCGGCAATGCCCTCAACAGGGGCCAGCTCTGCCAGCAGATCATAGATCTCCAGCGACACCCAGTCGCCCAGGTGCAGAATTATATCCACCTTGCTGAATTCCTCCATAAGCACGGAGGGCAGCCCTTTGGCCCTGCTAGAGAGATGCGTATCTGATACCACTCCTACCTTCATCTGCTTCAACTCCTAATCTGCATAATCGTGAGCATCTACCGAAGCTATGCAAATACTAATTTTCAGCTAATTGTACGATTTGCAGGGGGGAGAAGCAAGTAAGACAGCTGTAAACAGACATTACAGGGCTATCCCAGCCGGTACGTTCAGTTCCTCCGGTCCTGCCAATTCCACAGCTGGACTTCACCGATCCGGATGCTGCACCGGGTTCTTTCCTTTCCCCCGGCGGATCATTTTCTTTTTCTTTGCCTTGCCTGGTACGGGAGCAGACTCAAGTGGCTGGACCTCTTTCGCCAACCGGGTGACTGAGCCTCCTGCTCCATCTGCTCTTTCAGATAGACTTGATAGGCTTCCAGCTTCTCCAGTTCAAGCTCTATTTCCTTTCGCTCTGCTTCCGGCAGCCTGCCTTCACTGTATTTCCGCAGCTTATTCTTGAAATCAAAAGCGCATAGCACTCCTTACCCATCTATGTATGAATTCGCCGAAAGTTACACCTTACCCTCCATAATAGGTAAAATAATCCTGTACCTAAAAGATTATGTACCGGCTCCTTAGCCTGCCCAGATGCTCACACCGGAGTAATTTGCATGATTTAGGATATTCATATTGTAACGTCCGGAGTTCATTCGGGGTCCTCTGCGGCACATTACGGGTTCCTTCCATCCGCCAGGTTACGGACTGGAGATCCGTTATTAAGGCGGATCTGGCGATTTCCCAGGTCAAACGGACACAGAATCCCTTATTTGACCGATTTCCCCTCATTTTAGGGTTGAAAGAACAATATAAGGGCTCCTGAGTCCGAAACATCCGGAAAAGGCGAGCTTTTCGCAAAATAACGTCTTCTCTGTCCGTTTCATGCTGCAGATGGACCTCATTGCTCCTGCACACCGGCAACATTCAAGTTAATCCGCATTTTTGGCTTTCTATAATTTCCTTTACAGCAAAATAAGGGAGCCTTCCGGCTCCCCATATGGAGTACAGACCTATAAATGGTTACTCCAATTGCTTATTGGATAATTTGCCACTTAATAAAATCCAATCGTCGACGAAGCGTCCTTCATCCATTCCCGCTTGCGCCCTTTGTCGAGCTCGCCACGCATTCCGCGGACAAGGGCCTCGACATCGGCCCGCCCGTTCTCATGCCATTCCAGAGCAGCGCTGACGTACAGCTCGCCGAGCTGGGTCAGGGAGAAATCCGCGGTCAGGCGCGCGGCGGCGGCAACGCCCTCTTCGCCGGCAAACGCCGTGAAGCCGCGCAGCTTCAGATACTCCAGCCGCAGCTCCTCGTCCGGCATCTTGATCTCGTAAGCCCGGTCGAAGCGTCCTGCGCGGTTCATGAGGCCGGGGTCTATTTTCTCCGGATAGTTGGTCGTGCCGATTAGAAAAATCCCTTCCTTGGAGGTAGCCCCATCCAGCGTATTCAGGAAAAAGGATCGGACCTCCTGCGGCATGGAATCGATATCCTCGATCACCAGCACCATCGGCGCCAGCCGGGCGGCGGCCTCGAACACTTCATTCACCGATTCACTGCTAGTGTACTCGGTAATCTGCCAATAGACGACCGGACCGGGCACACTCCCGGCAATGGATTTGACCAGTGTGGTCTTACCGTTGCCAGGATGTCCGTATAGCAGAATCCCCCTTTTGTAGGGAATATCATAGGTAACATAAAAGCTGCGGTCCGAATCGAAGAATTGGTCGAGCGAGCGGTAAATCTCTTTTTTGATCCCCGCCTCCAGTACCACAGCCTCACGTCCAACAGAACGTGTTATCGGCTCATCCTCGCGGAAGATTCCGTTGCGTCTGTCGGTGAATACCGTCACCTTGTTGATATTCTGCTCCCGTTGCCGCTTGCGCACATTGCCCAGAAATCCTTGCAGCTGCTCATCAGAGGCGGCAAACACATAGTCCTGGAAATTGATGCCGTTCTCCTGAAAGACAGGAACCCGTGCCAGCGCCACGCCCATTGCGGGATAGGCCAGGACGTTGTTGCGGATCGAGAGATGGATGCTGTACTCCGGCTGCTCCTTGTCATCGTCATACACAAACGTCCGGTCCTCCAGACGGTCGAAAATCCGCGCCACATGCTCCACACCGGGATGTCCGCTCTGCACATCATTCTCCAGCAGCTTCCAATACTCACTATTCGGATCGTCACTGGCATACAGCTCATAGCGGACACCGTATCGGGTGTGCAAAGCCTCAAGTATTCCATCCACCAGGCGTGCGTAGGCATCATAGCCTTTGATCATGCCGGTGGTATTTTCGTCGTATTTGTAAATTACAGTATGCTTCTTGTTCTCCTTCTCCATTGTTACTTGGTCCCCTTTATCGCTGCGAGCGGCTTGCATTTGGCCACGACAGCAGCCAGACCTGCGCCCGTAACGCTTTCTATGATCTCATCTACATTCTTATAGGCTTGAGGCGATTCGTCAATGATAGATTCCAGGGAATGCTGATTGACGACAATCTCATCCTCTTGGCCGATCTTCAGCGACTTCGAAAAATCATTGACCGACACCAGCCGCTTCGTGGCCGAACGTGAGCGGATGCGGCCGGCGCCATGACAGATGGAATAGTAATTCTCTTCCCCTCCGGGCTGGCCGACCATGATATAAGAGGCCGTACCCATGGAGCCCGGAATCAACGCCGGATGTCCGGTCCCGGCATAAGGCCGGGGATTATCCGTATGCCCGGCCGGCAGCGCCCGTGTTGCCCCTTTACGGTGCACGAACTTGGTCCCGGCAGCAGTCTGCTCTTCCCACGCATAGTTGTGCATCAGATCGTAGAGGGTGCGCAGCTCGCATTTCGGTCCGAACACATCACGGAACCCTTCGCGGACCGCATAGGCAATGAGATGGCGGTTCACTACTGCATAATTCAGCGCCGAGTACATCAGATTAACGTAGCGCCGGGCCTGCGGATGCGCAAGCGGAGCATAGATCAGACGCGGATCAGCGCTGCCCAGCCCCAGCTGGCCCATCACCTTGGCGAATGCCGGTGTGCAGAACTGGTTGACCATGCCTCCCCAGGCCCGGGAACCCGAGTGGATCATGACCGCAATTTGCCCGTCGCGGAGTCCCCAGGCTTCCGCCAGCTCACGCTGCTCCTCTGCTATTTCAATCGCCTGGATTTCTACAAAATGGTTGCCGCCGCCCAGTGTGCCAAGCTGGCGGTGCCCCCGGTGCCAGGCCATGTCCGGCAGCTCATTCAGAATCTCTTCGTCAAAACCCAGCCTGCTGATCTCGACATGCGACAAAGCGCTCGACTTTTTCGGGGTATAGCTGTCCGGCACATACTTGTTCGGCAGTCCATGCAGCCCCTTGCGTACGATGTTCTCCAGCCGGATATCACTGTAAATCCCCCGCTGCTGCTGCTCCATCGGCAAATATTTCTCGATGGCGCGCACCAGCTTCCGGCGCAGCTTCACTTCACGCAGATCATCCTTATGCAGCGTAGTCAGATGCACGCGCATGCCGCAGCCGATATCGCTGCCCACAATGGATGGGGACACATAGCCTTCAGCGGCATCCCATACCGCCGTAGTGCCGATGCAGGTTCCGACGCCTACATGCACATCCGGGGTATAGCTCATATATTCGATATTTGGAATTTGGAGATTATTGTTCGCCATCTCCAGCACCTTGTAATCCAGCGTGGCAAACAGCTGCTCGCTGGCGTAGACCTTCAGATCGCCGCCCGGCAGGGCAAGCTCATGTTTATAGCGGGGGACATAGCCGCCCGCTTGCTCTTCGTTCATATTCATAATTGTTGTTCAATTCCCTTCAAAGTGTAAGCTATAAATGTGTGGAGTGAATAAAATGGGTACGCAAAAAAGAGCCGCAGATCATCATTCTGATCCACGGCTCTTCGCAGAGATTCCGTACATATCACCCAGTTAAGGTTAATAACAGCATGCCAGTCGCACCTGGACCGCATAAACTCAGCAGGCCAGGCCGATGCACATCATGTTTCCCGGACGGGGCCGATGAGATCAGATCTTCCATATGCGGTTGTATGCTGTGTATTTCCAATCATGACTCATCGGCCTCCCTTCAATTTGATAAAACCAATAATAAACGCCAGTTCCGGCTCATGTCAACCCTTTTATTGGAAACGTGATTATTTAAATTTGTGCCAATCCTGGCTGCTGTTCTCCAGCAAATGGGCAAAATCGTTCTCCAGACGCTTCTGCTCCGCCTTGCGCTGGTCCTCCACAGCCTTTCTCGCAGCTTCTTTTTTCTCGTTCTCTTCAGCCTTGAGCGCGTCGGATTGCGCCTTCAGCTTATCCAGCACATCACTGCTCAGCAGATCCTTCAGGGTTGCCGGAGCATCCGAAGCGGCAGGGCGCGGCGCAGGGGTTGTTTTTTTCTTTTTAGCCATTGTCTATCATCCTTTCGGAACGGTCAGTATCCAAACGAACTTAAATTCCAGATCATTTTATATACTTCAAATTTGTTTTAGTTATAGGTCTTTTCGTTTATAATGTACAGTAAGAGGTGAGCCTTATGAAATCTACAGATTTGTGTCCACGGTTACAAAAAAGCATGGATATCATCGGCAGACGTTGGACGGGCTTAATCATCTACCAGCTTCTCCAGGGACCGCAGCGGTTCAGTGTTATCGAAGCCGCCCTGCCGGTCAGCGGCAGACTGCTCTCCGAGCGGCTCAAGGAACTTGAGCTGGAAGGTATTGTCCTCCGTGAGGTATTTCCTGAGACACCCGTCCGCATCCAGTACTCGTTGACAGATAAGGGGCGCGCACTGGAATCTGTGATCCGTGACCTGCAGCAGTGGTCGGATTCATGGATTACCGCCGAAGAGTGCCAGCCTGAACCCATCCATCCGCATTAAGCTTCGCAAAGGGTTCTGACTAGAATAACTGCTACAGCTTGCGGCCGATAATCACCAGATCACGCAACACGCCGTCCATCTCGGCAACACCCGGCAGCAATCCCCATTGTTCAAAACCAAATTTCCGCAGCAGCGACAGGCTTGGCTCATTATGGCCAAACACAAAGCCGACCAGATTCTGCAGGCCAAGACGGGGGCACTCCTCCAGAGCTTTGGCCAGCAGCAGGCTTCCTGCCCCTGTGCCGCGGAATTTTTCATTTACATAGACACTGATTTCCGCAGTTCCGTTATAGGCAGGACGGCCGTAAAAAGACTGGAAGCTGAACCAGGCGGCAATTTCCCCGTTTTTTTTCAGCACCCAGAGCGGCCTGTGATGACTGTTATGCTCCTGAAACCACTTCTCTCTGTCCGCGACACTCACCGGCTCGAGATCGGCTGTCACCATCCTGCCCGCAACCGTCGAGTTATAAATATCCACAATGGCCGCCAGATCCCCGGCTGCCGCATCTTCAATGCTGTAATTCTGCGCTGTCATTCATCTATTCCTCCTGCAAATTTATGAATTTAAAACGGTGCTCCAAGGGCAGATATACTAGCGTACTCTGCGTACTCTGCGTATTCTGCGTATTCTGCGTATTCCGCGTATTCCGGCGTCAATGCGTTATAGTTGCAGCCCGGTGTGTTCTACGCTCCACTGCCATAATTGTGCCGCTGCTGCAGCATCCCGCGCTCTGGGGGACAGCTCCTGGATTTTCCGCCGGTAAAAATACGCTCCGGTCACTTCCCGCAGCTCCGGCGCTGTGGCCAGCCAAATGGCCGTGTCCGCACCCTGCTCCGGTGTCAGGAAGAAATGGGACAGCAGCTTCAGGAGCGACCGGCCAAAACCTGTATCGCGGTTCACCCCGATGCTTGTTCCAACCGCACCCGGATGCACCGCGTTCACTGTAACCTTTGTCCCCAGCAAGTGTCCAGCCAGCTCCCGCGTGAACAGAATATTGGCCAGCTTGGAGCGGCCGTAGGCCTTCGCCGGATTATAGCCGCGGGAGAGGGTATGATCATCCAGATGGAGCTTGCCGATTTTGTAGGCACCGGAGGCAACCACTACAATCCGTCCCTGTTCAGCTGCAACCAGCCGCTCCAGCAGCAGATTCGTCAGCAGAAAGTGACCCAGATGGTTCACGCCAAAATCCAGCTCGTATCCGTCTGCTGTGAGCTGTCTTTTGACCGAAACAACGCCCGCATTATTAATCAGCACGTCAAGCACTGGATAACTGGCCGTAAATGCCTCCACAAAAGCGCGGACACTATCCAATGAGGCCAGATCGCACAGCATCAGCCTGATGTTGCCCGCCCCGCTCTGCCGCTTGGCTTCCGCCAGCGCTTCTTCTCCCCGCGTACGGCTGCGGCAGGCCATAATGACCTCTGCTCCCCGCCGGGCCATATCAATGGTTGTCGCCAGCCCCATCCCGGAGTTGCCTCCGGTCACCAGCACTGTCTTCCCTAACATGAGCCAGCCCCCTCTCCTCACACCGAACCCGCCAGCTTCAGCCCTAGCCTGGCCTTTTTGAACCATGTATTAAGATTATGTTACATCATATCTGGGGATGAAGAAAGCCCGTCTCAGGTCGTTTGATCTTGAGGAGGGAAACATAGCCTGAAATGCTTTGTCGATTCTTACAAGGAGAGTAACTTCGCAAAAAAAAGAGAGCGGCAGAACCGCTCATTTCCAGTTGGGCCTCAAGGCAATAAGCTGATCGTCCGCTATGCCCGGACTGCCTCTGCCGTCCCTGTTATTGGTCATTACGTACAGAGTGCCATCCGGCCCTTCGGCCACGTTGCGGAGACGCCCCCATTTTTCATGAAACAAAGCTTCCGCCGAAGGCTTCTTACCTCCCATACCCGGTGAAACATGCAGCAGCTGCTGTCCGGCCAGATTCGCCACAAGCAGCTCCCCGCTCCATGGACCGTGGGTAATAAAAGCCATCCCTGACGGAGCCCAGGTCCCCTCCCCGTTATGGAGCAGCGGAAGCTTCATGTCCTCACCGCTCCCTGTTCCGGCCTCATCGCCTTCGATCAGCGGCCACCCATAATTGGACCCTGCCTCAATAATGTTGATCTCGTCATGGCTGGACTGTCCATGCTCCGAGCTGTAGAGGACTCCGCTCTCCGGCTGCCAGGCCAACCCCTGCGGATTGCGGTGACCCCAGCTGTAGACGGGAGAATCAGGGAGCGGGTTATCCGCAGGGATGGAGCCGTCCTTGGAAATGCGCAGGATTTTGCCGCCCAGGCTCTCCTGATCCTGCGCCAGCTCCGGCTCATACCGTTCGCCAGTGGTGATATACAGATAACCGTCAGGTCCAAATTTGATCCGTCCGCCGTTGTGGTTGGTGTCACCTGGTATGCCGTCCAGCAGAACCTTATCGATCTCCGCCTTGCTCCCGCTGATGCTTAGCCTCAGCACCCGATTCTCCACCCCACCGTCTTCACTGCGGTATGAATGGTAGGCATAAGCGAATCCATTGTTTTCAAAAGCCGGATCAAGCGCAAAGCCCAACAGTCCTCCTTCACCTTTGCTGATAAATGGCGCCGGGAATTCCAGCAGCGGATTCTTCCTCAGTTCACCTTCTTCAAACACACGCAAGGTTCCGGGCCGCTCGGTAAAAAAGATCCGTCCATCCGGCGCGAAGGCCATCTCCCACGGAACATTCAGGCCGCTGGCCAGCGTCCGGGCAGTGTACGGAAAGGTTGAAGAAGAAAAAGTAGACTGCGGATTCTCCGGGTTCCCCCCAGCTGCTGGAGATTCGGCTGCAGACGGTACTGCCTCAGGGCTGACGGATGCGGCAGGTGTCTCCGCAGAACTGGTTTCCCCGGCGTTCATCCCCGTTTCATTAACCCCCGGTGCGGCAGAATCCGTACAGGCACTCAACAGTCCAGCCCATATAATGCATGTGCTGCCTAGCAGTGATATGCGGTTAAGGATTTTTTTACGAAACATGATATAACCTCCCATAGGATAAAATTCCGGGTGCGGATGAAGCCCGTACGGAATGAGATTGTACAGGAAACAAATGAAATGCAGATGGGAACCCAAACCTATCACGCAGGTATGCTAAATGTATTATGTGCAGTTAAAAGAAGGCAAAACCGCCTCATGACAGCGTTAAGTGTATTTCGTGCAACTAAAAATAGCGTTTCACCTGTTTTCAGCCCATTGGAGGCTTTTTAATTGTACGAAGTGCAATAAGCTCTGGTTTGGATATAAAAACATTCACTTTAGTTGTATGGACTACAGTTACAGCTACAGCTAGACACAGACGGGTAGTTAAAAAGCCGACAGCTCATCCGGCATCAATAATGCATAATTCAGCTCCCGCCGCTGCCCTAGCCGTAAAACGATTTTGGCACCTATTACCCCGCACCCGCTGGTCATAAACCCCAGAACCTCCGTATTTTCCTGCACGTGCACCCTGCCGGGTTATGATCTATAATGAGAGCGTTGCTTTTTTAACGTGAATCCGAAAGGGGAACTACTGAAATGAATGAGGCTCTATCGACTTTGGAGCAGGGAATGGCCGGCGGGGGCCTGGATGCGCTGCTCGTCACCGATCCGAAGCATGTGTACTATTTGACCGGATTTGCCAGTAATCCGCATGAGCGTTTTCTGGGGCTGCTGCTGATCCGCGGCGAGGAGCCGGTGCTGATCGTTCCCGCGCTTGATGCCGAAGCGGCTCATGCCGCCTCCTCGGTGACCAGGATTCTGACGCACAGCGACACGGACAATCCGTATGAGCTGCTGAGATCATGTTTTGCAGGCACGAAGCCGGGAACTGTGGGCATCGAGAAGGAGCATTTCACCGTAAGCCGTTATGAACAGCTGGCCGAAGCGGTTCCTGCGGATGCCTTCCGGGATATCGGCCATCTGCTGCGGGCCATGCGCGCGAAGAAAACCCCCGAGGAAGTCAGCCGGATGAAACATGCCGCTGAGCTGGTGGAGGAAGTGCTCCGCCAAGGTCTCACGCATGTCAAAGCCGGAGTCAGCGAAATCGAGCTGGTTGCCGAGCTGGATTATCTGATGAAAAAAGTGGGCGCTTCCGGCCCCTCCTTCGATACGATGGTTCTCTCCGGCCCGAATACCGCTCTGCCGCACGGTGTGCCGGGCAGCCGCGTCATTCAGCCGGGAGACTTTTTGATGTTCGACCTGGGCGTATACGCCGCAGGCTACGCTTCCGATATCACCCGCACCTTCGCCGTTGAAGAGGTAAATTCCAAGCTGGTTGAAATCTACAACACCGTGCTGGCAGCCAATGAAGCGGGCATCGCCGCTTCCCGTGCCGGTGCGACCTTCGGCTCAGTGGACCGTGCGGCGCGTGAAGTGATCGAAGCGGCTGGCTACGGCGAATATTTCATGCACCGGGTCGGACATGGCCTCGGCATGGACACGCATGAGTATCCTTCGCTGCATGGCATGAACGGGGATTTCATCGATATCGGCAATGTATTCACCGTGGAGCCGGGCATCTATGTGGCAGGCCTGGGCGGTGTGCGGATTGAAGACGATGTCTGGATTACGCCGGAAGGCCCGCAGACGCTGACAACCATGTCCAAAGCGCTGACTGTGCTCCATTTATAGGCGCTGCTCCGGCATCAGCAGTTCCGCAGTAAGTGACATTTTCCGTTTGCTGCCTGCAGGCAGCCGAAAACCAAAAAAGCAGCAGACCGGCTCAGAAGGAGCTGGCTGCTGCTTTTTATTATAACCAATAAAATCGGTGCTTCTCGTGCAAGGCATCAAGAAATGCTGCGCGTATCCGGGAATTTAAGAACAGGCTGTTCGTCTTCGGCAAATTTGAAGGATCGGGCAATGTATAGAATCGGGGTGCCCGCTCCGGTAAGCAGAAATTTCACAACATAAGTAGTCAGCAGAATCTCTGTCCACACCCGCAGGTCATAGGTTCCGGCGAAGGCAATCGTGCAGAAGATCAGCGTATCGGCAAAAGAGCTGACCATCGTACTGCCGTTGGAGCGGACCCAGAGCTGGCGTGAGCTGCTGTAATACTTGCGAATCCAGGCATAGAGCCGAACATCCAGGAACTGGCTGACAAAATAAGCGGTGAGGCTGCCCAGTGCCAGCCGCGGCATCAGACCAAAGATGGTCTCAAGCGAAGACTGGGCGATATCCGTTTCCTGCGGCTCGAACAGGAGCACCATCTGCATAATCACGGTAGTCATGAGCAGTGTGAAAAAACCAAACCACACCGCATGCCGGGCCTCGGCACGCCCGTATTTCTCGTTCAGCAGGTCACTGGTCATATAAAGCGTGACATACATAGTGTTGCCCAGCGTCATTACAATATCGAACGGCATGGCAATCGTTTTGGCAACCTGAATGTTGGCGATGACCGTTGCCACGCCGACCCAGGCATACAGGCCTTTTTTGCCAAAAAGCCGGTAACAGAGCAGATAAAACCCAAAATTAACAACTACGAACAAAATTCCCCACAACAAATTAAACATGAATCCGTAATTCCTCCTAGTTTTGGTTACGCGGGATGGTTACGAACCGCGGCGTTCAGCTTTCTGGATCAAAACATTACTCTACCACAAGCAAAGCTAACATGCTATGAAATTTTAAATTTTCATGAAAAGCGGTATTATTCATCTTTTTTCGCTAAACAAGCAAAGGATTCGTCAATTATACATAAAATTTCTGAAAATTCTTCAGCATTAAGCAAATTTTCACTATTCAACCGGGGGTTAATTCTATAGAATAGTTATCAATCACATTCCCGAAAATAATAGCTTCATATATGACCTATACCTACGGAATATATTGCTGCTTGCCTGCCCACAAAGCATTGGCATGGGATAGAAGGATGCAATTGAAGGAAAAGGAGAGAATGAAATGTTTCAAGTCAAGAAATCAATCAGCCTTAAATTCACGCGTTTGCTGTTCATCGTTCTGCTGCTCTCGTCTGTTCTGCTAAGTACCAGCTTTTATTTCATATCCATCAATACCATTAACAGCTATGTCATGCCGCAGATCAACAAGATTCTGACTTCCGCCGCCCAGGATATCTATAAAAATATGAATGCGACACATGCCCAGCAGACTCTGAACAAAAACGAGCAATCGACTACAACGATTGAGTTTTATTTCCAGGATAAACGAAAGCAGCATGACCTGGAAACGGTCTTTCTCATCGACTTGAAGGAAGGCAAGGCCACTGTGCTGACCGCAGATCACGGAGCCAAGCTGAAGCCGGATGAGAGCATCGAGGTACAGCCAGCCATGGAGCAGGCCGCCAAAGGAAAAGCCGGGCTCAGTGAAATCTATAGTGACAGTCATGGTATACATAAGACCGCGTATGTCGGTGTTCCCGGCACTACAATGGTCATCGGAGCAAGTTCGGATGTCGCTTTTGTGCAAGAGAAAATGAGCAATATCCTCTGGACCAGCGCGGGGATCACTTTGGCTGTACTGATCGTTGGTGTGGGCGGTGCGCTGCTCATGACCCGCAGAATCACGCGCCCGATCACCCAGCTTGCAGCCTACAGCAACAAGCTGGCAGGCGGCGATTTCACCCAGCAGTTGGAGATTAAGGGCAGTGACGAAGTGGGCCAGCTCGCCGAAAGCTTCCGGACCATGAGCCAGCAGCTGAAGGAAATGATCGGCCAGGTGCTGGATACCTCCAGCGTCGTGGTTGCAGATTCCAATGATCTGAAGGAGCGCACCGACATTCTGAACGGGATGGCAGAACAATCGTCCCTGTCCGTTGTGGAAATCAGCAAAGGCAGTACTGCCATTGCGGGCAGTGCGCAGGATAATTCCCGGGCGATGGACGAGATTAATATCGGCATCCAGCATATTGCTTCGGCTGCCGGTGAGGTAACCGAACAGATCATCGAGGCTTCCGAAGAGGCAACGGGCGGGAACGACATTGCTCAAAGCGCCGTGGAGCAGATGCGCCAGGTGGCTGAGGCTTCGGTGAAATCGCTGGAGCAGTTCCGCATTATGAATGAACGCTCCCTGCAGATCGGTGAGGTTGTCCAGGGCATAACCGAAATTACCAAACAAATTCAAATGCTCTCCCTGAATGCCTCTATTGAAGCAGCGCGTGCTGGCGAGCATGGCCGCGGCTTTGCGGTGGTTGCCGGAGAGGTCCGCAAGCTGTCCGAGCAGTCCAAGGAATCCAATGAACAGATCCGCGAGTTCCTGCTTAGTCTCCAGGAGGACATGAACCGGTCGGTGGAGGAAATGAATCACGTGAATGCCGAAGTGGCTTCGGGTGTGGGCAAAGTGGCCGAGGCCGGAAATGCTTTTAGCCATTTGCTGATTCTTATTCAGAGCATCAACCACAGCATTCAGTCCGTATCTGCCGCCACACAGCAAATTTCGGCAGGCACTGAGGAGGTTAGCGCCTCCGTGGAAGAAACGGCCCAGATCACTTCCAAGTCCCAGCAGAATGCCGATACGCTTGCCGTCAACTCCGAGCGTCAGCGCCAGGAGCTGGAAGTCCATGCGCAGACCGTAGAGCATTTGTACCAGCAGGCTGTGAAGCTCCAGAAGGCCGTACAGCAGTTCAAAATTTAGCTTCGGCGCGATCTTGAGTTCGCCGCAGCAACAAACGTAAAACGGGTGCCGCCCTTTGGAGGGAGCGGCACCCGTTTCTTTTTCAGTTTAAGCAGGAAATAGCGGAAGCTCTATTACACGCAGCCAATTAAGACTAATCTGAAGCAGAATTGTGGCGTGCAGCTCCAATCTGCAATCTTGCTCCTGGCTCCTGGCTCCGACAAACCGGATGGAGTGGAAGAAGTACCACTAATCCCTAGGTTTCAGACTCCGCAACATTCAATAGGTGGAAAAAGTATCACTAATCCTAGGTTTCAGACCCCACAACATTCAATAGGTGGAAAAAGTATCACTAATCTTACCCAAAGAGCCGTTTAGCAATGGTTATGCTTGAATTAGGTGGAGAAATTCCCACTAAACGCTGCTTCGGAACGGATTTCCGCAAAATAGTTATACTTTTTCCACTTAGCCTCCGGCTCGCCATGAACTATCCATTTCTTCAGTCAGCTCCAAGGTCCAATCCGGACCTGGAGCTGTCTTTTATCCGTTGCCTGACGCTGCCAGCGGGGGGACGCATGCCTGCCATGGCCTGTCGGCTGGGTAATGCATGCCTGCTATGGCTGCCGACAGGGGACGCATGCCCTATGGCTGCTAGCGGGTGACTGCATCCTGCTATAGCTGCAGGCATGCCTATCCCAGAACGTGCCCCCCACAGCCGCTCAATGCCTAGGCGCCCACAGAATGACGGACACGCCAATGACACAAATGCCGGCTCCGAGCCAGTCATAGAGGTCCGGTGTTTTTTTATCCACCAGCCAGCCCCACAGCACGGCCAGCACGATGAACACCCCGCCATAGGCGGCATAGACTCTGCCGAAGGAAGGGAACTTCTGCAGAGTGGGGATGATGCCGTACGCCACGAGAATCAGAGCTCCAATCAAGCCATACCAGAGCGGCCGTGATTCCCTGAGCCACAGCCAGACCAGGTAGCCGCCGCCAATCTCGGCAAGACCGGCAACGATAAAGAGCAGAATCGCAATGACCATGGTTACCTCCCTTGTTGAGATAATCCCATAATCTCATAGACGGCAGCCATGTCAAGGTTCGCACGTACGGTATCCGCCAGCCGGTCAAACTCCTGTTCGCGCAGCGCCGCAGCCGAGAAGGTCTGCGCAAGCGGCGCAAGACCCTTGGACAGCCTTAGGCCGTCAAGCCAGGCTCTGCGCAAGCCATCGTTATGGAACAATCCATGCAGATAGGTTCCCCAGACCTGTCCCTCCGGCGTTCCCCAGCCTTCTTGCTGCGTACTCCCGTCCGGTCCCCTCAGGTTGAAGAGGCTTCTAACCGACCCGGGATCATGGTTCATGGTGGTGCCCATATGGATTTCGTATCCCTCGATAAAGAGCTCTGCTGCCGTGCCGGGGGACGCTTCGCTTAGTTGCAGCGGGTGATCCTGAGCCAGCACACCACTGACTCGGACCGTAGTCTTCTGCTGCAGAAAGGACGTGGACAGCGGCAAAAGCCCAAGGCCATCCCTTTCGCCGGGTTCAGCACTTTCTACAGCATGCGGATCATGCAGCTTATGCCCCAGCATCTGGTAGCCTCCGCAGATTCCAGCAAGCTGACGGGTTCCCTGGTTCAGCGCAGCTGCAATAGCTTCCGGGAAGCCCTGCTCCCGCAGATAATCCAGATCGGCGGCCGTGTTCTTCGTGCCCGGCAGGATGATGGCATCCGGCGTCCCCAGTTCATCAGCGGCGGTTACATAACGCACAGCCGTATCCGGCTCGTCCTCCAGCGGATCAAAATCGGTAAAGTTGGAGATTCTCGGGTAGCGGATGACGGCGATATCCAGCTCTTTCCCCAGCTCCGCGCGCAGCCGCCCCGAGGTTCCTTCCAGCACCACAGAATCCTCGGCTTCAATCCGCAGGCGCGGAAGAAAAGGCAGCACACCCAGCACCGGGATGCCTGTCCGCTGCTCCAGCCAATCGAGCCCGGGCTGCAGCAGCGAGCGGTCGCCGCGGAATTTATTAATGATGAAGCCTTTGACACGGGCCCGTTCATGCGGCTCCAGCAGCTCCAGCGTGCCGACCAGAAAAGCAAACACGCCTCCCCTGTCGATGTCGGCAACCAGCAGTACCGGAGCATCCGCCCAGCCTGCGAGATTCATATTGACAATGTCCCTGGCCTTAAGGTTGATCTCGGCCGGACTGCCCGCACCTTCTATCAGCACGGCATCATAAGCTGCCCGCAGCCGCCCGAGCGCATCCATCACCGTACTTTTTGCTTCCGGGAGGAATTTCTCCCGGTATTCGCGTGCGCTCAGCGCTGTATGCGGCACACCGTGCACCACAATCTGTGCACTCATCTCGCCTGAAGGCTTCAGCAGAACCGGATTCATGTCAGTCGTGGCGGTAATTCCGAACGCTTCGGCCTGCATGCCCTGGGCACGGCCTATTTCCTTGCCATCCTCAGTAACATAGGAATTCAGCGCCATGTTCTGCGACTTAAACGGTGCCGTGCGGTATCCGTCCCGGACCATAATCCGCCCGATGGCCGCGGTCACCAGACTCTTCCCGACATCCGAGGCCGTTCCCTGGATCATCAGCACGGCCGCAGGCTGTGGCTGCATTTCTGTTGTTGCTGCCTGATCTTTCATGCCAAGCCTCCTTGCTATATTCCTGCTGCCAGAGTCCAGGCGAAGCAGTTGTTGTGGGGATAAGCCGTTCCGTCGGCACGGCTTATCCCAGGGTCTGGCGCGCTACAGGTTATGCTGCATCAGCACCAGCAGGAGCAGCAGCAGCGCCTCCAGCAGCTCGTTCAGCGCACCGTACACGTCGCCGGTGAGCCCGCCGAGCCGGCTGCCGATCCGCCGGGCCGCAAGCGTGCCGCAGGCCAGCGCCAGGGCCGGGGCCAGGATGGCCGCTGCCAGCAGCTGCGGCCAGGCGCTGTCCGCGCCCAGCGCCAGAGGCGCGGCGGCAGCGGCCAGCGAGAGCAGCGCCGCGAGCAGCAGCGTGCGCCGCTCCTGCCGGGCAGGCAGCCCGCCAAAGCTGGCGGCCAGCCCTTCATTGCCGCGGGCGAACGGGTAGCGGGCCATGGCCCGCACCATGTACCAGCGGCTCCACACCGGCGGCAGCAGGAGCAGCGGCAGCTCTGTCCAAGAGCTGCCTTCGATCCATGCCGCCAACAGCGAGGCCTTCAGCAGCAGGAGCAGCACGCAGGCCAGCACCCCCATCGCCCCAACGCGGCTGTCCTTCATAATCTCCAGCATCCGTTCCCGCGTGCGGTAGCTGAGCAGCGCGTCGGCGCTGTCCATCCAGCCGTCCAGATGCAGGCCGCCGGTCAGCCCCACCCACAGGATGAGGGTGATCACGGCAGCAGGCCAGGCGGGCAGCAGCCAGCCTGCGACGCCTGCGCCCAGTGCCGCGCTCAGCCCGATGGCTGCCCCAACCAGCGGGTAATACACCACGCTGCGCTGCAGCAGCCCGCGGGAGAAATCCCCTTCCCCCTTAACCGGGAAGCGCGAAAGAAACTGAAAAGCGGCAGCCGCATCCCCCCGCGCGCTCATAGCAGATACTCCCTGCTCTTCAGCTCAACCGGAATGCCGGCGGTGACCAGAAAGACCTGTGCGCTGCTCCGGGCCAGCAGCGCATTCATCCGCCCGGCCAAATCCCGGTACAGCCGGCCAAGCGCGTATTCCGGCACAATGCCGTCACCAACCTCGTTCGTCACCAGCACCAATGTGCCGCGAAAGGACGCTACACTATGCTCCAGGCGGGCAATTTCCCGTTCCACCCGCTCTTGTCTGTCCTCCTGCTCCTCCACCGCCAGCAGCACATTGGAGAGCCACAGTGTCAGGCAATCTACAAGCACCGCCTTGCCGCCGGAGAGGCGGTCCAGAAGCGCAGGCAGCTCATGCGGCTCCTCCAGCGTCTCCCATGCGCCGCCGCTCTCTTCGCGAAGTCTGCGGTGCAGGGCAATCCGTGCCTTCATTTCTTCATCGAAGGCTTGTCCGGTAGCCACATATATAGCCTGATCTGCCAGGGAGAGCGTCAACCGCTCGGCAAAGCTGCTCTTCCCGCTGCGCGCCCCGCCGGTTACAAGGATGCTCATTTCCCCTCAGCTCCGGAGACTCCGGCGCTTTCGAAGGTAGCCATCTCGGTCATGATGCGGTTGACCGCTTCAATCAGATGGAGACAGAGCACGCCTCCCGTTCCTTCGCCCAGCCGCAGCCCCAGATCAAGCAGCGCTTCCAGTCCCAGGCACTCCAACATCACTTTGTGGCCCTGTTCGTTCGACACATGGGAAGCGATCATATACGCTGCAGATTCGGGGGCAATGGCCTTCGCTGCCAGTGCGGCTGCTCCGGAGATGAATCCGTCGAGAATGACGGGAACGCCTGCGGCAGCAGCTCCAAGAATAAGCCCCGCCAACCCGGCGATCTCAAGCCCGCCTACCTTGGCAAGCACATCCATCGGGTCTGCCGGGTTCGGGGAATTGACCCGCAGAGCCCGCTCCACGACTTCAATTTTGTGCAGCAGCCGTTCATCATTGATTCCCGTTCCGCGTCCAACGGCCACCTCCGGCGGGATGCCTTCCAAGGCGCACAGAATGGCCGCGCTGGCTGTTGTGTTGCCGATGCCCATTTCACCGGTGATAAAAATCTCCGTTCCGCCCTTCACCGCTTCCTGGGCAACCCTTACCCCCACAAGCACTGCCTCAAGAGCCTCCTCCCGGCTCATGGCCGGTCCTGCGGCCATGTTCTCCGTTCCCCGCCGTACTTTGCGGTTGATCAGCTCCGGGTGCTCAAGCTCGGCGTTGATACCGATATCCACGAACTGTACGCTTGCCCCGGCCTGGCGGGCCAGCACATTGACCGCCGCCCCTCCACTGAGAAAATTATAGGCCATCTGCACTGTAACCTCCTGCGGAAAAGCGCTGACGCCCTCACTGCACACCCCATGGTCGGCAGCCATTACAACAACAGTGCGCGTCCCATAGCCGGGCTGCTCCGTTTTCGAGATGCCCGCAAGGCGGACGGCCAGCGCTTCCAGCTGTCCGAGGCTCCCCGGCGGCTTGGTCAGACTGTTCAGACGGAGCACCGCCCGCAGTGCCGCCTGTTCATCCGGCGGAGCAATCCGCCCTGTTACTTCTTCAATTGCTGAAATCATAATATAGCCTCCTGTGTGTTCTTGCATCAAAATTTGAGCACCGTCCCGCAAACACAACTAACGCAGCAGAGGGCCCCCTTCTCTGAAGAAGAGGGCCCTCTACTGCGGCTGCGCCGGTTATTTCGTCATATCTCCCTATTTCTTCCTTAAGGATTATAGGGGATAGAGATTAATCTTACAATTACATTTTTACCTTCATGAAGCCTTCCAGCCGCTCCAGCGCTTCGTTCAGCTTCGCAGTGGAAGCTGCATAGGAACAGCGGAGATGGCCCTCACCGCCCGTTCCGAACACATGGCCCGGCACCACCGCAACACCCGCTTCCCGCAGCAGCTGAAGCGCAAAATCCTCCGATTTCATCCCGGTATGCTTGATGGAAGGAAAGGCATAAAATGCCCCCTGCGGCTCATGGCAATGCAGCCCGATGGATCTGAGCCCTTCCACGAACAGCGAACGGCGCTGCCGGAAGCATTCCTTCATATGGTCTTTATCGCGCAATCCATGCCGCAGCGATTCCACCGCAGCAATCTGGCCCAGCACCGGTGCGCACATCGCGGTATACTGATGGATCTTGAGCATGGCGCCCAGCAGCTCACGGTTCCCGCAGGCATAGCCGACCCGCCAGCCGGTCATGGCAAAGGCTTTGGAGAAGCCGCTGATTACGATCGTCCGCTCCTTCATGCCGGGAAGCGAGGCGATGCTGACATGTCTGCTGTCATAGGTCAGCTCGGCATAGATTTCATCCGACAGCACAATCAGATTATGCGCCTTCACGATTTCCGCAATAGGCAGCCAATCCTCGTAAGACATGACCGCCCCCGTGGGATTATTCGGGAAGTTCACCACCAGCAGCTTGGAGCGCGGGGTGATGACTTTTTGCAGTGCCCCGGCAGTAAGCTTGAAGCCCTGCTCCACAGCAGCCTCTGCTTCCACCAGCGTTCCTCCGTTCAAATAAGCGATGGGCGAATAAGCAATATAGCTGGGAGAAGGAATAATAACCTCATCCCCCGGAGCGGTGAATGCACGCAGCGCCAGATCCAGGGCTTCACTGCTGCCTACCGTTACCAGAACCTCCTCCAGGGGATTATACCCCAGTCCGAAGCTTTCCTGCTGATAGCGGGCAATCTCCTCCCTCAGCTCCGGCAGTCCCGCATTCGGGGTATACCTCGTCTCCCCCCGTTCCAGGGCACGGATGCAGGCGGCTCGGATATGCTCAGGGGTAGTGAAATCCGGCTCCCCTACGCCAAGTGATATAATCTCGTTGTTACCCGCACTCAGATCAAAAAAAGCCCGGATGCCCGAAGGCGGGATCTCCCGTACACGCGGAGCAATCCGCTCACTCAGCAGGGCGGTGTGCTCATGGGGCAGGAACGGCTGTTTTTTATACATAGTTGACCACTCCCTGCTCCGTTGTCAGCTCTCCCTGCATGGTTCCCCCCAAACCCTGCCCGTTCTGCACTTTCTGGTTTCCGTTTTCACCTTGTATGCTCCGGGTTCCTAACAGGCCTTGTTCTTCCACCGCAGCTTCCAGCCCCTGCCGCTCTGCAAGCGAACCGGAGATGATCTCATCCAGCAGCCCGCTGAAGGTATATCCGGCAGCAAGCGCACTTCTTGGCAGCAGGCTGGTTTCGGTCATGCCCGGCAGTGTGTTCACCTCAAGCACATAAGGAATGCCGTCCTTAAGCAGCATATCCACCCGCGCGTATACCGCGCATTTTAGCGCCCGGTAGCAGGCCAAAGCCGCCGCATGCACCCGTTTTTCCATCTCCGCAGGCAGCTGAATCACCCGCTCCTCCGCACCGCCCAGCTCATATTTGGCACTGTAATCGAACCAATCCGCTCCAAGTGAACGGATGCCGATGACCGGCAGCAGTGTTCCACCGAGAATGGGGCAGGTGATTTCCTGGCCTTCGGTATATTCCTCGATCAGCACTGAACGGTCAGCGGCAAAAGCCTTCTCCACCGCGCTCCGCAGCTCCGCACTGCTGTTCACCTTCGTCATGCCGATACTGGAGCCGCCCGAATTCGGTTTTACCATCACGGGATATCCGAGACGCTCCACAGCCTCCGGCGCCAAATCCTCCATCCGGTCCAGGAAGAGCCAGTCAGGGGTATGCACACCAGCGCTGCGGATAATGGTTTTGGACAGCTGTTTATCCATGCACAGGCTGCTGGACAGCACGCCGCTTCCGGAATAGGGAATGCCCAGCGTTTCCAGCGTTCCTTGTACCGTTCCGTCCTCGCCATAGGCTCCGTGGAGGGCAAGCAGCGCGAAATCCAGGCCTTTTACCGCATCAACCAGCTCTTCCCGCGAATGAATAACAACAGGAACGCCTTCATATTTGCTGTGGTCCAGATGCTTCAGCATTTCCCTGCCCGTATTCAGCGACACCTCATATTCGGAGGATACCCCGCCCATAATCACGCCCACTTTGTTCATTCTCATAACCCCTCTTCATCCAGTAGTTGCCGTGCTGTCCTGCCAATGATCTCAATGCCCTTCAGAATATCCTCATCCGCTACCCTGGAGAATCCCAGCCGCAGCGTGTTCTGTCCTTGCCCATTTGTATAAAACATATCTCCCGCTGTAAAAATAACCCCCTGCTCCCGGCATGCCGCCAGCAGCTCTCTCGTGCTGAAGCCCGCGGCAAACGTTGCAAAAAGATGCAGGCCCCCATCCCCGGTGAGTGACGCATATGGAATATGCTCCTGGCAGCAGGCCAGGGTCAGCTCGTATTTCCGCTTATATTCCGCCCGCGCCCGCTTCAGGTATTTCTCCAGATTGCCGCCCAGCAGATATTGGTACAGAATCGATTGGTCCAGCGTCGAGGTGTGAATGCTGCGGGCTCTTTTGACACTTTCCAGGTAATAAATCAGCTCCTGGTCCGCAAGCACCCAGCCTACCCGCAGTCCGGGAAAAAGCACCTTGGAGAAGCTGCCCAGATAGATCACACTGTTCCCGCCGCCTGCCGCTGCGATCAAAGGAGCCACGTGGGAACCCGAATACCTCAGCTCTTCATTGAAGCCGTCCTCAATCACCGGCACCTTGTACTCTGCCATCAGCTTCATCAGCCGCTGCCTTTTCTCGGGAGACATGACGATGCCCGTTGGATTATGATAGGAAGGAACAAAATACGCGCAGTCATATTCACGTGCCTCAAGCGCCCGTTTCAATTCTCCCAGATGAATGCCGTCACGCTCCATTGGCACACCGGCTATCTCAAAACCGTGCAGCTTCATGTTCTTAATCGCCGTATGATGCGTAGGATTCTCACAAACCACTGCCCCGGCTTTACGGCCGAGCGCGGACAGCACCAGATCAAAACCTTCCGTAAATCCGTTCGTGATCAACATGTCCTTGCCCCGCATATCCACGCCTTTGTGCTCCATATATTGCTTCAAATAGTCTATTAAAGGCTTATATCCCTTGGCATAGCCGTAATTCAGCAGAACATTGCCTTCTACCGCCATGCGTTCAAGAAACGCCCGCTTCACATTTTCCAGATCGAACAGGCTTTCATCGGGCGCGATGCTTGTAAAAGAAATCGTCCCCTTCACCGCGCGGATCCCGCGTTTCATAATATCCAGCTCTTCGGCGAGCAGGGCCTGGCTGCTTAACCGGGTTTTCCAGTCCAGAATCCATGCGGATTCATCCGGGCTGCCGGCCTGGGCCGCTGCACCTGGTGCCACATAGCTTCCCTGGCCCTGCACCGCATACGTGAAGCCGTCATCCGCAAGTGCCTCGTAGGCGGAAATGACCGAATTGCGGCTGACGCCCAGCAGTGTGCTGAGCTCGCGTGTAGAAGGAAGCTTTTGGCCCCCTTGGAGGGCGCCTTTGATCATAAGATGCTTCATGTAATCCTTCACTTGTATATATACCGGCCGACCGGCAATGAGCCTGAAATCCTTGAACATGCTTCAATCGCCCCCATAGCTATCATGGCACAGTCTTCTTCGTAAAAAAAGAACCACAGCCCCGGGATTTTTTTCCCGCTGTGGTTCTACACTTATTTCCTGCGGCTGCATCTGCTGATAATTTCAGTGATTGAGGCCTTCCCCGGCATCCAGCTCCCGCACACCACCTTCAGCTTCCCGATCGTGGACACGGCTTACGGGTCAGCCGGAGGATGACCGCCATTGCCCTCCCTGAAGCTGCAGCCTTACCGTGGCCGCATTACCCGGTGGCGGCGCAGCCGTGTCACGGAAGCTGCGCCCTTCCGTTGTCCGTGCCAGCAGTTGGCGGATAACGCCGCCATGAGTCACAATCAGCACCCGCAAAGGCCCGGCCTGGCTGCTGTTCTTCAAGCTGGGCGCCGCTGTCACTGCCGCCGCTGCTGCTGTTTGGAGCAGCCCGGACAAAAAATGCTCCACGCGCCCAGTAAATGCACTCCAGGCTTCACCGTCCGGCGGGGTTACCGCCGCCGGGTCATCGATCCAGCTCCGGTAGCGCGGATGCTGCTGCAGTTGTTCATAGGTCTTCCCTTCCCAGGCGCCAAAGCCCATTTCCCGCAGCAGTGAATCATAGATGGCCGTTTGCACAAGTGCAGGCGCTATGAGGCCCAGAGTCTCGCGGCATCTGCGCATATCGCTGCAATATACCTGCCAGAAGCTCCCGGCAAGCTCCGGCTGCTGCCGGAGCGCAGCCAGTTCCGCCTTGGACTCCGGCAGCAGCGCAAGATCGGTGCTGCCCAGATAGCGGCGTTCCTTATTCCACAGGGTATGCCCGTGGCGGATCAGCACCAGTTCAAGCACAAGTTCAGTTTCAGATCCAGGCTTACCATTGGTCTCAAATCCCAGCAATCCCGGTTGAAGCTCACCTTCAGGGCTGGATTCACGTTCATGTCCAGGGCTGGATTCAGACTGATCTCCAGGGCTGGAATCACGCTGATCTTCAGGGTTGGACTCGTCCGCTGGGTCCAGTTCATCTATTGGTTCCCGTTCATGCCCAAAGTCCAGTCCGGCTTGGGTCTTGGCCATCTTCAGTTCAGCCTCCCATTCCGTGCCATAGTATCGCCGCCGCTGCACAAAGACAGACAAATATGGCGGAAGAGCGCAGCATCAGCCGTGAGGCAAGGATAATATCCTCCGGCTCCATAGCGCGGAGGGGATCGCCCATGTAAGCACGGAACGAGGCCACGCCGTGGTATACATTTTCGCCGCCCAGGCGGATGCCGATTGCTCCGGCTACTGCCGACTCCGGGAATCCGCTGTTCGGGCTGGGATGGAGGCGGGCATCGCGCCGCGCGATACGCCAGCTGCTGCGCCAGTCCAGGCGCAGCAGCCAGGCACACAAGACTAACAGCAGCGCTGTCAGCCGCGCCGGTATGTAGTTGGCCACATCATCGAGCCGGGCAGAGGCCCAGCCGAGGTTGCGGTATTTATCATTTTTGTAGCCGACCATGGAATCAAGCGTATTCACCGCACGGTAAGCCATGGCCAGCGGCGCTCCGCCCAGCAGGGCGAAGAACAACGGCGAAATAATCGCGTCCACAATATTCTCCGCCACCGTCTCCACCGTGCCCCGGACAATGTCCGGGCTCTCCAGCCTGGTGGTGTCGCGGCCGACGATCATGCCGAGCGCTGTGCGGGCTGCCGGGATATCCCCCTTGCGCAGCTCCATATATACAGCCATCCCGGCATCCTTCAGTCCCTTGGAGGCAATGGTTGTCGCGATCAGCCAGACCTCTGCCGCCAAGGCCAGCCAGGGCGAGACCCGTGACAGCAGGAAGATGAGCACTGCCGTCACCCCCCAGGCTCCGCCTGCCACCAGCAGCGGGAGCAGCACTCCCGCGCGTTTCAGCGCGCGCGGCTGGGAGCAGAAGCGGCGGATCAGCCGCTCAATGGCGGTAACCGCTTTTCCCATGAGCACCACCGGATGGGGGATACTGCGCGGATCGCCTATTATCCGGTCCAGCACATAGGCTGCAAGTAATATAATGGCAAGCTTCACCGGCCTTCACCCGGCAGCAGCTTACGATTCAAGTAGCTCATTGGCTGTCCTTCCTTGCCAGCTCCGGCTGCTGCTGCGTCTGCGGGGATGCGGCCAATGCCGGGTCCTGCAGTGCAGCTGCCGTCTCCGGCCCGGAGGCGGGACTGTCCGCCTTCTCCGGCTGGGCCGCCTTCACCGAACCAAGGCTCGCCGTTACAGCGGCGTACACCAGCCGGCCAATGGCCCCGCCCAGGTCGGTGGCCGTTCCGGCGTAGACATGCTCCGCGCCGTAGCGCCCGCTCCCGCTCACTGCGAGCACAATTGCATCCGTAGTGGTGCCGGTTGCAATCAGGCCATTCTCGGGATCTGTGACCCCGAGATCGGCCAGCGCGGCAGCCTTCGCCTCGGCTGCCGTCATGACGGCATTGACCATCGCGGACGGAGTCAGGCGCCCGTCAATGCCCAGCATGATGTTGATCGTGCCGGGGCGGTAAGCCGCCAGCACGTTCCGCGTCACTCCAGCCCGTGCGGCATTCCCGGATGCTGCGGTAACGCAGCAGAAAATCCCCGCCGAGCCGATATCCTCCTCCGCAACAGCGGCATGCTCCAGCGGCACCGCTGTCATCAGCCCCGCGCAGCCTTCCAGCGGGTAACCCCATTCGCGCAATTTGTTCTCCATATCGCGCACGGGATTGCTGCACTCATAATCGCGGCTGACGAACTGGTTGACGGCCCGTTTCAGACGGACCATTCCCCCTCCGTATACCGCACTTGAAATCCCCTCCGCTTCAACCGGGAATTCCAGCAGCAGATGCTCAGGCTTCCATTCCAGCACCAGCCCCGGCCAGACGGCAGAACCATATCTTGTCTCCCCATCCTGGAGATTAAAAGGAATTCGCGCTTCAGTCATTACAGACTCCACTCCCCTCACACTCATAATCAACAGCTTTCCATGACCACGCAGCTATCCTAAGTGGAATTTCTCCAACTAATCAGGGCGAAATGCCGTTCCTGCAAACGTTAGTTGGAAAAAGTAAACTTAATTAGGCCACATCCGCACATATTTGGGGATTCACCTCAAATTAAGTGTACAAAATCCCACTAATCCCCATTCCATGCCGTAATTCGACGAAATAAGTTTACTAATTCCACTTAAATTTTTCACAAGGGCAGATTAGTCCAAAATATTGAAGAACCTCAACTTGTGCATCAGCATTTGGAGCGCTGATGCTACCAGAGTATTGGTACGACTGCTTTATTTCACACTTCTACTCCGTACGACTACCTCCATTTACTACTACCGGATCTACTCCGTACGACTACCTTTTCTTACTACTACCAGATCTACTCCGTACGACTACCTCCACTTACTACTGCCGCTTCTACTCCGCACAACAACCTCCATTTACTACTACCGCTTCTACTCCCTACGACAACCTCTTCTTACTACTACCGGATCTACTCCGTACGACTACCTCCACTTACTACTGCCGGATCTACTCCGCACAACAACCTCCATTTACTACTACCGGATCTACTCCCTACGACTACCTCTTCTTACTACTACCGGATCTACTCCGTACGACTACCTCCACTTACTACTGCCGGATCTACTCCGCACAACAACCTCCATTTACTACTACCGGATCTACTCCCTACGACTACCTCTTCTTACTACTACCGGATCTACTCCGTACGACTACCTCCACTTACTACTGCCGGACTACTCCGTACGACTACCTCCACTTACTACTGCCGGATCTACTCCGTGCTCCCTAGCTACGCAGCGCACCCGCCTCCACGCCTTGCGTTTTACTGCGGCTTATGCCATCGGGCTGCACGCTTTAGCTTTATTTCACCGTCAGACTCCCGCCGCGATAATCTCCTCCAGCTGCCGCAGCAGGCGGGCATTGTCCTCGCGGCCTTTGACCGCGACCCGGATATGCCCCGGCGCAAGGCCCGGGTACATCGCGCAGCTGCGCACGAGAATGCCGCTGCGGCCCAGCTTCTCCTGCAGGGCCGCAGCGCTCCATGGCGCGGGCAGGCCCAGCAGCAGGAAGTTCGCTTCGCCCGGCGGCACCTCGCAGCCGAGCCGCAGCAGCCCCTGCCGCAGCGCTTCGCGTTCTGCGGCAATCAGCCCGCGCGTGCGCTCTTCATAGCCGCGCCCGCTGCACAAGCAAGCTTCCCCGGCCAGCTGCGCCAGTCCGTTCACGCTCCAGGTCACCTGCTTGCCGGTCATGGCTGCGGCAAGCTCCGGAGCTGCGATGGTGAAGCCCAGCCGCAGCCCCGGAATGGCATAGAACTTCGTCATCGAGCGGATCAGCACCGTATGACGGTAACTCTCAAGCTCCGGCAGCAGCGATTGCCGCCGCTCTTCGGGGATGAAGTCGATGAACGCTTCATCCACCGCCAGCACCGCCCCGCAGCGCTCCGCCTGCTGCGCCAGCAGCCGGAGGTCGTCCAGCGCATATTGGACACCATTCGGGTTGTTCGGCTGTCCGAGGAACAGCAGATCTACTTGTTCCAGCAGTCCGGCTATGCTCTGCACACCGGCCCGGTAGTCCTGCTCCTTCGTCCCCCGAACAGACAGGACCTCCGCACCGAACTGCTCTGCCAGCTGGCGGTACTCGGAGAAGCAGGGCTCGACGATCCCCACCCTGCGCGGAGCCGCAGCCAGCAGCAGCAGAGCCATCGATTCCGCCGCCCCGTTGCCCACCGTAATCCGGTCGATGCCTACACCCAGACTCTCTGCCAGCAGGGATTTCAGTCTGCGGTGGCCGGGGTCAGGATAAGACGTCACGGCTGACACTGAATCCCGCAGCAGTTCCAGCACACCCGGCGGCGGACCGAGGGGGTTGATGTTGGCGCTGAAATCAACAAAAGCGCCGCCGCTCCCCTCCCCGTACAATTCCGCCGCTGTCAGCAGGTCGCCGCCGTGGCCGTATTTTTCAAGCATGCCTACACTCCCTCTTAACCTGTCGATTATAACTTTATATGACTCATTGACCCCATTATTGCCCCATTGCAGGAAGTACGTCAATGATTTCACACCCCGGCCATAGCGGGACATTGCCGTTTGGCGGGAGACAGACCTCTGCCTCAGAGTTACTTGTTCTTTTGTACAAAATGCGCTTTTGGTTTAAAATAACTAGAGCAGTTAATCATGCACAAGCGGAGGAATTCACCATGCTTTTTATCGATAACACCGGAATTACAGACGCTTCGATCAATCTTGCGATTGAGGAATTTGCCCTGAAAAATCTGCCGATGGACGACAGCTATCTGCTTTTTTATATCAACAGCCCGTCCATTATCATCGGCAAACACCAGAATACCATTGAAGAGATCAACCAGGAATATGTGAAAGACAATAATATCCAGGTCGTACGGCGGTTATCCGGCGGCGGGGCGGTCTATCACGATCTGGGCAATCTCAATTTCAGCTTCATTACCAAGGACGACGGACAGTCTTTTCATAACTTTCTCAAATTCACCCAGCCGGTCATCGACTATTTGCAGTCCATGGGTGTGAACGCCGAACTGAGCGGACGCAACGACCTTCAGGTCGGGGAGCAAAAAATCTCCGGCAACGCCCAATTCTCCACACGCGGACGCATGTTCAGCCACGGCACCCTGATGTTTGACCTCAATCTGGACGATGTGCAGGCTTCGCTGAATGTGAATCCGGAGAAATTCAAATCCAAGAGCACCAAATCCGTACGCAGCCGTGTCGCCAACATCAAGGACTTGCTTGGAACTGATATCACCATTGAAGAATTCCGCGACGGCCTGCTGCGTTCCATCTTCGGCATGGAGCCTTCCGAGGTTCCGCAGTACAAGCTGACTTCGGAGGATTGGGTGCGGATCGGCGAAATTTCCAAGGAGCACTACCAGAACTGGGATTGGAACTATGGCCTGTCGCCAAAAAGCAATGTGAAGCACACCCGCAAATTCCCGGCAGGACTCGTCGACATCCGTATGGATATTGAAGATTCCTACATCAAGGAGATCAAAATCTACGGCGACTTCTTCGGCGTCGGCGATGTGGCGGACGTAGAGAACGCGCTGCGCGGCAAACGCTACGAAAACGCTGAGGTCAGAGAAGCCCTGGCCGGGCTGGACTTGAAGCATTATTTCGGCCGCATTGAGCCGGAGGACTTCATCGGGCTGATTTTCCTGGAGGAATAGATAGCATCCTGGCGCATAGTTAGATAAATGGTAGACGGGCTCTTAAGCGGCTGTCTTCCGTCCCTCCAAAGGGGCTGTCCCAAGTCATCAATATGATGAGGACAGCCCCTTCGCTATGTCAGGGCAGAGCACAATCAAAGGTAAAAATACTCTTGATTCGCCCGCCCTAGCTCTTTTGGGCACAATCAAAGGTATAAGTACCTTTGATTCCCCCGCCCTAGCTCTTTTGGACACAATCAAAGGTAAAAATACCCTTGATTCGCCCGCCCTAGCTCTTTTGGACATAATCAAAGGTAAAAGTACCCTTGATTCGCCCGCCCTAGCTCTTTTGGGCACAATCAAAGGTAAAAGTACCTTTGTTTCCCCTGCCCTAGCTCTTTTGGACACAATCAAAGGTATAAATACCTTTGATCCGTCCGCCCTAGCTCTTTTGGGCACAATCAAAGGTAAAAGTATCTTTGTTTCGCCGTCCCGGCACACTTGGGTACAATCAGCCGGAGGGGTTGCCCTCAGGCTAAAATTCTCCCTGATTAATCGCACAACTGCCACAGTTATGTCTGCTGAAGCAACCGGCAGTGATCAAAAACACAAAGCAGCGCTTCGGCGCCTTCCTTGCGCAGCATCCGTTATTCGATCTTCCACGTAAAAAAAACGGCCAGCAGCACATTCCAGACAATGTATAAAGGACCCGGCCATCGCAAAAAGACTCCCGGCAGCAGCATGCTGCAGAGAGTCTTTAAGCTGGAGGAGCTTTTTTACAGATTGGGAGTGAGCACAAATACATACGTAACCAGCACCAGTGTGAGTACGATGCAGAATTTCTCCACCGCACTGCCCTTCTTCGTGCCGGTGCTCATCAGCTTCAGGCGAAGCTTGAAGGGCAGCGGAGGCAGCGGCGTGATTCCGCGCTGGGTCAAAGAATCAGCCAGCAAATGCAGCGCGTAGGACATGCCGCCGGCAATCCACAGGCTGCCGCCGTCATTCATGCCGAGCGAAGCAAAATAGAGCAAGGCTCCCCAGCCGGCCACGGCGTACAGCGTATGCGTCAGTCCACGGTGCGGAACAACCGAGGATACGACAAGCACGCAGGCGGCTATGTAGTTCCACGGATCGTAGGCATCCGCGAACGCGAACAGCGCCAGTGCCAGCAGCAGCATCACGAGATGCCGCAGCCTGCGGCCCGGCAGGAAGGATACACTCCCGACAAGCAGCGCCAGCGCGATATTCCAGGGAGGCGCGGCGATTCCGGCAAAATACAGATAAATGGCTGCCCCGATCAGAGCTACCTGCAGTATCCGCAGCAGGAATTCCGGCACGGCTTTGCGCACCAGCAGCGAATTCGGCTCATCGATATCGGGCAAGAGGGCACTGAGCCCTGCCACGGCAACCGCCGGAATCGTAATTTCATGGCCGAGCAGGCTCATGACGGATAGGGTAATCCCGGTGCTGATGATTAAATGGGATTTGCCCATCATGGTGTACCCGCTCCTTTCTAAGATGTAAGGGCATTAAATGCAAAAATAAGAACAAGTGTGCGGTTCCCGAAGTATACCAAGCGCTGGCTTTTTTGTCCAGCCTTTGACTGTATTTCAAGTGCTCCAGCCCTTCTCTTGACGGTCCCGAGCCTAGTTCTGTCTTGTCCTCCCCCCGGTTTTAAGATACAATTTGGACAACTTGATCCAAAACCATCGTGCAATAGAAAGGATGACCTCTGTGAACCGCTCCCGAGTCGCCGATCTCAGTCTGCTGCTGGTGGCGATGATGTGGGGATGTACGTTTCTGATTGTGCAAAGTGCGGTCAAGGTGCTGCCGCCGCTCGCTTTCAACAGCATCCGCTTCATCGGCGCAGCCCTGCTGCTAGCGCTGATCACCGCTGTTTTTTACCGCCGGGAATGGAGGATGCTGAACTGGCGTATGGCAGGACACGCCTTGCTGCTGGGCCTTTTTCTGTTTCTGGGTTATGGCTTCCAGACGATGGGACTGCTCTATACCACCACCTCCAATACCGGTTTTATAACGGGGCTGTCGGTCGTGCTCGTCCCTTTCCTGTCGCTGGCACTGCTTAAGACGGCCATCTCACGGTACACCTGGTTCAGCGCGGGACTCGCGGTGGCAGGCCTCTACCTGCTCACCTTCACCGGCTCTGCGCTGTCCCTCAACAAGGGCGACGGACTGGTGCTCCTTTGTGCCGTCGCCTTTGCCCTGCAGGTCGCATATACCGGCGTATATGCTCCGCGTTATCCGGCACTGCCGCTGGCTGCGCTCCAGCTTGCTTTTGTCGGGCTGCTCAGCACCGGCGCCTCCCTGCTTGTGGAGGGGCCGGCCCCGCTTGCGCACAGCGGGGCACTGATCCTGAAGCCGGATGTGCTGTGGGCGCTGCTCGTCTCCATCGGCCCGACCAGCGCTTTTGCCTTCTGGATTCAGACCGCCTGCCAGAAATACACCACGCCCTCCCGGGTGGCGATTATTTTTGCCACAGAGCCGGTATTCGCCGCCCTGACAGGGCTGGTGTTCGGCGGGGAAACTCTCGGCATATCGGCGCTGCTGGGCTGTCTCTGTATTCTTGCGGCCATGCTGATGGCCGAGCTCAGCCCCGAGCCTGCCCGGACCGCTCAAGAGAATGAAGAACCCGTCCTTCTGATTTCATCAGACCAATGATTTTCCTTCCCTCAGCTTGTCCAGAGAAAGAGCCGTGTCTTCGCATAGGCTCACGAAACTTAAGCTTCACTCACAAAACTTTTAGGAGAGAACCTACATGTACAAATTGATTGCAATCGATATTGACGACACCTTGATTAATGATGACAAGGAAGTTACCCCTGCCACACAAACCGCGCTGGAACAGGCCGTCGCCGCAGGCGTAGTAGTTACCCTGGCTACCGGACGCGCTTATGCTTCCGCCCAGGCCATCGCCCGCCAGACCGGACTGAATGTGCCGATCATCACCTACCAGGGCGCACTTGTGAAGAACCTGATGGATGAAAAGGTGCTCTATGAGCGTTATGTGCCGCAGGACGCCGTGCGCAAGCTGTTCAGCTACTGTGTGGAGCATAATCTGCACTTGCAGACCTACATTGACGACAAACTGTATGCCCGTGAAGAGAACCAGAAGCTGATCGACTACTCCACACTCAACAGAACCCAATATTACATCGAACCGGATTGGGAGAAGCTTGTCCCGCAAAAAACACCAAAAATGCTGATCATCGACGATCCCGATTTCCTGGATGAGCTGTCGCCTATTCTGCGTGGGCTGCTGGGCGATTCCGTGCACATTACCAAATCCAAGCCGCATTTCCTGGAGATCATGCACCATGAAGGCACCAAGGGACTGGCGCTGGAGTTCCTGGCGGCCCACTTCGGCTGCGAGCTGTCCGAAACCATTGCAGTCGGTGACTCCTGGAACGACCACGAAATGCTGGAGGCCGCCGGCCTTGGCGTAGCCATGGCTAACGCGATCCCGGCGCTGAAGGACATTGCCGACTTCGTCACCCTCAGCAACAATGAAGACGGCGTGAAATATGCCATTGATAAATTCATCCTGCAGACCGTTGAATAGGGAAGCAGCACAAACTTCTCTCCAGCAGCACAAAGGGTGCCTTACTCCGGTTCACTGAACCGGTGGTAAGGCACCCTTTGCTTTTCCTCTATCCCTTAGTCCCTGGAGCTTCATGTCCCACATATCGAAAATTAATCGAACCGGTAGGTCCAAAACGGTTCAGTCCCGAACCGGTTCCGGATTTCCTCATCCGTCAGCTCCCGGTTCCCGACCAGCTCCGCCGCCTGGAATTGCGAGCGGTGCGCGCGAATCGACGCCATTTTTTTCTCAAGGAATGCGGTCACGTTTACGATCACATCCGCTTTCCCGATCACCTGCTCGTGGTTTTTGGCGAACGCGATGCAGTGGACAAGCGGCCGTTCCGCCACGGGGAGCCGGCCAATCGTCCGTATGACGGCGGCTCCGGTGGCATCGTGGTCGGGATGGACACTGTACCCCGGATAAAAGGTAATCACCAGCGACGGGGCCAGTTCCTTAAGCAGCGCCATGATCTGACTGTCCAGCAGTTGCTGGTCTTCGAACTCGATCATTTTATCATGGAAGCCGAGCATCCTTAAGTCCTGGATGCCAATCGCAAGGCAGGACGCCGCCAATTCCTCCTTGCGGATTGCCGGCAAGGTCACACGACTCCCGAACGGCGGGACGCCCATGTTGCGCCCCATCTCCCCTAATGTAAGACAAGCATAGGTGACTTGAGCACCGTTTTGTATGTACATCGCCAGCGTCCCCGCTGCAGCAAAAGCTTCATCGTCGGGATGGGGGAACACAACTAAGATGCGCTGATGTTCAGCTTGTATATTGGTCATGACTCTTGATCCTCCGCTTTCATCAGAACTTTTCCCGGCTCAGTTGCAATGCAACGATCAGCTTTCCTTGACTGTCATGCCCAGCCATGATCAGCCGCTCCTGTTCCAGCTCATCAACGTGTGTAAGGCCCTCGGCATAAATCCAGCCTTGTGTTGTCTTTAAGCCCACACGGTATGGACCCGTGCCGGAGATGGAGCCCTGTGTATAGCGGACAACCGCATTGGAAATGAACGCCGACGCCGGGTGGCGGGTACTGTCCAAGTGATTGGCGTAGGCGCCTGTCGTGAGTTCAAGGTGTACATATAGATCCTGACCGGCGAGGTAATCGATCCGGATTTGGATATCTTCGGGGAGTATCGGCTGCATGTTGGCCTCCTTATGTGTTGGTAACGTAAAGTTAGTGCCATTTTAACATACATACCGGAAAAATAAACATTAGTGCCCCAATGTAAGAGTACTGAGCTAGGCAAAATATATGATCACATATTATGCTAACGATAGTAAGAGCTCAACACGTTCTTCAAATCACTATACGAGGAGAGAACACCAATGGATTGGGAAAAAATCAGGCAAACCTTGACATGCCCGGATTGCCCGGGAAGCGAGATTAAGATCGCACATAGCTTTAACGAGGGTGACATCTATTCGCGGACACCGATGAAAAGACCGGAGCGTATGGAATATCGGCGCCTTAGCGAGCGGCTTCTTTTTGTTTGCAGCCAATGCGGTTGGATTCTGCGGGAATATGCCGAAGATACGGGTAGGTTAAAGTAGAAGTTGAGCTGGAAAATGACCATGGAAAACCCTACCGTAAGCATCTCTACGAGGTTGCGGAGGAATATAGTCTTCATTTGGGATAGCAATAGTGGATTTTTACATGATTGTACTTTGTGCAATAGAACGCTCAGTGCTCCGGCTACGTATCGCATTCTGCTGTATTTCGTGCAACAGATTTCCGGATTTTGAGTCAAAAGCAGCTATTTCAGAGGATTCTACTGTACAGAGTGCAATAGATTGAGTTTTCCGGCCGATTTATGGGTCATCTGCTGCAGAAAGTGCAATAGAATGCGTTCAGGCCTAATATGAATGAGATATACAGCCAACGTTTTCAGTTAGCGTAACGGAGTTATTGTCCGTCTAAAACAGAAAGGCAATTTATCACTGTAGTCCAAGCCGGAGATGATGGGTTAATAATATGAAAATGTTCAATTCCTGGGATAACTATCAAGTGTGCTTTCCCACCCTGTTCGACAGTTTTATGAGCGTATTCAATACTGAATTTAACCGGCACGTGAAGATCCATGTCACCATGAATAAGAAATTGCTCGATCTGTGAAGTCGGTCTTTCAATTGGCGATATTAAATTATATTTCTCTGGAACTTCATTTGGTGACCCTTCCAACAAGGATTCTACAGGACTGAGGATACCTTTCTTCCTATGTATTTCCCACATCTTACGTAAGTCTGTAACTCCTGCCAAACTAATAACCCCACGTATTGATACAAGCAACGGTTCAAAATTTTCATCACTACAGTTTTCTTGACCAAGGGAAGCTAACCAAAGCACTAATTGTCCGCCAGCTGAATGTCCCAGAAGTATGACACGCGAGAGATCAAGTGGAAACTGCTCACTAAGTTTTGAAATATAATTAACTGCTGAAACAGCATCAGAAAATGTCCCTTTCCAACCTCCTCCTTCTTCTCCAATTCTGCGATATTCTATATTCCAAACTGCATATCCACGCTGGGTCAAATCTTTTACAATATTCTCGTTCTCCTCAAGGCCAAATTTTGATTTCCAGAAGCCGCCATGAACAGTAATTATCACCGGGAGTTTACCCTCTGAATCAGGCAAATGTAAAACACCGAACTGAGATAGGTGGTTACCATAAGAAAATCTCATTGAATTATTCATTCAAAATACTCCTCCTGACTTCAGCCATGAGACGTCGTATCCCATCACACTTATAATATAGAGTCCATCTTGGAACACTATATTATTTTCACCAGTCCATCCATTTTCCAAGCCATACAAAATGAAACTTCTAATGGTTCTTGGATAATGTAAATTATATCTTTCTGTAATATTGGTTTGTTTATTTTTCAAATCTACACCCACTAATAGCGGACTCCCCATAATAGGATCATCCCAAGTACAAATGAGGAATGTGCAAGATGAGTTCTTGAAGCCCTTTAGGGATACCTTTAGAGAAATATAGCTTGAATTTTGTTTATACTCTTGATTAATAACATAAAAGTATTCCTTCTCGCCTATCATAATTATCCTTGTTTTCTTCTTCATAAATTTCCACACCTATTGATATTGATTTAGTACCGGGGATTCCTTCTTCCCCGCCCTCCCTGTACTGGCTGACCAGGTTTCCTGCTCCTCTGCTTCCTCCAGCTCCAGTTGGGAATGGTACAGATCCATAGTAGCGCCCTTCTGCTGTCAGCAGCTCCACGTGGCCGCCGGAGAGCCGGGAGCCATGCTCGCCTATGTCGGGAGTCTACGCCTTCGGGAAGCTCCATCACAAAATCATAGGCGTTCGCCTGACGAAGCGCCTCCTCAACCTCTTCCTCCGCGGCGTCCGGCCTGCCGTTGCGGATATTTTCATGGATACTGCCTGTATACAGCCTTGGACTCCTGCGGCACATAGGCAAAATGGCTTCTAAGCTGCTCCAGGCTCATGCCTTGGACCGCTGTGCCATTGATCAAAATCTCGCCTTCTTCTGGATTATAGAAGCCCAGCAGTAGTACGGTATAGAGCAGCTTGTGCTTCAGCATATATGTACTCAATCTGGAAAATGCGCCTTTCTGCTTCAATCCATCATCTCCTTCTAAAATTCGGCTCCCCGCACCTTGGCGTACACCATGGAGTCATGCAATTCCCCGTCCATGTCGCGGGTACTTAGGCGCAGGATACCATCCAGGGTAAAACCCGCACGCTCAGCGACGGCAGCACTTCTGGCATTACGTCCGCTGCAGCGGATTTCGATCCGGTTCGCGGCAAGCTCCTGTATGGCGAAGCGGGCGATCCCGTTCACTGCCTCCGTGATGTACCCCTTGCCTGTGCAAGTAGTCCGGAGCCAGTATCCCGTTTCAAAACAGCGGGCGTCCCAGTTAATATGATGCAGGCCGCTGCAGCCGAGGAAAGTCCCTTCGGTCTTATGAAAGATGAGCAGTTTAAATTTCAAATTTCAACCAAATAAACCACAGATTATTCCCATTATATAGGCGGCTATCTTTCTTTGAAATGAAAATTAATGCGCAGAAGAGGAAAGATGGAAGGAAGCCCATATAAAAAACCGTCTTCCGGTTAAGGAAGGCGGTCAGCCCTCTTATAAAATCATAAATTATTCCCGTCCCCTGCTTTCATCCCATGCCAAACGGGCAAGCGGAAACGGGGAAATCGCCCGCTCCAGAATACCTTGGACATAGGCAATCGCAACGCCATAATTGACGATGGGGACCCTGGCCCTTAGCGCCTGCTCCACCCGCCAGAGCATCTGTCTGCGGTTCAGCATACAGCCGCCACAATGAACAATAAGGGAGTAGTCCTCCAGATTGTCCGGGAACTTCATTCCACTGGCGTAATCGAATTGCAGCTGCTTGCCGGTGGCCTGCCGGATCCAGCGCGGAATTTTTACTTTGCCGATATCATCAGCCTGCCCGTGATGGGTACAGGCCTCGGCAAGGAGCACTCTGTCACCATGCTGCAGCCCGTCAATGGCACGTGCCCCTCTCACCATCTCTTCCAGATTCCCTTTGTGCCGGGCAAACAGGATGGAGAAGGAGGTCAGCGGAAGGTCTTTTGGCGTATCTGCTGCAGCCTTCAGGAATACCTGTGAATCTGTCACCACAAGCCGGGGCTTCTTGCCGAGACTCTCCAGCGTTTCCTTCAGCTCGAATTCCTTCGTAACCACCGCTATGGCGTCGCTCTCCAGCAGGTCACGGATGGTCTGCTGCTGCGGAAGAATCAATCTGCCTTTGGGCGCTGCCTGGTCAACCGGAACCACCAGTACGACCAAATCACCCGGAGAGACCAGATCGCCTATAATGCGGAATTTATCCCCGGCATCCGGCACAGCGGCAATCAGAGCCTTCATTAGTCCGCTAATCCCCTGCTGCTCCAGCGCAGATACAGGGATCACCTTGCAGCCCAGTTCCTGCTCCGTCTGGTCAACAAGAGCGGCAAGGCCATCCGCATGCAAGGTTTCCTGGTCAGCCAACAAATCCGTTTTATTTAAAATGCCAATAGCCGGGATACCCTTGCTGCGAACGGTCCCGGCAAGCTGCCGGTCACATGAGCTCACACCGCAGGCAGCATCAACGACGATCAGGGCGATGTCGGATTTGTGAAGAACTTCAAGCGTCTTCTGCTTCCTCAGCTCCCCGAGCTCTCCCGCCTCATCCAGGCCAGCGGTATCAATAAATACTACCGGCCCGAGCGGAAGCAGCTCCATAGCTTTATACACGGGATCTGTTGTCGTTCCTTTTACGGGTGACACAACTGCGGCATCCTGTTTGGTGATCGCGTTGATCAGGCTTGATTTCCCTGCGTTGCTCCTGCCAAACAGGGCGATGTGCAAGCGATTTGAGCGCGGGGTTTGATTCACACTCATACGGCTCGCTCCTTCCCTTGGGCGGTTAGCGCCGATCTGTACTTATTTGCCGGGTACACCCGGTTTCGTTACTTGATAGGGATTCAGGATTTGATCCATCTCAGCCTCTGGGAGAAGCTGAGCCTCCATCAGCACCTGCCGTACCGTTTTGCCTTCCTGTCTTGCTTGCTTGGCTATCTCTGCACTTTTCTCGTAACCGATGTGGTTTATCAGTGCGGCGGCCAAAGCGGAGGAACTCTCAACCATTTCGTGGCACCGCTTCCCGCAAATGCGGATGTCACGGACACATCGCTCTTCGAACAGCCGTACTGCATTTGCCAGGATCTCCAGGGATTCCAGCAGCGCATCCGCGATCAGTGGCATAAATGCATTCAGCTCCAGCTGGCCACCCGCAGCCGCCAGCGTTACAGCCGTATCATTGGCAATGACGCGCATCGCAACAAGCCCCGTCATCTCTGCCATTACCGGATTTACTTTACCCGGCATAATCGAGGAGCCTGCCTGCACAGCCGGCAATTCAAGCTCCCCCAAGCCCCCAGCCGGCCCGCTGGCCAGAAGCCGCAGATCGCCCGAAATTTTCAAAAGATTAATAGACGCAGCCTTCAGCAGCCCGGATACTTCAGCGAAAACATCCATATTCTGCGTAGGGTCCATCGGATATTCGCTCCGGGCCAAACCGTAGCCAGTCAAATCCTGCAAAATATCAGTAATCAAAAAGGTATATTTTACCGGTGCATTGAGGCCTGTGCCAATTGCAGTTCCCCCAATGTTGATTTCCCTAAGGCGTTCCTCCACTTTATAGATCCGCCAGCGGTCCCGGGCTACCGCTTTGGCATAGGCTCCGAAGCCCTGCCCCGCCATCATCGGCAAGGCATCCATGAGCTCAGTACGTCCCAGCTTGAGCACATCTGCAAAAGCATGCTCTTTCTCCTGAAGGGCTTCCTGCAAGGATGCAAAAGCTTGACTCAGCCGTCGAACCAGGCCGATGGCGGCAATTCTTAGTGCCGTTGGATAGATATCATTAGTGGATTGACAGCAGTTGACATGATCCAACGGATGCACCAATGAATAGTCTCCCCGCTCTCCGCCCATGAGCTCAATGGCGCGGTTAGCGATGACTTCGTTTACATTCATATTTGTTGATGTCCCGGCACCGCCCTGCATGGCATCTACAGTAAATTGCTCCCTGCAGGCACCTGCCAGAAGTTCATCACAGGCCAGCACAATCGCCCGGGCTATGGCTGCCGGATAGGTATTCAGCTTCAAATGAGCCTGTGCCGCAGCTTTCTTTACCGTTATCATGCCATGAAGCAAATGAGCGTTAACCGTTCTGCCGCTTACAGGGAAATTGTCCATGGCCCGCGCTGTATGAATACCGTAATAGGCTGCCTTTGGTACATTCCTTGCACCTAATGCATCCTGCTCTATACGGGTGGATTCCAGCGGATTCTCCACCCGGGATAGCCTGCTCAAGCCTTCACTTCCAGGACTTCCAGCACACGCGGCAGTATCCCGTGAAAATAGGCAAAAGCGATGCCATAGTTGGTAATCGGCACGTCTTGCACTCCCGAGCTCCGCAGCCGCATCATCAGCTGCTTCCGGTTGAATATACAGCCGCCACAGTGAACGATCAGCTTATACTTGGAGACATCATCAGGGAAATCCGGCCCCACACTCGTCGTGATATCCAGTCCACCGCCAGCAATTTCCTGCAGTTTGGCTTTTACCAGCATACGGTCGATCTCTCCGTTATGCGGGTGGTGGATACAGGCCTCCGACAGAAGCACCTTGTCTCCAGGCTTTAGGCTTGATATCATTCCCGCACCAGCCACAAAGGTTTTCAGATCCCCTTTAAAACGTGCCATCAGGATCGCAAAGGTGGTTAACGGCACACTCGGCGGTATAATCTCGTTCACCCTGCCGAACACCTGTGAATCGGTAATGACAAGACTCGGCAATTGGTTTAAGCGCGAGAGCAGCTCCGGCAGCTCTTCTTCGGTAACAGACATGGCTATAGCGTGATGATCGAGCAAATCGCGAAGAATTTGCTGCTGCGAGGCAACCAGCCGGTATTTAGGAGCAGGTATCATCTCAGGCATCACCATAACGACCAGGTCCCCCAAGTTCACGAGATCACCTACAATGCTGTTCCGTTCAAATTCGGCAGGAGCCAAGGCGTTCATCGCATGGCGCAGACTGCCAAGGTTGGAGTTTCGCTTCACACTGAGCTTCACGATGGGTATATCCATAGCAGCCTTTAGAGAATCAATATCTGCATAATGATCGTCGGTTTTGGCAATCACCCCAATGACTGGAATATTCCGTTTATCCAGCTCGTGAACCCATTCCTTCTCCAGCTTGTAGTCACCCGCCTCATCAGAGAAGATCATGATCCCCAGATCGGTTAGATCCATCACCTCTCTCGTCTTTTGAACACGGAAGAGGTCAGCATCATCAATTCCGGCTGTATCTACGATAATAGCCGTCCCTATATTTTTCATCTCTAAATATTGAAAGACCGGTTCTATCGTCGTTCCCGGCAAATCGCTGACCAGCAGGGTCGATTTTCCGGTGAGTGCGTTAACCA
>RCUU01000046.1_pt1 | contig 65886 bp, 48 predicted proteins | sample 2166211 | NCBI WGS metagenome assembly RCUU01 (sample SAMN09932620, study PRJNA488358) | compost metagenome | feature: garden; material: soil; isolation source: compost soil in phenylacetic acid-enriched culture | place: Germany: Experimental Botanical Garden Goettingen | collected 2016-01-27
TGCATCTTTTTTTCTCATTACCGTGCCATCACATCATATTGCTGCAAAAGTGCATCTTTTTTCGCCAAACTCCCCATTTTAGCGAGCTAAGTAATTAAATTACTGCACTTTTGCAGGCTTTTCCTCGTAATCTGCTGTTTTGCAAGTAAAAACATGCACTTTTGCAGTTTTTGAATGAAACCTACATGACTGGGGTATATATGACTGGAGTATATATGACTACAACTCAACAACTCCAACCTGTACGACTCCAACCTATATAACTCCAACCTATACAACTTCAATTAATACGACATAATTCGACACAAATAGCCTTAAATAATTGCTTTTGCTAACTTATTATTTAGTAAAAACTAAGTTTTCATTAAAAAAGGGGCGCAAACCTTAATAATTAAGGCCACGCCCCAGTGACAATATCTGCACTCACCGTTGATCACTATCTACTTTCTTCAATGATCACGATCTATTCACTTCAATGGTCATTATTCTCACTTCAATAATCATTTTCCTCTCTCTTCAATAATCATATTCCTCTCACTTCAATGACCATTATCCTCTCTTCAATAATCATCTTCCTCTTTCTTCACTGATCACGATCTGCTCTCCAGAGATCACGATCTGCTCAACATTTTTCCTGACTAGGCTACTTTTTTGCTGATGTAGTTCAGATCATCGATCATCTGTTTGGAGAAATCCTTCGTCATTCCTTTTCCTGCAAATGCTTTGATGACGACCTTCATCGCACTGATTTTTAGCTGGCGCTCTTTGTTGGATTTTGATTTTTGCAGTGAAGATACAGCCGCCTGCAGGCTTTTTATTGTACCTTTATTGTAAATGTATTGGTTAGCCTCACCCAACCCAATCAGCTCATCCAGATGGTCGATATCGATTGTAACCTCAAAGGTGACGTTAATGCTCGCTTGATGCCCGGCGTAATCCTCAGCAGTTACGATCAGCGTATGCTTTCCAACTGACCAAGAAAGCGGAGCAATTGAAGACAGGTTGCTCACAGACTTGCCGTCCAAGGTGTATACGGTATGCTGTACCCCGCTAATCTGATCACCTACAGCTATTGAAAAAGGCAGCTTGTCCAATGTTTGCAGAACACTTTCTGTCTCGCCTTCGACCACGATTTCCGGGGCCACTCGGTCAATATTAATATAGACAAGCTTTGAATCCTCTATATTCCCCGCGTTATCCCTGGAGCGGTACTCCACAGCATATTTACCATCCTCCGAAAAGGTAATTGCATCCAGAGAGTTAGTCCACTCTCCTCCATTCACCCGATATTCCGTATAGCTCAGACCGCTGCCTCCATCATCATTTGCATGAAAATAAACAACTACGTCCTGAGTATTGTATACGGCTTGTCCGGTCTTGCCGACAACCTCAGCCTCTGTCACAGGAGCTATCGCATCGGATATCTCGGCAGCAACATGACTTAATGCTAATGGTTTTAATTGATACGTTCCCTTAAAAATCGAGGAGATTCCCGTAATACTTACCTTCGCTCCTTCAGGATACAGGGAGGTGAAATCAGCATAAGTAATTCCCGTTCTTCCGTCGATCCGTATGCGCGTAGATGAGCCATCCTCCCGCAGTGCATTAAACTCAAAAGAGCCTGCAGGCGAAGCCTGAGCATAACCCTGTATTTCAACATTTTGCAGCGTTATGATCCGGCCTTGATTGTTGTCATTAACACTTTCTTGTACCTCTGCTACCGGCACAGGGAGTGTTCCCGTTTTCTCAATCACAACTGGGTTCTCCAGTTCTATTTCACCGTTATACAACGTTTTGGTTGCACTAATTTTCAGTACATCCCCAACTTGATAGCCTGCCGCAGTCTGAAAAACGTAGATTCCTCCGGTTGCATCCTGCAGGTAGAAGCCCTGTCCACCAAATACTCCCGGCTGCGACGTTACCACTCCCTCTACGGATACAACAGTTCCATCCGTTGTTTGCCGTGCGTTCGCAATATCAATCACTTGCGGAACCCCTCCTGTATCACCAGGAAGGGGCTCGGCACTCACATTTGCAATCGTTACGCTCTTGGTTATGATGTTGGCACTGCCTTGCTTTAACCGGAGATTCGCAGCGCCTGATTGAACTGGCTTAAGCTGAACGGTCAAGTCGATTGCTGCGTGGCCCAATGCATTAGCCGTAACAGAAAACTCCGGACTGTAGTTATAGTCGGACCAACCGCCGCTGTTATTTTTAAATCTGGCAATTTGTGCGCCGCCATTCAGATAAATACCTACTTTCAGAGCCGAAATGGTCTGACCCGGATTCAGCCCGTCAATGGCAAGACGAATCTGGAATTCCTCACTGCTTGGGAGCTGGGATTGATGAACGAAGCTGTACACAGGATCAGTAACAACACCGGAAGAACCATAGGAGCCTGGCTTGAATGTAGTTGGGTCATACCATTTATACCCTGCCGCTGGTGCTGCCCATGGCTCCGGCTGCGGTTCCGTTGTATTCGCTGGCTGCTCATCCGTACCGAGCACAGTAGCCGTATCCAGCTGAAGCCCTGGAACTTCACTCAAAGAGGTATAGCTCTCGTCATGAGCCAGCCATTTGACCATCTGAACGAGGAACAAGCCATCATTTACTTCCTTGAAGCCATCATAAGTCGTTTTCTTAGCACCGTTCTCTTCACGAACGTACTTCGGCGTTGCATCTTCTACAGGAGAGGAATCTCCAATAAATGCCGCCTTGCCTAATCCAACCTTGGATACTGCCGCATATGGACCTTCTGCACGACCTCCGCCATTATATACACCGCTATCTACTGCATTGCCCCATGCAGAAACTCCTGTTGGGACATAGACAATCCCTTTAGCCTTCTGTGGATCAAGAATAGCAAGTGTAGAGCCTGCGTGAACAGCTACCGAGCTTACCCCTGCCGTAATCCCAAACGCTTGGGATGGCGCTACTATATCGTTCGCATTGACATCACCAATCGCATTGTAGCGGAAGCGGACGCCAAAATTGTCAGCCAGCCAATCCGTACTCGTTACCCCTTGCATAGCAGGCGAGCTGGCTTCTGCAGTACTCATACCTTTAGCAGGGTTCTCATATGCGCCTCTACGGTATCCGTTGAACACTTCAGAGGAATCCCAGCGGTTTTTGTTGCGGTCTGCATTGTAATGGTCGGAAACGAAGAACACAGCACCGCCATTTTGCACATATTGCACCAGGGCCGCCTGCTCCGATGCTTTGAATGGAATGTTCGCCTCAGGAATAACAAACACGTCATAATCGCTTAATGCGCTATACGTGATAGGCGCCTCTCCTAATGTATATGGAATCGGACGATCTAACGAGCTTACTGTAAATCCGGCAGAGCGAAGGCCATCCGCAAAATCCGAAAAGGCCCCGTCAATCACCCAATCCGCTGCTCCGGCTGTTTGGGCATGGGTATTGTCGAACAACACCTTTTTTCCGGTACCATCAGGTAATGTTGGCGTTTCTCCCGGATCGGGATTGCCACCGCCAGGGTCTGGATTTTCACCCGAATCATTTCCCGAAAGCTCGATGAGCGTAACGTTTTTGAGACCTGAGAAATTGTTATACGCTGCCAATGAGCCTGATACAACAACTTTTTTGCCAATTAAGCCAGGGTTGCTTTGGAGTCCATAGCTTGCGCGAAGGCTAGATGGAATTTGAACATTCACCAGCTTGCCCTTTACTTGCTCTCCTTGTGCATCGGCAATCAGAAAATTGTAGTCATTGGAAAAAGGAGACTGATAATTTGCGGTTAAAGATCCTGTAGCGTGTCCTACAACGTAGCCGGTAACTGTAACGACCTCACCATTGTTCCCCTTGGCAATCGCTTCGGCAACAGTCAGAGTATTGGATACAGACAGCAACTCTGCACTGATATTCTCGCTGGCACTCTCCTGAAGCGGCGCGTTTACTCCATTTTCCGCGGCCTTAACATCGGGTATAAATCCTGTAGCACTGCTTACCGCTACAACTGCAGCCAACACCCATCCTAGCAGCTTAGTTCTCCATGATCGACTCATGAGCAACAAATTCCTCCCCAAATTTGAAATGTACTACCCCCTTATCATATTTTTTAATGAATAGCCCTCTGTTGCCTAGCTGTTAATTTTATGTAAAAATTTATATCATTTCCCATTAATATATCATGTCATTGTCAACCTCGTTGTATCACCACCATTAATCTGACACAAAAAAGCTCGAAGGCATACTGCAGCCTCCGAGCGGTAACATTTTATTATGAATAGCAAATTCGTATTAAATTCCGGATTTCTCCATCATTCCGCGGGCAATCCACACCCCGGCAGCACCAGCCTGAGCCAAACCACGGGTAATGCCTGCTCCATCACCACCGCAGTACAACCCTTCGATTTCGGTCTCCAGTGATTCTGTCAGCATAGGACGGGCTGAATAGAATTTCGCTTCCACGCCATAGAACAAGGTGTGTTCGGAGGCAATGCCCGGTGTCACCTTATCCAGCGCTTCGACCATCTCGATTAAGCTCTTCATCGTATTATATGGCAGTACTAAGCCGAGATCACCCGGAACAGCTTCCTTAAGAGTCGGCTCCAAAAATCCTTCAGCGATACGCCCGGAGGTTGAACGCCGTCCGCGCAAAATATCACCATACTTTTGAATGATAACTCCCCCATTGGATAAGTCATTTGCTCTCTGGCAGATTTCACGTGCATATTCATTAGGCTTGTCAAAGGGATCTGTGAACTTATGTGAGACGAGAAGAGCAAAGTTCGTGTTATTGGAACCAAGCGCGGGATCGTTATAGGAATGGCCGTTTGCCGCCATCACGCCGCTATGGTTTTCCACTACCACATGACCTGACGGATTGCTGCAAAATGTCCGAACCCGGGTTCCAACAGATGTATTATAAATGAATTTCCCTTCATACAGGTTCTCATTAATCTCTCTCATGACAACGTCGGAGGTTTCAACCCGGACCCCGACGTCAACTTGATTGTTAGTCATTTTCAGGCGTCTGCGCTTCAAAATGTCCGTCAGCCATGCCGAGCCGTCTCGCCCCGGAGCAACCATAACCTGCCCTGCTTCATACGTATCGCCATTTTTCAGCGTAATGCCCTTTACAACGTGCTTCCCGGCTTCTTTGACCGTAATGAGGTCTTCAACCTCGGCCTTAAAAATCATATCGATACGTGTATTTAAATATTCATATATAGATTTTAAAATTTCCAGGTTCTGTTCCGTTCCAAGATGTCTCACCTGGGCGCGAAGCAGCTTAAGACCGGCTGCATATCCGCGCTTCTCAATAGTGCGAATCGCTTCTGTCTCCGGATCAGTAATCACTGTCGTGGCTCCATGCTCCAAATTGATCGAATCCACATATTTGATCAGTTCCAATACCTTGGATGGTGAAATATAATCGTTAAGCCAGCCTCCAAATTCCGTGGTGATATTAAATTTGCCATCACTATACGCACCGGCTCCCCCGAATCCTGCAGTTATAGAGCAGGCAGGCAAGCAGCCTGCAAATTCCTTTTTGCCTGCCGGAGGCGGACAAAGCTGAATTTTCTCCTCCAAAATCGGACAGCGGCGGCGATAAATATCATGACCTTTATCTACCAGCAGCACTTTCCAATGAGGTGCTTTTCTCGTCAGCTCATAACATGCAAATATACCTGCAGGACCCGCTCCAACAACAATTACATCGTATTTACTCATTAGTCTCCTCCTGAAGTGTAGGTAAATAGCATAGGATGCCATAGAATGTGACCAGCAACCAAAAAAAATCCCGACTATGAATAGGTATGCAAAATCACCTATTCGTAGCCAGGAATTTATGGTTCCTTGTAGAGACCCTCAAACCTTATTTTCGAGGATATACGAATTGTTTTTGAAATAAGAACACCTTAACAAGGATAAACCAGATATACGAATGCGTCAACGCCATTCCACACTAATGTTCGTATTTAGTATCTAATATAGGCGATAACCTTTAATAAATTATCCATAAATACTGAAAAACACGAATTATATTTCTATATAAATCATTCCATCTTCAACGGAATTAGCATTTCTCTCTCACATATTATATAATTAACTTATTTACAATCTTCATATCTTATAAATTAAAAGGAGTAGATTTACAACAATGGACAGTGACAGGTTTTTGGTTTTAAACTTGGGTTTAATCGTCATCCTTATTGCGATGACAGCATTTTTCGTAGCAGTAGAATTTGCAATCGTTCGCGTACGTAGTAGTAGAGTTGATCAGTTGATTAGTGAAGGACACAAAAACGCATTAGCCGTCAAGCAAGTAACATCCAATCTGGATGAATATTTATCGGCGTGTCAGTTAGGGATTACAATTACAGCTTTGGGTCTTGGTTGGCTGGGGGAACCCACCGTGGAGAAAATACTCCATCCGTTATTCCACAGCATGCATGTACCAGATGCCGTAAGTGGTATCCTTTCCTTTATCATTGCGTTTGTAGTGGTCACTTATCTTCACGTCGTTGTCGGAGAGCTCACACCAAAGACAATAGCGATTCGCAAATCGGAAAGTGTAGCCATGTTTACAGCAAAACCACTTATTTTGTTCAATAAGCTCATGCGTCCCTTTATTTGGAGCTTGAACGGCTCTGCCAACCAATTGGTTAAGTTAATGGGTATTAAGCCTGCATCAGAGCATGAGGAAGCTCACTCTGAGGAAGAGCTGCAAATCATTATTAACGAGAGCTATGAAAGCGGCAAAATCAATCAAAGCGAATATGGATATGTGAACCGGATTTTTGCCTTTGATAATTTGCTCGCCAAGGAAATTATGGTACCCCGCACCGATATGGTGTGCCTATATACAGATAAGACACGTCAGGAAAATCTGGATGTCATCAAGGAGCAGCAGTACACCAGATTCCCTGTCGTAAGCGGAAGCAAGGACAATATCATCGGTATTGTAAACACGAAGCAATTTTTCCTCGCTTACGAGGATAATCCGGACCTTGAGGTGGCTTCGATTCTTCAGCCGGTCATGGCCGTATCTGAAGTAACCCCGGTCAATGAGCTGTTAAAAAGAATGCAGCTGGAAGGCACTCATATCGCAATCCTGATTGACGAGTACGGCGGTACAGCAGGTCTTGTTACGATCGAGGATATTCTTGAGGAGATTGTCGGAGAAATTCGTGACGAATTTGACAAGGAAGAAGAGCAGCCCATCGTTCAGTTGAATGACAATCATCTCGTAGTCGACGGTAAAGTTACGGTCACCCAAATTAATGATTTGCTAATGACTGAGCTTGATACCATTGACGTTGACACCATTGGCGGCTGGTTGTTCGGAATGCATCCGGATATGAATGTCGGCGAGACATATTTATTCGAAAATCTTGACTTTAAGCTTCTGGAGAAAGAGCCTCACCGATTCAGAAAACTCGAAATCATAAAAAAACTGCCTAGCGAACAGATTTCCTAGGATGATAATAAGCCCCCTCCTTCACCGGAGGGGGCTTTAATTAACTGCTATATCGCCGATATATGCGGTACTCCCAAGCCAGCCTCATAGTCGAGCATAGCTTGCAGTCCTTCATAAAGCGAATATACAGGTCTCAAGCCCAGCAGATCACATGACTTGCCGTTGCAAAGTATGCTTTGCTCTATATCGCCATTCTGCGGGAGATGGAACTGCATCGCAATACTTTTACCATAGAGCTCCTTCAGAATACCTGCCACTTCCAGCAATGTGATCCCTGTACCGCTGCTGATATTTATAATTTCTCTTGTTCCACACAGCAGAGCACTTACATTAGCAGCTGCTACATCCTCCACATGGATAAAATCCCGGGTTTGCCGGCCATCTCCGTATATGATCAAGGGTAATCCAGATACAAGCCGTTCTATAAACGCAGTGATAACACCGTCTTCTCCTGTGCGATATTCGCGAATTCCATACACGTTCGCATACCTGAGAATCGTAAAATCCAGCCCATAATGTACTGCAAAAGATTGTATGTACCGCTCTGCCATAAGCTTCGATATTCCATAAAAAGATAATGGCTCCGTCTGATGCTCCTCTTGAATCGGGACAGTCCGAGGTGTTCCGTAAACAGCTGCCGAGGAAGAAAACACAATCTTTTTCACCTGAAATGACACACATTGCTTGAGCAGATTAATCGTCCCCATAATATTGCTTCCGGCATCGCCAAACGGATCATGCAGAGAGCGCCTTACGCTTGTCTGCGCTGCTAAATGGATAACATAATCGGGCTTTTCTGCTGCCATCACATACTCAAGCTTTTCAGAAGCTATATCTAGTTGATAGAATATGACTGAATCGCCCCATTTTGGTAATTTGGACATTTGCGCACAATCGACTACAACTACACTGTCGCCTTGTCTAACAAGCCGTTCAACCGTACGACGGCCAATAAATCCGGCTCCCCCTGTAACAAGCACCTTCATCCCGCTCTACTCTCCTATTCATATATAGCTGCTGTTATGTACTTTATGAGGGGATGGGTTAAAATATACGCTAATTTCATAGTAATAGAACAAGCTATTAAATAGAGAGATCATTAAGAATACGGGAGAAGGATATGACTTTTAAAAAAAATAAAAGAAATCTTTGGATTATTGCTTGCATTTTCGTTTTTTTAGTAGCCGCTGTATCTGTTCTGTACATTTTCAGAGGATTTACATCGCATACGTTAAATGTTAAGGAGGCTGGAGCGAAGGGCGACGGAATACATGACGATACCGCAGCCTTTATGAAGGTGTTGAAATATGCCGCAGACCTTAAGTCCAGAAACGAGGTTCATGTCATTGTTCCTCCAGGAACATACCTTATCGATGTAAAAGAATCCCTTCCCTTGCTGAGCAACGTTCATATTCAAGGCATAGACTATCCTGTTCTGAAATTTGCTCCTCTTAGCACTGAGCAGCACGGTTACGAGGCCTTCATGATCTCAGGACATAACATCGGAATAGAGGGCATCGTGATAGACGGATCAAATCGACTTATTCGCGGCGTAGGAATTCATACAGGCTCATCCCGGGTTCAAATTAACAATAGCATGATCCAGCGTATAAGCCAGGGAGATGATCCGGACAGCCCCTTTTATTCCGCAGTCGTCTCCGGCATTATGATTTACGGACGTACTCATGACATCACCATTAGCGCAAGCAAAATTAGAGACATCAAAGCCATTCACGATCAACCCGTATCCCGCGGCATCATGGTGCTGTATGAGGATGGCGAGCCGATAGCTAAGCGAATCAGGATTAGCGCCAATGAGATTTCGCATATTGCTCCAAAAGAAGATGCGGACGGCATTTTTTTCGATACTGCCCCGCCAAACTCTCCTTTATCCGAATCTGTTATCGAGAACAATGCCATTCACCACTCAGCAAAACGAGGCATCAAAATCGCTGCGCCCGGAGTCACCATCAGAAACAATCGGATTACCAACTCTTTTTCCGGCAATAATCCTTACTTATTCCCGGCAACCGCCCCAATTCCGCAGGATATGTACTCTGCAATCTCCGTATATGCAAGTCATGTTACTTTGTCGGGGAATGTAATTAACGGTATCGGAAGCTTTTACTCTGCCATCGAGGTTGATTCAGGCCCTTTAAGTCATATTACGATTCAGGGCAATGACATTTCAGTCAAGGCTGGGGATAGAACCCGTTCCAATCGTGCAAAATCTACAGGCATACGCCTTGGAGACATTAGCCAATATCAAATTATTAATAATAAAATCAGTAATGTAGAAACTGCTATCCGTCTTGCTGAGAGCCCCGAAGATACTGAGGGGAAAATTAACGAAAATCAGTTTGACAATGTAGATATCATCATCCAATACCTGGATCAGTAAACATACAGGGCCGGAGAAGCAAGCTCTCCGCCCTGTAAGCCATCGCTTCATATTCAGATAATGATAACGTTTTTGTTCGTAGGTGCCGTTTGGATAGTATATTTAGAGGCTTGAATGCGATTGAAGCTGAGTGTAATGTTGCTCTGCACATAGCCGCGCAAATAAGTGCTTAAATCAATGCCCCCGCCCTTCGGCATTTTAATTACATTGTTGCTGATTAGCCCTTTATCGGCATTTTGCCAGGTCCATACACCTCGCTCTCCATTGGTTAAATTGTTGTTCAGAACCTTGAAATTGCTAATATTTCCAAGCCGAATGGACGTTTTACCTTGAATGTTACTTGAATTCCCCATGCTGATATTGTTGCCTCGAATGGTTATATTGTCTGCTGCTTCATCACTCTCGACTTCAATTGCCGCGTAGAAGCTTCCGACTCCCGATACAGTATTGCTATCGATTACATGATTACTGCCGTAAATGCTAATGGCCGAATACATATCCGGTGCAAGCTTGCCTTTATCTTTACCCTTGTAATAATTATTGTTCAAATATGAATTAGTGATCTGATTTCCTTGAGTCGTAATACCCTCTGCATATATTTTGATGCCTCTCTTGGCACAATGGTCAAACCGATTGTTAGATATGATACTGTGTACGTCCTGCCCCTTATCGTTATCCATTGCAGGATCTTCATAATAGATGCCGTCTCCATCATCAGCCGGTCCTACGTGATGAATATAACATCCCGTAATGAGTAAATCCCGCGCCGCCGTCTCGGACGAGCCCCAAGTGGTAGTTACATAAATCCCTCTTGCTATGAGACTTCCGCTTGTAAGATTGGTAGCTACAATATTGAATATTTCCGTACCCGATATGACGATATCCTCCGTGTTCCCGTATACAACAATTCCTGAGACAACCCCGTTATAATAATCACTGTTCGGGTTGGAGCTATGAGCAGCGTTTGCAACAAAAGCACCCTTAACGTTTATTCTATGGCTTCCCCCTCCGATCACTATGACCCGATTCACTCGATTATTCCCGTCGAAGTAAATAGCGCTAATGCTGATATCATCACCTTCGATACGAACCATTTCCCAGCCGAAACGCGAGGAATCTGCTTTAATGGTCGCTGATCGCCCGGTTCCTTTTACCGTAATGCCACTGCTGATCCTAAGGGTCTTCTCCGGATTTACTATATATACTCCGCTTGGGAAATATACAGTATCTCCACGTTGTGCCGCCAGATCAAAAGCTTTCTGGATCACTGCCGTGTCATCATTCCGTCCGTTGCCCCGAGCTCCAAGACTTTTCACATTAATCATGGCCTATACCTCCTGAGCATCCATCAATGCGGATCGCTGGCCCCGCTCGTGAAGCTTTTCAATTTATTTGTTGCTTAATTTTATTAAATATCGGGATAGCGTCTGGAACAATTGGTATTTGCCTCAATAACTTGACCCATATTTCAGACAGGTCTTCATTTGTTATGTTTCTGCCTATCCGCGAACACCATCGCAAAGAAAGGCCGCCCCAAATCATTCAAATGAATGACATTTGGAGCAGCCTTATCATGAAGCACAAGCGGGAGATGATTTAAGCTATACCTCGGTCATCCATCCGGACAATACCGTTGAATCTGCAGCAGCCTCGTAAATAGACTTCAGCTCATCCCGGAGCGCATTAACTTGAGCCAGGTAAGAAATCGATTCCTTCATGGACTGAGAATATCGTTCCTTTACATCAGCTATAGCGTCCGCATGCTTCTCATCCGTTCCTTCAGCTATAGCCAGCTCGTATACATCAAGAATGACGTCGCCGTCACGGTCTGGAAAATGCTCATGCGGTGCAGTGCTATCAAAAATAGCTAAGCTTAATTCGCGGAAAATAAGCATATCCAGGCTATCGGGATCGAAGCCGCAATGATAAATTTCTGTATCGATCCCTTTTTCAGCTGCTGATGCAGCAATCTTTTTGAACAATGTAGATTTCCCTGAGCCAGGACGCCCCTTAACAAAAACACGATTTTGCAATCCCTCCGTCAAGTTAGGAACAAAATCTACCGCACCCCTCCATGTGGCTGCTCCAAGAAAACGATGAATAACCTCTCCCTGCTGATCCTCTTCAGATACCGCTTTCTGTAAGTATGACTCCGACCAATCCAATGCCAATTGGTTCATTTTATCGCGATCAAGATTGTCGATGTAGAGCTTCTCCCAATCATCATGAATCCGGAGTGTTCTGAGAAAAGTTTCATAGGCGTTATGATATGCACTCGCTAGTTCCTTTTCCAGCTCCTCAATACGCTCCTCAGCTGCTGCCAACTTCTGTTCATCCAGTGCGTCTCGGAGATCCAGGTAATGAATTTCCACACCATCGGCTCTTAATTCGTCAGACCATACCTCACCATCAATGACTGCTACAGAAAAATCTTCTATAATGATCCCTTCAAGCAAATCGCTGTCCAAAGGCTGATGGATAAAATGCAATTTGGAGCCGTTCTGTGAGCATACCTGCGCCAAATCCGCGAGGGCCTTCTCCGTTCCGCCTGGAAAACCTTTTAAAACATGTATGGTGCTTATGTCCTTAAACACTGAAGCCGCCAAACTATACAAGCCTTGAGCCGTATTCCCGCGAGCAAAATAATGAAGACTGCTATCTGTCATTACTGTTGAACTCCCTTCCCTGCACCGAAGCTGAATGTAAAATACCTTACATTCTATGCGACATACCAGTACTGTGTGTTAGCCCAGCTTCAACCATGTATACATATCAACGACGGATCGCATAGCGTACTCTATCTGTACAGGCTTCCCATTCTCCAGCACAATCAAGCAAGGAACACTCGTAATTTCCCAGCGATCCCGAAGGACGGGGCTGTAATTAATGTTTATTTTAGATACAGGAATAACCGGGCCGGAGGACACTGCGATCTCAAGCATTTTCTCAGCGAGCTTACAGGTTCCACACATGGACGTGAAGAAAAAAAGCCCTTCCCGCTTCCGCTCTGCTGAAGGCTCCTCTACTCCGTGACGTTCCAGCCATTCCCGCTCATGAATTTCCTGTATAACATGTTGAATAGTCATTAGTTACATTCCCCTCGTTTTTCTAAAGTGATTATTGTCCGATTCTGTTGCGATAATTCCTTGGGGAGATACCGCTAATTCTTTTGAATACCTTGGAAAAATAAAACATATCCTTATAACCGAGCGATTCGCTAATATCCTGAATACTCATGTCTGAATTAAGCAATATATGCTTGGCTTCAGCTACTTTGAGGCGATGTATGAACTCGTTTAATGGATATCCGGTATATTCATGAACTACCCTGCGAAGAGTAGATACGGAAATATGATGTCTGGCTGCGATATGACTGGCGATCCCGCTGGACATTTGAGACGATTGCAGATAGCTTGAAATATCCTCCATAAGATGAACGATCCATTTCCCCCGATTTCCGGCTTCTGTGTCATCACCTTGTGAGATCAGCTCGTACAAATACGCCTCCACCATTAATGCCGCTCTATCCAGATTGCTCGGAATTCCGCTGTCAATGAGCGTAAACATCATTTCTATCTTGTTTAGCATTACATCATCAATATGAGCTTGCTTCACAACATTAGGGCTTTGCAGCCAATGCTCCAGCCATTCTGTTGCCCTCTCGCCTGTAATAGTGAAGTAATACTCGTCCCAGCAGGAGCCTTCTTCAGGACCATAATTAAACTTGACTCCAGGATAAAAACAAAACCACGAGCCCGCCCTAACCCTCTGTCTTTCACCGTCATTTACTTGATAAAATCCCTCTCCATCGGTAATCACAACAAATGCGAAGTCTTGAAACACAGCCCCTTCCCGCTGCAGAGTTCTGCCGGGTAAATGACCTGCACCTACAATCGAGAGCGTCTTGATTTTCTGCTTGCTAGCATCCACGATCGGATTGAAAACGCGTATCGGCTGCGAACTAATCATATAATCCATATATCTTATCATGCCTGACATTTTCCCCTTGAAATTAGTATGTTAAATTAATCTTGCATGAATAAATAACACATATTATTAAACAGAGAAGGTTAGGTATCATTGTAGCAAATAAGCACGGATCTCGAAAGAAAGAAGGCGATAATGATGAGCAAATTAAAGATAGCCATTATCGGGATCGGCTCAATCTCAGGGTCCCACTTAAATGCCTATCACAGCAATTCGAAATGCCAGCTTTGGGCCGTTTGTGATCTCAACAAAAAAAGAGCAAGCGACGCAGCCGAAAAGTTCAACATTCCCCATGTTTACACCGATTACCGTGAGCTCCTAAGCAACCCCGAGATCGATGCTATCAGCATTTGTACCTGGAACAATTCTCATGCTGAAATCAGCATCGCTGCTCTCGAAGCTGGTAAAAGAGTATTATGCGAGAAGCCCCTGTGCAAAACGGTGGCTGAGGCTCTGCTTGTAGAAGAGGCCGTTCGGCGTACGGGCGGCCTGCTTATGATTGGTTATGTCCGCCGCCACGCTTCAAGTATTGAGGTATTGAAAAAATTTATCGATGCCGGTGAGCTGGGAGAAATCTATTACGCCAAAGCCAGCCTGCTTCGCCGGTTAGGTAATCCAGGCGGATGGTTCTCGGATAAAGAACGCTCCGGCGGTGGGCCACTGATCGATATCGGGGTTCATGTCATTGATCTGTGCTGGTATCTGATGGGGAGACCAAAGGTTCAATCCGTGAAGGGGCACACGTATCATAAGCTTGGTAACCGATCAAACATTGAAAATTTCAATTTCTATCAAGCGGCTGACTATGACGCCAACCATAATACTGTAGAGGATATTGCCAATGCTTTGATTACGTTTGAAAACGGCGCTTCACTCATGGTAGATGTCAGCTTCTCTCTTCATGCACAGCAAAACTCTTCCCTGATTAACATATATGGCGACAAGGGCGGCGCTGAAATCGAGCCGCAGCTCTCGATCGTAACAGAGCGGCATAACACCATCCTCAACATCGAGCCGCAAATCAGCCATCCGGGCTTTGAATTTGCGAGCAGCTTTCAGCATGAGATCGATCACTTCGTGAACTGCTGCCTGGGTACGGAATCTCCAATCAGTCCTATTGAAGATGGAGTTGAAATGATAAAAATTCTGAATGCGATTTATCAATCTGCAGAGGATGGCCGGGAAATACAGTTCAAATAATGCGAGGGCAGGTGCAGGCAATGAGCGAAATCAAATTAACTAACAAAATTGGCGTTATTGTTGACAGCTTCGGTCTGGGTGTAAAGGAAGGATTGAAAAAAGCGCAAGAGGTCGGTGCTGAAGGAGTGCAAATTTACGCCGTCTCCGGTGAGATGGACCCGGCCGTATTAACAGGAAGTAAACGCAAGGAGCTGCGCAGCTACATCGAGGATCTGGGACTGGAGATATCCGCGCTTTGCGGAGATCTGGGAGGACATGGATTTCAAGACCCCGCCGCAAATCGCGACAAGATCGATAAATCCAAAAGAATCCTCGATCTCGCGGTTGAGCTTGGAACTACAATAGTAACTACACATATCGGAATCGTGCCGGATGATCAAAACAGCCGTATATACGAAACCATGCACAAGGCCTGCGAAGAGCTCGGTGTCTATGCGAATAGTATGAATGCTTATTTTGCTATTGAGACCGGTCCGGAGACGGCGGCACACTTGAAAAGCTTTCTGGATACATTCAGTACTAAAGGGGTTTCCGTAAACTTCGACCCGGCGAACATGGTCATGGTAACCGGAGATGATCCCGCTCAAGGGGTTAGGCTGCTACAGGATTACATCGTGCATACCCATGTCAAGGATGGCAAGCAGCATCGACGAATCGATCCAAAGGATGTGTACGGATACTTGGGCTACTCACCTATGGATCACGGGCAGATTGCTGAAATGGCTTCCTCGGGAGCAGCCTTTGAGGAGCTTCCGCTCGGTGAAGGTGCAGTCGATTTTTCGGCTTACTTTTCCGCCTTGCAAAGCATCGGGTACAAAGGTTATCTGACTATAGAACGTGAGGTGGGCAGCAATCCTGCCGAGGACATCCAAAAAGCCGTCCACTTCATTCGTTCCTATCGGTGACATTAGCGAGGAGATGAAACTATGAAGCTTGGAGTAAGTTCATACAGTCTTTATCAAGCCATGCAGCAGGGCACAATGTCTCTTCTGGACGTTGTTGAGTGGATAGCTGAAATCGGCGGGGAGCATATTGAGATCGTTCCACTGGGCTTCGATCTTATCGACAATCCGGAGCTGATCCAAAAGCTTAAAGATAAGGCACAGCAGGTTGGTATCGAAATTTCCAACTATGCAATTGGAGCTAATTTTGTTACAGACTCCAAGGAAGCCTATGAACAGGAGATCAGCCGCGTGTTAGCTGAAGTGGATATCGCTCACCAGCTGGGCGTCAAATTGATGCGCCACGATGTAGCCTCAAGAGCAGAACCTTCAATCGTTCATTTTAACCGTGATCTTGAGAGCTTAGCAGACGCCTGTAGAGTAATAGCTGATTATGCGGGCAAATATGAAATAACGACCAGTGTCGAGAATCACGGCTATTATATTCAAGCCAGTGATCGGGTGCTTTCGCTTCTCGCAGCTGTAGACCGCCCCAACTTCAAAACAACGCTCGACATCGGCAATTTCGTCTGTGTGGATGAGAACCCTGTTGTCGCGGTTGGGAAAAATATCAGCAGCGCATCAATGGTGCACATTAAGGATTTTTACATCCGTAATTCCGGCTCAAATCCGGGAGAGGGCTGGTTTAAAAGCGCCGGCGGCAATTATTTGCGCGGTGCGATTGCAGGACAGGGTGATTTGCAGCTATGGGATATTTTGCGAATCATTAAAAGCTCAGGTTATGACGGTTATCTCTCTATTGAATTTGAAGGAATGGAAGACTGCCGTACAGGAACACGCATCGCCCTGGATAATGTCCGTAGAATTTGGAACGAAATCTAATAAATATTATTCAATGAACTGTAACAAGCTGTCTCCTTGTCATCCTGTGGTGATTTGTGGGCAGCTTTTTTCGTATGTTTATTTGTGAATTCCCCGCAATTACGATATATTGGCATCATAATTACGATGAGAATTTTTATATCTCAAGGAGATGTTAAGCCTGTGATACATATTTTAATTGCCGATGATGATGAGCATATCCGCAAGCTGCTAAGCCATTACCTGCGGGCTGAAGGATATAACGTCATTGAAGCTTCCGACGGGATCGAAGCCTCCGAGTGTCTCTCCACCAGGGGAATCAATTTCGCTATTGTTGATGTGATGATGCCGGGCAAGGATGGGTTTCAGCTATGTGAGGAGATTAGGCAGTTTTATGATTTTCCTGTTATTCTGCTGACTGCCAAAGACCAGCTGGCTGATAAAGAAAAGGGGTATCTCGTTGGGACGGATGACTATGTTACCAAGCCATTTGAGCCCAAGGAGCTGTTGTTTCGCATCAAAGCGCTTCTGCGCAGGTTTCAACTCGTTAATGCGGAATCTATCACGCTCGGAGGTACGGTTATCAATCGCAAGAGCTACGAGGTCAGCTGCAACGGCGGGCAAATTATGCTCCCAATGAAGGAGTTTGAGCTGCTGTTTCAGCTTGCCAGCTACCCTAACCGGATATTTTCGCGCGAGGAGCTTATTGAGCAAATTTGGGGATTTGATTTTGATGGGGATGAGCGAACGGTGGACGTCCATATCAAACGGCTCAGAGCCAGATTCTCGGGCAGCTGCGATGATTTTATGATTACTACTGTACGCGGCGTCGGATATAAGCTGGAGGTTACAGCCTCATGAAATCCTTATATTTACGAATATGCGTCACGACCGTACTCGTTATGATCATAAGCAGTCTGCTCGCCTTTATAGCCGCTAATATATACTACCAGTCCAATTTAAAACCTTATAACGATGATAAAGTTACCCATATGGCAGAGCATATCAAAGCATTCTATGAAGATAACCCTGAGATCGATCTTAACGCTTATCTGGATAATATCGGGAAGCTGGGCTATCAGTTTTACTTGGTTAACAATCAGAAGGAAGGAGCCTTCTACGGACCGGACTTTCGGGAAAAAACAATCGCTCAAAACGCCATTACAAGCGTGCTTCAGGGCAGCGTGTATCATGGAATCGTCGAATTCCCTACGAGCCTGTTCATCACGGGCTTTTTCGATAATACTCTGAAAAATACAATCGGCGTCCCCCTTGAGGTGAACGGACAGACCTACGCCATGTTCATTCGCCCTAATCTCGAGGTCCAGTTCGGAGAAATGCGAATCTTTTTTGCGCTGCTGATTCTGCTCTCCATCCTGCTTAGTATCGTTTTAGTCTTGATCAGCACCCGCTATGTTGTAAAGCCTATCGTTAAGTTAACCGAAGCTACCAAAATGCTCGCCCGGGGAAAATACAACATTAAGCTTGACTTAAGGCGTCAAGATGAAATAGGTACGCTTGCCAACCATTTTACAGTAATGGCTAAAAGTCTTGGACAGCTTGAGGAAATGCGTCAGGAGTTCGTATCCAATGTATCTCATGAGATTCAGTCTCCCCTTGCCTCCATTCAGGGCTTCTCTCATACTTTGCTTTCAACAGATTTGCCGGAAGAGCAGCGTCGCGAGTATTTATCCATCATTGAAGACGAAAGCCGCAGAATTTCACAATTAAGCAAGCAGCTCCTGACCTTAGCTTCACTCGACAAGGAGGAGGCACTTCTGGAAATCACCTCTTTCGATATTTCGTCCCAAATACGACAGGTGCTGTTCATGACGGAATGGAACTGGCGCGAGAAAGAAATTGCGATCAAGATGGAGCTGCCTGAAATCTATGTGAGAGGCGACAGCAAGCTTCTCTATCAAGTATGGGTGAATTTAATTACGAACAGTATTAAGTTCACCGAAGAAGGCGGTACTATCACCTTGCGTGTGCGGCAAACCGGCAATTCCTGCATTGTAGAAGTACAGGATACGGGAATCGGTATCGCAGAAAGCGACCTCCCTCATATTTTTCAACGATTTTACCGCTCAGACAAGTCCAGAAATCGCAAGGAGGGCAGCAGCGGTCTTGGGCTGTCCATCGCCATCAAAATAGTTGAAATGCACCGTGGAAAAATCGAAGTAGAAAGCAAATTAGGTGAAGGCTCTACATTTCGGGTTCTTTTACCTAGCGAATAGGGTCTGGTTCATATTCAGTTCATAATCCCCTCCTATACTAGATTCACACAGAGCAGATTGATGCCCGCTCAGAAATAGACAGGAGATGGTGAACCATGTTTATGGCCATACGCGAATTACGGCATGCCAAGACACGCTATATACTTATATCGCTCATTATGGTGCTTATAGCGTGGTTGGTGCTTTTTGTAACAGGGCTGGCTCAGGGGCTGGCATCCGATAATGCCTCATCCATTCAACAGATGAATGCAGACTACCTTGTGCTTCAGCAGGATTCCAACCAACGTTTGACCCGCTCCATGCTGGACCACCAAACTATAGAGCAGGTGAAGCAGCATGCGGAGGATGCGGCATTCACCCCGCTTGGCGTGCAGATGACAACGATAACAAGCAGCCAGATTGAGAAGAAGACCGACATTACCTTTTTTGCTATAAATCCGAAGGGAGTGCTGGCTCCTCAGGTTGTAGAGGGACGCATGATTGACGATTCCTCTCCTACAGAGATCGTTATAGACCGCTCCGCTAAAGACAACGGATTAGCGCTTGGCGATTCTATTCTCGATCAGACATCGGGACAATCGTTCACGATTGTTGGATTTACCAAGGGTCAGTCATTCAGCCATACTCCCGTTGCCCATATGAATCTTGAAGGCTGGCAATTGCTTCAGCAGAGCAGAATGTCCCCGGAGGACGGAAATAACCCTTCGTTTAATGCGGTAGCAATTACAGGTGCACAGGCTTTGGCTGATGAAATCAGCAACCAAGTATCCGGAGTTGAGGTCATTGGTAAAAGTCAGGTTTTGCAAGGTATTCCCGGCTATAAAGAAGAGCAAGGCTCTCTGCTTATGATGGTTGCCTTTCTGTTCATTATCGCCGCATTTGTTCTGGCCGTCTTTTTCTACGTCATGACGATTCAAAAAATAAATCAGTTCGGTGTACTCAAGGCCATTGGAGCTAAAATGAGCTATCTTGCCCGCGGCCTAATATGCCAAGTCCTGATATTATCTATTACAAGCCTTGCAGTCAGCATTGGCTTAACTTACGGGGTCTCGCTTATGCTGCCGGAAAGCATGCCTTTTGAGCTCAATGGCTCCGTAATCGCAATCTGCATCGTGCTCTTCCTGTTCGTATCACTGATTGGATCCTTATTATCCTTATACCGGGTAGCAAAAGTCGATGCTATTGAAGCAATAGGGAGGGCTGCATAATGAGCAATCAACTGGTGCTAAAGGACGTAAGCAAAATTTATGAATCTGGAGATACTGCTGTAAAAGTGCTAAAAGAGGTCTCTCTGGAGGTGAAGTCCGGAGAATTCGTTGCCATCGTAGGTCCATCCGGTTCAGGAAAAAGCACGTTTTTATCCATTGCCGGAGCTCTGCTGTCTCCGACAAGCGGAACAGTCGAGATTGGCAATCAGGATATTAGCAAGCTGTCACCCAAGCAAATGACGGATATTAGATTGCAGAAAATAGGATTCATTTTTCAGTCCGCTAACCTGATTCCGTATTTAACAGTAAGAGATCAGCTTATCCTGATCGGGGAGCTTGCCGGTATGAAGAAGAGCCAATCGAAGAAAAAAGCGACCGAGCTGTTAACGCGTCTTGGCCTCGGCCATCGCCTGCTTTATTATCCGGAGAGCTTGTCAGGCGGTGAAAGGCAGCGCGTTGCTATAGCCAGAGCATGGATGAACAATCCTGAAATCATAATGGCGGATGAACCAACCGCAAGCCTTGATTCCGAACGCGGCAGAGATGTGGTACAAATGCTTGCCGATGAGGTTAAATTGCAGGGCAAAGCCGCGGTGATGGTGACCCATGACCATCGTATGCTTGACTTGTGTGACCGTGTAGTCCAGATGGAGGACGGAGTCTTAAAATAAAAACCAAGCGCGTGAATCTCCATTCCATTGGCAATCGCCATGATGAGAGTTTCACGCGCTTGGTTTATTTTATGTCAAATTAGGATGTGTTTGTTTAATATAATATGTTTGTTTTGTTTATCCCCGGAATTCCTGCAAGCCTTCGTTAAGCGCACGAGTTGCCGAATACACTTGTTGATAAAGCTTGAACAGGCGGTTATAAACCTCCACGTTGGCAGGAATAGGCTCATACGTGGCTACGTAATCGATGAACTGCTCTGCACAATCTTTGAGGCTGCTGAACCAGCCGCTGCCGACAGCTGCCATCATCGCTGCGCCCATTGCAGGTCCTTGCTCGTTCTTCAAGGAGACTACCGGTGTACCAAAAATATCCGCCTGCATTTGCAGCCAAACCGGATTTTTTGCACCACCGCCAATAGAGATTACACGTTCAACTGAAATGCCAGCTTGACGGAACAATTCGAAAGACTCGGCAAGTGAAAACGTAATACCTTCCATAACCGCACGGGCCATATGCTCACGGCGATGAGTGCCTGACAGACCGATGAAGCTGCCACGAATGACACTATCCGCATGCGGAGTACGCTCGCCCACCAAATACGGGGTGAACAAAAGACCCTCTGAGCCAGGCGCTACTTTACTTACAGGCTCAAGGAAATCGTTGAAGCTTAGCTCAGGTGCGAGTGAATCCTTGAACCAGCTCATAGAGTAGCCCGCTGCGAGCGTTACACCCATTGCGTAGAATGCGCCTGGATGAGCATGATTGAAGAAATGTACTTTACCTTCGAAATCCTTGCTCTTGTCTTCTTCATAGGTAAGAACAACGCCAGACGTACCGATGCTGCTGAGAGCATCCCCTTTTTTCACAATACCGGCGCCAACTGCCCCGCAAGCATTATCCGCCCCGCCTCCGAACACTTTAGTAGCTGTTGATAAACCGCTAAGCTCGGCAAACTCAGGGAGCACTGTGCCTGTATTTTCTGTACTGCCGACAATAGGCGGGCAGAAGCCAGTAGGGAGGCCGAATGCTTCCACGATTTCCTGACTCCATTCACCTTCTGCTACATTCAATAGCAGCGTGCCTGCAGCATCGGAAATTTCCATTTCTACACGACCAGTCATCCGATAGCGCAGGTAGTCCTTTGGCAGCACGAATTGGGCCGCTTTGGAGAAAAGCTCGGGCTCATGCTTTTGCACCCATAGTATTTTGGGAAGGGTAAAGCCTTCAAGAGCAGCATTTTTCGTAATAGAGAGAAGTTTGTCTCCAAGCTTGCTCTCGATCTCGCGGCATTCCGCAGTTGTACGCGTGTCATTCCACAAAATAGCGTTGCGCAGAACGTTATGATCTGCATCAAGCAGCACAAGGCCATGCATTTGTCCGGAATAGGATACACCATCGATATCCTCAGGTGATACACCGCTGTCCTTAAACAATTGCTTTAAGCATGAAACGGTTCCGGTTACCCATTCTTCCGGATTTTGCTCACTATAGCCAGGACGCTCATGAATGAGCGGATAAGCTGCTGTAGCTTCTCCTTTGATATCCCCGTTCCGGTCAACGAGCAGCGTTTTAACCGAGCTTGTTCCAAGGTCAATCCCGATTACATACTTCATCAATACGTATCTCCCTTCTTTTGTATCCTGCAAGAGGAGTAAATCATTATTAAAAAGGGGACGACTCGCGTCCCCTAAAGATGTATTAATAATTATTTTGTTGCAACAGCTATTATTTACCACCAAACAGATATTCGTTCAAACGAGCTTTTACCAGCTCAATATGGTTGGATTTGTTGTGGATTTCACTGTGTTGCAGTGCATAAGCCTCCAAAGTTTTGAAGTTGGCTTTGCCGGACACGATGTCAGCACCGATGCCGGATGTGAAGCTAGCATAGCGATCAGCGATCAGGTTGTCGAAGAATTTATCTTCTTTCATCTTAGCTGCAACTTTCAGGCCTTTAGCAAAAGTGTCCATACCTGCAATGTGAGCGTAGAACAAATCTTCCGGCTCGAAGGAAGTACGTCTAACTTTAGCGTCGAAGTTTACGCCGCCGTGGCCGATACCGCCATTTTCGAGAATTTCATACATAGCAAGCGCTACAGAATATAAGTCAGTTGGGAATTCGTCTGTATCCCAGCCAAGGAGCATGTCGCCTTGGTTCGCATCGATCGAACCGAGCATATTGTTAACGCGGGCTACGCGTAATTCGTGCTCGAAGGTATGTCCAGCAAGTGTAGCATGGTTAGCTTCGAGGTTAAGCTTGAAGTGTTTGTCCAAGCCGTATTTTTGCAGGAATGCGATGGTTGTAGCTGCGTCGAAGTCGTATTGATGCTTCGAAGGCTCTTTTGGTTTAGGCTCGATCAAGAATTGACCGGTAAAGCCGATTTCCTTCGCATAATCCACAGCCATGTTGAAGAATCTTGCCAGGTTATCAAGCTCAAGACCCATATCCGTATTCAGAAGGGATTCGTAGCCTTCACGACCGCCCCAGAATACATAGTTTTCTGCGCCAAGCTCAACAGCAGTTTCCAGACCCTTCTTCACTTGTGCTGCAGCGTATGCAAACACATCTGCGTTAGAAGTTGTAGCTGCACCATGAACATAGCGAGGGTTCGAGAACATGTTCGCAGTGTTCCACAGCAACTTAACGCCAGTAGACTGCATGCCTTCTTTAAGCTTAGCAACGATTACATCGAGGTTCTCGTTGGATTCTTTCAAAGTAGCGCCTTCCGGTGCAACGTCTACATCGTGGAAGCAGTAGTAAGGAGCACCCAGCTTTTCAATGAATTCGAAGTTAACTTCTACGCGAGCCTTAGCAAGATCAAGACCGGAAACAGTCTCCCAAGGACGGATCATGTTGCCTTGTCCGAATGGATCGCTACCGTTCATAGTTAATGTATGCCAGTATGCAACTGCAAAGCGAAGATGCTCCTTCATTGTTTTGCCAAACACTACTTCATTCTCGTTATAATGTTTAAATGCCAATGGATTATCGGAACCCGCACCTTCAAATTGAATCTTGCTGACGTTCTTGAAATAACTCACTAGAGAGTCCTCCTAACAATAAATTTAATTTAAAGAAAGCCTTTTCATCCTAATGATCAGCAGCAACATTTAGTGTAAATTATATTGCCTTGCTCTTTCCAACTAGATCGTATCACGATATACTTAGTTTGTCTAGCCAACTAAGTAAGTTATTGATTTATTTTTTGTTTTATGTGGTATGATGTTAAATATTGTACATCCATTTGGAGGATTAATCATGAAGATTACTGGCGACCAACAATTGATCAAAAAGATGAATAAAACGATCGTGCTCGATACGATCCGGCACCGCCAGCCCTTATCACGCGCAGATATCGCTGCAGCTATTGGACTCAACAAGGCAACCGTTTCTTCACTTGTATCCGAGCTTATTGACAGCTGTCTCGTAACTGAAATCGGCCCTGGTGAATCAAGCGGTGGACGCAAACCCACCTTGCTTTTGTTCAACAAGCATGCGGGCTTTGCAATAGGTGTGGACATCAGAGTCAGCGATCTACTGGCCGTTCTAGTGGATCTTGAAGGAAACGTCATTCGCGAGAAAAGTGTTCCACTCGAAGACTTTACTCCCGAAACTGTAATAGATCACATTCGCAAAACGGTTCGGCTGTTATCGCGCAAATTGCCGGAGTCACCATATGGTATCGTCGGAATCGGGATCGGTGTTCCTGGTCTTGTTGATGAGAAGAGCCACGTTGTATCCGCACCGAATTTGGGCTGGAATCAAATCGATCTGCTGAAATTACTTTCTCCGGACTTTGGCAGCAATATTCATATTGACAATGAAGCCAATGCCGGCGCAATCGGTGAAAAGCTGTTTGGAGCAGGCATTGAAGCACAGAATCTTATTTATTTAAGCATCGGAATCGGGATTGGCTCCGGAATTATTGTTGGTGGGGAGCTGTATCGGGGTGCTTCCAACTTCTCCGGAGAAGTCGGGCATATGACTATTGCAGAAGACGGACCTTTATGCCGCTGCGGCAATCGAGGCTGCTGGGAGACGTTAGCTTCAGAAAAAGCACTTCTCGATCAGGCCGCTCAGCAATGGCCTGATTCATCACCTGAGCTTGAGGATATTCTCGAGGTAGCCCGCAGCGGAAATCCTCAAGCTGTTGAATTATTGAATTCTATTGGCTCGCAGCTCGGAGTTGGGCTTGCGAATCTCGTTAACATTCTCAATCCCGAGCTGATCGTTATCGGTAATCGTCTGTCTATGGCCGGTGAGCTGCTGCAGACCTCAATGCTGCGGACCCTTGAAGAACGCAGCCTGTCGTATCATCGCAAAAAAACACATGTGGATTTTGCCAAGCTGGGTATCCGTTCAACCGCCCTTGGTGCCGCCTCCATGCCGATTACATCGTTCCTTGCTGATCCTGATATCAGCATTAAAGCCCAGGACTAGTTCTTTAAAATAAAAGCAACAGCCTTGAGGTTCCTTTTCTTGACCTCAGGACTGCTGCTTTTATGGTGCTGCTCGTTATCGACTGATATTATACACCCTTTTACTGCGTATCAACTCTATCGTTTGCTCCTCAGACAGGGGCTTGCTAATAAAGTAGCCTTGAATCATATCGCATTTAGCTCTCTTCACATACTTCATTTGCTGCTCTGTTTCTACACCCTCCGCTACTACCTTAAGCCCCATTTTTCTACCAATCAATACTATAGCCTTGGCTAGCGAACGAGGATCGCCTTCATCTGAAACATGCTCGATAAAGGTTTTATCGATTTTAAGCGTAGTAATCGGCATATCCTGCAAGGAACCCAGTGAGGAGTAGCCTGTACCGAAATCATCAAGCGCAATCAGAATTCCCTTCGACCTTAAAAAGGCCAGCTTAGGAACTAAAATATCAAACGACTCCATGATCAGCGACTCTGTAATTTCAAGCTCCAGAAGCCCCGGTTCCAAACCGCTGTCCTCCAGTGCTCTGAGCACGATATCGACAAAATCATCCTGAAGCATCTGAATAACGGATATGTTTACCGATATAGTAAATTTTCCGTACCCCTCTTCCTGAAAGCTTCGGGCAAAGGCACAGGCACGGAATAATACCCATTCACCAATAGGAACAATCAACCTGCTGTCTTCTGCAACCTTGATAAATGAAAGCGGCGATACAAAGCCTAGCTCCGGGCTGTTCCAGCGTATTAAGGCCTCAAATCCAGTAATATGACCATTTCTTACATTAACTTGCGGCTGATAGTATAATTGGAACTCTCCATGTTGAAGTCCCTGGCGCAAATATTTTTCCAGATTTACTCGTTCATTAAACACCTGCAGGAAGGATGGATTAAAGACTACATATTTTCCTTTTCCCGCTTCTTTCGCGGCGTACATGGCCACATCGGCGTTCTTCAAAATCTCCTCTGCGTTTGCTCCATGCTGTGGAAAAAATGCTATACCGATACTGACTGATACATAGAGCTCACTTTCATTAAGCACGAATGGATCTAAGAAGCTGTCCATTAAACGCTCGGCTACTACAATAGCTTGCTGCTCATCATCAATATGCTTAAGAAAAATGACGAATTCATCTCCGCCTAACCTGAACAGCATACCGTCATCTTTAATAACCGAAGCCAAGCGGTTGCTCGCTTCAACGAGCAGGCGATCGCCAAACTTGTGACCCAGCGTATCATTAATGTATTTGAAATTGTCTGTATCCACAAAGAACAAAGCTGCTTTTTCTTTTGAATTCGAAAAGAAGGTTTCAAGCTCCTCCAGTAAATATAGTCGGTTAGGCAAATCGCTTAATGCATCATAATAAGCTAAATGCTGCAGCCGATCCTGATACATCTTTAGCTCATGAATATCCGTGATGGAGCCTGTCATACGGTAAGCATGTCCCTGGTCATCGTACAGAACTCTTCCTCGACCCATGAACCAGCGATACTTTCCGTTTTTGAGACGCAGGCGATATTCGCATTGGAACATGTCCTTGCTTTCCCTGCCTACAACCTCCAATTCGCTGATATACCTATCATAATCATCGGGATGCACCAATTCATCAATCGTCTCGAAGCCCACCGAATCATCAGCATCATACCCAAGCAGCTCGAACCAACGTGGAGAATAATAATATTCATTCGTCAGTATATCCATTTCCCAGATCCCGCTATCAGACGCTTCTGTAACGAGACGATAGCGTTCCTCATTGCGTCTCAGCAATTCTTGATTGTCGACCAATGTCTCATAGTTTACTCTAAGCTCATCTTGGGCAGCGGTTAGCTCCTCGAACGTAGCTTCTAATTCCTCATAGCTGTTTTGCAGCCGTAACTCATAGTTTTTACGATCCGTTATATCGATCATAGAGCCGGCAAAACGGATGACATGCCCCTCATTATTACGCTGCAATATACCTCTAGCCTGAATCCATATGTAGGTTCCATCCTTTTTTCGCATTCGGTATTCTTCCTCATAGACAGGAGATTCCCCGCGCAGATAGGCCAGCCTGGATTCAATTGTATCCTGCAAATCCTGAGGATGAACAAGCTCGGTCCAGCTATCCAGCGTCGTCGAAATTTCCCAGCGTTCATATCCTAAAAGCTCAAACATACGCTCAGAGACAAAATAATAATTAGTATCCGGGACCGTATCCCAAATGACCGCTCCTGATCCCATAGTAGCAAGTCTAAATCTCTCTTCGCTTATACGCAGCTTGTCCTCCTGCACAATAAGCTCATCGAACTGTCGCTCAAGCTCCTCCTGCGTTGCCGCAAGCTCTTCATATGTAGCTTCCAGCTCTTCATAGCTGCTCTGCAGCTTATTCTCATAGAGCTTGCGCTCCTGAATATCCATGCCTGCGACGATGAACACCTCGGGACGACCTGAAGCGTCTCGAATCGCTGATGTACGAAATAAAAACATTTGGGGCAGTCTCTGCTCTCCAAAGGGCAAAACCATCTCCTGATTATCCACAAATTTCATAGCGATAGCGTCATCAAGCAAATGGACCAGTCCGCTATATCGATCTTGAATTTCCTTTATATCATCATACTTTCGTTTCATAAGATCGATTTCTTTTATACCCGTCAGTTGCTCCGCATATTGATTAAATCTGACGGTTCGTTTATCTCTATGTACGGCCCATACCAGCATATTCGTATGATCCAGCACTTCTTTGGATAATTCACGTTCCTCATGGAGCGTCTTCTTAAGATATTTAATATACAGCCTGAGAAGAACATAGCTCAGAATGACCAGCAGAATAATAGCTCCTGCGATCAGAATATAACGATCAATAATCTTATCCTTATAATATTTGGAATGATCGAAGAAATACTTTTGATATAAAAACTCATACATTTCTTCGCCACGAAGCTCATCTATTCTGCTATTTATGTAAGTAACCAGCTCCGGTGCAGACTTTTTAACCCCGTATGAGACGTCTGACGGATATAGATCAAACAACACCTGATGGATGTCACCCGTTAAATTCTGACTAACAATTAAGTAATTAACAACATGCTGATTTTCAAATAAAAGATCGATGGACCCGTTCTTCAAGGCTAGAAGTCCTTCGTCCACACTTGAATATTCCCTGTATACGGTGACCCCGGCTCTCTGCTTAAGCAGCTCACCTGAGTATCTATCTGCCGCTACACCAATTTTATAATCGGGAAGGGATTTTACTGTTATTTCATCTTTAAAGCCTCGTCTTGCATATACGCCATTGTAAGTCTGCATTACGGGCTTGGAATATAAGATGTCCTTATTATTTTTATCTACTATCATCAGTCCGGCAGTATCGATTTCTTCCTGCTGAAGCCGTTGATAGACTTGCTTCCAGTTCCCTGAGGAGTATAACAGCGTATTTCTACCATCCCTGAACAACAGCTGGGTGAGTTCCAGATCAAAGCCTGTTGGAGAGCCGTTCTGCTTAAATTTGAAGGGAGGATAATCAAGCTCTGTCTGATAATAGACTGTGGCACGATCCCCAGATGCTGTTGGTAGTAGGTATGTAAAAACTAACAAAATGGTAAAAGCCGCTAACATCATCTTTAGTATCTGCTTCATTCGACATGCATCCTTTGTGCATAAAAATGAGTTGACTATGATATTTTCATTCAAAAGATGACCATACAAGCAATCCTTTTGACCTCAATTTTAACATATTTGAACTGGAACAAATAGGATTATTTCCTATGTACTTCTTCCCCTAGAAAACATTCCGGCCGATCACCTGTCATGCGGGCGATCGGCCGGTTCTTCATATATCAAGCTGTTTTAATGACCTTCGGAATCGAGGAATGGCTTGTTCACATAGTAGTACATTACTCCCATCAAAATACCGCCGCCAATCAGGTTGCCCAGGGTTACCGGGACAAGATTGTGCAGCACACCATCAAAAGAAATCGTTCCAGGATGATTAAGAACCAGCGCTATGGCAAAGGTACACATGTTGGCAATACTGTGCTCATAGCCCGAAATAAAAAAGCAGAATACAAACAGCATCATAGCGAACATTTTGGCACCATCGGCCTTAAAGGACATCGGAATAAAAAACGCCAGGCATACAAGCCAATTACAAAGAATTGCCCGGAAGAACAACTCGCTTGTCGAAGTGGTCATTTTATGCTCAACAACATACAGCAGAAAGCCGTTAACCGATGAATCTGTAAATAACCCGGTCAGATAAATGAGCAGTGCAAAGGTAGCAGCTCCAAGAATATTGCCGCCATAGCTAAAAATCCAGAGCTTTACAACCTCAGACCATTTCATTTTTTTACGCAGAGCGGCGTAAGTATAATAAAATGTATTTCCAGTAAAAAGGTCTCCACCACCATAAGCAATTAAAATAATTGCTGCACCAAACGTAATCGCTGCCATAGGATACGTTAGCGGGGAATGCTCCAGGTAAAAAAAGTTACCCGTTTTGAAGGCAACGATAACCCCAAAGCCGATGAACATGCTTGCCAGCATAGCTCTTGCGATATAGCGGATTTTACTTTGCTTGAAAATCTTATGCTTCTTAAGGGCTAGTTCTTCAACTTTTAATAGTGGTTCTGTCTCCATATTTCCTCCTGTGGTGTATTTCCCCTCATTTTCCATATATCCAGTTCAATGTCAAGCAAATCATTCAGGTGAGATGCAAATAGGTTATTTACAAATCCACCTCACTTGTGCATAATGAAAATATACTTACATGATAATGATTATCATTATTGCTTGGATCATCCATAATGAACCTCTTCAAAAGGAGTTTGAAGCTATGAAGGTATCTACCCGTAAAACCTCACTACAAATCGACGACTTTCTGGATTTACTGAATCTCGCCGCACAGCTTGGTGATCATAAATGGCAAAAAGAGATTATTCGCAAGCTCGAATATATGCAAGTTGACCTGCAAAAATCTGAAATTTAACCGCGTGAATTTGACAAATTTAGGATTTTTATATATATTTGACCTAATGTGAAATGACAACTCTTGCGATGGAAGCACCCGTAAGAAAAGGCGTTATCGCCTTTCCTTCGGGTGTTTTTTGTCGTGTGCTCATTTCTCAATATTTAGTAAAGGGAGTGTGTTATGAGTAGATTTACAAGCAGTTTCGTGAAAGGTTCCACATCTGGAGGCATTCGCTTGATCGTGTTGGTTATCATTTTGATCCTAGGCCTAAGCCTGTCTCTACTCGAAAGCAACGTTCAAGCCGCAGCAGTTGAATTTACCGACAGTATTCAGGATCAGTTGAACAAGACTGCAGCCGCTGCTGATGGAGCCCAGAAAGCTAAAATTTCAAAGCAATACAACGACTTTAGTACCCAATACAAGGCGGTTACGAGCTGGGATAACAAAATATCTTCACTTCATTATGAGAATGAAGCACAGGTGGCAGCGATTCGCAAAGAGATCAAAGAAATCAATTCGGTTAAAATTGCAAAGCTCGAAGCACAGCTGCAACAGACTAAAAGTAAGTATCAGCCTCTTTTTGATAGCTACAGTTCATTGACCAGACAGGTCTCCACGGCAAAAAAGCTAAAGGATAAGACGCTGTACAAAATACTGTCCGCTCAGGCAGATGTGCTCAAGACGTCAGCTGCACTAGCTCGTCAAGACATAAGAAATAAGCAAGATGCACTCACTACAGCCAAGAAGGAAAAGACAGATAAAGCGAGGAAAATACGGAGCGTGCTTGCAGAAATCGATCCGATCAAAAATAAAATCAAATCGGAGAAAAGTATGTTGTCTGGACAGGCTAAGCTTATTTCTACGGAGTGGACCAATTTCAAATCTTCCATCAAGAAATCGGATGCAGACAGAACCTCCGATACGCTATCCCGGCTTCTTGCACTAGGTTCTAAAGCAAACTCTCTCAAGCAAAGCATCTATAACCTGGAGTTAAGCATCAGTGGAATTGTAAAACGGAGTAAAGCTATGCTGCCATGACTGTATAGAAAAAGGCTCCGGACATAAGTCCCGAGCCTTTCATATTTTTGTGCTTATACTTATGGAAGCTGTGTTTCGCCCATTAAATGTAAGTCCACTTCACGTGCAGCCTGACGGCCCTCGTTGATCGCCCAGACCACCAAGCTTTGTCCTCTGCGCATATCTCCGGCAGCGAATACACCCTTTACATTTGTCTTGTATTTGCCTTCCTCTGCCTTGATATTGGAACGATCATCCTGTTCAAGTCCAAGCTCTGCTATTATTCCTTCTTCCGGTCCAGTGAACCCAAGTGCAAGCAGAACCATATCAGCAGCCAAAATTCTTTCGCTTCCAGGTACTTCGACCGGAATGAGACGGCCGGAATCGGAGCGGACCCACTCCACATCTACCGTATGCACCTCGGTAACCTGGCCGTCAGCATTACCTGCAAAGCACTTTGTTGAGGTTACATATCGTCGCGGGTCATCACCCTGCAGCGTTATAGCCTCTAATTGACCGTAATCGGTTTTAAGGACCTTGGGATACTCTGGCCAAGGATTTCCCGCCTGCCGGGTTAATGGCGGCTGCGGCATAATCTCCAGTTGTGTTACACTGTTGCACTCATGCCGAATGGCAGTAGCCACACAGTCTGTACCGGTATCTCCTCCGCCAATAACTACAACGTTTTTCCCCTTAGCGGATAAGTACTGACCATCCTCCAAATTGGAATCCAGCAAGCTCTGCGTATTGCGGGTTAAAAATTCCATAGATTGATAAACCCCTTGAAGCTCACGCCCTTGTACATTTAAATCACGGGCTTTAGTAGCTCCGCCGCAGAGAACGACGGCATCAAATTCACGTACCAGCTCGGACGCCGGGATATCCTTGCCAATTTCTGTTCCTGTCACAAAGGAGATCCCTTCAGCTGCAAGCAGGTCAACACGACGCTGCACGGTGCCTTTATCCAGCTTCATATTCGGAATCCCGTACATTAGGAGGCCGCCAACGCGGTCAGCCCGTTCATACACGGTCACAAGATGCCCTGCTTGATTTAGCTGCGCTGCGCAGGCAAGGCCTGCTGGACCTGATCCTATGACTGCCACTTTTTTGCCTGTACGGGTTGTCGGTACGACCGGCTGAATCCATCCTTCAGCAAAACCTTTATCCACTATAGCTCGCTCAATGCTTTTGATTGTAACGGGAGATCCGTTCTTACCAACCGTACAAGCGCCTTCACATGGAGCCGGACAGACACGACCGGTAAATTCGGGGAAATTATTATTTTTATGCAGCCGCTTTAAAGCTTCTTTCCAGCTTCCACGGTACACTAGATCATTCCATTCAGGAACAAGATTGTGAACAGGGCAACCCGATGCCATACCTGACAGCATACGGCCTACATGACAAAATGGCGTACCACAATCCATGCAGCGTGCTCCCTGAAGTTTTAGTTTCTCCTCATCCAGAGGTACTGTAAACTCATTCCATGAATGAATTCTATCCAGAGGCTGAACCTCCGAAGGAACCTCACGCTCATACTCTAAAAAACCTGTTGCTTTGCCCACCTTCATCCCTCCAGATTAAAATAAGCGCACTACCCACAATACGCTATCGCATTATCGCTATAAAGCGTTAAAATAGTACGATGTGCATAATAAGCTGACTCTCGTGTTATAAGTAAGCTCATGTTATCACTTCGCAGCCTTTTTCATTAATGAAAAAAATCACTTATGCCGGCATCGATCAGGAATTTATTTTTGCGCCGACTATTTTTTCTCCAGCATTTCAGAGGGTTGAGCATACCAGTAATTGGTACGGCATGAATCTATGTATAACTATTCAAAATTATCTATATTATTTTTAGTCGATATTTGTAATTTCATGGTTAAAATCATTGATTTCCTGAATGCACCGCATGTATGATGAACTTAAGCTGTAATTGTACCCCATATACCGACGATCTTCGGTTAGATACATACATCTTAATGCGGTTCATTCTAAGGGGGCTTTCATTTTGGACATGGAAAAAGAACAGGAAATCAATTCTTCCCGTATCGAATCGATTATTAACTCTTCTGCGCTACTGCGGTCCATTGATATGATGGGAGTTGGTTTGGCTATTACCGACCCCAATTTAAAAGACAACCCTCTAGTCTATGTTAATCAAGGGTTTGAGCAAATTACCGGTTATTCAAGAGATGAAGTTCTTATGCGAAACTCCCGATTTCTTCAAGGACCAGACACCGATATGGAGCATCTGGGAGTCATTCGTCAAGCGATCAAGGAAGGTCGTGCCGATACGGTAACGATCAAAAATTATAAAAAGGATGGTTCTACCTTCTGGAACCAGTTCATTATAAGTCCAATTATGAATGCGGAGGGCAAGCCGAGCTATTTCATTGGACTTCAGTTCGATGTAACCGAGGAAATGGAGGAACGCAACGCCTCCAAACAACGAATTCGCCAGCTTTCTTATTACGATCCTATTACCGGTCTTCTCAACATGACCCGATTCAGAGAGGTTATGAGGGCTGAGCTGCTGGCTACTGAGGTGGAGAATAAGGCCGCTGCCGTTCTGCGTGTCAATATTAACCGATTTCGCTATGTAAATGAGAGCTACGGCGAGGCTGCTGGTAATGATCTGCTAAAAAGCGTTGCCGAAAGAATGCGTGAGTCGTTTGGTGAAGGAACTCCGATTTGCCGAAGCTTCGCTGATGAATTTATCGTCTTAATATCCAGATTATCCGACCCTCTACAAATACATAAGATGGCAAGTGATTTAAGCGAGGCTCTGAACAAACCTTACAGCCTGTTTGGGGAAGAAATAACGATCGGCTTCGGAACAGGGATAAGCATCTATCCTGATGACGGCTCAGATGTCACTCTTCTGCTCAAGCATGCAGAGCTGGCTATGAAAGAAGCAAAAAGCGAATCGATGCTTGATCCGCACTATTTCGATTATTATTTAATGGATAAGCTGCTGGAAAGGGTTCAAATTGAAAAAAAATTACCCCGCGCTTTAGCGGAAGGTGAGTTCGAGCTATTTTATCAGCCCAAAATCAATTTGGAGACGCGCTCGTTAACAGGCCTTGAAGCACTGATTCGTTGGAACGATCCTGAAAAAGGCCGTATATCACCCGCTTCATTCATTCCTATTGCCGAGGATAGTGGATTTATCGTGCAGCTTGGAGAATGGGTTATGCGCGAAGCCTGCAGAACGAACAAAATGTGGCAGGATGCAGGGTACCCCAAGCTTCCGGTATCGGTAAATGTGTCAGCCATTCAGTTCAGGCATCCGCAATTCGTCAATACGGTAGAGAGTGTCCTTGAGGAAACAGGACTTGACCCTAAATACTTGGAGCTGGAAGTAACGGAATCCCTGCTTAATGAACCTGTCATGATCAAGGATAAGCTGGATTTCCTGAAAAGCCGGGGCATATCGCTGTCTATCGATGATTTCGGAACGGGATATTCTTCGATCTATTATTTAAAGGAATTGCCACTACAGGTGCTGAAAATTGATCGCACATTCATTCAAAACACACCGACATCTGTTAGAGATAATTCACTGCTGTTATCTATTATTCAGTTGGGCAAATCGCTTGGACTTACTGTGCTTGCCGAAGGTGTAGAAACTGAAGAACAATTCCATTTCCTGCATCAGCATGGCTGTGATCAAATTCAGGGCTTTTATTACAGCCGTCCTCTGGATTCCAGCTCTATGGAGCAGCTGCTTGCTTCACAATCTTTATAGCTTTGCTTTGTAACTCTGTAAATTATGTATTTTTGTAGCTTTTATCGCAAACAGGCCGCTTTTCTGTTGAGCAAACTTCGCAGAAAAGCGGTCTGTTTTATTGTATTGTGCAGTTTTATTGTATTGTGCAGTTTTGTTCTTTATATACTGTTTAGTACTCCTGTTTATGTTTCTATGTTATTCATCATAAATCCGATAATGGTACCTTGATGTTATGGTGAATCCAAGCTTTTGATACAATGTTACCGCCGCCTCATTGGAAGCTACTACCTGCAAATATAAATGTTCCGCTCCATACTCAATTGCCCACTCCGTAAGGGTGCGGAAAATTTGAGCTGCGATTCCCTTAAAGGGGATTGCCGAAAAGATCGATTCATAGGAGCTTCTCCGTTCTTCTTTAAAGCCCTCCATGTGTAAAAAAGCATCCATCCAGTGCTCCGAAGGAGCCTGCTCATACTACGATTTCCTCTCCTGAACAATAAGTATTCTAGCTCAAGGGTCTTATTATGGATAACAACGTCTAGAACAGACTGACACGGCGCGACCATCATTCAGCATTTCATCGACACTCTATAACCGGAAGCTGCTAATTTCTCATCCAGATCGACAGGAGAAGCCGGGCTCACCTGAAAGCATGGTCTGATGCTGCGCTTGCGATAAAATCCCTCTATCTCCTCCAACCAACTTGAAACGGGATACGGTCCGTTGGTCAGCACACTATTCGCTCTGGTCGTAACTCCATTCAGTGCCCGAAGTCTCCATGATCCTAAGTCTATTCTTGTCCATTATTGCAGCCACCGATCAAAAAAGTTACGATAGCCTTCCTTCATCACGGAGCCGGAAAACCTGGTAAAGGCGTAATCCCGATTATCCATCGAATATTTGAGCGGTGAAGCAATAGCCATATTGATTAATTCAAACCAGTTTCTTTCGTTTCCTGCAAATGCATGCCGGGAGCTAATATGATCATAGCAAGGATGCTCTGGCTTGATGACGATTTTCCCCATAGCCAGTGCCTCTGTTAGCGGCATCGCAAAGGTATCGAATTTGGAGGAGCTCCAGTACACTTTTGCCGAGTTCATGAGTTCAAAAACCTCGCCTTGAGTTAATGCGAACCGCAGCTTTACGTTATGTGGAATATCGTACTTCTTCATGCTCTCTTTATACCTCATACCACCAAATACCATGAATACCTCTTTGTCAGGATTATGGCGGGCATATTGCAGCACAAGATCAGGACGACGATTCTCCTCATCCCTTCCGATCCACAGCACACGATTATCTACAATAGCACCCGGATCAAAATATTGCTCCGCCAGCTTCTCGCTAAACCCAATAGGGATGACATCAACATCGCTCACACCATATACATCATTCATTTGACGCTTCAAAAACTCCGTTTGTACAATGGCCTTATCAACAATTCCGTAGAATGGCTTCATCATTTCGTAGCCGGTCAGAGCAGGATCAGGAAAACTATGAGGAAATAGTACACTATTCTTAATGAACATCTTTAAAAAAGTAAAGCCAGATACGGTATAAATAACATGATCAATATCTTCGGAATAAATTTGATCGAGGACAATGTCATAATTGACTAAATCCCCCTTTTCATGCTCATATCCATCTAGCCAATCATCACTGCTAACATGCCGTTCCGGTGATATAAAAACAATTTCTACTCCAAGCTCCGCCGCCAAATCACGCAGCCGCTCGGCAAATACCCTTGGCCCCTGAGACTCCGAAAACTGAATTTTGCGCATCACTAGTCCGACTTTTTTCATGTTATTCTACCTCTTATATCAATTATCTAATGGTTAGTATAAAGGGTACCGAAGGCTGGTCCAACTGTCAATCCAGCACTTTGAATGAACTGTACCAAACGGGCTCTACCAAATGTATCCCTATCTCTGCTGAAAAAGGAAAATTAGGACCCTAAAAGGGCGTTAATCCTTCGATTTTACTTGATCAAGTGGAAATAAGTCCCTCTTTTGGCGTTACCCTATTGGATATCTCTTGGATTAGCTCTGATTCGGCGGAATGCCTTGAAATAGAGGAATGAAATACCGCTATTTTCCGGGCCAAGCATCATTATTGCTAAAATAGCACCCTTTTTTTCTCTTAATGTAGAGGAGCTTTGAGCTGGGAGAATCGTCGTCAGTCCATCAGTAGCAAAAATCATCTTCTACGTATGTTTGAGCAGACTCCCTCATTCTCAGGGTGTTCAGCATATAAATCATTCCTTCCTCTATATATCAATCCTTCCTATTCTCTGAGTAGACTTTTCAATAATGGCTGCACCTTTTCCTATTTATTCTTCTACCCGGGAACCTCAAGCTCCCTTCACTGACACATAAACTTCCCCACACACCAAAAAGAGCGGACTCCATGGTCCGCTCTTTTCTTATTACTCCAACTAATGGGATTCAACTACTAACCCTATTCATTTAACTAATCGAATTTATCTAACTAATCGAATTTATCTAACTAACCGGATTCATTTAACTAATCGATTTCATCTAACTAACCGAATCATCCAATAAACTTGAACCCTTCCCTTGAATCCTTCCGAATTAAGGATTGGTTGGGGATGGTGTGGGGTCAGTCGGTTGTGTTGGTGCCGCCGGAGGCGTTACCGTAGCCGGCGGTGTGACCGGTGTCGCCGGGTCCGGGACAACAACAGGAGCCGTAAACTTTACTGCAGTATAGGAAGCTGACAAAGCCGCTACTTTGGCATTGACCATATTAGGAACCGATAATACATAAATCGTATATTCACTCAATGTATTATCGATGGTTGCTCCATTGATATCCTGAGTAATTTTTTGGGATGTACCCTGCCCCTTCTGAACCGTTAATGCTCTGCCACTGGAATAAGCAGCATTGGCTCCGCCAAGATCCAGCGCTGTCCCGCTTGGAACGGCAATGATCGCATAAGCAGAAATGTTTTCATTACCGCCAGGCTCGGTAAAGCTGACCGTTACGCCAGCTGCATCCGATGTAACGGATACCTGAGAAACTGCCGGGACGGCAACCGTGTCAGCATTCGGATTTACCTTCACCTGATTGGATGCCGGGGACAATGCATTGTCTGCCGCATTCCCCGATTTTGCAACCGTCAATACTACGAGCTGGTAAGTGGTTTCTGTATTAATAGCATTGCCGTAGACATCTTTTGAGTTTTGCAATGGCTGACTGATGTTGGAGCCGGACGGAGTGATGCGCGTATAGTTGTCCGCCACCGTCACGTTGTTGGCATCCTGCAATTTAAAGCCGCTCACGGACGATGAAGGTACAATCATCACACGGTATTCGGCTACCTTGGTCTCATTAGCCACTCTGGTGAAGCTGAACGTAATGTCACTAAAGCTGCCCGCATTACCGGCGAGGGTAGCCGAAATTCCACTAACTGCCTCCGCAGCATTGCTTGTGGTCAATGTAATCTCCGATGATGCATCGGACAGAGCATTGTTGTTTCCATTCCCTACAGATAATACAAATACCTTATACTTGACGTCATTTCTAATAACGTCCCCATCCACGTCCCGTGCTCCACTTACCAAAGTTGTTGTGATATGATCGTTTTTCTTACTAACCTGCGTATAATAATTGCTGTTCACATTATTCGCCTTAGACAAATTAAAGCTGCCCGCATTTGCCGATTTTACCACCAAAATGCGGTAATGATTAATGCCGGATTCGTCAGCTACCTTGTTGAAGCGTACCTGCAAATCGCGCCCATCATTATTGTCAGCAACATCACTCACACTTAAGTTGCTTACCGGAACCACATTATTGTTGTAGCTTAATGTAATCTGTGAAGATTGATCCGAAATAGCATTCGTACCGGAATAACTGTTGTTCCCTACCGACAATACGAAGACACGATACGGAACACCATTTTGAATAAGATTTCCGTCCACATCCTTGGCTCCATAGGATAAGGTCAGCTTGTTGCTGCCTCTGCTTACTTCCGTATAGTAATTATTGTTATTCGCCTTGGACAAATTAAAGCTGCCCGCGCTTGCGGTTTTAACAACAAAAATACGGTAATGATTTATGTTGGACTCATCAGATGCCCGTGTAAATGCTACCTCTAAATCACGGCCATCACCATAATCGCTGACATCATTTACAGTCAAGTTCGTTACTTTTCCAACTGAATAATTATTGCCCAGCGTTATTGAGCTCGATCCATAGGATAGAGCATTAGTACCTCCTTTTCCTACGGACAATACGTAGACCGTGTATGACACGCCGTTCTGAATTTTACTTCCATCAACGTCTCTCGCTCCGGATGCAAGAGTCTGACCGTAGTTGCTCCCAACACTCGCCTGTGTGGAATAAGAAGTTGATACCGCATTAGCTTTACTTAGATTAAAGCTGCCCGCATTTGCGGTTTTAACAACCATAATACGATATTGGCTAATATTCGATTCGTCGGATGCCCGTGTATATGAAACATATAGGTCGCGTCCGTCATTATTATCGTACATATCGCTGACACTTAAATTTGATACAGTACCCACGGAGTTCCTGTTCGATAATGTAATAGCACTTGAAGCTGAAGACAGGGTATTGACTCCAGCATAGCCACCCGTACCTACCGCCATAACAAATACGCGATAGCTTACTCCGTTGCGTATTGAAGCACCATCAACATCCCTTGCTCCCGATGATAAGGCCTCAGTGTAGTTGTAACCTTTTTTATTCACAGTTGTGTAGTTTGAGTTGGACACCCCGTTCGCTTTGCTCAAGTTAAAGCTAGTATAATTGCTTGCCTTCACGACAAAAATCCGGTAGCCCGATATTTTGGATTCGTCCGACAATTTGGAGAAGCTCACCTGCAAATCCCGACCATCCCCATTGTCGTATGCATCGTTAACCTGACTGATCACCGGTGTCCCCACCGCACTGGCGCTTAATGTAAAGGCTGAACCCGATGACAGCTTGTTGGACAGAGTGCTGTTATTGCTCACAGATAAAACGAAAGCGGTATAGGCGACGCCATTTTTAATCGCCTCTCCGGACGTATCTCTTGTGCCGGATGTTAATGTTCCGGATAAGGAAGTATTGCTTCCGGATTTATTCACAACGATATACGATTGGCTGGAAACAGCATTTGCAGTAGAAAGACTGAAGCTGCCGGCATCCTTGGTTTTGACGATAAACACACGATAATTGCTGATGTTACTGTCCGCTTGCGGACGAGTAAAGCTTACCGTTACATCCCGGCCGTCTCCATAATCGCTAACATCCGTCGCTTTGACATTCGTAGCTGCTGCAACAGATGCGCCGCTATCCAAAGTAACGGCAGCGGAAGGATTAGACAATGCGTTTGATGCATTTCCTTTGCCTACAGCCAACACGTAAGCCACATAGCTTTGATTCGCTTTAATGGCAGCTCCATCTACATCCCGTGATGAGGATAACAGGTTAAGCGCCTGATCCGAGCCAGTTGGCAGGAGAGTGGAATAGTTCCCCGTTGAAACCTTTCCGGCTGCGCTCAAATTAAAGCTTGAAGCGTTAGCCGCCTTCACGATCATAATACGATAATGATCCACAGCCGCTGACTCATTGGACGACTTGGTAAAGCTCACCTTCAGGTCGCGCCCGTCTCCATTGCTGCCATCATCACGCATTGTGACGTAGGCTACAGGACTTGGATTGCTTGTGTTCCCACTATTGTCGCCACCACCAGAAGTAATGCTTACTCTTTTCGTTTTGGAATTCCAACCTACCTCCTGTCCGAGTGCTTCACTTACAAATCGTACAGGAACCATAGTTCTACCCTTAATCATTTGAGCAGGAACATCCAGGGCTACAGCCCGACTATTGATTGTTGCTGCTTTGGATTTAATCTTTAATACAACCGTGGTATCCCCTTTAATACCTGTTACCATTTGGGCCTTCTGGTCCCATTTCACCGTTGCATTAAGCGCTTCAAATATGGCTCGAAGCGGCAGCATGACACGCCCCTGAACCATTACTGGAGCCTGGTCAGTCTTAAGCTGTGTACCGTCGATGTAGACATTAATTGCTGTGTCCGCATGAGCAGTATTTTGCAGCAGTAGAGGTACTACCAAAATAACTGCTAATAATGAAGTCCATATTTTTCTCACAGTTTCATCCTCCTACACCTGCTATAGCAGATGTGATAAATTGTTGCTGATTAATTGACGTATCAGAGGTGGCAAAAGTTTCTTTATAATCAGTCCCTAATAAAAATTACCCAAAAAAAGATTACTCTTAATAAAATTAACTTATTTCATAATATACCATTTTCTAGGTTATAATAGAATATTGCTGTCATTAATAAAAAAAGAACCTGCCTCTTCTCAAGATTGGGAAATCGGCAGGTTCTGCTAGTTTAATTGTTGATATTATTGTTGATGCAATAGCGGATTATCCGTCAATAGAGTTCAAGCGTGTGGTCAATGTTTCGCGCCAGCTTGATGACAACTCCTCCACATCCAAAACATTCTGTATGCCTGCAGCATTTTTCTTGTCATGAAACATGATTTCATTAGCGTACTGAATAGTTATGCCAGCCAAGTGCCGCTGCTTAAGGCAAAGAGTATCCTCCGGAGCCACTCGGCCTTCTTGCAGGACTCTAAAATAATATCCCGTATATCCGGTCTGCTGAACCATTACAGGCAGCTCCTTCACACCATATCGCGCAGCGATTTTATAGCAAGGCTGCCTTGGCTGACTAACCTGCACGAAGGCTTCGCCAAACTGGAAAATATCACCGATACAAATCCGATCCTCCAGCATGCCCTCCGTCGTTAAATTCTCCCCGAAGGCACCCGGCTTCAGAGATAATCCCAGCTCCTGCTCCCAGTAAGCATAACGTTCAAAAGGATATACACATACCGCCTTGTCGGCTCCCCCATGATGAACCAAGTCCGCTTGTCCGTCACCCTCAAGATTAAGCGACGATAAGTAAATCCGTCCGGTTACGGGGGTCTTAACAAATCCGCTCATCACTTCCTTGCCCTGATAGTCCATCGCAGCAGGCTGACCAATATTTATCGCCTTAAGGAGCATTTTCTGCTCCAGAAGATCCATTCCCATTCAGTTCACCCCCAAAGGATTTTCTCATTTTGAAGCTTATATTAGTGCCGCTTGGGCAGCAGCTTTACATATTCATCAGACAGCCTCATCAATTGCGTAACATAGTCATAATCTTTGCGATAGCTTGAGAAATCACTTACAGGCTCCAATGTATCCAATGAAACGGCCGATCCATCCTCAAACCCTTGTCCTGGTGTAAACAAAATTTCATCATTAAAAAATGATCCCGTAGGAAGATAATAACGCATGCCGAAGACGTTGTGGTCAATATTTAATAAATCCTGTCCAAGCGCAGTGAAGCCTTCATCCGTCAGAGAAATTCCAAGCAAATTAGCAATCGTCGGCAGCATATCAACCTGTCCGCCGGACCGGTCTGATACCACACCCAGATTCTGCCCGGGAATATGCAGGATAAAAGGAATATTGAATCTGCTTATCTTATCATCATAAGGAATTCCAAGCGTCGATTGTATTTCTTCTGCACTCGTATCGCTTGGTTGAATTCCAAAATGGTCACCGTAAATGGCAAGCATCGTATTGTTCCACATATCATTTTCCTTCAATTGCTCAATCAGCTTTCCAATTGCATAATCCGTATAATTGACAGCACTAATGTAATTGCCGAGATTCGTTCCCTCCAGATCGTCCGGAAGACTGATTTGGCGTTTATCCTCCGGCACTATAAATGGAGAATGACTGGACGTTGTTACAAATTGAGCATAAAAAGACTTGCCTTGCTGATGGATTTCACTCAATTTTTCAATCCCCACCCGGTACATTTCCTCGTCAGATGCTCCAAAATTGTTGAAATGATCGTTCTCAAAGTAGGGTTTATCATAATATTTATCAAAATTGAGCGCGGGATAAAGCTTGTTCCGATCCCAAAAGGTTACATCATTAATATGAAATGTATTAGTCACATAACCATGCTGCTGCAATAGGCGCGGCAGGCTGGGCAGCTCACGATTGCCATAGCCTTTGGACATCGCGACAGCAGCTGTAGGATAGATTGAAGTATTGGACATAAATTCCGCGTCCGAGGTGTTCCCCGGTCCAATTTGCTGGAACACATGAGGGAAGTAGACGCCCTCTTGTATTAATCCATTTAATACAGGAGTTACCTCCTGTCCACCTACATTCAAATGAATCGGAAAATTCTGAAAGGATTCCATCTGGATCACAATCAGGTTCATGCCTTTGGCTGCACCAAAATGTTGCGGATCAACACTGGCATCCTCACTATCCGTCAACTCATCATGGTAAGGGTAGCTTGCCTGCAGGTTTTTAATTTTTAATCGGGTCTCCTGAATATTCCCTTCGGCAATCATTCGATTTTCTTCACGATTACGAATGGCCGCATCGACTTGAAAATTCAACAGGCCTATTTTTTCTGCTCGAACCAGTTCATTATCGATACTGCTTCCGGAGCGGACAGAGATGACTGATAAGATAGCGCTGATCATCATCAAGGCTGTGACACCGAGCAGCCACACCGGATTTTTGATAAAAGGGTTCTTCGGACGTTCTGTCTGAAAGCGAAGCCCTCCCCTTCTGTTTTTTCGCCGAACCAGCAAGAGGCTTCCGATTTTCCATAAAACGAGCACAACAAAATCTGCAAAATACAAAAACTGCTCCGGTCTTAGCAGTGCATTTACGCTTGCCCGCACCTGCGGAACCTGATTCAGCTCGCTTAATACAGCGTACGTTGGTACCGTCCCGAAATGAGCATCATACAAAGTGACAGCAAAAAGCAAAAACGAAAATATAAAGTTGAAGGTTTGATAGACCATCCCTTTTCTTTTAACCGGAAATATCAGCTCGACCGCGCAAAACAGCGCTAATACAGACAGAGCCTCAGCAGGTAGACTTCCCCATCCAATACCTCCGTATATAAGGAAACGAAGAAGTAGGATTTTTAGAAGAATCACTGCATATATGCCAACAAACTTTCCTCTATTTGATCTCACAAGATTCCCCATCGGTATTTCATCTCTTCTCTCTTATGTTTAACAAATGTAAACATTATATCAATAATGTAATTAATAATCTAATAACTAAATGTATCATTACCCGGGGAATAACATGATATGGAAGAGAATTTTACTCAAAATTCAATTAAAATGTAAAAGGGGCGGACATTATTTCTGCGATACCTTCTCCGCAGTCCTCCAGGCATTGTCGAATCGATGGGAAACGATCCTGGCTACTCTTGGCGCAAAAACGAAACTCTATATTCAGCATTCTGCAGGGGTTCTCCTTCTCCACAATTAAACGATGAGGAACGTTGGCATCGATCAGAATAAAATCCCCTTTTTTCAGCGTATTGCTGCTTTCCTGTCGAAACTTTTTGCTCTGAAGCTGATCCAAAACATCAACTTTGCACACCCCGGATATCATTGACATGATCTCTGTCGAATCATGTCAATGGAAATCCATTTCATGCTGCTTCCACTGTTTGAAATAATATGCTGTAAACTCCGGATAGTAATCTCCAGCCATGACCCCGCTCCGGTGCAAGCCTCCCCGATCCACATCGCTGCCTCCCCGCTTCATGTTTTCATGAGTATAATGTAGCAGAAATAGCGCCCTCATGATATTCTAGCTTTAATAGTGTAAGGAAAAAATTAGGAGGTAGTAACTGCAGCGGCCGAAGAAACTATTGATGCTGCTAAAGTAACTAAAATAAGCCGCGTCACGTTGTCTCTTGAGGATGAATTAGCGACTCCTTACACCTTATACATATACGCAACAAACGAGAAGAAAACAGTGCTTACTTCAGATGATGCAAAAACGAATAATAAAAAAGGAGATATACGATACACGGGGAAATTTAAAGCGGCACTACTTAAAAAAGGAGCAAAAAGGGCTACCGTTCAATCTATCAACCTAAACCTGAATTTCATTACCTTGCCTAGCTCCAATATATTTACACTCCCAACAGCGTCTAAAGGTCAAATGAGGTCTGATCTTCTGGTCATATCGAAGTGGGCTTCTTCCAAATGGAATACAACGAGTCTCTTTGAGATTCGTAACGGTAAGCTAACAGCCGTACAGCTTCAGGAGTTGGATTCATCCATTATTACGAATGAAATTAAAACAAACAGAGGTAAGGATAACCTCCGCTTCTTTAAACCTTCTTTTTTGCAAATCAGAGAATATGACAGTACTCGTGATATTTACTTCTACCGTTCATTCTCATGGAGCATCGATAAAATGTTTACTGAAATACCTACAACTATATCTCTGGATGCAACCTGGCCCGTCAATCCATTGCAAGATTATGCCTGGTTACATGTTCTAAACGACGATGCCGCACTTGGCTACCTTAGAGAATCAAAAATCCAGGTCGGAAAAACGACAAGCAGTCAGGTCGTTGAAGTCGCAGGTCAGCCTGTCGAAATTTCGGAAATGGATGGAGTCACTTATTACAATTACTACAATATTTTCATTGGATTTGAAGGAAGTAAAGCGGATATCACCCAGGATACCTTGGTAAGCGAAATCCAATGGTATCTTCCTAACATCACTGGATATTATTATAGCCCAGAACGTATTATCTACGCCCTGGGCGAACCGGATCAGGTATTATATTATGATGATTCCTTTGCCTATGCGATGTATTATAAAGCAGGACCGTACGCCTTCGGAATGATTACCGATGATGAGGGTGAATTCTTCGAGCAAGTGATCCTGTTTGTACCCGATAAAGATTTTTTCGATGAGTAATGCATTTCTTGTACTTTATCTAAGCTCTATATCGAACATCTTTAAGAAGTCGGCTGCTTTCAACAGTCGGCTTTTTACTATATATGTTGTCATGGTATCTTGATCTATTATACGAATTAATCAATTTATCGAGCTCCATTGACTGCTTAAGAACTCGCACATCCCTGAATCCATATTTCGTGACGAGTTCATTAAGCCCGTCTCTTTCTTCTTCGATTCTACCTTTGATATATTCAGAGTTGTTACTATATTCACAACCATTTATCATATTATGCACCACCTTAACTATATCATAGGTGATGTTGCTAAATAATGGATACATACACGTTATGCATAATATATATTATTTGGAAACATCTAGAATATATTATGGAGTAAAGGTGTCTCCATGATAGCAAGGGGGACTGGCACAAGCCAATCCCCCTTAAGCTATATGATCGATTACCAGCCGTGTGACAACAATCTTAATACAGTAGAACCAGCTACAACCCCAACAGCACTAAACATGAGTACAGTTGAAACCACCCAAGACATTTTCTTTTTCATGATCCCACACCTCTCTACATAATTTATTATAAGTCTGACATTGTTGTTCAGTGGCAAATTGGCGATATAGCTCAAACATCGCCATACTGTTGACGATATGATCCTTACTATTTAAGGTCACTGACATCGCCATGCTATATAAGAGGTTCTTAAGGCCCTCTCGATGCTGGCCTTTCCTGAAGTTGTATACCGCAAAGTTTTGAAAAAACACAGAGCAACGCAAATTATAAGAAGGTTCATTGGAATAACTGCCGGTAATATTTTGCCGGGTAAACCAATGATCTGTATCAACATTTCGATACTGCTCAATCTCATATGAAAACTTAAAAAGGATCTCATCGATAAAATAGTGATAACGATTAGCGGATTCTAATAAAGTGATCAATCCTTCAATAATTTCACCAGGGTGCTCTTCTAAAAAACGAACATATTCAGAGATTCTATCGCAGTTGCCTGCTTTAATCTCAAGATTAATATAGTTCGCTGATGCAAATATCTCCAGCTTCTTCACTTCATCTATTCCTTGCTGGTCCAAGCCTTCGAACCAGCTTAAATCCGCATATTTGGAAATCCATTTCTTCGCTTCCTCGAACATCCCTCGATATTCATAAGAGGCTGCTTTGAACAGGTATGATTTGCCGTAATAAAAAACGAGTGGACGATCGGGATAAAAGTCATCAGACTTCCAAATTTGCTTCTTATATAGTGCTGCCGCTAGCTGACTTAATTCATCGGCGTAATTCTCGACTTCCGTCCAACTGAACCGAACCGCATGTACTTCAGCAAGCATCAGCAAGCCGTTTAATGCATAAGCCTCCGGGAGACGATATCGATAAGGCAAAAATTGAATCGCTGCCTTATAGCCCTTGCGGCTGTCGCTTTGATAGATTTGGAACAAACGATAATAGCTGATAGCAAGACGTTCGGAATGGCTTGACCGTTCACTATCAATGACATTCTCAAATAGTATAGCCGCTGCTTTGTACAAGCCTTCCTCAAACATAATCTCAGCAGTGTCGAAAATACCGGCTATCTGCCGTAAATCCTCAAGCAATCGATTGGTTATGCGTTGAATACATTCATACTTCTCAAGCTCAGCGCAACGAAGCATAAATGGACGGAGACGACGCCAATGTGGAGCAGGCGGTACAAAAAACTCATCGACGTATAAATCGTAAAGGCTGCCTTCAGGAAGACCCATCGCCAGTGTCATTCGATCCAGTTGTCCTACAGCGATCGGCCGATTACCATTTAAAATGCCACTTAACGTACCCGCATTAATTCCGGAAGTTCCAGCAAAGTGATGAAGAGTGATCTCCTCCCTCTTAATGTAATCTTCCAGCTCTGCGCAAATCGTAGATGTATGCTTCAAACAGTAATCCACCCCCTATCAGTTCCTTTACTCATCACCTATCCAATATATAGTAAATTATAGTATTTAAACTCATAATATACCTTTAATTTACAATCGTCAACAAAAAATATGCAAAAAAAATAGATTCGGCAAGTATTGCAACTAATGCAATATTCACCGAATCCAAGCCGTCTTTCAACCTAATTAAGCAAGTTCACTGCCGCAGCATTCGACTCAACCTGAGCTGCATTTTTGCAGCCCGGAATTACAGCGCTAACCGCCTGATGACGCAAACACCAAGCCAAAGCCCATTGCGCCATATCTACTCCCTCCGGAACCTCATTCCTCCGAATCATTTCCACTTCCTCGAGCTTGCGGCGAGTAAGCTCTGCGTCATGCCGATGTCGGACATCTGTTAAATCAAAAGTAGCGCCCGGCTTGTATTTACCGCTTAAATAACCGCTAGCAAGCGGAACTCGGGCCAACACGCCCAAGTCCTGCTGTTCACAAGCTGGAAATACGCGATTTTCCGGAGCACGGTCTAAACGATTGTATACTACTTGAATAACGGAAGAGTTAACCCGTGTCGAATTTTCTGTCTGATGCAAATTGTCGTTACTGCCGATGGAGGTGCCAAGGAAACGAATCTTCCCTGCTTGTACTTGCTTGTCCAACAGTGTCCACAAATCATCGTTATCAAACGCTTCATCTCTTCCTGAATGGAATTGATAAAGATCGATATAATCTGTATGCAGCGCCTTCAAAGAAGCATCCAGCTGCTTCAATACATTCTCGGGATCAAAAACATCCGTCCGGGTAAAACGCTCATGAAAGTGATGTCCGAACTTTGTAGCTATAATCCAATCTTCACGATTTCGGCGGCTCACATAATCGCCAATCAACGACTCCGATAAATGGTCACCGTAACATTCGGCTGTATCGATCAAGTTAATGCCAAGCTCCTGCCCCTTATCCAAAATGGCATCCACATCATGCTGAGCGAACTGTATGCCCCATTCTCCCCCAAACTGCCACGTGCCGATTCCAATAACGGATACATTCAGCTCTGTTTTCCCTAATCTGCGATATTTCATTGAGTACAGCCTCCTTGTATTATCCTATCAAAATCAAATGACTCCTTAACTCCTATCATAACCTATACCCGTAATTTAAACGAGATTTCAACTATTCAGCAAATGCTCATTCAGCTTTCAGTTGCCTTTCAGTTATCCGCAGTAATATGAATACCGTGCTTGACTGTTCTCCATTTGAAGGAAATAAACTCATTTTTTATTTAAGGAGGGAATGACAGTGGACCATCAGACACCGAGGAAATCAAAACGAAAATTGTACGCGGTCCTGCTTTTAATCCTTTTAGTGGCAGGAGCGATTTTATATGGCCTTGCCGACCGATATTTGATTCAGCATGTTGAAGTCGTTGTGGAGGATAACAACCCCGGCAGGTCTGCTGCAAGTTATGAATCAACAGCTGACAATAATAACAACAGCGACACGTCGGAAGCGAAATATGACGATTGGAGCTACAGCAGCGACAACATACAAATTAAAATCGATCAGGTAGAAAGCGGATCAGGGGCAGACAAAATTACTTACTATGTTGCGGACGTTCAGCTCAAAAATGGAACTGATCTTCTGTCGGCTTTTGCAGACAATAGCTTTGGACGTAATATTATCGAGAATACCTCGGAAATTGCTTCCGAGAATAACGCATTATTCGCAATCAACGGCGATTACTACGGCTTCCGTAGTGACGGAGTGATCATCAGAAACGGAACCTTATACCGGGATGAGCCGGCGAGAACAGGCCTCGCCCTGCTCAATGACGGGACGATGAAGTCCTATGAGGAGGAAGAAACGGATTCTTCTTCTCTGTTGGCAGAGGGAGCGATAAATACGTTATCCTTTGGACCTGTGCTGATTAAGGATGGCGAGGTAATAAATAATTTTGATCATGTCAAAATCGATACCAACTTCGGAAATCGCTCCATTCAAAACGCCAATCCACGCACAGGCATCGGCATGCTCGCCCCGAATCATTATGTATTCATCGTCGTGGACGGTCGGAAGGAAGGCTACAGCCGGGGAATGACACTGACCGAATTTGCCCAGACTTTTGCCGACCTGGGATGTACCGAAGCCTATAACCTTGATGGTGGCGGATCTTCAACGATGTACTTTATGGGCCGAGTCGTGAATAATCCATTAGGAAAAAACAGAGAACGCGGTGTCAGCGACATCCTCTATGTCAAAGAGGGCGAGTGACATGACTACTACTATACTAATCCCGGCGTATGAGCCTGATGAGCGGCTGCTGGAGCTTGTACAAAAATTGCTCAAGCTTTCCGGCATGCATATTGTTATCGTTGACGATGGTAGTGGAGAAGAGTTTGAGCATATCTTTAACGCTGCGGAAGCGGTCGGTTGTGATGTGCTGCACCATGAAATCAATCTGGGTAAAGGACGAGCTCTTAAAACGGGGTTCCGCTACTTGCTTGAGTCCGGGGAACGGAATGCAGTAGTGTGCGCCGATAGCGATGGGCAGCATTTGCCCGTGGATATCATACGCGTAAGCGATGCCCTATTGCAGGGAAGTCATAAGCTTGTACTGGGGAGTCGAAAGTTTAGCGGCAAGGTTCCTCTGCGCAGTCGATTCGGGAATTCGGTAACACGAGCAGTGTTTTCCTTTACCACAGGAACTAAAGTATATGATACGCAAACAGGACTGCGGGGTTATTCTGCAGATATGCTGGAATGGTTGTGCCAAATTCCGGGGGAGCGCTTTGAATATGAAATGAACATGCTGCTGACCGCACATCAGGAGGGTTATTCTATTGAGGAGATCTTTATTGATACGGTCTATCTGAATGAAAATAAGTCATCGCATTTCCGCCCTCTTGCGGATTCCATCCAAGTGTATCTACCGATCATTTTATTTAGTGCATCATCAATTATTTCCGCCTTACTGGACTTCGGGCTTCTGCTGATTATTCAGCATATTACTTACAACCTGCTGCTGGCAGTTGTGACAGCCCGCGTATGCAGCTCTATTTTTAACTACACGATGAATCGAAATGTTGTCTTTCGCAGACAAAGCGGTGCCGCTGAAATTCAGCGTTCTGTGCCCAAGTATTTCTCGCTGGTCATCCTGGTACTTCTCTTGAATTACGGCTTTATGTACCTGTACCACGAAGCGGTCGGAATTGCCTTGATCCCTGCCAAATTGTTGACCGAGATCACCCTGTTCCTGTTCAGCTACTGGGCGCAACGCAAATACGTGTATAAATGAGATACCCTGACCGTAGGGTCAAGCAGCACTTTTATGTTCACTCTGTTTCAATTCGATTTTTCCCTGCTAAGGCTGAATAAATATCAATAGCAAATTAAACAGGCTGCTCCTGCGTAGTTGCACTACAAGGGAACAGCCCTCTTTCTTCCAGCTGATATTGATTTCAAATTTATTTTCTCCAATTAACTCTCAATAAACTTAATCAATTCATCATTGAACTTGTCGCGTTCCTCATAGAACAGAGCGTGCCCGCTAAATTCAAACCACACCAGCTTGGCATCCGGTATTGCTTCCTTCTGGGCAATAGCAAGCTCAGGATAACATACCTTATCATGAATGCCATGCAATATCAGTGTCGGCACATGAATTTTGCCAAGGTCGGAGAAAAGCTCCTCATCCCGAAAAGACTCAGCTACCTTCGCAGTGGAATGACCGGCAGCGACGAGTCCCAAATCAAAGAACCAATCGCCAAGTGCTGTTGAAACATTCTGAAAGAAAAATATATTTTTAAGGTTGCTGAGCATATTCGGCCGATCGTTAAGGGAATTTACGATAAGCTCTGTGACGCTCTCTTTGGATTGACCATATGGAAAGTTGGGTCTCTGTGTAACACTCGGAGCAGCCGCTCCAAACAGAGCAAGCTTAGACACGCCATGTCCCGCATGCCTTGCCATATATCTGATCGAGGTAGCCCCTCCATAAGAGTGACCCGCAAGAATGAAATTACATAGCTGAAGCGCCTCTACAACGCCGCGAACATCATCCGCCATCCGATTCAGACAATAACCGTGCCAAGGCTTATCAGACTGCCCGAACCCCCTCAGGTCCATGCCTATACAGCGATATCCTTTACCTGGAAGTACATTGAACTGGTATTCATATTGCTTGTGGTTAAGCGGCCAGCCATGGACAAATAAAATGGTCTTCTCTCCGCCTGGATTTACATCCTCAACATAAATTTTAACATTGGGTTCCACCTTCACATAATATCCCACTCTATATACCTCCGCCTTATAACTTATTCTGGGATAGAATACTCAGAAAGGGCTGAATAGGTGAATACCCAAGAAAAAAGACCCTGCGTCAGCAGAGTCTTTTGAAACTTATATTTTAAAGGGGTATCTTTATGATATATTTCGAATCTTAAGCGTCTATTAAATTAGCCTTAGAATTACATAAAACTTGTTCGTGTTCTCAAACCCTGACACCATTAACCTGTAAATTCTTGTACCCATTCACCATTGTAGTAAGCTACACCAATCGAAGTGTAATTTGGATTCATAATATTTTGGCGGTGTCCTTCACTATTCATCCAAGCGTTCATTACTTCCTGCGGAGTACGCTGCCCTTTGGCAATATTCTCACCGGCGGTACGGTATTCGATCCCTTCCGATTTCATCAAATCAAACGGAGAGCCTAAGGTTGGGGAATTATGATCAAAGTAATTGTTGTTGTACATATCCTTCGCTTTAATCATAGCTACATTAGTTAGTGCCGGATCACTCTTCAGTGCTTGAAGCCCTGCTTTGGCACGCTCTTGATTCACTAAATTCACGACCTGCTGAGCAAAGTCACTTTTAGTATCTTCAATTTGATTCGAAGTATTCGCTTGATTGTTGTTTGCCGGTTTCTCTGTTGGTGTTTCTGCAGGAGTATTTGCAGGTGCTTTTTCAGGTGTTTCTGCTGGTGCTTCAACTTCAACTTCAACTTCATCTGCATCTGTAACTGTATCTGTATTGGAGTCTGTATCTTCTGTTACTGTTTCTTTCTCAGGTGCAGGTGTTGTTGATTCCGAGCCGTTTGGTGCTGTAGTGTCGGTATCAGATCCAGACGCTGGATTGTTGCTATTAAAAAGCTTGTTAAGCTTATTCAATATATCCGACAGGTTCTGCCCATTCAGGCTGTTTCCCTGCTGCATCACATATTTGAAGCTTGATCCCGAAAAATCATATTTAACCACAGCTTGCTTGGTCAAATCAGAAACACTTGATGGTGCTGCCATTGTAGGGCCTGCTGCTAAAACTGGTGTTAAAGCGATTGCTCCTGCTATAACAAGTTTCTTTGAAACGTTTTTCATATCCTGGAACCTCTCCCTTTGTAGCCTGCGAGGTTAGCTGCCGGGTTCGGGACAAAGTGGATTTCCCTATCGTAAATTTACGATTTCACCCCCAAAAATGGTTCCCCCGCGCTCAATGAGCTTCGGCCTTATTTTTGGTACGTCAAAATCGTAACATGGATCTCCACGCAAATCATTTTAAAAATAAAGTTAATTCATAAAAATATAACCAATTTTTTGGTAATTGTTTCATTCAAACTAATGCTGTTTCTCTAATTCAATTCACATTGTTTCCATTATTTAATAAATCATAGATATCAACGCCGCTTATCCCCTGTGCAGCAGCAACAGCAGGATATGTCACGTTGCCCAACGCTACATTAATTCCTCGGGCAATAGCCTGATTATCCAACGCAGCCTGACGGTACCCTTTATTGGCAATTTGCAGACCATAAGGAGTGGTTGCATTGGTCAATGCTAAAGTCGAGGTGCGAGCAACAGCTCCAGGCATGTTGGCAACTGCATAATGAATGACGCCATGCTTCTCATAGGTAGGTTGATCGTGTGTAGTAATGCGATCTATTGTTTCTATCGATCCACCCTGGTCAATAGCTACATCCACTATGACAGAGCCTGGAGCCATTCTTTGCACCATTTCCTCTGTTACAATACGCGGAGTCCGCGCACCGGGAATGAGCACTGCACCCACTAACAGGTCAGCCCGCTGTACTGCCTCTCCGATGTTATACGGGTTGGAAATGATCGTCTTGACTCTGCCCTGAAACATATCATCCAACTGGCGCAGCCGTTCCGGGTTCAAATCAATAATGCTTACTTCAGCCCCTAAGCCAAGCGCCATTCTGGCGGCATTACTGCCAACGATTCCCCCGCCGATAATGGTTACCTTGGCAGGCTCGACCCCAGGTACTCCGCTAAGCAATACGCCCTTTCCTCCACTAGGCTTCTCTAGAAAATGGGCGCCGATCTGTATGGACATTCGTCCTGCCACTTCACTCATCGGCGTGAGCAGCGGAAGACTTCCATTGTCCAATTGAATGGTCTCATAAGCGATGGCTGTTACCCCCTTCTCTGCAAGGGCACGCGTCAATTCAGGCTCAGGAGCCAAATGCAGATAGGTAAAGAGGACCAGTCCGTCGCGAAAATATGGATATTCCTCGGGCAGCGGTTCCTTTACCTTGACGACCATCTCGGCACTCCATGCTTCTTCAGCCGTATCGACAATGCTTGCTCCGGCAGCTGCATAAGCTTCATCCGTAAATCCGATCGGGCTGCCGGCTCCGCTCTCCACCTTAACCACATGACCCGCCTGAACATAGGACACGACAGAACCGGGCGTCATCCCAACTCTATTCTCATTGTTTTTAATTTCTCTAGGTACTCCAATAATCATTTCTCTGCACCACCCATATCTGTAAAATATTCAATATACGACAACAAGCTGTGTATTTTCTATATTCTAATATAGCATTCCATATTCTGTATGCAGTATTTGTCTCAGACATTTTAAATTTCATAAATACAGCTTTGGATTGTCTCTGAAACTTAATGATAAGCTGATCCGTATTAATTGAGTAGACTTAAGCTGCAAAGAGAGGAATTTATTTATATGAATATAAAACAAGTTGTTATTGTAGGAACAATGGCATTCGCTATTACATTAACACCAAGTATATCTGGACATTTCAATAGTGGCGCCGCTTCAGCTTGTCCCTTCAAGCAATCGAACCTCAACAATAACGCTGCACCTGAATCTGAAAACGACGACTTTTATGATGCTCTCGGCGTATCCGATGATGAGAGTATCTATGAAGCTTTATTCCAAGGTCATTCTCTAGCTGATATCGCTGAAGCTCATCAACAGGATGTAGATCAGATTATTGAGCTTCAGGTTGGACAGCTGAAAGAGCAGCTAACGTTGCGATTTAGCCAAGGAGATTTATCGCCGGAAGCCTATGCAGAGCAAATAAAGGAGCTTCCCAATATGATCAAGGATAGTGTGCATAAGCGGTATACAATTTAATTAGCATACAAAAGCCGGGTCTGAGCCAAAGCTCAAATCCGGCTTTTGTTCTGATTTATACTATTTATCCGAAACCACAAAATCAGCCATGGATTTTACAGTTAGCTTGCCGGGAGAGCCAGGCACAAATGCTTCATCTCCATTGCTGCGACGGCGGAAATTCACAGTAACCGGCACACCTGGAATCAAATCGAAGACGTTGTCCGAGAAAATCCCCTCTACTTCGGCAGAAAGCCATACTTGTCTTGCCAGCTTGTTGCTTTCGAGGATGAACGCCGTTCCTTCACTGTCAGGTACTTCTTCCACAGAAATCTGTACTTGAGGCAGCTCCAATTCCTTAAACGGAGCAAAGTAGTATTCCTTACTGTCCAACACTTTCTCCTGCTGCCGAAGAACGGCCTGAAGAACAACGCTCCTCGGGTCCCGATCACCTAACAGCTCTAAAGTCTGAATAGCGATCGCTTGAAAAGACGAGTTGGCAGCGACCTCCACCCGATAAGATTGCTCCTGAAGCACAGCTCCATTGTTATCGAACAATGACAGCTTGAGCTCTGCAGGCTCCTCCATTTTTTCAGGACGATCTGACACGATATGAACGGCAATTTCCCCCGCTTTACTCGCACCATCGATCGACAGCATCACTTCACGAAAGCTTCTGCGAACTGTATATTGCAGCGCCTTCCAGCGGCCATAATAATCTATTCCTGCCCAAGAGGCGACTGGCCAGCAATCATTCATTTGCCAATACAGCGTTCCCATACAATACGGCTTGTTTCTGCGATGAGCCTCGATTGCCGTCTTGATCGCTTCCGCCTGCAAAATTTGACTCATATACAGGAACGACTTGAAGTCTTTCGGCTCCGGTAAATATATATCCATATACTCCTTGATCAGTTGATTGCCTCTGCCGTTTTTCTGATGAGCGAGCATCACCTCAGACTCCAGTGCAAGCTCGCTCTCCGTCGCATAACGCAAAACAGAATCAAGCTCCGGAAAGGACTGAAATCCATATTCGCTCATGAAACGTCCAATCTGTGTATTATAATTGTTAAACGGCTCACTGGCATGCCATACGCCCCAATAATGCACGTCTCCTTCACCGAATATTTTGTAAGTGTGCTGCTTCTCATCCCCGGTTAAATCCCTCATCGGTGAGGATGGCCAGTACGATACACCGTTAGCTTCTTCTGCAACTGCTTTCGGTAAAATACGATGGAAGACCGCCTCGTAATCCTTCCATATCCGCTCTCTGATTTCTGAGGTATATGGCCCCTTCTCTTTCCAGCCCCAGCCAGCGCCCTCCACAAATTGCGACCATGCGGAATCCATCTCATTATTGCCGCACCACAAAGCGATACAAGGATGATTGCGAAGACGTCTTATATTGTACTTAGCTTCCTCAGCGACAGTATTTAAAAACGCTTCGTCTCCCGGATACATGCTGCAGGCGAACATGAAATCCTGCCATACAAGAAGTCCATATTCATCGCAAAGCTCGTAGAATATATTCTCCTCATAAATTCCGCCGCCCCATACACGCAGCATATTCATGTTGCTCTCGGCAGCAGAGACAATTTCATGTCTGTAACGTTCATAAGTCACCTCTGCGCTGAAGCTGTCATTCGGAATATGATTAGATCCTCTGGCAAAGACCGGGATTCCGTTCAACTCAAAATAAAATGAAGCTCCCGCCTCATCCGGCTTGCGAATTAATGCTATTCGACGGAGTCCTGTCTTCACCGTGTAATCGGAAATTCTGCGGCCCTCCTGCACCAGCTCAGCTTGAAAGCTGTACATATTCGGATCGCCAAGTCCCCGGCACCACCACAGCTTGGGTTCAGCCATTTCCATATTCATTGTTACAGTTTGTTCGCCGGGCACCAGAACCAGCTCTTGATCCCATACAAGACCGGAGTCTGTCGCAATTCGCAGCAAACCTTTCCACGGTAAGGTGGAATCTACTTCCATGACTGCGCTAATTCGAGCCAATTCTGTCGTCACCTCGTCCTGCCGAATAAACAGATCCTTGATTACCGGTTCGGACCAGCCTTCAAGCCTTACCTCACGCCAAATACCGCTCGTCACAAAACGAGGTCCCCAATCCCAGCCATAATGGTATGGAGCCTTGCGCGCAAAAACACTAATCTTGCGATCATCCAACCCGCCAAGCTCCGATTGGTCATTTGGAGCAGGCAGAGAATAACCTAAACTCTCCAGCTTAGGCAGATCCTCTGTAATCGGAGAACGAAAATTTACCACTATAGTATTAGTTCCTTCTATAAGAAGCGACTTAATATCAGCTCTCCAAGCGCGAAACATATTATCCGCCGACAGCACCAGCTTCCCATTTACAATGACATCAGCATAAGTATCCAGACCGTCAAAGACGATATCAATTCGTGATAAATCATTCCAGCCTTCCGGCAGCTCGAAGCTTGCTCTATATTCCCAATCCTTCTTATCAATCCACTGCAGATCATGCTCATTCGTACCGTAAAAAGGATCATTTATCTCTCCATTATTCAGCAAGTCCGTATGTACACAGCCCGGAACGGTAGCAGGAAACCATTCCTTCCCATCACAAGCTTTGAAAGCCCAATTATCCAATACATGTTGTAAAATGGTCATAGTTCCTCCAGTAATAAGTAATTGTTTTTTCAACCATCATTTTGTTAGCTATTGTTATTACAATAGCACTATAAAAAAATAATAATGTCAATACTTCTATCATTTTTCATCTAATTATCTAATGAAATTACTTATTAAAATAAGCAAAATAAAGACAATAAAAAATAACACAGTCCCTTTTATTAAAATAACAAAACTATAAAATAAATACTGTAAGCGGAGGCAGCAACAATGGCAAAGGCAGCCAGACGGATAGCTCCAATGCAAAAAATGCGACAGAACAAAGCTCGGAAAACCAAAGCTCGGACACTGAAAAGCTGAGCGGCAAAGTTACTTTCTTGACCAACTGAACTGACCCGGCCTATTTTAATAAGCTATTCAAACGAATGGTCGGCATAACGCCTAATGAATATAAGAAAATCTCGCAGTAACAGTAACAAGGATTTCATTACTCCGATCAAAAAGAAGGCTTATTCTACTCTAGTCATGAGCAGAATAAGCCTTCTTTTTTTATTTACCGCAACATTTCTTATACTTCAACCCGCTGCCGCAAGGGCAGGGCTCGTTACGACCAATTTTCCGGGCTTGAGCCGGCTTGTCGCCCTTCGCCGGAGTAACCGGAGATGTGGGCTGCAGTCGAGGCTGACCTGTAAACGCCCGTATTTCACTTGGAGTATGACCACAGTTGGACCAAACTCTAGTATGGTTGTACACCTCGGTAACCAAATCAATAACCTGCTGCGCTTGCTTTGGATCCTCAAACACCAGGCTCCGTCTGTCAAATTCATTCATCAGCCCCTGCAGAGGCAGCTCCATGGAGCAGCCAAACTGAATGTCGTCGATCAAATAATCGACCATTTCAACGTCTTTAGTCATGTGCGTCAAAATATAATTTTTCAGCGCCATAAGCTGCGGCGTTATTTCGAAATAACTGTCATCCGCATATTTAAGCAGCTCGCTTTTACCAGGAACATATTGCGGCTTGCCTTGAGTCTGATCCAATAAGCTCTCCAGCTCCCCTTCCTCTTGTGCCAGACCACTATCCAATAAATATCCGGATTCGAAATCAAATCTTTGCTGTCTGCTCAGGGATATCTCCAGGTATGCATCCAGCTCCTGTCTGCTGAGAGGCTCAGAAGCGTTCTGCCCATTAAAAATTTCCAAAAGCTTGTTTGGAGTAATAAAGCCATACAAATTGGTAGACGCGTGTATATAGTCGAGCACAAGAAATTGTCTCCTGCGCGCTTGCCGGAAAGTATCAGTATTCAGTTGCTTATAGGCTGCCTTCACCTCGTCCGGCATAATCATATACAACTTGTTTTGCTCAAAATAGGTATACACTAATCCAAGATCAAGCAATAAATGATAGAACCCAAAGGGAATAAAGTTATCCTGTATATGCGGGCTAGTGTATGCCGCTTCAAACACTTCCCACTCCTCGGCGTCCAAAATAAGCAGAGCCGATTCCATAATCGCAGGGTTTGCAATCTGCTCTTGCAGAGCCAACGCCAGCTCGTCCTTCTTCATTTTGGATCTTCCGGAAATATTGTACGTTCTCGCAAGCGAGGACACTCTGGTCTTGTTAAGTCCTCCCAAAATTTCCCCTAAGGACGAATGCATCTCTCCAACAATGGCATGCTGGATATTCGTTTGCTCTAACATTTCTTTATGTTTCTCTAACAAAAAAACACCTCTTTCGATTTGCTGCACAAAAAACTCGACCAGTGATGTTGAATCACTAGCCGAATGTATTGTACCATATTCCGCTGATTAGCGCGTTGGCTCGCCTGCCAATGGCTCAAGATTCTCCTGACACTTCAAGACTTTTATTTGACACTAATCGTTATATCGTATAAAGAACTAAAAGAATGGAAGGTTGATTATGAAGAGACTATTAAACATAGGTTATTGGGTAATTTTGAGCTTTTATGTGCTGCTTTTGATTAATATCGTGTTTATTTCAAGAGATAGCTTAAGAAGCGTCAATTTGATCCCTTTTCATTCAATTAAAGACTATATAATGGTCGATAATGGATTCGGTAAAATTCGATTATTGGACATGAATATTTGGGGAAATGTTCTGATGTTTATCCCGGCGGGGATATATGTGATCCTGAACAATACTAAAAAAACAATAGGGCGTAACCTGCTCCTTATTTTTATAATTAGCTTGCTCATTGAAATTGTTCAATATATTTTCACACTTGGCGCAACAGATATAGATGACATTATTTTAAATGTGGTCGGCGGATTAATAGGGCTCGTCCTGTTCAAAGCTCTTCATAAATGGCTAAAAGACGAATATAAGGTCAAACAAACGATTACGATCTTATCGCTTATTATGGGTCTGCCTGTAGCAGCGTTAACTCTAATATTAGTAATCGTTAATTAAAGAGACTGCTGAATATCAACCATATAATGAAACGATGCCTATTAAAAATGCCAATGGTGAAGCCTGTGCAATGTAAAATCCTAACGAACGTCAGCATCAATTCCGATAAAAAATATATACTTTAGAAGGCAAATGCGAGGTACATAACTATGGCTAAAATCGGAATCGATCTTGGAACATCTAACAGTCTGGTGGCTCACTGGACAGAGCAAGGGCCCGTCATTATCCCTAATTCACTGGGAAATCATTTAACACCCTCTGTAGTCAGTTTGGATGATAACGACGAAATATTAGTTGGACAAATTGCCAAGGAACGCTCAATCACTCACCCCCACCTTACTGCAGCGACTTTCAAACGTTATATGGGGACGGATAAGCAATACCAGATTGGAAAATATACATTTACACCAGAGGACCTGTCTTCCTTTGTACTCCGTTCATTAAAAGATGATGCCGCGGCTTACTTAGGTGAAGAGATTGAAGAGGCTGTTATTAGTGTGCCAGCTTACTTCAATGATGCTCAGCGGAAGGCGACTTTGCGAGCCGCCGCATTAGCCGGACTTCACGTGGAGCGACTGATCAGCGAACCAACTGCAGCCGCTGTATCCTACGGTCTGCACCTTCAAGACTCAGATACGCAATTCCTTGTGTTTGATCTCGGTGGCGGTACCTTTGACGTTTCCGTGCTGGAGTTGTTCGAAGGGGTTATGCAGGTGCAATCCATCGCAGGAGATAACTATCTTGGAGGCGAGGATTTTACCGGCGTACTATTATCGCACTTTGTAGAGTCGCATGGAATCGATTATGCCAACCTGTCCAGCAAAGCTCAATCTGCCCTAATCAAACAGGCAGAGCTGTGCAAGCTGGCTCTTGGAAACGGCCATGCAGGCGAAATGGTATTCGCCGAAGGAGAACAGACCTATCAGCTAACAGTAGATCGCGGCCAATATGAACAGCTCACCGCCCAGCTATTGCTGCGCCTTCGCAACCCAATTGAACGCGCGCTCCGCGACGCATCTCTAATGCCGCAGGATCTGGATGCTGTCATCCTGATTGGCGGAGCTACCCGGATGCCCATGATCAAGACGATTGTCAGCAAAATTTTCGGAAGGCTCCCTTACTCACAAATTAATCCAGATGAAGCCGTAGCATTGGGAGCGGCTATTCAGGTGGCCCTGAAGGATCGCGATGCCAGCCTGCAAGAAATGATTCTGACTGACGTGTGCCCGTTCACCCTTGGAACCTCTATATCCATCCGCATGCCAAACGGAGGGTATGAAGGTGGACACTTCGATCCTATTATTGAACGCAACACGCCGATTCCCGTCAGCAAAGTAGAACGATATACGACCATTCATCCTTTCCAGGACAAAATCAGAATCAACGTCTACCAAGGGGAAAGCCGAAGGGTTGAAAATAATGTCAAGCTCGGGGAGCTGGAAATCCCCGTCCCTGCCACCCAAGCCGGTGAAGAAGAGGTCGATGTACGCTATACATATGATATTAACGGAGTGCTCGAGGTTGAACTCACAGCAGTAAGCACAGGCCAAAAAAGAAGCGTTATTATCGAGAAAAACCCGGGTCAATCCTCACCGGAGCAAATCCAGGCCAGACTTGAAGAGCTCAAGCATCTGAAAATCCATCCGCGTGATCGCAATGAAAACCGTCTGCTCTTAGCAAGAGGAGAGCGACTGTATGAGGAATCCCTTCATGAGAAGCGCGAGCTTGTAGCTAGTCTAATTGTTGATTTTGAACGGGTGCTTGCCTCACAAAATGAACTGGAGATCAAGAAAAAGGCTGCTATTTTTAAGCAAAAGCTGGATTCGCTTGAAAGGTGGATGGAATTTTAATGACCATTTGGGATCGGCTCGGCATAGGCCGGACAACGGACATTAAAGCCATCAAGCGTGCGTATGCCAAGCAACTTAAAGTTTATCATCCGGAGGATGATCCCCGAGGTTATCAAGCGCTGCGCGAAGCATTCGACGCGGCGCTGTCCTTTGCCAAGCGCGAGGCCTCGCGTGAAGACTCTCGTGAGAAACCGGAAGAATACGATGGGTCGCACGACGATGGTCAGTCTCAAGGCGATACCGAGCATCAGACATTGCTTATTCCAAGGCTCAATCATTTACAGCTCAATCATGAGCTTAATCTGCCTGAGGATAAAGAACCATTTTTACCTCCTCCAAGTATGCCGATTCATGCAAATCAAGCTTCAAGTGATGATGAGTCTAATGAAAATCAATCCTTATGGCAGCACGTATCCGAGAGCGCAGGATCTCCAACGCCGGAATCCAATTACAACACGGTCTCTGAATTTTTTGAAGCTTTCATGGCCTTGTATGGGCATTTTCCATCACGTATTTCAACGGATAAATGGTTGGATTTACTTAACGCAAACGTAATGTGGAATATCGATTTCAAGCAACAAATTCGCAGCCGTTTGATGTTCATTCTAGGGGAACGCAAGCTTTTTCTTCCTAATGAAATATGGCAGCTGCTTCAGAGCTCTTTTGATTTGGAAAATACAATACGGGAATCCATCGACCTCGACGATGATGGCAATCCAAATTCCATCTGGAGCTATTACCTAAGACAGCTTAAGCTGCCTGGGCTTCGTTACGAATTCCTGCTTAAGACAGAAGGCCTTGATTATGATCGATTTCTTCAGCTGCGGGATCAAGGCTATGCTACTCTGTCCCAAAATGATCTGAAGCAAGCTGAAGCCTGTTTGAAGCAGGCCTTTTCTCTTTTTGCCGATGATCCTGACCTACTTCGCCTGCTTGGGGAATGCTGTATACGCGCAGGTCAATACGAGGCGGCATTAGCTTACTTCGATCATTTGATCCGTGTGCTGCCTGAGGAAATCGATGCCCACCTGTATAAAGCTCGAGTTTGGTATTACATGGGGCAGACCAACAAAACAGCAGAGCAATGCCAGTACGTTCTATCCAAGTGGCCAAAAAACTCCGACGCAGTCATTCTCCTAAGTCATTGCAGGATGAGTCTCGGAAACCCTGAGGAAGCAGAGGAATTGCTCAATAAAGCGTTACAGCTTAGCAATCGAAATCAGAGCACCCCTGAAGATCAACCGCATTTAGTGAAAGCTAACCGGGCTAGTCGGAGAAGCTGGAAGCTGCTTTTCAACAAAAGAATTCTGTTACATATGATCATCATGCTCGTAACTTCAGCGCTGATTGCAGGCTGCATAAATTACTACTGGAACATAAGCATCCAAAACACCCCCTTTATTTTGACTAGTTTGGATGATCTGGGGCTTATAGACGAACAGGAGTATTCAGCGCTATCCGTTAGCAATCTTCAAGATATAAATATTAATCAATATGCAGATGAACATACATCCTTGGATTTGAGTATCTATGAAAATAGCGCCTATGCGTTTCGTCATTTTGATCAATACGGAAACCCAAGCCATAAAGTATATTGGGGAGAATTCAACGGACAACACATCATTGTGCTCGCTGACCCGGCGATAGATGTACTAAGCATCGAAAACGATACTGACGGTACTGACGGCGCTGCCATTAAGGGATACGTACGTACTGTGAGCGGCAGACTTGAATCTGCGGTTACACGAATGCTGGGATGGAGACCCTCCTATCCGGAAGGAACCCCCGAAGCCAAGCTGGAGCTTTATAACAAAAGCATAGCAATAGGGACCGGCACCGATTCAGAATCAAATTCCGTCCCTGTACCGAAAATTTTTCAGAAGTACTTTGAAGTATCCGCTCCAAAATCGAAGTCGCCTGTTAATAAACAAAACATGGCTATATTTGGACTCATCCTAGCCATATGGATCCGCAGCTTGTACTACCTTATTTTCGAATACAGAAAAATCCGCGGTACTCTTTGATCTGAGTTCTTGAGACGAAAGGAAATGACTATGCTAGGTGCACGGCTACATCAGACCGCCTTTTATGAATCGATGACTGCTACACTTTTTACGGCTGCACCTGTTCAATTAGAAAAGCTGGGAAGCTATCAAAATATCAGTACCTGCTCCAAAGCAACCCTTGCTGCATGGCTGGGGATGCGGGGAGTGACGGATTCTGCCAGCTATAATCACAAACTAAAGTGGTTGTTATATGAAGGACATCGCGCGGAATTTGCAACGTTGGCGCAAATGCTGTCCACTATGTCGGAAGCTGCACGCAAGCAGTACATCAGCAGCCTTGCCGAACAGGATAAGCAAAAGAACAAGCTCATCTGCGTAGGTCAGTTCATGAATACTCTGACTTCTGCAAGCATCGCTGCATTCGATTTTGCCCAATTAACAGCCCTATACAAGATCGGAAGCAGAATGCGGCTAAAAGATAGTAAAGAGGCCCGCTCCTTCAGCCTTGAAGCGGCCCAAATCGCACAGTCCAAATATAAAAGCTGGCATCAGTACTATAGTGCATGCATTGCAGGAGCATATTTTGAGTCACCTCCCGCAGACATCACCTCGCTAAAGCATAGATATGTTCAGAAGCTGCTTGAAGCTGCTCATATCCATCCACCCATTCGGTGGGATCGAAAGTTAAAATAACCTGAAAAAGCTAACTCCTTCAACCAGGTTGATCAGGAGTTAGCTTTTTGGTTTAGTCGTTTTCGGTTGTTCCTTCGAACATTTTTAAATCCGGAAAATTTCCTTTATCCCGCATTTTTTTTAATTCGGGATTGTTGATAATAAATAGCTCATGGACAATCGTATCCGCTGCTTCATGTTGAAAATCCAGTCCAAATGCATCGATGCTATTCTTCACATGAAGCACATACTCGTCCACGCCCTCAAATCGGTACAGGGGCGGCTGCGGTATGATTTGATAAACGATGAATTCGTTCATCATCTTATCCAGATCAGGCTTATTCGTATTATAAAATTGGGTTGCCTCAGAAGAGGTTGGCCGCTCCAGTGCTTCACTTATTTTATTAACCTGCTCTGCTAAAGGATACAGCTTCGCAATGGATTCAGCCGTACTTTTGGATGAAAGCGACTTTCCGCCTTTGAGATCCTCTTTGACCTTCTTCCACTGACTATCAAGCTCAGATACATGATCCAGATAATATTGAATTTCCCCAATTTCAAAAACCGCTATATTCCTTTTATAGCCGTCATCCTCGTTGTATGGAAAAAGCTCCTTCGCCTGTCGAAAGTACGCTAATGCCTCATCCATGCGTTTCTCCGCAACGGCTTCATCGCCTTTAGTTATAAAAGTGTTCGACAAATCAATAATCGCCTGCGATTGCTCTCTCTTATACCTGGCTACCACGTTTTCCGGATCCCTTATTAAAACCTCATCGAATACCTTTACTGCGTAATAATAAGAATGATGCTTAAGATTATCGTCGCCAAGATCCATCAAATCCTGTACTCTTTGATCTCCGCTCTCGCAGCCTGATAATAATAGAAGAATAGCCGCTATAAAGATAAAGAAAAGAACAATTGGCTTCCTTTTCATGTTCGTACGCAAATTATAGTGGTTCCTTTCTAAGCATTTTGTGTGCTGTACAAGTTGAACAAAAGAACAGGACGGGAAAGGCAAGAGTGTAAAATGATTCTGGAAAAGCGAAGCGGTCGCCTTTGTTCCCGGATTTCTACTGTATCTGAATTTAGTCCAATCAAAGGAATCCGGGAACAACAGCGATTGAAAGAACATTTTACACGTCTGCCTGATGCGTGC
>RCUU01000047.1_pt1 | contig 65274 bp, 52 predicted proteins | sample 2166211 | NCBI WGS metagenome assembly RCUU01 (sample SAMN09932620, study PRJNA488358) | compost metagenome | feature: garden; material: soil; isolation source: compost soil in phenylacetic acid-enriched culture | place: Germany: Experimental Botanical Garden Goettingen | collected 2016-01-27
CTCGTTCACCAGGGTGCCGTCGATGTCAAAGAAAACGATTTTGTAGTTGTTCATTAGGGATAACTCCTATCCGTTCGTATTAATGATCTATTTATAAGCGCAAGTTCAAAAAGTCGGGTTTTCAGGACCGAGAAGGTTGGATGAAGCTAGGGAGTGAGTAGCGGAGCGTACGTTTTGGGTACGTGAGCAACGGAGGGCCCGGCTGAATTCAAGATTGGATGTCGAATCCACTTCACAAGCTCCGCTTCGTTATGGAAAGAAGACTTTTTGAACAACCTCTATAAAAATAGTCTAACATGCGGGCGCAAGCCGGTCATAATCCTCCATTCCTCTTGTACAGAAAGCGTTGTCAAGCTATACTGTGAGCGATGGCCCGGCGACTGCGGCTGCAGTCAAGCCGGACGGTGAAATCAAACCCTATTGTGGAGAGGAAGAGATCAATGCCGGTTATCGACATGCCTTTGGACGAATTACGCAAGTACAGGGGAATCAACCCGAAGCTTCCGGATTTCGATGCTTACTGGGAAGTGGCGCTGCGCGAGATGCGCGCCGTTGATCCGCAGGTACGTATCGAAAAGGCCGATTATCAACTGCCGGGTGTGGAATGTTATCATCTTTATTTTACCGGAGTCAAGGGAGCGCGCATTCATGCCCAATATGTGCGTCCGGCGAAATTCGAAGGCCCCGCCCCGGCCGTAGTCCTGTTTCACGGCTATTCCGCGAATTCCGGCGACTGGAGTGAGAAGCTGGGATATGCTTCGCTGGGCTTCCACGTGTTCGCCATGGATTGCCGCGGACAGGGAGGTAAGTCGGAAGACGTCGGCGGGACGATCGGAAATACGCTGCAAGGGCATATCATCCGCGGGGTGGACGGCGATCCGCAAAACATGCTGTTCCGCCATATTTTCCTGGATGCCGTGCAACTGACGGGCATCGTCATGGACCTGTCGGAGGTGGACGAGAACCGCGTTGGCGTGACCGGTTGGTCGCAAGGCGGCGGGATCACGTTGGCCTGCGCCGCGCTCGAGCCGCGTGTTCGCCGGGCGGCCCCAGTCTATCCATTCCTGTCCGACTACCGTCGGGTGTGGGAGATGGACTTGGCCCGGAACGCTTACGAGGAGCTGCGGCTGTATTTCCGCCGCTTTGATCCGCAGCATGAGCGGGAGGAAGAGCTGTTCGCCAAGCTGGGGTATATCGACGTGCATCATCTGGCGAGCCGCATTCAAGCCGAAGTGCTGATGGGGGTTGGATTGATGGATGAGATTTGTCCGCCATCCACCCAATTTGCAGCCTACAACGCGATTTCCTCGCCGAAGAAGCTGGAGATCTTCCCGGACTTCGGTCACGAAGGATTGCCGGGCATGCCCGATAAGATCGTCCAGTTTATGCTTGGTTTGTAAGAAAAAGCCGTCCAGGAGTCTGCGACTCCTTGGGCGGCTTTCCGCTTTCGTGATAAAGTAAGGACTACACCGTGAAGCCGGAGGTCATGTCCTGCAGCTTTTGCGCCATCCGCGACAACTGGTCCGCGGTGTGATCGATTTTCACGTGATTGTCCCCCTAGGTATGTACTCGTATAATGGATGATGTAGCTCATTGTAGCTGGGACGACTGAATCCAGTATGAATGACAACTGAAAGTTTTACTGAAAAGAAAAGCGAGGGGGTTGTTCCGTTGGCGCTGGAAATTGAACGCAAGTTTCTGCTGCCGGCGTATCCGGAGCATTTGATTCGGAAGGGAGAGCTTATTGTCCGGTCGGAACATGCGATCGACCAGACTTATTTGGCCCTTCATGAGGATCAGGAGCTGCGGGTTCGCAGAATCGAGGATTTGCGTACCGGAGAGATTCAATATACGCATACGTTCAAACGAGGGTTCGGCTTGTCCCGGGAAGAAGTGGAGGTATCCATTTCGGAGGGAATGTACGCGCAGATCACCGGGGTTCATCAGGCGGTTCCTCTGACCAAACGGCGGGTGACGGCCGAATGGGACAAGCTTACGGTGGAAATCGACGTCTACGACCAGATCGATTTTATCGTGCTGGAAGTCGAATTCGGATCGGAAGAGGAAGCACGGGCTTTTGTGGCCCCGGACTGGTTCGGGCCGGACATCAGCACCGACAAGCGATACAGCAACAAGAAGGTGTGGAGCGATTTGCAGCGCAGCAAAAAAGAGACCTGAAGTCCTCAGGTCTCTTCGTTTCATGCAGGGTATCGTCTATTCCAGCGCCAATCCGCCGTTGCCGTCGCGCAGCAGGAAGCGGTAGTTATTGCGAATGAACTCAAGTACCTTGTCGCAGATGATCCGGTGGCCGTCTTCGTTCGGGTGAATGCCGTCCGAGCAAAGAAATTTCGTATAATCGGGATGCTCCAGAAACGCGCCGCGCACGTCGATGAATTTGGTTTTAGTCATCTCCGAGACCTTCAGGATCGTCGAATTGTAGCGTTCCTGCCACCAATAAATCTTCGTGACACTTCCAAGCCATTTCAGGATGTTCTTCTCCGCCTCCGGGTCGTTACGGCTGACCCATTGAAAATACTTGTCGGCGTTCAGCGGCGGCAAGCTCATCAGGACCGGGACGATCTGCTGGCTCTTAACGAATTGGATCGCTTCCGTCAGCATTTTTTCGAACAGATTAAAGTCGGTTTTCGGGCTGTGTTCTCCGTCTGGACGTTCAGCAATCTCGTTCCAGTTGAAATCGCAGTCGTTGCCGCCGTATTCGATCAGCACGATGTGGGGCTTATCCTTCTCTACGTCCTTCTTGAGGTTCGTGAGCCCCTTCATTAACGTGTTGCCGAAACGGGCGGTATTGTGTACCGCGCCCTTCAGTTTCTGCTGTAAGAGCGAAACGTAATTGTTCTCCAGTATGACGTATTTATGGCGTTGTTCGTCATAAATGACGCCTTTGGAGATGGAGTCCCCGCTGACCATGTACTTGATTTCATTTTTGGAAAAAAACTTGCTGTCGTAGATCACAGTCTCACCTCTCTCAGGCCTCGAAACTTAAGGTTTCCAGGTATAATGAATGGATTTCATGACGTTTCATTTCGTTACATCTATTGTAGATTAGTTTTCGCGCCTAGTGCAAGTAAGTTGTTCCTAATCGGAACGAATTTGTTTTAGCGTTCGAAAGTGGACAAGGGTGACAGGGAATGAGAGAATACGGGTAAAGCGACCATAACAAAGGGAGGAAATCACTTTGATACGTTTCGCCACGATTGGAACGAACTGGATTACGGAGCGTTTTGTTCAGGCGGCTTTGGAAACGGAGCAATTTGCCTTAACGGCGGTTTACTCCCGGACCGAGCAGAAGGGCAAGGAATTTGCCGCCAAGTTCGGCGATCCTCAGGTATACACCGACTTAGAGGCCCTGGCATCCAGCTCCGACATTGATGCCGTCTACATCGCTAGCCCGAATTCATTTCACGCGGAGCAGGCGATCCTGCTGATGGATTACGGCAAGCATGTGTTATGCGAGAAGCCGATGGCCTCGAACGCAGCGGAAATCCGGCGGATGATCGAAGCGGCGCGCCGCAACGACGTGCTGCTGATGGAGGCGCTCAAATCCACGCTGATGCCGAACTTCCGGGCGGTCCATGACAATTTGTACAAAATCGGCCGGGTACGGCGTTATTTTTCAAGTTACTGCCAGTATTCTTCGCGGTTTGACGCGTTTAAGCAAGGCAAGGTATTGAACGCTTTTAACCCCGCGTTTTCTAACGGTGCCTTGATGGATCTCGGCATCTACTGCATCTACCCGATGGTGACGCTCTTCGGTAAACCGGAATCCGTGCAAGCCTCCGCCGTGATGTTGTCCTCGGGCGTGGATGGAGAGGGCAGCCTGATCGTGCGGTACCCGGATATGGACGGCGTGATCATGTATTCGAAAATTACCGATTCCTATTTGCCGACGGAAATCCAGGGGGAGAACGGGACGATTGTGATCGATCGGATCAACCAGCCTTATGAGGCAAAAATCCTGTACCGCGACGGGACGACGGAGGAGCTGACGCGCTCCCAGCCGCAGGAGTCGATGTATTACGAGGCTATGGAGTTTATCGACCTGGTTAAAAACGGACAGCGGGAGAGCCAGATCAATACGCATGCCCGTTCGCTGGCCGTCGCCGAACTGATGGAGGAAGCCAGACGCCAGTTCGGGCTGCGGTACGCGGCGGATGAAGCTTAAGGTGTCGGTGCTTCGTCCGATCAAGATCAAGCAGCGACCCGATTCCCGAGGACCCAAGCCGGATGATTCCGGGTTGGGTTTTTGCTTTTGATCGTTCGGCCTGAGGCAAGGCGAGGGGGCTGGTGATGGTCCTTTTGCGGCGCTTTGCACCATTATCCCCTTCGCTCAGGTTGGAACGAAGCAGGCTAGCTTGTGGGGGCCTGATTCCTTGACATCCTGCACCATCCCATCACCGCACTATGCAAACTTCGCACCCAGCCATCTTCGCATCCTGCCATCTTCGTCCCATGCAATCTTTGTACTCTGCCATCTTTGTACCATGCAATCTTCGCGCCATGCCATGCACGCACTGAACGATGGACGCGCCCCTGAACGAAAGGGATAATCGTGCAAAGCGGCCCCAAGAGCATATCATAAATTTTTCCATATCCTGGAACCTGCCTAAATTTCTCATTGCAACCGTTTACACCCTTGAGATAGGATAATCGAAGAGGTGAACAGGATGATCAAGGACAAGAAATGGCTGGCCGGCATGATGATCTGCATCGTCGTTTTGGTCTATTTGTTTATCGGCTTTGCCCGCTATTCCGGGAAAATCGGCAGCATCGTCAAGGAGCTGCAAGGGCAGCCCGCGAGCGGCGAGTCGCGTTATCATATCGTATTGATCGAGCAGGAGCGTTACCATCCTTATTGGGAAATGGTGGAGAAAGGCGCGGCGGAGGCGGCGGAGAAATACGGCATCGACATCGAGTTTACGGGGCCGGTGCGCAACAACATGGAAGAGCAACTGAACCTATTGGAAAAAGCGATCGCCGCCCGCGTCGACGCGATTATCGTGCAGGGACTGAACGAAGAGCGGTTCACGCCGGTGATCGACAAGGCGGTCCGACGCGGGATTCCCGTCGTGACGATCGACACCGACGCGCCGGATAGCAAGCGGCTGGCTTATGTCGGCACCGACAATTTGGCCGCCGGCGAACGTCTGGGCCGTCTTGTCGTGGAGACGACCGGCGGTACCGGGAAGATCGGCGTGATCATCGGCAGCGATCAGGCCGCGAACCAACTGCAGCGATTGGACGGGCTGAAAAGAATCGTCGCCGAGCATGAGGGGCTTGAGATTGTCGACGTCCGCAGCTCGAACATCTCTCATATGGAGGCAATCCAGCAGGCAGCTAATATGCTTCGGAAGCATCCGGAGATCAACATTATGGTCGGCACGAGCGCGACCGACGCCCTCGGCGTCCTGCAGGCCGCCAAAAACCGCAATGACCTGACGATCATCGGCTTCGACAATCAGAAGGAAACGCTGGAGGCAATTCGCAAGGGCGAGATCGAGGCGACGGTCGCGCAGCAGCCTTTTTTGATGGGGGATACAGCCGTTCGACTGCTCTATGAGCACTTCGAAGGAAAACCGCTGAAGAAGAAGTACTTCACGGAAGTGAAAGTGCTGGATGCACGAAATGTGGAGGAGGGGGAGAGCTTATGAGCATCCGCCGCAAGCTGTTTCTGTTCATTCCGCTGCTGGTGCTGGTCATGAGCTCGGTGTCCTTCTTTCTATTCCAAAGCGGAAAGAACGTGCAGGAAAGCTATCATCTGATGATGAAGCGCATTTTGCTGTATAAAGAAATCTCCTATGAAGTAGGGGAGAATATGCGGTCGATGAACCGCTTCATCATGCAGATGGATACTGAAAGCTTGCCTGAAGTGGTCAAGCACTTGAACGCCGTCAAAACCTTGAGGTCCGATCTGGACGGGCTTCGAACGATCGGTGGGAGCGATCTGGCCCTAGCCAATTACCGCAATCTCATCGATACGTTCCTGGAGCAGGCCGAGGCGATGATCGAGAAGATCAGCTATGAGGATTCCGATACGATGGCCGGGGCCTATATCGAAGCGGAGCAGACCCAGCGCTTTATCCGCGAGGAGGCGCAGGAGTTGGTCGATTTGGAACTGGAGCAGTACAAGCCGATCTACGAAGAGATGATGTATACGACCGGCGAGCTGAACAAGTTGGGCATTTTGCTGGTGGTGACCGCGGCGGCCTTCAGTATCCTGCTTGCCATCTGGCTGTCGCGCAGCATCACGAATCCGATCCGCCGGCTGGTTGCCACTGCCAAGCAAATCTCCAAGGGGAGGATGGACACCAAGGCACCGGAAAGCGACAGCAACGATGAGATCAGCATTTTGTGCCGCGCGTTTAACGGGATGATCGATAACATCCAGCAGCTGATGGCCGAGAACATTAACAATCTGGAGAAAGACCGGCTGGTCAAGGAGCTGGAGTTGAAGACGCTGCAAAGCCAGATCAATCCGCATTTTCTCTTCAATACGCTGAATTCCATTTCCAAGCTGGCTTATCTCGAAGGGGCTGCCAAAACCAGCGATCTTGCCGTTTCCGTGTCGCGTCTGCTTCGTTACAATTTGCAGAAGCTGGACCAGGCGGTACCGCTTCGCGAGGAGGTGGCCCATGTCACCGAATACATGAACATCCAGAAGGCGCGGTTCCGCGATCGGATCGCTTTCGTGATCAACATCGACGAGCGCGCGTTGGACGGGAGGATTCCTTGCTTGACCCTGCAGCCGATATTGGAGAACGCCTTCGTGCACGGGATTGAGCAGATGGAAGAAGGGGCCGTGCTGGAGCTGGTGATCCGACTCGGCGGGGAGGACAAGGTCGAGATCGAAATCCGCGACAACGGCGTCGGCATGAGCCGTGAAACGGTGAATACGCTGCTGCAATCGGTGCGCGGGGACGCGCCGCGGTTCGGCGGCAAAGGGCAATCGACGGGTCTGGGCACGCATAATGTGTTCAAGCGGCTGCATTTATTTTTTGACGGGCAGGAACGCATCGCCATCGACAGCGAAGAAGGGGCCGGAACGGCCGTCAGGTTTACGCTGCCTCTTCGCACGAGCATGGAATAGAACGGGGAACGGGGGAAACCAAGGTGTATACTTTGTTGATTGCGGACGACGAAGCTTTGGAGCGGGAAGGCCTGGAATTGATGATCGGTCATGCGATGCCGGATACGTTCCGTTTTCTTCATGCAGAGAACGGGCGACGGGCGATCCAGTTGGCGGAGGAAGGGCGGCCGGATTTTATCTTTATGGATATCAAAATGCCGGGGATCCAAGGCCTGGAGGCGGTGCGGGAAATTATGGCACGGCAGCCGGGAGCGAAGGTTGTGATGATTACGGCGCATGATTATTTCGCCTATGCGAAGGAAGGGTTGGCACTTGGGGTACGGAATTATTTGCTGAAGCCGGCGCGGCGGGAAGAGGTGCTGGACGTGCTAAAGGGTCTGATCGCCGAAACCGAGGAGGCGAAGCGTGTCCGGGATGAGCAATTGGCGCTACAAGAGAAGTTGTCGCAGTTGCTGCCGCTGGCAGAGAACGAGCTATCATTGATGTTGATGCTGGAATATGCGCAGGAGGTCGAAGCCGACCAATTGGCGGGGATGCTGAACCTCCAGTGGCGCAAGGGGTACGCGATGGTGTTGTCGTTCGCGAAGCACACGCCGAAGGAATGGGCCAGTTTCCAAGTGGCCAAGAAGGAGATTTACGACGCCGTCAAGCAATGGGTGAAGCCGGGGTTGTCCTGTATTGTCAGCCCGGTAGTCGGGCACCAGATGGCGTTGTTTGTTCCGTTTCCGCCGGGACGACCGGGTTATACGCAGCGGGTCATCGCGCTGGAATGGGGCGAGCGGCTGCGCAGCCAGGTTGAGGAGCGGTTCGGGCTGCCGATCTCGGTTGGCATCGGTTCGATTCGCGAGGGCTGGGACGGGTTGAGCCGCTCCTACCGGGAAGCCGTGCGCGTCTGCGCGGACGAACAGGATATCGTCAGCGTCCGGCATTACGATGATATCGCCGAAAGCTCGGGCCGTCCGGCGATCCCTCTGGACGAGGAGAAGAAGCTGCTCGATGCGCTGCTGCGGCACGACAAGCCCGAAGTCACCGAACGCTTCGCCCAGCTGTTTGAACGCCTGGAGGCGGCCGAGCCGCGGCATTATCCGCGCCTGCGCGGCGACGTGATTGGTTTGCTCCTGTATTTGAGCCGCGGCGTTGAAGCGGGAGATGGCCCGGATTTAATCGAGGACTTAAGCGCTTGCGAAGATCCGGCATCGCTGCGCGCGAGCGCGTTGCGCCGGCTTGGCGGCTGGATCGACGGACTGCGGGAGCGGAAAGAACGCAGCCGCTCGCATGTGCTGCAGCGGGCCATCTTGTTCGTCAGCCAGCGATTCAAGGAAGAGATCTCGATGGAGCAAACGGCGGAATACGTCAATCTCAGTCCGTATTATTTCAGCAAATTGTTCAAGCTGCAAACGGGAGAGAATTTCAGTGATTACTTAACTCGCCTGCGGATCGAGGAGGCGAAGCGGTTGATTGCCGAGCGCTCCTTAAGCTTGAAGGAGATTTGTTACGAGGTGGGCTACAAGGACCCGAATTACTTCAGCCGGGTGTTCAAAAAATCCGTCGGCATCACCCCCAGCGAGTATCGCCAGCAAACCGAATGAGCCTGTCCGGTCTTTAAGTCCTTGTCCCAGACAAGGACTTTTTTGTTTTTTCTACACAAAAAAATCCAGTGAAAGCAGCGGGAATGAAAGCCTTTACATCCCGCAGCAAGGGAGTGCAGGCACAGCGCAAAGAAGTGCAGGCTTTGACCGGACCGTAGGGATGAGGGCGGTGCTAAGATAACTTTGTAAGCGCAATCAATAAACGATTATGTAAAGAAGGGGCGTAGGCATAGTGAAAAAACACAGTCATTTTGTACGGTTAAGCTTGGCGGCCATTTTATTGGCTTCCTCCCTGGCAGGCTGCGGGGTTGTATCGGACGGCAGCTCAAACAGCGGGAGCACGAAGAACAATACGGGCAGCGCGGCTGGAGGCAAGGACGACAAAATCGTCATCGGGATGTCGATGGATACCCTGAAGGAAGAGCGTTGGCAGAAAGACCGGGATTTATTCACCGCCAAAGTCGAAGAGCTCGGCGGCGAAGTGAAGGTGCTTGCGGCCAACGGTGACGATGCTACGCAGCTGAGCCAAGCGGAACAATTGATTTCGCAAGGCGTCGACGTGTTGGTGGTTATTGCACACAATGCCGAAGCAACCGCGCCGATCGTGGAAAAAGCGCATAAAGAGGGCATCAAAGTGATCGCGTATGACCGACTGATTAAAAACTCGGATGTCGACTACTACATCTCCTTCGATAACGTCCGGGTCGGCGAGTTCCAAGCCCGCGCCGTCATGGAAGCGGCACCGAAGGGCAATATCGTTTACATCGGCGGTGCGGACACTGACAACAACGCGCACATGTTTAAAGAAGGCGCCATGAGCGTGCTGAAACCACTGGAGGAGAAAGGCGACATCAAGATCGTTTATGACCAGTTCTCCAAAGACTGGAAGCCGGAAGAAGCGCTGAAGAACATGGAGAACGCGCTGACCGCCAACAACAATGACGTACAAGGCGTAGTCGCCGCGAACGACGGCACGGCCGGCGGGGTCATCCAGGCGTTGACTGCCCAAGGCATGGCCGGCAAGATCCCGGTATCCGGGCAGGATGCAGACTTGGCCGCCGTTCAACGGATCGCCGAAGGCACCCAGCTGATGACCGTGTACAAACCGATCAAATCGATCGCTACCACGGCTGCGGAAATGGCTGTCTCGGCTGCTAAAGGCGAGGAAGTCAAAGCCGACAAGACCGTCAATAATGGCAAGATCGACGTGCCTTCCGTGTTGCTCGATCCGATTCCGGTCGACAAGAACAGCCTGAACGTTGTGATCGAAGATGGGTTCCACAAGCTGGAAGACGTGTACAAAAACGTGCCGAAGGATCAATGGCCTAAGCAATAAATCAGGGCAGAAGCGGCGAAAACCAGGGAGCGTTCGGCGTTCCTTGGTTTCGCGCTTTCCGCCGATCCTTAGGCTAAAGAAGGAGAGCTAAGCCTATGCATGTATTGGAAATGGTGAATATCAGCAAAGAGTTTCCGGGCGTAAAAGCCCTCGACCGCGTGAACTTTAAGGTGCGCAAAGGGGAAATCCACGCGCTCTGCGGCGAGAACGGGGCGGGCAAGTCAACGCTGATGAAAGTGCTGAGCGGACTGTATCCAGTTGGCACGTATAGCGGAGACATCGTCATCGGCGGCGAGAAGAAACAGTTCCACAACATTACCGATGCGGAAAAAGCCGGCATCGCCATCATTCACCAAGAACTGGCGCTCGTAAAGGAGATGACGGTGGGCGAGAACATTTTCCTCGGGGCGGAACCGACGAAACGCGGCGTGATCCAATGGGATGAGCTGTACCACAATGCAGCCCAGTGGCTGAAGCGGGTCGGACTCCAAATTTCCCCGGACACGAAAATCGGGAGTCTCGGCATCGGCCAGCAGCAGCTGGTGGAGATCGCCAAGGCGTTGTCCAAGCATACGCAGATCTTGATCCTGGATGAACCGACAGCCGCTTTGACGGAAAGCGAAGTGGCGATTCTCATGGGCATCCTGAACCAACTGCGCAGCGAAGGGGTGTCTTGCGTTTATATCTCGCACAAAATGCCGGAGGTGTTTGCTCTGGCCGACTCGATTACGGTGCTTCGCGATGGGCATACGGTGGCGACGCTGGAACGCAAGGACACCAATGACGACCAAGTCGTGTCGCTGATGGTAGGACGGGAGTTGACCGAACGATACCCGCGGGTGGAGCATAGCCCGTCGGATACCGTGCTGGAAGTTAAGAATTATAATGTGTGGCATCCGGAGAAGCGAAACCAGAAGGTGATCAAGGACGTCAATTTCCAGGTTCGGAAAGGCGAAATTCTTGGCATTGCCGGTTTGATGGGCGCTGGTCGGACCGAGCTCGTTAGCAGCCTGTTCGGCGCTTACGGCGGACGGGCGACGGGGGAGGTCTTCGTTGACGGCAAACCGGTGCGTATCCGCTCCGTCGCCGACGCCATCCGCGCCGGGCTTGCCCTCGTTAGCGAGGATCGCAAACGCCAAGGGCTAGTTATGGGAATGGATGTCAAGACGAATACGACGATGGCCACCATGGCCAAAGTTTCGAAGCTAGGCGTGATTAACGACAACGAGGAAATTCGCTGGGGCCTCAAGTATGTGCATGATTTGAAGACGAAAACCGCATCTCTGGAAACCCCTGTCGGCACGTTGTCCGGCGGGAACCAGCAGAAGGTCGTCGTCGGCAAATGGCTGATGTCCGACCCGAAAATCCTTATCATGGACGAACCGACCCGCGGCATTGATGTCGGGGCGAAATACGAGATTTATCATCTGATGAATCAGCTGGTCGATCAGGGCGTGGCCATCATCATGATCTCCTCGGAGCTTCCGGAGGTGCTCGGCATGAGCGACCGGATTCTGGTGATGAGCGAAGGCAAATTCGTCCGGGAATTCGACTGGCGCGAGGCGACCCAAGAAAATATCATGCAAGCCGCTACGGGAGGGAAATAAACATGGAGCTTCAAAAGGAAATCGGAAAACAAACGGACGGCTCGGCCGTAAAAACGACGCTATGGGGCAGCCTGTTCGGCAAAATGGACGTGCGGGCCTATACGATGGTAGGAGCACTGGTGCTGATCTGGGTACTGTTCGGCCTGCTCGACCCGACATTTTTGACGGCGCGGAACCTGTCTAACCTCTTTACGCAAATGTCCGTGACCTCGATTCTGGCGATCGGCATGGTTCTGGTCATCGTCGCAGGACACATCGACCTGTCGGTCGGTTCGATCGTGGGATTGACCGGAGGGATTGCCGCGATTTTCAGCAATTGGCTGGAGCTGCCGGCGATTGTCGTCATTATCGGTACACTGGCGGCCGGTGCCGTACTCGGTTTGCTGCAGGGCTGGCTGGTTGCTTATAAAATGATTCCCGCCTTTATCGTGACGCTGGGGGGCATGCTGGTATTCCGTGGCACGCTCATGGGCGTGACCGAATCGATGACGATTCCGGTCTCGGACAAGGTGCTTGCGCTGCTTGGGAATGCGTATTTTGCCCAAGGCTTCGGCATTACCCTCGGCGTGTTGGCCATCGGCCTGATTGTTTGGAGCACGCTCCGCAAACGCCGTTCCCGGCAGAAATACGGCTTCGAAGTGGCGCCGTTTGCCGTGGACGTGATCAAGATGGCCGCGCTCTCTCTACTGGTCGTCGCCTTCGTGCTCGTCATGAATGCCTATAAGGGGATTCCTTTCCCGATCATCTTCGTCATCGTGCTGGCCGCCATTTTCTTCTTCCTGTCCACGAAAACGACCTTCGGCCGGCACATTTACGCAATCGGCGGCAACCTGGAAGCGGCCCGTCTGTCCGGCATCAACATCCGCCGCAAAACGATGAGCGTCTTCCTGCTCAGCGGCTTGCTCGCCTCGATCGCTTCGATCGTCCTGACGTCGCGTCTCGCCTCGGCGACAATTACCGCCGGGAACATGGCGGAAATGGACGCCATCGCGGCCTGCGTCATCGGCGGAACGTCGCTGATGGGCGGCGCGGGTACGGTGCTTGGCGCCTTGATCGGCGCGCTCGTTATGACTTCGCTCGATAACGGGATGTCGCTGATGGGGCTGGAGTCGTTCTGGCAATATGTGGTTAAAGGTTCGATCCTCGTCTTTGCTGTTTGGCTGGACATTTCGAATCGGCGCAAAGGGTTGAGATAAGAAGTTTGTATGAAAACAAACGGCACTTCTTTGGAGCTAGGCCCCTGTTGAGGGGAACTCCTTGGAAGTGCCGTTTTGCTTTTTATTGATAGGTGACGATCAGCGCGTTGCTGATTTTGCGGCCCGGCGGGGTCAGGTATTTGCCGTTGTAATAAAGACCGCTAGAGGCGCCGCCATCGAGGTTCATCGCCTGGTACGCGCCGGCCTGCTTCATGATTTCCGCGAGCTGCGGAATCGTAGCGCCGCCGGATGTCAGCAGGATTAGCTTATGGTCACGCGTGAGACCTAAGGCGCTGCGGGCACCGCCTCCGGTAAGGATTTTCGGATCCTTGAAGCCTTCCGCCTTGACGTCAATCGCGACCTTTCCATTGACCACGAGGCGCGGCCCGGCTTGGAGCGCTCCCTCCATCGTGCCTGCGCCAAAGGCATCGTTGAAGTCCGCGCCGGGAATCAACCGCGCCAAGAGATTCGAGTCATAGGTGAAAAGGGTGCGCTTGTCACCGGAGGCCTTCATCTTCAGCTCGCCGCCGCTGACGATGTAGCCGTAAGGGGCTTTGTGCGCATCATTCGTGTAAGCGTTGAAGAATGTACCGTTGACGGCGACGACGGCCTTATGGCGTTTGGCGAGGCTGCTTAGCTCCTCGACCTTGCCGACGGTGTCCCCGGCGAGCGCGACCTTCAGGCGGACCTTCGGATCCATCAGCGAGATGGTGACCATCTGCACGGAGAAGGAGCGTCCGCCGACCTTAAACGTCTTGCGCTCGCTGACGATCGCTTTCCCGGCGCCGGCGGTGCTGGCCGTGCCGCGGTTTGCGTACGGCAGGGTCAAGCGGGCATCGCCTTGGCCGAGGCTGACCGCGCCGGCGGTTTTGTCCCATTCCGCCGGGAGTTGGAACGTGGCGCTGACGAACTGCAGCGGCACGTAGGTCGCGCCGGCTTCGGTGAACGGCGCATCGGTCAAGGTGATCGGCTCGCCGTTCACCTCGGCTTTGGCGGAGCCGACCCGCAAGATCGCGGTGGTGGCTTCGCCCTGCGCGAGCGTCAATTGCTGCCGGGACGCATCCCACTGGATCTGGATGCCATCCAGTCCGTTCAGCACCCGGCTAGGCACGAAGGCATGTCCGCTGGCGGCATCCAGCAGGACGACGTTCTTGGCGGGCGCTGCCGTGGCTGCGGCGGACGCCGGGGCGGGGGCTAGGCTGCTGCCGGCGGGGATCAGGCAGACCAGGGCAAGCCCTAGAGCGAGCAGGCGTTTCGCGAGGCTGCGCAGAGAAGTTCCAGTTCCAGTTTCAGTTTCGGTTTCGGTTTTAGTTCTAGTACTTCTAGTTCGGTTCATCAAGATGGTTTTCTCCTTCTATGTAGGGTTGTGAGGTTTGTTTCTTTATGTAATATCGGAAATGTATTCGATTTTTCATATACAAAGTGGGGCTGGTGGCAAAAAATCCACATTCTATACGATTTTTCATATAGATTCCGGGTAGAACTCTTGCTGGTGTGCAAATCTATATGAAATTTCATATAGATTCCCTTGAAACCGTCGGAAACGCTGAAATGTATTCGATTTTTCGAATACATTTGGTGCGAAGGGGTGGGGGAGTGGGGCTGCATTACGCCATAGATCAATGGTACGTGAGAAGTGCAGCCGCATCCGCAAAAAAAACGACGGTGCAAGGGCAAGCCCCTCGCACCGCAGATCATCCGCCGTCGCGCTTACCGCATATACAGCCTGCGGTAATACTCCTCCAGCATCCGCTGCGTCGAGAACGCCTCGCGGGTCGTTTCGATGCTGCGCCGCATCATCTGCACCCAGCGGGGGCGATCCTCGTAGTAGGTCGGCACGACCCGCTTCAGCAGCGTGTCGTAGAGCGCTTCGCCGTCGTGCCGGTCGAGCTCGCCCGGATCGGCCGACTCGAAGCCGCCGCCGATTTGCCAGCCGTTCTCGCCGTCTAGGCAGGCCTCCGGCCACCAGCCGTCGAGGACCGAGCAGTTCAGCACGCCGTTGACGGCGGCTTTCATCCCCGAGGTGCCGCTCGCCTCCAGCGGCCGGCGCGGATTGTTCAACCAAACGTCCGCACCGCGGGTCAGCTTGGCGCCGATCGTCATGTCGTAGTTCTCCAGAAACACGACGCTGCCGGGGTACTGCTTCATCATCGCCACCAGGTTGCTGACGATCTGTTTGCCGGTCTCGTCGTTCGGATGGGCTTTGCCCGAGAACACGAGTTGAATCCGGCCGGATTCGAGGTAGGGGCCGATCAGGTCCGGCCGGGAGAAGATCAGATCGCTCCGTTTATACGGCGCGGCACGGCGCGAGAACCCGATCAGCAGCCGGTCCGGATCCAGCGCGGCTCCCGAGCGCTCGCGGACCAAATCGATCAGCTCGCGCTTGAGTTCCATATGCGCGGCCCATACATCGCCGCCTTCATCATAAGCGCGGAGCATCCGCGCATCGGCCCAGGTCGGCAGGTGGATCGCGTTCGTGATCCCGATGATCTCCGCCCGTCCGGCCACGTTCTTCCACATGCGGCCTGCGGTCTCCGCATGCAGGGCGGCAACGGCGTTCGCGCGGCGCGCAAGCCGCAGACCGGCGACGGTCATGTTAAACGGGTTGCCGCCGATCCGCTCCATTTGGTTGCGGGTCAACCCGTTAAAGGCGGACATCGCCGCAAGCAGATCCAGCGCATGGGCTTCGTTGCCTTCCTTGACCGGCGTATGGGTCGTAAAGACGACCGTTTCGCGGGTGTCCCGCCAGGCCGATTCGAAGGTGAGTCCGGCCTGCATTTTCTCGCGGATCAGCTCCGTGGCGGCCAAGGCGGCGTGCCCTTCGTTGAAATGATAAACCTCCACCGGGATGCCCAGCGCGCGAAGCGCCTTAACCCCCCCGATACCTAGCACAATTTCCTGGGCAATGCGCTCCTCGCCAAAGCCGCCGCCGTATAAGCGTGCGGTGATCCAACCATAGTCGCTCTCCGGAAGGTCTGTGTCCAGCAGATAGAGCGGATTGTTTCCGAACTTTTCCGTTTTCCATACTTTGCAGGGAACCTCGGCGTTTTTTATCGTCACTGTGACCGTCACGCCGGTATCCTCAAGAAAATCATAATCGTGATCGATAAACGTATCGTAAGGCCGTCCATCCTCGCCGATTCGCTGGTCGGTATAACCTTGCTTCCACTTGATGCCGATACCGACGAGCGGTGCGCCAATGTCTTTGGCCCCTTTGATGAAATCGCCGGCCAGAATGCCAAGTCCTCCGGCATACATTTTAAAATCGGAATGAAGACCGTACTCCATGCTGAAATAAGCAACGGTAGGGAGCTGCCTTTCGCTCATGGGAATACCTCCTTTGCTATGCAAACCTCTTGCTGTGCTGAAAGCGATTTTCTGCTAACAGTGTAGTCTGGAGGCGGGCGGAAGGTGACAAAAGGGGGGATTTCATGCGGAAGATTGGGAGAATGGGGATGGGAATATAGACCACGAGAAGGTTAAGACAGATCCAATTCATCCGGGCGGATGTCGCTGTCGAGGTAAGCCCGCTCCTGCTCCTCGTTAGCGATTGCCTGGATTTCTTCAGAGCCGATATTGATGTAAAGGTAGCCGTCCTGGGCCTGCTTCTTCAAAGCGCGTTCTTTGAAAAATTTCGGGCTGGCCTCGCCCGCGTCCTCGTCATAGACGAGCAGGATCCCGTCGGTCTTGCGGAACAGTAGCTCGTCCCTGCCAGTGAATTGCCAAGGTCCGATGTAAGCCTCTTTACTGGCCGCCGCATAGTGGTCGACCTGACGGAGAATTTGCGTATAGTAGTCCTTTTTCTCGTCGCTCCATTTCTCCTCTTGTTGGCTATAGGCGGTGATGATCGAGCATTTCAACTGCGGATACCGCTTCTTTAAATCAAACACCGCTTCGCATGCCCATAGATCCACGCCGTATTGGCCGGGAGTGATGACCCACTCCAGCCCCTCTTCCAGCAAGGGAACAAGGCGATTAGCAATGGCTTGGCGAATATAGGGGATGCCGGGGTGCTTCTGGTTGTAAATGCCGAGTTCATGGGCGCGATAACCGGTGACGAGCAGATTTTTCAAGTGGAAAACTCCTTAAGTTCAGTGGATGAAGCCGGCGGATCATGGCCATGTCCTCTATTATACCTTGCCTTTCCTCTCCGGCAAAAATAAAAACACCGCTTCGCGCGGGAGAGGAACTCCATCGGCTAGGCGGTAGATATGACTTAGAACAAAGGTATGGTTATCGGCATGTCGCGGGAACGGACGTGAGCGCCCGAAGCCCATGGCAGCGGTTACAACAATGTGCGGCTTATTGACCGTGAATCGAGAGAAGAGTAAATACCGTGTAGAACACCGCATAAAACGTGCCTAGCCCAACAATCCACAGAAAAGCGTTGCCTTTCAATTTCTCTGGTTGCCACATGAGGATTCGCTCCTTTACTTTTCACTGGCCAAACAAATTGTGAACAATTTGTGTCTGACTTAATTATTGAACATTTTGTGTCAAAAATCAAACAATTTATTGAACTTTTTATTTATTTTTTTGGCAGAATAAAAAAACCATGCCCAGTAAGGCATGGTCGTTTTGGTTATTCATTGGTGCACGGGGAACGGGTCACCCTTTTTGTGGGGAAAAACCTTCCTCCGCCAAATATTCGCCGGCCTCCTCGCGGGTATCGAAGGCCATCTCCAGGCTCAGGCCGGAGTATATATACCACAAGTCGTCTTCGTATTTGAGCGTCAGCTTTTCGCCTTTGCTATTCGTCCAGACGCCGCCGGGCGACGTGCTTCGGTTGGGGGCCTCCGTTGCTTCAGGGCGTGAAGCGGGGGCTTCGCCCTCCCGGACGGACATTGCGTTAATCGTCTCCCGGACCAGTTGGCGCAGCACCGGCTCCGCCAGTTCCCGGATGTTGACGAACCCTTTATCATCCGTCTCATAACCGTCTAACAATCCGGCGTAAACATACCCGTTCCCGTTCGGGTGCAGGTGGTAAACGACAGTTTTTTTGTCATAAGCGCTGCCTTCATAGTGAAAATTGACCCGGCCCAGAGAAACGTTTCTTTGCTCCAGCTCGGGAAATGATTTGAAGACTTCCAATTTCTGCTCAAACGTCAGCATGTTGCCCAACCTCTCAAACTCGCAAATTTGCGGGATTCGATGGTTAAGGCTCGTCCCGCGCTTATCGATTATATCATATCGGCGGGCAAGACCAGAGCTCGCATGTGGCCGTTAATTTGGGATTAACTCCAAATGTTGCACTTTGTGCGATAAATTTGCGGGGTTCCGACCGTTTAGCTGAAAATGTTGCACAGACTGCAGCATTTTTGGGGCCCCGCTCCAATACGTTCCGTTTCCTCATCCACCGCAAAAAGGTATAATTAGCCTAAGTAAGGATCGCGTCGAAGGAGGAAGGATCAATGGGAGAGGCGACAATCAAGTGGGGAATCATGGCGGCCGGCGGGATTGCCGAGTCGTTTGCGGGGGACCTGGCATCCGCCAGTAACGGCGAAGCGTTTGCCATCGGGTCGAGAAACTTGGAGAAAGCCGAGGCGTTTGCCAAGAAGTTCGGGATTCCCAAGGCGTATGGAAGCTATGAGGAGCTGGTGGCTGACCCGGAGGTGGACGCCGTTTATGTAGCCACACCGCATCCTTACCACAAGGACAACGTCATGACCGCGCTGCGGGCAGGGAAAGCGGTTCTGTGTGAGAAGCCGTTTACGGTCAATTCCGCCGAACTGGAAGAGCTGGTTGCCTATGCGCGCGAACGCAAGCTGTTCCTGATGGAAGCGATGTGGACGCGGTTCCTGCCGGTCATTCACCGTGTGCGGGAATGGCTGGCGGCCGGACGGATTGGCGAAGTTCGACTGGTGAAAGCCGATTTCGGCTTCGATGCGGGGTGGAATCCGTCCGGGCGACTGCTCAATCCGGAACTTGGCGGCGGGGCATTGCTGGATGCCGGCATCTACCCGATTTCGTTCGCGTCCATGGTGCTGGGTCCGTATCCGCAAAGCGTTCAAAGCACGGCACACCTCGGGGAAACGGGGGTTGACGAACACTTCTCCGTGTTGTTGACTTACGGGAACGGGGCAACCGCCTCCTTGAATGGTGCCGTACGACTGGCGATCGGCAACGACGCGTATATCCATGGGACGAACGGTAAGATTTACGTGCCTGGGTTCCTTAACGCGACCACAGCTACGTTGTACGTCGACGGGGAAGAGCCCGAGACGGTCAGCGATGACCGGACCTTTAAGGGTTATGCTTATGAAGCCGAGGCTGTTGGCCGGGCCCTGCAAGCCGGTTTGACCGAAAGCAGCGACATCCCGCTGGATGAATCGCTGGCCATCCTGCGCCTGATGGATCAAATTCGCGGGCAGTGGGGTCTGAAATATCCGTTCGAATGAAATCAAGAAGGAGTAGTTTCAAATGATCGATGATACCCATCAATTGCTGGAAGAAAATAATATTAAGCACGCCATCATTGGCGAGCGGATGCAGCGTTTGGCAGATATCCTTCCAAGCCTCACCAAAACCAGGCTGGCTGCGTTAGCCTCGGTCTACAACATCTCCGGACGTTCCAAGATGAAGAAGGAGGAGCTCATTGCCGCCGTGCAGGCAGGCATGGAGGACTCCGAGACGCTCCAAGCGGCCCTCCTCAATAGCCGGCCCAAGGAATGGGAGCTGTTCGGTTCGTTGCTGGACGGTTCCTATCAACCCAGCAACGCGACTCCCTTCGGGTATTACTATTATTTCCTGGATCGCGGCTTGCTGTTTACCTTCTTTGAGAATAATCAGCTGTATTTGGTGATCCCAGACGAAGTAAAGTCCGCTATCCGGAAGCTGGACCAGCCGTCATTCCGCAAAGCGTTGCAAAGGAGCCATCAACTCTATAACTACCTGATGTCTGCGATCAATTTGTACGGAATCATCGCGCCGGCCAAGCTGGTAGAAATCATCAATGCCCAGAACGGCGGCGAATCCATCTCGGAAGAGGAATTGCTGCAACAGCTTGAAAGTTTTCTTCAGCGGACGGATCAGTATTTCGAGCTGCGGAAGGGATATATCGCATCGTTGGACATGGAAGACAAAGAGTTTGAGGACCTCGTAGACAAGGTGCAAGGGAAACCTAATTTCGTACCGGACCAGCAAGAGCTGTTCAAATATGCGGATCACGATTATTTTGAGATCACCCCGCAGCTCACGGCGCTGCGGGAATTCGTTACCAAGGAATTCCGCCTGGATCCGGAAAGCGCGGAGTATTTGGTCGATGACATTCAGCTCAGTTGCTCGATGGAAGCCTCGCTGCAGGATCTTCTCTACGAGTTTGAGAGACGGGATCTGGATTTTACGTCCCAACAACAGGCACAGCAAACCGTCGCTCTTATCACCGACGTATACGACCATACCCGGATGTGGTCTAACGCCGGACATACGCTGGACGAGCTGCGCCAGATGCAGGAGATGTCCGGCAATCAACCGGCGACGCCCTCCATACGAGGACATATCGTTCAGCAGGTCCGATCCAACAAAATCGGCCGCAACGAACCTTGCCCATGCGGAAGCGGTTTGAAATACAAAAAATGCTGCGGAAAGTAAACTTAGTGATATCAACAAAAAGGCCGTCTAAGCGCTACAAAGCTTAGGCGGCCTTTTTTGGCATTCAGTAACGACTACCCGACATCAGCCGAATCTGACATTGGCGGATCGCTTGATTCCGCTTGGGAAAAGAGCTTACGGTATTGGCCCGGGGTCAGGCCGGTTTCCTTCTTGAACTTGCGAATGAAGTTCGGGGTGTCGAGATAACCAACTCGCTGGATGATGTCCTTGAGCGGATCGTTGGTGGAGGTCAGGTCGTTCATCACCGCCATCATTCTCTTCTGCCAGATGTACTGAACGAAGTTGATGCCCATCTGATCCTTGAAAGAGCGGCTGAAATAGGATACCGAAATCGAATATTTGCAAGAGATCGCCTCCAGGCTTAGAGCATGATCCATGAAGTTGCTGTCGATATAAGCGACGATCCGATCCATCAGGGAATGCTCTTCCTTACGTTCGTTCTGCAGGGCAAGCTCACAGATGCGAGAAGCGAGGCGGAGGAAGTGGCGCTCCAGCTCCTGCAAAGAATTAAACGCATCGGATCCGGGAATATCGGGCGTCCAATCGCGAATGCCCATCTCCATCCCCGTGCGCAGGATGGCGTTCAAGATGTCAAAGCTGATGCAGCGCTTCATCTCGACGGTCAAGTCCGGACCCTGTAACACATTCATTGCCTCGCCGATCGTTTGGGCCGCGACCTCATAACTGCCTTGTTTTAAGCTTTGGGATAACTTCAGCAACTCGTTTTTCGGCACCCATGACGTTTCTCCCGGTGTATGAGACAGCTTCTCGAAGAACGTGATGCTGCCGTGTCCGGCAAACATCCGAGACTCGAAGGCGGAGCAGGCCTCGATGAACGATTGGTTCAACTGGTCGGGATCGTTGTAATAAGTACCCACACCGATCATAGGGTCGATGCGGAACCGCTCCAACAAGTTGTCGTGGATGCGATGCACGATCCGGCGGAACTGATCGGGCCCGGACCAGGAACCGACCTTATCGAAGCCGACGATTAACGCGATCTGCCCCGGCTTGGGAAGCTCGACGCTGTACAGGCGCGCTCCGTATTCGGGAACCTCCGCCGCCGTAAGGCGGCCAATCATTGCCTGCCAATCATGACTGTCCAACCGACTCTTCGATTCCTCATCCCGGCCGATGACCATGGCGAAATATTGAGCTTTGGTCAGGTCGATTTCCAGCGAATGCAAAAGCTGCGGTACTAGGCTGCGAGCATTTCCGTATTTCAGCAGCATCAATAGAAAATGATTGCGCGCGTACGGCTCCTGCAAATCGGCACGCGAGCTGTATTCCTGCAGCGCCGTGCGGATGCGGTCCAATTCGTTGCCGGATTTGCGAGGTTCCGCGGCTGGCCGGCCAGACTTCGACTTGGAATCGGCGAACTCGAGGAGATCGTGGATGGGATGGAACTGTCGCCGGGCCAAGATCAAGGCGGCCGCGGTTCCGACGACCACCAGCACGGTCAAGAGCAAGATCATCAAGCTTCGGAGGTGCAGAACGCTGCCCAGAAACTGTGCGCTTGGCATCAAGGTAACGTATTCCCAGCCATTCATGTCCGACTTGACCGAGACGACCGAATGCGATACCCCGCCTAAATCGATGCTGTGGATCCCTGTTGAAAGCGTAAACAATTTTTCTAGGTCCGTTCCCTGAAGCGGTTGTTCTTGGTTGTTTTTGGAGGCCATTACGCGACCGTTGTTATCGAAAATATAGGAAGACCCTTCGTAGTTGCCGAGAATGGTATCAATCAGCCCGGTCAATTCTGATTTCCGAATCAAGTACATTAATGTTCCATGCGGATTCGGATTGTTCGGGGTGATGGGCACGAGGTAGGCCAGGACCGATTGCCGCATGTTTCCATTTTGATTGAGCATCTCGGTAGGTTGGATGACGGGATACTTGACGGAGTTTAGATCCTGGACCAGCTTCGGACCCTCCCAGTCCAGAAAATGATAATGCTCGTGAAACACGTCCAAGCTAGTCATCCCTGCGGTGGAATAAATCTTCTCATCCCCATGGAAGTACAGGAACATCTCCCCGATGATCGGGCTGGTCGCTTTGTAATTTTTGAGTGCATTGATCGCTTCCAGGCTGTAATACGGGTCGTGTACGCGGTAGCGGGCTAACTGAACGTCGTAAGCAACTCGCGAGGCAATATCACTTAATTGTTTGACATGGGTGTCGACGATCGTTCGGGCCTGAGACAACTGATTTAAATGAGATTGTTCGATTTCGGAGCGGAGATTGCGGACCGCGCTGTTATAGATGAAGACCGATAACAATGCAAGTGGAACCAGCAGCATGAACAAGTAAGACCAGGTGTATTTTTGAAAAAGTTTAGACTTGAAATAATTCAGCTTCACTTTGCGTCTGCCCCCTGTCCGCTCTATTTTTTTATCTAAAATGTAAAGGAGATTCCCGGATAACGCAAGGGAAGAAAGTAGTGGGTCATCGGGAAAGAGCATGTTATTTTTGCTTATCGAGGCTTGTCTGCTGCCCGTTGTTGCCGTGGTTCGGGGTATTGTCAGTAAAAAAATACACATCGCCGCCGCTGCCTCGGGACAAGGACATGTCAACTTTAATGACACAAAAATCGTCCGATTTGTTAAATTTGCCTCTCCGCTTTGTTAACGTAAAGCAAAATGACATATTTACGAGGGTGGGGGAGCTCCGGTACACTTCAGAAAAAAAGGAGGAGTTGTTTGATGCAGAAAAGCGCGCCAACCGTTCTTGACACCAGGCCGATTACCCCGTTCGCTACAAAAAGGAAACTCAGGACAAAAATCCTCCGGAATTGGCAGTTGTACATTTTTATCGCTCCGGCTTTATTAAGCGTTCTGATCTTTAGTTACGTTCCGATGTACGGGATCCAAATCGCATTCAAAAACTTCATACCTGTAAACGGGGTTCTGGGAAGTCCGTGGGTGGGCTTCGACCACTTCGTTCGATTCTTTAATTCCTATTATTTCTGGGATCTGCTGTGGAACACGCTGGGCATCAGTCTTTACGGGCTGGTCGTAGGGTTCCCGCTCCCGATTATCCTGGCCTTGGCTTTTAATGAGGTGAAAGACGGCTTCTTTAAACGGACGGTACAGACCGTGACCTATGCGCCGCATTTTATATCGATGGTTGTCATGGCCGGGATGATCATTACGTTCCTGACGCCTTCAACGGGCATGATCGTCAATGTGATCGAAGCGTTTGGTTTCACGCCACCCGATTTTCTGACTGACCCGCGCTGGTTTAAAACGGTATATGTATTCTCCGACGTGTGGCAGGGGACCGGCTGGGGGACGATCATTTACTTAGCGGCGCTGACCGGCGTTGATCCGGGATTACACGAAGCGGCTATCCTCGATGGGGCTTCGCGCATGCAGCGGATCCGTTACATTAATATTCCGGCGATTCTGCCAACGATCACGATCCTGATGATTCTAAATATGGGCAGCCTGCTCGGCGTGGGATTTGAGAAAATCCTGCTGCTGCAAAACCCGCTGAACATGGAATCCTCCGACGTCATCTCAACATTCGTATACCGATCAGGCTTGTTGGATGCGCAGTACAGCTTCTCCACGGCGGTTGGCTTATTCAATTCCGTCGTGAACGCGATTCTGCTCATTACCGTCAACCAGATCGTCCGTCGCACCAGCGAAAACAGCCTATGGTAGAAGAAAGGAGTGGGGAACGTGGTATCGGCAATTAAAGAAACGCGGCGGGATCGGCTATTTCTGGCTTGCAACTATGTGTTTCTGTTACTAGCGCTGGTCGTCGTCGCTTACCCGATTCTGTATATCATCAGCGCCTCGATCAGCACCCCGAAATACGTCGCTTCCGGGGAGATGTGGTTATGGCCGATGGGCCTCACCTTTGAAGGGTATCAGCGGGTGTTCCGAGATCCGCAAATCTGGACCGGCTACGGGAACACGATCCTATATACGGTGCTGGGTACGATGGTCAATCTGGCGGTGACAATCCCGGCCGCTTACGCGCTTAGCCGCAAAGACTTTGTTGGACGGAACTTGTTCATGGGGATCTTCATGGTCACGATGTTCTTCAGCGGCGGGCTGGTGCCAACCTATTTGCTGATCAAGGATCTGGGCTTGGTGAACAGCATGTGGGCCCTGATTTTGCCGGGGGCTACCTCCGTCTGGAATCTCATCGTTTGCCGGACGTATTTCCAATCGACGATTCCGAAGGAGCTGCAGGAGGCAGCGGAAATCGATGGCTGCAGCAATTTTCGGCTGTTTTTCCGCATCATCCTGCCGCTGTCGACTTCGATTATCGCGGTCATGGCCTTGTTCTTTGGAGTCGGGCACTGGAACAGCTACTTCTCCGCGATGATTTACCTGAACGACCATGCGAAATACCCGCTGCAGCTCGTACTCCGGCAAATTCTCGTCCTGCAGGAGATGTCGTCGCAAACCGGCTCCATCGATGCCGCTACGGCGACGGCGCTGAATAACCGGGCGGAAGTGGCCGCGCTGGTCAAATACGCGGTCATTATCGTGGCCACACTGCCGGTCATTGTGGTGTATCCTTTCCTGCAACGCTATTTTGTGCAAGGTGTCATGATCGGTTCCGTTAAGGGATGATCTTGCCATACATCAATAACCTATTCAAAAGGAGGATTCATTCATGCAGAAGCTGAAAAGACGCGGAGCGTTAGCCTTGAGCTTGCTCCTGCTGGCCTCGTTGCTGGCGGCCTGCGGTTCATCCGGCAATACGGCGGGCGGCAACACGGCAGGCAATTCGGGAGGCGAGGCGAACTCGGGCACGAACGCTTCCAATTCCGAGAATACCGGAGGCGTAAAGAAAGATGGCTTTCCGATTGTCGATGAGCCGCTTACGTTGACGATGTTCGCTCCCGACGCGGGAATGGCGGACTGGAACACGATGCCCGTCATTCAAGAGATGGAGAAGCTGTCGGGGATCAAAGTAGAGTTTCAAACCTCGCCGATCGATAGCTTCAGTACGAAGAAAAACCTGGTCTTCGCCAGCGGCGACCTGCCGGACATGCTGTACGCAGCAGACATTACTCCAGCGGAGCAAGTCACCTACGGCAGCCAAGGGATTCTGATTCCTCTGGAGGATCTGATCGACAACTACGCGCCTAACTTGAAGAAGATCCTCGATGAGAATCCAGATGTACGCAAGAATATCACGACTACGGACGGACATATTTATGCCCTGCCGTTCATCGATACCGCGGCGGTATGGTACCGCGGCCCGATGTGGTATAACGGTAAGTTCCTGAAGGCGTTGAACGCGGAGGAGCCGAAGACGAGGGAAGAGTTGTACACGTACTTGAAGCGCGTTAAGGAAGAAGACCCGAATGGCAACGGCAAAGCCGACGAAATTCCGCTTTCCTCCGTCAAGTTGGACGATCTGCGAATGTTCTTCCTCGGGTTCTGGGGAATGTATGACACGGTCATCTACGCCGACAAGGACGGCAAAGTCCACTATTCGCCGCAAGAGGAAGGATATAAGGGTTATCTGACCTTTATGAACCGCTTGTGGAAGGATGAGTTGTTGGACCATGAGACGTTCTCTCAAACCGACGACCAGAAGAAAGCAAAGGGTAAAAACAACCAGGTTGCCTTGTTTAGTGATTATCATCCTTACTTCACGCTTGGCGGGGAGCCAAACAACGAACATCCGCTGATGACGCCGGTGGCCAGCGAAATTGCCGGTACGCCGGTGTACGGCAAGCATCCGGGCATGTCCGCTAACGGGACGTTCGCGATTACGAAGAGCAACCCGAGTCCGGAAGCCACGATGCGCTGGATCGACTATCAATACAGCTATGAAGGGGCCACCTTGTGGACCCAAGGTCCGGAAGGACTGCTGTGGCAGTACAAGGATAAAGAAAACAAGGTCAAGGAATGGCTGCCGGTACCTGGCGGCAAGGAACGTGAGGATTATCGCGGAACCATTACGCCAAACTACGGTATTTTGACGCCGGGCGTCAATCTGAAAGAATTGACGAACGGGTTGAAGAGCGAGTTCGACGAATGGATTGATCAGCAAACGCAAATCAAGTTAGCTCCGATCGGCAAGCCGCCGTTCCCGAACGCTTTCTTGACGACCGATGAACAATCCGAGGTTTCCGCCCTGCTGTCCGACCTGAAGACGTATGTGACGCAAATGGAGGCGAAGTTCGTGACCGGCCAAGAGCCGCTCGAGAACTGGGATAAATACGTCAGCCAACTGAAGAAAATGGGCAGCGATCGCGTCGCCGAAGTATATCAAGCCGCCTATGACCGTTGGAATCAAGGAAGCTAAGAAACCTAAGGAAGATAAACCTTGAACCGTTAACTTACATTTTCGGACCGAGATAAGGAGGCATCCATGAGCGAGGAGAAATCCGCGACGAACCTGGAGCCATCGGCCGAGCCGCAGACCGAGGCGCCCACCGAGGCGCCTTTTGCGGCTGAACCGGCGGTGGAGCAAGGCGTACACAATTACAGCAGCGAACGAAATTGGGTGAAGCCGGAGGACCCGGTGATCTTGGAACGTTTGGAATGGTTCCAGGATCAGAAGCTGGGCCTGATGATGCACTGGGGGCCTTACTCCCAGCTTGGACTGGTAGAATCCTGGGCGCTCAGCGACGAGGACGGGGATTGGTCCCGGAACGACATCGACTGGACGGAAGACATGGAACGCTTCAAACAGGAATATTTTGATTTGAACCGTACGTTTCATCCGATTCGCTTCCAGCCGGAATTATGGGCGAACGCCGCGGCTGAGGGCGGCTTCAAATATTTGACGTTTACGACAAAACACCATGACGGCTTTTGCATGTGGGATACGCATACGACTGACTACCGGATCACCGGACCGGACTGTCCGTTCCATACGCACCGTTATGCGGACATCTGCCGGGACTTGTTCGATGCGTTCCGTGCCGAGGGGTTGGCGATCTCCGCTTATTTCTCCAAGGCGGACTGGCATACGCCTTATTATTGGGCGCCGGGCATGGAACGAGGCAGCCGCATGTGGCGCGGGCCCTCGTACGATCCGAAGCAATACCCTTGGCTCTGGGAGCGGTTCGTTCAGTTCACCCATGAGCAAATCATGGAGCTGATGACGAGGTACGGCCGCATCGACATGCTGTGGCTGGACGCCGGGTGGGTAAACGCCCGCCGCGATCAAGACATCCGGCTTGGCGAGGTAGTGGAGAAGGCACGGCAGATCCAGCCGTGGCTGTTGACGGCGGACCGCACGGTTGGCGGGCCGTACGAGAACCTCATCACGCCGGAGCAAACGGTGCCGGAGCGGCCGCTCACCGTCCCTTGGGAGAGCTGCATCACGATGGGACACTCGTTCTCGTTCAGCTATAGCGACAGCTACAAGTCCGTCCGCGAGCTGGTCCACCTGCTCGTCGAAATCGTCGCCAAAGGCGGCAATCTGGCGCTGAACGTCGGGCCGCAGCCGGACGGCCGGCTGCCGAGACCGGCGCTCGAGCGGATGAAGGGGCTAGGCGAGTGGCTGAAGGTTTACGGCGAAGCGATTTACGGAACGCGGATCTGTGAGCCGTACGCTTCAGGGAATAGCTTCTTCACGCGCAAAGGGGACACAAGATACGCGTTAGTGCTGCTTCAAGAGGACGCTGAAGCAACGGCGGGGGACTTGCTGCTGCCGCTTCCCGCTTCCGGCATCGGCCGGATCGACCTCGTTGGCGGAGCCGAGGGGTTGGATTTCCGCCCGTCGCCGGAAGGCGGGGTAGCGGTTCGCCTGCCGGACGCTGTGCGGCAGGAGGAGACGCCGATCGCTTGGGTGCTGCGCATCCGGTGAGGGCGGGGGGCCTCAATGACATGTGCGTAACGGACCTGAAAGACCTTATTTTCCGGAAAAGATGTCAATTTGCCATTTAACGGACTGGAGAGCCGTTATTGACTTGGAATAGTCCGGATTACTGCTCGAAAACGCCAAATAAGGTCAACTGGGTCCGTTAGATTTTGAAAACAGAGTTTATCGGCAAAATAACGGCGCTGCGGTCCGTTAGCGTTAGCTCAAGGACCGGTTGGCGAACTTTACCTCAATCAGGAAAGGAGAGAGAACGATAGTGAATTTCAGCGAAGTGCCTGAACCGGTGATCGAGTTCGCCCCGAAAACGTATGTCTGCAAACGGGCCGTCGCCGGGCCACTCGTCTTGGACGGGCGGATCGATAAGCCGTTCTGGGATGCCGCCGCATGGACCGACGACTTCGTCGACATCGAAGGCGACCTGCGGCCCAAGCCAAGAAAACGGACGCGGGCGAAAATGCTGTGGGATGACGAGTATTTCTACGTGGCTGCCGAAATGGAGGAGGATGAAATTTGGGCGACGCTGACGGAACGGGACTCGGTGATTTTTCATGACAACGATTTCGAGATTTTCATTGATCCGGACGGCGACAGCCATCTGTACTACGAATTTGAAATCAACGCGCTGAATACCGTTTGGGATTTGCTGCTGGTCAAGCCGTACCGTGACGGCGGCCCGCCGGTAAACGGCTGGGATATTCGCGGATTACGCACCGCGGTGTATATGGACGGGGAGCTAAACCATCCTGCCGCGAAGAACCGTCTATGGAGCGTAGAGATTGCGATGCCATGGGCTTCGCTGCGCGAATGCGCGCCGGAGGGGCGGCCACCGGTGCCGGGCGAATTCTGGAGGGTAAACTTCTCCCGGGTGGAATGGCAGGTGGAGGTGCAGGATGGGCGGTACGTCAAGCAAGTCAACCCTGCGACCGGGAACCCTTATCCCGAGGACAACTGGGTCTGGTCTCCGCAAGGGATCGTAAACATGCATTACCCCGAATTGTGGGGTTATGTCGTGTTTGCGGATGAAGGCGCCGATGCGGGCGGGGGATCCGCCGGGTTCCCGCTGCCGCAGGATGAATACGTCAAATGGGAACTTCGGCGGTTATATTACCGGCAGCGCAGCTATTATGCCCGCTGCGGGCGGTTTACTGCGGAGCTTGCTGAACTCGTCACCGCGGAAGAAATGAACACGTTTCGCATCCGGCCAAAGGTCGAGGCGGCAGGCGGGAGATTTGTGATATCCGCGACCACCTCTGACGGAAACGGGATTTTCATGATTCGGGAAGACGGTAAACTGTGGAAGGAGCGATCGTAGATGAGCGTAGAGACACCGGCGTTTTCGCTGAGCGAACAGGAGCTGGAGCAGATTGAACGCAGGTTTGCGGAGATTCGAACGCTGGGCCGAGGCCGGGAGAAGGCGCTGTTTGGGGTATTTGACGGCCCGCTGACTACGGAAGAGACATGGGCCCTGAAATTCCTGTATGTGCATATGCCACTGAACGATTTGGCCGATTACGACGGATCGCTGTTCTTGGCTCATGTCCGCCAGGCGTTGGCGGTTCGAAAGCGGGTGCCTTGGGGCGACCGGGTTCCCGATCCTCTCTTCTTGCATTTCGTGTTGCCGTGCCGGGTGAACACCGAGAACATCGAAGAATTTCGCGAGGTGATTTATGCGGAGCTGGGACCGCGGACGGCGGGATGTTCGATGGCGGAGGCGATTCTTGAGGCGAATTATTGGTGCCATGAAAAAGCCACCTACATCGGCAGCGACTTGCGCACCTTGTCGCCGCTTGGCATGATCCGGAACGCGCGGGGTCGTTGCGGCGAGGAGTCGACGCTGGCGGTCGCGGCGCTGCGCAGCATCGGCATTCCGGCGCGGCAATGCTATACGCCGCGTTGGGCGCACTGCGACGATAACCATGCCTGGGTCGAAGCTTGGGCCGACGGCAAGTGGCATTACATCGGCGCGTGCGAGCCGGAAGCCCGCTTGGACCAAGGCTGGTTCAGCGGTCCGGCGCGCCGGGCGATGCTGGTGCACACCCGCGTCCCGGCGACCTATCCCGGCCCGGAGGAAATCACCGTGAAGGGTGGACCGTATGCGGAGCTAAACCTGCTGGCGAATTATGCGCCAACCCGGACGATTGCCGTGGAGGTGAGAGAGGCGGACGACACGCCGGCGGCAGGAGCGAGGGTGCAGTTCCAGCTGTATAACTATGCCGAGCTGTTCCCGCTGGCCGAGCTGGTGACGGATGACCAGGGCGAAGCTCGATTCACGACCGGTTACGGCGATCTCATCGTCCGGGCCGTACGGAATGAGGCCTGGGGTCAGCGAAAGATCCGGATCGCTGATGGGGACCGGTTCGAGGTCGTACTAAACGGAGCGATATCGGATCAGCCGATCGGAACCGAAGACTTCGAAATGGTGCCCCCACCGGAGCTGGATGGGCCGGAATCAGAACCGCTCTCCGCGGAACTGCTGCGGCGACATGAACAGCGGGTGGCCGAAGGGGCCGCTTTGCGCCGGGCTTACGAGGAGACGTTCCTGACGGAGGCGGAAGCCGAGCAGCTCGCGGCCCAGCTCGGGTTACCGGCGGAGCGGTTGTGGAAGGTGCTGGAGCCTGCCCGCGGCAATGGCCGGGAGATCGCCGCTTTCCTGGAGGAGCGCGTCCCAGAACACGGAGAGTGGCCGCTGCTTTTGCTCGAGAGCCTACGGGAGAAGGATTTGACCGATACGATGCGGGAGACGCTGGACGACCATTTGGCCGGATCGCTGCCATGGAAGGATTCCTACGGCCGGGAGCTGTTCGTGCCGTATGTCATGTGCCCGCGGGTGTTGTTTGAAATGATCGGCCCCTACCGGAAGGAGCTGCAGGCCCGCTTTACCGAAGCGGAGGTGGCCTTCTATCAAGAAGATCCATCCCGGATTGCAAGGCTTCTGAATGAAGGCTGGGAGCTGCGCGAAGGGCCGGGGAACCTGCGTGGGAAAGCGGGGCCGCTAGGCACGTTCCAGCTGCGGGTCGCCGACAAAGGCTCGCTGGACATCTTGTTCGTCGCCTTATGCCGGAGCTTGGGCATTCCGGCAAGGCTGCATCCCAGTGAGCAGAAACCGCAGTATAACGCGGGCGGAACGTGGGTGGACGCCCCAGTCGGGCCGGTTCGGGAAGAGGCAGATACGGAGGAAGAGGCACTCCGTCGTATTGGCATGCTGCGCCTGCGCCGCGAAGCGGAAGGCCGAACCGATGAGCCGGTCGCTTCGTACATGGAGAACTTCACCCTCGCTCGGCTTGAGGGGGGTTACTACAAAACACTGCTGTATCCACATGGCAAAACCGATGTGTACGATACGGCTTTCGAGGTGGAGCCGGGGGAATACCGAATCACGACCGGCGTGCGGTTGAAAGACGGCACGGTCCTAGGGCGGCTGACGTACTGCCGGGTTGACGAGCAGACGGAGACACAGGTCACGCTAAGCTTTCCGGCTCCGTCGCAGCATATCCCCGTGTACGGGACCCCCGATCCGCAAACGCCGCTATGGCGAGCGGATGGGACCAAGACAACGCTCAGTGCGCTTAGCGGAGGAGAACGCGGCGCGATGATCGCTTGGTTGGAGCCGGATCGGGAGCCATCGAAGCATCTGCTGCGCGAAACGGGAGAACTCGCGGAAACGTTTGATGTCCTTGGCATCCCAGTGATCTTTGTTCTCGGCAGCGACGATGGCAAGCCGGCTCTGGCCGCCCCTGCCCTCCATACAGCCAGTTTGCCGGGCGGCACGGTATTCGTAAGCGACCCCAGCTACGCGGCGTTGAAAGATTTGACCGCTGCCGGCATTCAACTGGGGGGCGGGGGCTTCCCACACTTATTTGCGCTGGATCGCGAGGGAAACATCCGCTACATGCAATCCGGTTATAAACCGGGCAGCGGCAAAGAAGCGTTGCAAGTGTTAAGCGAGCTATAGTCGACAAATGGATGACAGGCTTGCCGCTGATTCCGATGGCCGCGCAAGCAAAGGAAGGAGCGCCCAAATGAGCCTGAACTATGTGGTGGCGGGATATGTCAGCGACCGCCATCTCCCTGAACTGACGAAGGAAGATTTGATGAAGCTGACCCATATGAATATCGCCTTTGGACATGTGAGAGAGGATCGAATCGAAACCGGGCATCTGCAGAACCTGGGGCTGCTGCCCGAAATGAAAGGGGAACATCCCGGACTGACGATCCTGCTCTCCGTAGGCGGCTGGAGTGCCGGCGGCTTCTCGGAAGCCGCTTCGACGGAAGCCGGCCGGCAGGCGATGGCCGAGTCAGCAGTCCGGGCTGTCACGGAGCATGCGCTTGACGGAATCGACCTGGATTGGGAGTACCCTTGTTATGCCGCGGCAGGCATTGCTGCCAGTCCGAAGGATAAGGTGAATTTCACGTTGCTGCTGCGCACGATGAGGGAAGCGTTGGATCGGCAAGGCGAGCGAGACGGCCGCCATTATGGGCTGACGATCGCGGCGGGCGCGGACCAATACTATATCGACGGCACGGAGATGGCCGAGGTGCAGCGTTACCTCGATTTCGTCCAGTTGATGACGTACGACATGCGAGGCGGGTTCCAGACGTTGACCGGTCACCACACCAATCTGTACACAGGGACAGGCGATCTGTTTCGCATCAGCGTTGACGCATCGGTTAACCTGTTTGTCCGAGCCGGGGTGCCGAAGGAGAAAATCGTCATCGGCGCGGCGTTCTATTCGCGCATGTGGAAGGACGTTCCGAACGTCAATCGCGGATTGTATCAAATGTCCCCCGGCCCCGGTGGGTACGGCCCGGACTTTACAGCGCTGACCGCCGAGTATATCGATCGTAACGGATTTGTCCGTTACTGGGATGACGAGGCCCAAGCGCCGTATCTCTTCGATGGCCAAACGTTTATCTCTTACGATGACGAAACTTCCATTCGCTGCAAATGCGAATACGTCAAGGAGCAAGAGCTGGCTGGGGTGATGTTCTGGGAGTATGGCTGCGACCGGACGCTCCGGCTGCTGGATGCACTGCACCAAGGGCTCACCAAGCCGTAAGCGTGAGCTCCCAACTGCGGAATAATAAAAGCCTCATGGATCGCCAAATCCCCGGAGTCAAAGGGATAGCGGAGCATGGGGCTTTTTTTCTGACATCAAATGTTCTAAATGTGCCGGGCTCGCCATAGATATAAATAGGGGCGTTTTTCGCCTGATCCTGCGGTACAACCTCCCGTTAGGGAATTTTCACAGTTTCCTAGTTTCTTTGATGACGGGGGAACCGGAGGGTGGCCGGTCTTCATCCAGAATGGCGTCCAGACGCTGCACCTCCTCGGAGAGGGCCTGCAGAGAAGTCTCGATTTTGCCCAGTTTATCGCCGACGGTTTGCAGCACATATTTGATCAAAATGAAACAAAGCGTGACCGGAAAACCTACATTGGCAACCAACGACACAATATCCGCAACCTGCATAATTGTTACCTCCTTGAATTTTTTGGGCCCTTCACTATATGGGGAAAAAAAGTTTGCCTAGGTACAACCAAAAAATAGAAAAAATGTTATAATCATAATTACTTATATAAAAATGGTTGTGAAAACCCCCTTGAAAATTCCCTATACATAGAAGATGAATATGAAAGGGGGAGGTAGTTTTGAAGGAACAACATACCGTGTACGAGCAATACCGGAAAGAAGTTTATCGAATCGCATGGAGGGTCCAATACAGAGCGAGAGTCGTAAGAAAACGGGAATGTTCATTCAATGGAGTCGAGCCGGCCGTAACCTGCTTCACCTCATCTTCTGATAATAAAATCGTTGTGAGACAGCTGATCAATGCGCTTCCTTCCACGACGGGAAAAACGATCATCTCCAAGATATACTTGCAGGACAAAACGGAGAGGGAAGTCGCCCGCGAGTTGAATATGAGTCAGCAAGGGGTGAACAAATGGAAACGAAAGATGATCAAAGAGTTGTCCCGGATGATGATGAGTTCCTGATTTTGCTCCAAAAGGCCAGGGAAAACGATCCCGAATCGACGTTAAAGTTAATTGAGCTGTTTAAAGGCGATATTATGCATATAAGCAAGTTTATCCATATGTCCGAAGAGGACGCCGTTTCCGACATCATTCTCGAGTTTCTGGAGATGATCAAGAGGCGGGAGGAGGAATAGTGACACACACGCGAACGAAAGTCGGCCAGGAGGTTTTCTCCTGACCGACTTTTTTTATCAAATCGGTTGTTATTCAGTTTCCCGGATTTCCCTTATAGATGAGTGCGGAAAAAGGCTTCACCTGCCGAAAGCGATAAAGGTTAACAGCGTTAATCGGACAGAACCTGCGTATTGTGGAACAGTTCTTGGAAAGCGCGCCTTGCATACTCCGCATCCTCGAGCTTGCTTTGCACCGCTGTTTTCCAAACAGCGGCGTCACGGGTGAATGCGGAAAACCCATCGACGCCGTACCAGGTCAGCAGATCTTCCCGAGTTACGCGGTACGCAACGGCTCCTTCGTTGAAAATGACGGCCTCCAGGTTATCGACATAAGCGAATGCAGCGGTCGCGCTGTATAGATATGCAGGGTCGCGATCCCGATCCGCCAACGGCGTTGAAGAATCCAGATTCACTTGTACGGTAAATACGTCCGGATCCAGCGCAAAGGAGCGAATCGAGCCGAGCGGAAGCGAACGGAACAGGCCGGTTACTTTAGAGGCGTCGCCCATGTAGGGCGTCGCGTAATGAGCGGTTCGGGCAATATCATGGGTTATCGGACTGTTCTGGTCAGCGGTATACTGAGCTTCGCGCTGATCCTGGCGCGGTAGCGCCACACCTTCTACTACCCCAAAGCAGACCAGTCCCGCGAGGAGCAATGCGAGTATTCCGATGTTCCAACGTCTGAAGCGTTGGGCCGTCATTCCAATTCACCCGCCTCGTGTTTCGAGATCAGCGTGGTGCTTGCCTGGAACGCCAAGGGAATCAAGATCGTCAGAAAAGGCTTGGCGTATTGAATGCCAAGTACGGCAAACTGGTAAGGACCGCCGATTTTTACCTGATGGCCAAACCAGATGTTGCTGCCGAATCGCAGGGCTGTAATGGCCAAGAGGGTGACGAGAATGAACAGGCCCCATAATAGCCAAACCATCCGGCTTCGTCTCCGGGCAACATGGAGGTTGCGCGGAGACGTAACTTCAAGCGCACGGCCGCGCCAGACGGAGTTCAGGACCAGATATAGGATTCCGAGCAGCAGGACGAGGACCAAGAACAAAAAACTGAGCGGCGTGCGTTCAATCATGCGTAAAGGAATGGTGAGTATCCACAGAATCAGCGTAAAAAACAGCGTTTTTTGCAGAAGATCCAGCCGATAGCGGTTCACATAGATCTGCGGGCTCTCGTCAATCAGCCCGTCGATACGGGTTAAGCTGGCCGTGGTGGCCTGGACGGCTTGTTCGTACTCCATTCCGCCGGCCATGTAATCGGCGGCTTTGGCTTCCAGATTGCCGAGGATTTCCTCCTTCAGCTCGCGAATGCGTCCGGTTGCCGGGTATCCGGCGAATAAACGATCCACGTGTTTTTGCAGCGGATTCACGATGGGGATCCCTCCTGTTTCTCGATTAAGACATCAATGATTTCGCGGGATGTTTTCCATGCCGACAAATTAGCTTTGTACACTTCAGTTCCTGCAAGGGTGATATGGTAATATTTGCGCCGTCCGCCCATACTGCGGTCTTCGCCCCAATAGGACTCAATTAGCTGTTGAGCTTCCAATCGCTTTAGGCTGGTGTAGAGCGACGGCTCCTTCAATTCGTAGCGGTCCTGGCTGATGACGGAGATGGATTTCATGATCTCATAACCGTAGTTATCGCCCTCCAGCAGCACCCGGAGAATAATCGTATCAATATGGCCGCGGATCAAATCCCGGCTGATGGCGCTATCGTTCATGCGTTCACCTCTTCAGAGAACAATGTAAAACATATTACTATGTGTGTCAAGGTAGTTGGTCGCGGTGCCCCCAAAGGAGATAGAGTTGCGGATCCCCCGGCAACATGTTGTAAGATAGGTAGACTGAGGATGAAGGGGGAGTTAGCGTGATGGAGAGAGTTAACTTGTCAAAGGGAATAGCGAATCCGACCATTAAGCCTGGGGAACGCCTGACTTTCGGTTTGTACCCGCAATCCGCTGACGGGGAAGTCCAACCCATTGTATGGCGGGTTCTTGAGAACACGGGCAGCGAATTGTTTCTCCTGAGCGAGGAGATCTTGGAGTGCAAGCGATATCACGGAAAAAGCGCAGATATATCGTGGCGCGATGCCGCGGAGGTAACGTGGCGAGATTGTGATTTGCGGCAGTGGTTGAACGAGGAGTTCTATCCTGCTGCTTTTAGCCTAGAGGAACAGGATCTCATCAAGCTTACGCCTTGTTCGGATCATGGAGAGGGGAGTCCGGATACGGAGGACAAAGTGTTTCTGCTAAGCGTGGCAGAGATCAAGGCGTTCACCGCGTCCCTCGGCAAAACGTGGTTGACCGCCGCGGGAACGGACTACGCGAAGTTGAAGAAGCCCGACGGCTGCAGTCTCTATGTCTACGACAAGGGCGAGAAAGACAATTACGTTCTGCGAAACGGCAAGGAGGAGGGCTGTTCCTGGTGGTGGTTGCGCACGCAGGGCAATAAGCCATCACGCGCCCATTTTATCGGTCCCGGGCACAGCATCCGCAGCTATGCCAATGTCAGTCTGGCGCGAGATGGCGTGCGGCCGGCGATCAGGTTAAAGATATTAGAGGGAGGCATACCAGGATTGTGACGATAATATCGATCTGTTGCTGCAGAGTCCCATGTGATCCGTTTCTAACGGAACGTAGAGCCCTTATTTGGCGGGAAACTAGTTGTTCGAAAATCTAACGGAACGTAGAGACGTTATTTGACGTAAACCAAGCCTACTAGACCCCTTTTGAGCCAAATAACGTCTTCTGGTTCCGTTAGGTTGGGAAATAGCGCGGGAAATGGACATTAGCGTCATCTGGTTCCGTTAGAACCACGGTGCAGCATCATGAGTCGGAAATCGAGTCGAGTCACAGGACAACGTTAACGCCGAAACCGGACGCAAAGGGATAGTTGTTGATCTGAAACTTATCTCAATTGGATATACGTTGATGCGTAACCGAACACCTAGGGACAATCTGTTACGCGAAACCGGAGCCAAAGGGATAATGGTGAAAAGACGGCAAATGGCCCTATGAACCATAAATTTGTAAGCGCTTCAAAAAAACTCTTGTATTCCAAAATACCCCTTGTTATAATCGCATTGAAAAGCTTTTCAAACCGAGGATGCCGACATGAACAAAAACAAAAACAAACCAACGATACGCGATGTTGCCAATAAAGCAGGTGTCTCCATAAGCACGGTTTCGCGCGTAATGAACGCGCCGGCAAGTGTGGTAGAGAGCAAGCGGCAACGGGTGCTGGCGGCGATTGAGGAGCTGAGCTATCAGCCGAATGCGTTCGCCCGCGGACTGATTTACAAGAAATCTTTTACCCTGGGGCTATTGATCCCCGACATCGAAAATATGTACTACGCCGGAATGATCCGGGGAATGCAGGATGCCTGCAACAAGCTGGGTTATAGCCTGATGATCTGCAACACGGACCGCGATAAGGAACGGATGTTATCCTATATCGACGCGTTTCATGAGAAGCAGGTGGACGGTATTGTGTTTGCCAGCGACAAAATGTTTCCGGAGTATTACGAGAAGCTGGTGGGCTGCCGGATCCCCTTTGTCATGGTGTCCTCCCATTCGGATGAATACGAGATCCCTTGCGTTGAAGTCGACGACGAGGCGGCAGCTTACGACGCGGCCGTTTACCTGATCGAGCTTGGGCATCGCCAAATCGGGATGATCGGTTTCAATCACGAGAACTCGATTTCCGGACCGCCGCGTTACGCGGGGTTTGTCCGAGCCATGACGGAATACGGGCTGACGTCCAACATCGCCAATGTGAAATTTGCCAGTCACTATTTCGAACATGCGTATCAGGCTGCACACGAGCTGTTTACCGAGCATCCTCCACTGACCGCCGTGTTCTGCGTCGCCGATGAATTTGCCATGGGGACCATTTCGTACCTTCGGGATCGGCACATTCTTGTGCCGGGGCAAGTGTCCGTCGTTGGTTTCGACAACCACCGCATGGCCGGCATGTACATTCCAAAACTGACAACGATATCTCAACCCATCTATGACCTGGGCCACCGTGCGGCGGAGAAGCTGCATGAGCTGCTGACAACCGGCAGTGTAACGGTGCCCCGAGAAGTCCTCCAACACAAACTCATCGTCCGCGAATCGTCGCGAGAAAGAGCAACCACGATTTAACAACGTGTACCAACTTGAACCCAATCCACATGAACGCACCACGATCAAACACCACCTACACGATCACTACTTACACGAACACCACTACGAACTACGCAATCAACAAAGTTACCAATAACTTTTTGAAAAGCTTTTCAAAAAAACGGAACATTCCAGTTGGGCAGGTCATACACTTATACCAAAATGAAAACGGATTCAGGGGGAGCTTCATTCATACGACTGTTGAAATGCTTTTCAAGGAGGTGATTTGCCGAATAGCGTTCCATTGTCAGCCAGACCTTCAGATGGTTTCTCATACAACATATCGAAGGGGATGTAGGGTCAATGAATAAAAGATCAAAATGGACTTCTTTACTGCTTGTTAGCGGATTATCGTTTACGCTTCTCCTCAGCGCTTGCGGCGGAGGGAACAATGCGGCAAATAACGAACCGGCGGCCCCGGCTAACACCGGAACCACGGAGCAGAATACGAATGAAGGCACCGCTACGAATGACGCCGCAGCCACCGGCTCGCCGCTGGAGCTCGCGTTGAAAGGCGAATATAAAGGCACCAAGGTAACGATGTTCGGGCCATTCGTGGACGCCGACCAGGTGAAATTCGAGACCAGTATCAAGGATTTCGAGGAAAAGACGGGCATCGATATCCAATACGAAGGCTCTAAGGAGTTTGAGGCGACCATCAACGTCCGCGTGGACGGCGGTAACGCACCCGATATCGCCGACTTCCCGCAGCCGGGATTGCTGGCTGCCGTAGCCAAAACCGGCAAGGTCATTGACCTTACCGGCATTCTCGATCAGGAGAAGCTGAAGGCCAATTACAATCAAAGTTGGCTCGACATGGCGACGATGGACGGCAAGGACGGTAAAATCATGGCGGGCGTATGGAACCGCAGCAACGTGAAGAGCTTGGTGTGGTATCCGAAGAAACAGTTTGAGGAAGCGGGCTACACCATTCCGCAAACCTGGGATGAGCTGATGGCGCTGACGGAACAAATCGCTAAGGATGGCGACACCGCTTGGGGCATCGGGATCGAAAGCGGCGCGGCAACAGGCTGGCCGGCTACCGACTGGGTCGAAGACATCATGCTCCGCACGACCTCGCCGGAGAATTATGATAAGTGGGTTAGCGGGGAACTGCCATTTACTTCCCCTGAAGTGAAGCACGCGGTGGAAAAGATGTCGGAAATCTGGATGAACCCGGATTATGTGTATGGCGGAACGAAGTCGATCGTGACCACGGCCTTTGGCGATTCGCCGGCCCCGATGTTCGACAATCCGCCGAAGGTGTGGCTGCACCGTCAAGCTAACTTCATCACCAGCTTCTTCCCGGAAACGGCGAAAATCGATGAAGACTACGACTGGTTCTACCTGCCGCCGATTGATGAGCAATATGGCAAACCGGTGCTTGTCGCCGGCGATATCTACTCGATGTTCAACGATCGCCCTGAAGTTCGGGCCGTCATGGAGTTCTTCACGACCGGCGAATCGATTAAATCTTGGGTACAATCCGGCGGCGTCATTGCGCCGATGAACGACGCTTCGCTTGACTGGTATACCTCTGAGGCGGATCGCCGCATGGCGAAGCTCGTGCAAGAGGCTTCCACGCTGCGATTCGACGGTTCTGACCTGATGCCGGGTAAAGTGGGTGCCGGCACCTTCTGGAAGGGAATGACCGACTACGTGAGCGGCACGGCTACGCTGGATGAAGCGCTGGCGCAAATTCAGGAAGGCTGGAAGAACTGAATTTAGCTAGGTCGCAAGACATGCCATAATACTGCACCGCTGGAGGGGCGCGCGAACCGAAACGTGGGTTCCGGTACACCGCCCCTCTTAGTTATGAATCCAACCGGTTATTCAGAAAATTACGCTCACCAAACTTTTAGGAGGGGTCATGATGAGTTCAGAGGCCAAGCGAACCGTCAGCCTGAGGGCCGTGCTCTTCACCCTGGTCATTTTGCTCGCCAATGCCGCCGGACACGGATTGATATTCCGTTTCTTCCGCGACTCGACGCTGAATCCGCTGTTGACCGCGGTATGCGCGGTCCTATGGGGCGTGCTCGGCGTATATTTTCTTTTTTATACGTTTAACTTGGCGGTGGAGCAATATCCGGAACAGGTCCGGCGGAAGGTGCTGCCGTTTATCTTCATCGGCCCAGCGGTCATCTTGCTAGGATGGCTCCTTGTTCTGCCCGCCGTTCGGACGCTCTATCTCAGCTTCTTTAACGCCTCCTCGGAGAAGTTTGTGGGGCTAGCCAACTATGCGGCGATTTTCACCGATAAGCTGATGGGGACGGCACTGCGCAACAACCTGCTGTGGGTGTTCCTCGGTACGCTGGCTTGCGTTGGGTTCGGGCTGCTGATTGCGATCCTCGCCGATCGCAGCAGCTATGAGAAGATCGCCAAGTCGATCATCTTTATGCCCATGGCCATCTCGTTTGTGGCGGCGGGGGTGATCTGGAAGTTTGTGTACTATTATCAGCCCGGTGACCAGCAGATCGGCTTACTTAACGCCATCGTCGTTGCCCTGGGCGGAGAAGCACAGGCCTGGACCAGCATGCTGCAGCCGTGGAATAATCTGTTTCTCATTCTGATTCTGATCTGGATGCAAACCGGGTTCGCCATGGTGATTTTCTCCGCGGCGATTAAAGGCGTCCCGGACGATATTCTGGAAGCGGCGCGTGTGGACGGGGCCGGTGAAATCAAAATCTTCTTCCGCATCATCATCCCGTTTATCTCCGCAACGATCCTGACGGTGACGACGACGATCATCGTGTTTACGCTAAAAATCTTCGACGTTGTTATGGTCATGACCGGCGGACAATACGGGACGGAAGTGGTGGCTACGCAGTTTTACCGGCAGTTCTTTATGTACCGCAATTTCGGATACGGCTCCACGCTGGCGATCGTCCTGCTGATTGCCGTGCTGCCGGTCATCTTCTTTAATCTGCGGCAGATCCGCAAGCAGGGGGGATTCTAATGGCACGCACGAATCAGCCACGTACCACAGGAACCAAACGCAAACGCGGCAAAACGATCGTCAATCTCGTACTGGGCGTCATCTGCTTATTATGGCTCATTCCTACGCTGGGATTATTGATTTCCTCCTTCCGGCCAGCGTCGGATATTCTGCATACCGGTTGGTGGAACGTGTTTCCCCACCGGGAATGGACGAATGCGGAGACGATTCAGCTATCGAAAGATATCGATCTGCGCGAGCCGATTGAGGTGAATGGGCAAACCTTCAACGACGACGAGCTGAAAGCCGGGGTTCTCAGCGATGACCAACGGCTGATCTGGGAGAATCGCCGGGCCCGCACACTAAACGTGCAGGAGCAGGGCTGGGAGTTTAAGCCGGCGCTGACGCTGGAGAACTACAAGAACGTGCTGTCCGGAAAAGAATACAAGCTGAAGCTGGCTGACGGCAGCGAATCGATTCAGAAGGGGACTGGGTTGTCCCAGGCGTTCTGGAACACGCTGACGATCGCCGTACCGGCGACGGTCATCCCGGTGCTGATCGCTTCGTTTGCCGCCTACGCGTTTGCCTGGCTGCGGTTCCCCGGGCGCAAAACGCTGTTCGTGGTGATCATCGCGATGCTGGTCATTCCGCTGCAGGTCGCGCTCATCCCGGTGCTGAAGGATTACACTGCATTGGGCCTGAACGGCAGCTACCTGGGCATTTGGTTGGCCCATACCGCCTTCGGCTTACCGCTCGTGACGTATTTTATGTATAACTTCATCAGCCAGTTGCCGAAGGATTTGTTCGAATCGGCTTTCATTGACGGGGCGAGTCACTTTACGATCTTCTCCCGGTTGATCCTGCCGTTGTCCGTACCGGCACTGGCTTCGATCGGCATCTTCCAGTTCCTGTGGGTATGGAACGATTATCTGGTATCGCTGATCTTCATCGGCAACCAGCCAAGCGTGCAGGTGATGTCGATGAAGATAGCCGACCTCGTCGGATCGAGAGGAAACGACTGGCATCTGCTTACGTCGGCGGCGTTTATCTCCATGCTGATGCCGCTCACGATCTTTTTCCTCTTGCAGAAGTACTTTGTCAGAGGGCTGATGGGAGGCTCGGTGAAAGGATGAACAAACGGTCTGAGGAGCACCCGGCGACACTGCATTCCCCGCGGGAATGGAGCCTGGTCGAGGATGCGTACGATGAGAAGGACAATCAGCGCAAGGAGAGCTTGTTTGCCTTGGGTAACGGGTACATCGGGATGCGCGGCCATTTTGAGGAGGGGTACCACGGGCAGGAAGGAATCTCGGTGCGCGGCTGTTATGTGAACGGGTTCTACGATACCGCGCCGATCCTTTATCCCGAAGGGGCGTATGGGTTTCCGTCCGAGGGCCAAGCGATGCTAAACGTGACGGATGCCGGGGTCATCAAGCTGACCCTCGAGGGCGAGACCTTTCATTTGAACCGGGGGCATGTGCGATTCTACAAAAGAGTGCTGCATATGCAAAGCGGTGTGTTGCACCGGTTGGTCGAATGGGAATCCCCAGCCGGACACCGCGTGCTGATTCATATCCGCCGCCTGGTGTCGTTGACCCATCGGCATCTGGCGGCGATCCACTACGAGGTGACGGCGCTGAACTTCGACGGCACCGTGTCGATTTGCTCGGCGATGGACGGGGACATCGCCGAGGCAGATGCGCCGGACCGGGGCGGAGATCCGCGCCTCGGGGCACGCCGCACGGAGCCCAGCCTCCTGTTGGAGGGGGCGGGGAGCGACGGGCGCGGCGGCGGCTGGCTGAAGCAGCGCACGCGGCATAGCCGCTTCGCGCTGCTGACGGCGATGAGCCACCGGCTGGCGCTGCCGCCGTCCGCCTCGTATAGCCTGTCGGAGAAGCACGACAGGCAGCGGTTGTCGGTGCAGTACGACGTGGCGCTGCGCCGGGGGGACACCGTTTCGCTGAGCAAATTCATCAGCACTCACACCTCCCGAGATACCCGGGAGGAAGAGCTGCTGATGCGAAGCACGGAAGTGCTGCAGATGGCCGAAAGCCGCGGCTTCGACGGGCTGGCCGAGGAGCAGCATGCTTATCTGGACGCGTTCTGGAGCCGCGCCGACGTGGAGATCAAAGGCGATCCCGCGCTCCAGCAGGGGCTGCGGTTTAACGCGTTTGGCCTGCTGCAGTCGGCCGGACGCGACGGGCGGACCAGCATGGCCGCCAAGGGTCTCACCGGCGAAGGGTATGAAGGGCATTATTTCTGGGACACCGAAATGTACGTACTGCCCTTCTTTACCTTCACGACGCCGGAGATCGGCCGGGCCTTGCTGGAATTCCGCTACCGCACGCTGGAGCAGGCGCGGCAGCGGGCGAAGGTGATGTCGCAGCGGGGCGCGCTGTATCCGTGGCGGACGATTGGCGGCGAGGAGAACTCCGCCTATTTCCCGGCGGGCACCGCGCAGGCCCATATCAACGCCGACATCGCCTACGGCATCCGCCAATACGTCCAGGCGACGGGAGACGAGGCGTTTCTCGTGCAGCAGGGCGCGGAGATCTTGTTCGAGACGTCCCGGTTCTGGGTGGACCTCGGCCATTACAATCCGGCCCGTGGCGGTGCTTTTTGCATCGACGGGGTGACTGGTCCGGACGAATACACCGCGGTTGTGAACAACAACGTCTACACGAACCTTATGGCCCGCGAACACCTTCGGTATGCCTGCGAGACTGCGGGGGTGCTGCGCGAGCGGTACTCTTCGGATTTCGCCCGGCTTGAGCGGAAGATCGGTCTCACGGAAGGGGAAATCCTTGGTTGGCAGCAGGCGGCGGACAAGATGTACGTCCCGTATGACGAGGAATTGGGGATCTACGCGCAGGACGATACGTTCTTGTCCAAGCGGAAATGGGATTTCGCCGGCACGCCGCCGGAAAACTATCCGTTGCTGCTGCACTACCATCCGCTTGTCATCTACCGTCATCAGGTGTTGAAGCAAGCCGATCTGGTGTTGGCGTTGTTTTTGCTAGGCGAGCAGTTTTCGCGGGAGGAGAAAATCCGCAACTACCGGTATTACGAACCGCTGACGACGCATGATTCCTCGCTGTCCCCATGTATCCACAGCATCATCGCTGCTGAAATCGGCGAGTTGGAAGACGCTTACGACTATTTCAGCCGGACGGTGCGGATGGATTTGGACGACGTGAACGGCAATGCCAAGGACGGATTACATACCGCGGCGATGGCAGGCTCGTGGATGGCGGTCGTGAACGGGTTTGGCGGAATGCGGCTCGATAGCAGCGGCGTGTTGGGTTTCCGTCCGGTACTACCTCCGCAATGGGAGAGCTGCCGGTTTAAGGTGATGCACCGGGGGCGACTTCTTGAGGTGTTTTTTGACAAGGAGCAGGTCGTCTATACGCTTCGCGAAGGGGAGGGCCTGGAGATTCGGCACGACGGAGAACGCCTTGCGATTCGCCCGGGTGAACCCGTCCGACGTGCGTTAGCGGCGGATCGCGAACCAGCCGACAGCCACCTGGGGAACTAGGGTGCGCGTCCCTTTTGCGGGAGCCTGTCCGGCGGGCGTATAATGGGGGCGTAGGACCATTTTGGACGCGACAGGAGGAAGAACGATGAATTACAGATCACTGGGCCGAACCGGGCTGCGGATTTCCGAAATTGGCTACGGGGCTTGGGGGATCGGCAAATCCGGATGGGTTGGAGCCAGCGACGACCAGTCGCTGCAAGCGCTGCGCCGCTCCATTGAGCTGGGCCTTAACTTTATCGATACCGCCCTCGGGTACGGGGATGGCCACAGCGAGAAGCTGGTGGGACAGGTCGTTCGCGAGCAGAAGGCACAGGGGAAGGACATTTACGTGGCCACCAAAATTCCGCCGAAAAACGGCCAATGGCCCGCTCGCGCCGGTGTACCGGCTGACGAAACGTTTACCGCCGAGCATGTGATTGCCTGCACGGAGCGGAGCCTCGGTCATCTCGGCCTGGAGACGATCGATGTGCAGCAGTTCCACGTCTGGTCCGATGAGTGGGTGGGCCAGGGCTCTTGGTTGGAAGGCATACAAAAGCTGAAGGAACAGGGGAAAATCCGCCATTTTGGCGTCTCCATCAATGACCATCAGCCGGAAAATGCGATCAAGCTGATCGAAACCGGGGTCGTGGATACCGTTCAGGTCATCTATAACCTTTTCGATCAAAGTCCGGAGGACCAACTGCTGCCAGCCTGTGAGAAGCACCATGTTGGCGTGATCGTCCGGGTTGCGTTGGACGAAGGCGGATTGACGGGCAAAGTAACGCCGGAGACCACATTCGAGGAAGGCGACTTCCGTAATCACTATTTCCGCGACGACCGGAAGCAGGAAGTGTACGATCGGGTGCAGAAGATCGCCGCTGAGCTGGGAGTTTCGCTGGAGGAGATGCCGGAAATCGCGCTGCGTTACGTCCTGAGTCACCCGGCGGTATCGACGGTCATCCCGGGAATGCGAACGGTTCGCAACGTTGAGCGCAACATGCCGGTTGGCGACGGCCGCGGCTTAAGCGCCGAACAGGTAGCCAAGCTGAAATCCCACCGCTGGATCCGCAATTTCTATCAATAAACCATAAGCGTGAGGAACGCCGTGAACAAAAGCGACCCCTTTGCATAAAACAAAGGTGGCCGCTTTTTTTTGCGGGGAGGAAGAGGGAAAAAAGAACTTAAGGTGTTTTGTACCCTTACGCGGCCGCAACCTTGGCGTTATGATAGGAAAGGATAAAGAAGGAAATCATGATCCAAATATGGTGATGATTAACTTGAAAATGGAAAGGAGGTGGGAGCGTGATGTATATGAACGATTTGGACGTTGCCAAACAGCATATCCGGGATCTTCGCAAGGAGCTGGACCGATGCAGGATGGCCCGGCAATTCCGGCTTTGGGAGAAGGAGAAACCAAGGAACGAGCGGTCTAAGGTACCCATAGGTATGAATTCGGTACTGATTTCCATCCTCGCTAGGATGCGAAAACTGCGTTAACCTCGGTCGTACCCTCCAGTAAGTCCCCCGATACAAGATAGACCGCCCCTCGTAAGAAACGGTCTACTCTCTATGCATCGATATTCCATTTTCGTTTGTCTAAGTCTTAGTTCCCTGTCCCTTGTTCTGGTTGCCTGTTCTTATCTGGAGTCTCGCGTCCGGGAGGAACGATACAGTTCTGCGATGAGCCGCAGCGTTTTGAGGCCTTCTTCGCCATTCATCGCAAAGCGCGTTCCTGTCCGGATGTGGTCGTAAAAATCGGCGATTAATAACCGGTGGCTTGAGCCCCAGTAAGATTTGCCGATGATTCTTCCCGCGTCGTCGAGGCTGACCGGCGGCTCGGAGATCAGGCTTTCTAGGCCGTCCTGAATTAAATACAGGCAGTCGTCCCGCTGATGCAGCGTGCCGCCTTCAAACACCAGCTCCAGTTCGACAGGGGAGTTGGCCAAATACGCATTGGTGGCGTAAAACAACCCGCGGACGCCGTCCGCAAACCGGAAGCTGGCATGCGCCGTATCCTCCACCTCGATCACGTCGCCAAGGGCATCGGCGGTGACGCTTCCTTGTACGGAGACGACTTCACCGCCGAACCATTGCAGGAGATCGAGCGTATGGATCGCCTGGTTAATCAATACGCCGCCGCCTTCGGTCGCCCAGCGTCCTCGCCATGGGCTGTCGGTATAATAAGCCTCGTCTCGGTGCCAGGTGACGATACCTTTGAGGCAGAGGAGCCGACCCAGCGTTTTCGAATCCAGGAATTCGCGGATCTTCTGGGACGAGGCGTTATATCGATTCTGAAAAACGACGCCAAGCTGCGCTTCGTTGCGGCGCGCTTCCGCAAGCAAATCCTCCGCTGCCTTTAGGTGATGCGCGAGCGGCTTCTCTGTGAGCACGTGCTTTCCGGCCCGTAGCAGACGCGTTGCCATCTCCGCATGCAGGTGGTGGGGCGTACATAAATGAACGACTTGAATGTCATCGCGTTCCAGTAAGGTCTGGTAATCGCTCGCCGCTTCGCAGGCATATTCCGCAGCTGCCTGCTCTGCTTTGGAGGCATCGCTGTCGACGACGACCTTCAGCTTCACGCCGTCCAACTGCTGCACAGCCCCGGCATGCAGCGGGAAAATCGCTCCGCAGCCGACGATGGCTGCGCCTATCGGTTCTTGCATCGTAAGGTCCCTTCCCGTCCTAGTAAGATGTGGTGATTTGTAGCGCCTGTTGCTGGGCTTTCAGGCATAGCTCCGCGGCTTTGAAGGCGTGCTCTTGCGTCATCGCGTTCTCTGTGCGGTTCAGGCAATCCAGGATTAATTCGCCAAAGAACGGATAACCGACCTGACCGCGCACGGCAAAATGCTGCTCGCCGTCCTGATTCACCAGGTAGACATGATCGCCGTCCGTGTCCCGGGCAAGATCGACGTATTTGCGCAGCTCGATATACCCTTCGGTGCCCAGAATGAACGTCCGCCCGTCTCCCCAGGTGCTGAGGCCGTCCGGCGTAAACCAGTCAACGCGGAAGTACTGGGTCGCTCCGTTATCGCCAACCAGCGTTGCGTCGCCGTAATCCTCTAGCTCGGGGTATTCGGGATGATGGTAGTTGGCCACCTTACTGTGCAACACCTTGGCGTCCCGACACCCGGTATAATACAGGAACTGCTCGATTTGGTGGCTGCCGATGTCGCAGAGAATGCCGCCGTATTTCTCCTTCTGAAAAAACCACTCCGGCCGCGAACCTGCATTCAGCCGATGCGGACCAAACCCGGTTACCTGCAGCACGCGTCCGATCGCCCCTTGCTGAACGAGTTGGCCGGCATACACGGCGGATTCTACATGCAAGCGTTCGCTGTAATACACCATATATTTGCGGCCGGTTTCGCGAACCTTCCGGCGTGCGGCTTCGAGCTGATCCAGGTGGGTGAACGGCGTCTTGTCGGTAAAATAATCCTTCCCGGCGTCCATCACCTTGAGACCCAGTGGTCCCCGCTCCGACGGAACCGCCGCAGCAGCGACGAGCCGTACCTCGGGATCGGCGAGCACCTGCTCAAGGCTGTCTGCCCGGATCACTTGCGGGTACTGCTCCACAAACCCCTGCACTTTCGCCGGGTCGGGATCGTAAACCCACTTCAAGGTCGCTCCGGCTTCAATTAGCCCGCCTGCCATTCCGTAAATATGCCCGTGGTCCAGAGCCGCCGCGGCAAATGCAAATTCGCCGGGCTTCACGACCGCATTCGGACGCCCCTTAGGCGCATAGTTCATCCCGTCCTTCGCTTGATAAGAGGGCTGCTGTTGTTTATCCATCGTCATCGGCCTTACATCCTTTCGTGGATAAACTCGGCAAACTTGCGGAGCATCTCTTTCGAACCGTAATGGCCGCTGAAGTCCTCAATGCCAAGGTAGCCGTCGTAGCCAACGGACTTCAGGTCCTGGAGCAGCCGGCTGTAGTCGATCACGCCGTTCGCTAGCGGCGACCATTCGCAACGCCAAGCCGCGCTGCCGTCCTCGCGCGTCCCGGTTTGCGACCAGGCGGCGTTTTTGACGTGGACATGAGCGAGATAGGGCCCGAGCAACTGGAGTCCCATTTTGAACTGCTCGTAACCTTCGTGCACCATATTGCCCGGATCATACAGCACGCCGATCTGATCGGGATCGCAGTGGCTGACCAGTCGATGGGCGAGGCTGGCGCTTGGCGCAATCGTCAGATGGTGTGTTTCCACGACGCCTTTGACGCCGTATTGTTTGGCCAAACGCTCAGCTTCTTTCAGGTAACGCACCGTTTTGTCGTACAACTCGGGATAGGGCGTTGAGCCGTCATATCCGGCCGCGCCTACGCGGATCGTCTTCGCACCCAGCAGGCGGGCGACGGCGAATACCCGCTCCGTCTCTTCGAGGTCCAGCGAGTTCAAATACGGCGCGATGCCTGCCATCTCAAGCCCCTCAGCTTCGGTGATGCGCTTGAAGCGAAGCAGCTGTTCTTCCGTTGAAGACGGATCGATCGAGCACAAATTGTTGCGCCAATACGAGGGCTTCTCACCAGTTGCCTCGGCGGGGATTTCCTTGAAACGCCACTCCACACCGTGGAGACCGGCTTCCCTTGCGGCCTGTACCAACTCCTCCGGCGTCAAATCCGGGGTGGATACGGTAAATACGGACAATTTCATGGGTTATCGCTCCTTTTTGTTACGGAATTGGAGGAGGGGGCTAGCATTCCCCAGCGTATGTCTCAAATAAGGTGAAAAAATCACTCTATTTTGCGCATTCTCTCCCAGGTCTCGAAAATAAGAACAAAAATTAACGCTATTTTGGCCAAAAACGGTGATTTTGGAGGGTATTGCGCAAAATAGGAACATTAAATCGCCTTATTCCGTCGGAAATGAGTGCTTTAGAGCCAATAAGGTGAAAAAATCACTCTATTCTTCGGCCGCGGCAATGATAGACTCTTATCTCCCGAATGCTCAATGTGTCCCCGACACGTCGAGCACCTTGCCGCTGCCGCCGTCCTTGCGGAACGAGGAGGCTTGAATCTTCTCCTGCAGCTTGGCGTAGAATAGCTCCTCATCCAGCGGGAGGTCTACCCAATCGTCGGTCCAGGCCGACAGGTGCATGGCGTTGGAAATCGTCAGGCCGCGGATGCCTTCCTCGCCTGGGGCGAGCAGCTTCTCACCGCGCAGCAGCGCGTTCGTGAAGTTCTGCAAAATCCCCTTATGCTGCGGTCCGTCGCCGCCGCTCACCGGGATGTCGCATTTCCAGCATTCCGGCTGGCCAAAGCCGCCGGTATATTCCGCGTTGAACTGCGGCTCGGGCATCCGCAGCCGCCAGAACGTGAGCTTGCCGTCTTCCACGACGATTTTGCCGTTGTCGCCGGACAACTCGAAGCGGTTCGTGCCCGGCGCTTCGCCGGTCGTGGTGACGAATAGCCCGGTGGCGCCGTTTTCGTATTCTACGTAGGCGGTCACGTCGTCTTCCACCTCGATGTTGCGGTATTTGCCGAAGTGGCAAAACGCGCGGACCCGCTTCGGCATCATCCCGGTCGTCCACTGCCACAAATCGAGTTGGTGCGGGTCCTGATTCAGCAGCACGCCGCCGCCTTCTCCGGCCCAGGTGGCACGCCAGCCGCCGGAGTCGTAGTAGCTCTGCGAACGATACCAGTTCGTGATGATCCAGTTCGTGCGGCGGATCGCCCCCAGCTCTCCAGACAATACGAGGTCGCGCAGCTTGGCGTACAGCGGATTGGTCCGCTGATTGTACATGATACCAAACTGCTTGCCCGACTTCGCGGCCGCTTCGTTCATCTCGCGGACCGCTTTGGTGAACACGCCGGCCGGCTTCTCGACGAGTACATGGTAACCGCTCTCAAAAGCCTGCACCGCCAGCGTCGGGTGATCGTAATGCGGCGTAGCAATCAGCACGGCATCCATCGCCCGCGAGGCAAACAACGCTTCCGGCGTGTCAAAGGTCTGCACCGTCTCCGGCAAATGTTCCTTCGCCCACTTCAGGCGCTCGGGGTTGGTGTCGCATACGGCGGTCAGCTCCGCACCCTGGATCTCGCCGCAGAGGTTCAACGCATGGGATGTGCCCATATTGCCGATGCCGATGATGGCGAAACGTAGTTTATCCATTTAAACGCTCCCTGCCTTTCCCTTAGAGGTAACCTTCTTTGAACCTCATCCTAAATATCCTGTCCGCTTTTATGTAGTCCTGTCGCTCTTAGCTTAGCTTGAATCGAAAGGGTTGAGAAGGGCACGGATTAAGACGGTTTTGCGCAAAATTAAGGTGTATTCGATAAATGCGAATGCTACAATGAGATCAGAATCCTTGAAAGTGGAAGGGCTTACACTCCAACAAAGGGAATGAGAAACGATGAATGAGATGGATCTGCTCGCCGGGCGGCTGCCCGAGAGCTTGACCGTGACGGTGACGCATGCCCAGCTGCGAAGCGGCTTTCCCGGCTGGAACCGGACGGAGCTAGCTCCTAGCTTCAACCGGCTTTATTTTATCGCGGAAGGGGAAGGCTCGGTGATCATCAACGGGGAGACCTATTATCCTCAACCGGGCCAACTTATGATCATGCCGGCAGGGACAAGCCAGACGACGTCTACGAACCCGGATGATCCCTATACGCGTTATTTCTGTCATTTCGACGCCCAAATAGGGGAATGGCCGCTGTTTCATGCCGGAAGCAAGTTGTTTATCAGCGATGCCGGCAATCTGGAGTACGTCCGTGCGACCTTCGACGAGATGATCCGCCAGTTTCAGTCTGGCGGCCCTTTTGCCGGGCTGCGCATGCAGGCTTGTCTCCTGAACCTGCTCGCCTGCTGCCTGGAGGAGGGGGGATACCGCGATTATTTGAAGGACTATATGCAGTTTACGGAACGGAACAAGCTGAGCGGCGTGCTGAAATACATCCAAGAGCATCTGTACGGGCCGATTGAAATCGAAACGCTGGCCGACATCGTCCATTTGCATCCGAATTATTTTATTCCTTATTTCAAAAAAATCATGGGCGTCACCCCCATGCATTACGTACAGCGCAAACGGATGGAGGAAGCCAAGCGGCTGCTGACCTTCACCGACGACAGCATCGCCGACATTGCTGATCGGCTGGGCATGCAGTTGGCCCATTTTTCCCGCCAGTTCAAGAGCCATGCCGGGATCTCGCCTACCGCGTACCGGGCTTGCACAAGGTAGCCTGCACCGTATGAACGCCAACTGATCTCAGCCTCACCGCCCGCACCCCACGCCTATATGCGCAGGGAGCGGGCTTTTTTGTGCCAAATTTGGATGTAAGGCGTTTTCCTGCATGAATCATTACAATGCGGTATAGCTGTGGGACAGGGCCGTTTTTAGAATGAGGATAGAAAATACATCCAGTTCTGGCATCGTAAACCGAGGTTCCACCCATTCAAGATTGAGGGAGGCGTAAAGGTGAAAAGACGTTTACGGACAGGGAAGACGACGCTCGCATGCATTCTTTGGTTAGCCGGTACACTCGCTTTCTCCGGACCTTTGGGATCCGCGCAGGCTGTACAGGCGGAGGAAGAAGCCGGGGCTTATGCCCGAAACGGCAACATCGTTCAGGCGTCGAACGGAAGGCATTCGTTGGTTTTCGATTTGGCGCAAGGGACCGGCAGCTTGTCGTGGGACGGACTGCCGGTCGTGCCGCAGTTCGAGGCGAGCTTCCGGGAGAAGGGCGGCGAAACCCGCTCAACCCGGGATGCCGTGGAAAGTTCGGCCGAGTGGACTAAGCTGAAGCCGGACAACTATGGCAAAAACGGGCGTAAGCTGACGATTCACAGCCAGTTGGAAACCGGCGAGCAAATCGATTTGAACTTTTACTTGTACCCTAAGGTTTCATACGTGCTCACTGACATGCAGGTGCAGCGGGCGGACGGGCTGACCGTGGAGGAGCTGACGCCCATGGACGCGCAGCGGATCGAGATCGGGGCGGGCGATGCGAAGAAGATCTTTACGACGCCGTATTCGAACAATTTCGATTTCGGGGTCGCGCCAGTCGACGATTTCGGCAAAAGCCAAAACGGAGCCGACCGCTTCGCCGGCGAGCAGCTGACGTGGGACGACTTCAACGGGATCAGCCATTGGGTCGCGGCGGTATTTGATAACGAGAATAAACATGGCTTTGTTGGCGGTGCGGCCACCGTCCAGAATTGGAAAAGCAGCCAAAAGCTCGGCGAAGCGGAAATTCCGAACGGTCCGTTGACCGAATTTTCCCTGTACAACTGGGGGGGAAGTCATAGCGGAACAACGGTGTCCTCCGATCTGTTTTTCCTCGGGTATTATGACGATTACCAGCATGGCTTGGAGGAATACGGCACCGTCTATAACCAGGGGGAGCCTCATATGAAGTGGGACGGCGACGTGCCGATGGGTTATAACACCTTCTACTCGCATGATCGCTATGCTACTGCGGAGGCCATGTACGCAATGGTCGATTACGTAGCGGAGCATTTGAAGCCGCAGGGGTATGATTATTTCAATCTGGATGGCGGTTTTCAAGCGGAAAGCGGACTGCCCTTTGAACAATCGATCACCAAGTTCATCGACTACGTGCATGCCAAAGGGCTCAAGGCGGGCGGATATTCGACGCCGTTTACGATTTATGAGGAATGGCTCGATTTGCCGATCGAAGGCACGGGCTTGACTCATCGCGACATTTGTCTGAAGGACGAGCAGGGGAACCTGATCAAAACCTATCTGAACACCTATGCGCTGGACCTCAGCCATCCGGTGGCACAGCAAATCGTGAAGCGGAACATCGACGATTACATCCGCTGGGGCTACGATTACATTAAGCTGGATTTTATCGATATGGGCATGTACGAAGGCCAGCATTACGATCCTTCGGTGAATGGAATGCAGAACTACCGGATCGGGATGGGCATCATCCGCGATGCGGTGTTGGCGGCGGACCGCCCGATTTACATCAACGAGTCGATCGCGCCGCTGCTGCCGGCCGCGTTTGCCCATGGTCGGCGGGCGGCCTGCGACACGTCGCTTGGCGTAGCCAGCTACTCCGGCATCGAGCGGCAGGCGTTTAATACCGCCGCTTCGTGGTGGACGAACGGTACGATCTACGAATACAACGACCCGGACATGATCATTCCGCAATACGTGATCCAAGGGTTCTGGTACAAGTTCAGCCAACAGGACGCCAAGCTGCTGAATACGGCGGTGACGTTGGGCGGGGGCCATTACCTGATCGGCGATAACTTGCCTTTCATCGACGAGGACCGGTTGGCTTGGCTGCACAATGAGGAGCTGCTTGATCTGGTGAAAAAAGGGCAGGCGGCGAAACCACTGCAGATGACAGACTTTTACCATCATGAGGCGCATTCCCCTGCTGTTACTGTACTGACGCAGGGGAAAGACAACCTGGTAGTCGGGCTGTCCAACTGGACGAACCAGGCCCAGGACATCCAGGTCGAATTGGCCGATCTGGGCCTCAAACCAAACAAAAAATACCGGCTGACCGAGCTCTACAGCGGGCGATCGCTTGGCACGGCGCAGGGAACGTTAACGTATCCACTGGAAGCGAAAGGCTCAGCGATCATTCAAATCGTGGGTTCAGGAAAACCGGCACCTGCCGATCCGTTACCGATGAATCTGGCGTTAGGGAAGCCTGTCAATGTCTCCTCGACCTGGGGCGATCCCGGCTACGAGGCGGATAAGTTGACGGACGGCGATCCCACGACGCGCTGGAATGCGGCTGACGGACAACAGAACGATCAATGGGCGGAAATCGATTTTGGCACGGAAACGAAGATGAACCAGGTTGTCGTAAAGGAGTTCCGCGATCCGTATTTCAAAACGGCCAATTATACGCTGCAATATTGGGACGGCTCGGCATACCGGAACATCACGAAAGGATTTACGCTAGGCGACAACCGGACGTTGAAGTTTCCGGAGATTACGACAACCAAGCTGAGACTCTATCTGAATACGAACTATGGCGTGCCTTCGATCTATGAGTTGGAAGCTTATTACGCGCCCGGAGAGGGAGGCAGCCGCATCGACCAGGATGACAGCGATCTGGGATACGCTAATTACTCCGACGTGCGGGCGGGAATTCAGCGGATGCAGACCTTCACTTTAGAGCATGTGGATTTGCCTAAGCTGGATGTCTACATTTATGAGAGTTATCGGAATGAGGTACCGAAGGACGCTTATTACTTCGAGCTGGTCGTGCTGGACGATCAGGGCCAACCGGCAGAGAAGCTGTTTACGGCTTCGCTTCCGGCTTACAACATCCCGGGTTCGATCTCGCCATATTCGATTTACCCACAGCTCAAAGGACTAAATACGAGCAAAACGTATGGTCTCATCCTGAAGTCGCCCGGCTCGGACTATACGCCAAGTACGGACAACAACTATGGGTTTGCTTACAGCGACGCCGATCCTTATGCGGGCGGGGAAGCGAAGTTGTCCACGGACGGCGGGTTAACCTGGTTCGCGGAAGCGAATCGGGATCTGATCTTCACGTTGTATACGTCCGCGGATTGGGCGGATGAGGGGATGGGGACGACGGAAGAAATCTTGACGGAAACGCCATAAGGATGGCTATATCCGTAGCATTGGAGGGAAGGCCGGTGGCCTTCCCTTTGTTTGTTTTGTTCGGATTCGTGCGAGCGATTGGCTGAAACTTTCGGCGTTCCTTCCGATTCGTTATACTGATACCAAACTCATTTCGCCAGCCTGGTCTGGACCCCCCGCAAAACCGGTGCGCGGAAAGTCGGATGGGGCCGAAGGACTCTTGTTATGCTGGGAACCAGAGGAGGTGCAAACGATGGATGTGCTGAAAAATATGAACGAGGCTTTGAACTACATCGAGCGGAATTTGACGGACGAAATCGATTATGAGGAAGTCGCCCGGATCGCCGTTTGCTCGGAATACCATTTCAAGCGGATGTTTTCGTTCCTGGCCGGGATCCCGCTGTCGGAATATATCCGCCGTCGGCGGCTGACGCTGGCTGCCTTCGAGCTGCAGCAGGGACCGGTGCGGGTCATCGACATTGCGATCCAATACGGTTACGGTTCCGCCGATGCCTTTACCCGGGCATTCCAAGGCCTGCATGGAATCACGCCGTCGGAAGCAAGAGATCCGGGAGCACCGCTCAAAGCCTATCCTCGGATGACCTTCCAACTCACCATACAAGGAGGAAACGAAATGAATTATCGGATCGTGGAAAAGGAAGCTTTTCGGATCGTCGGCCTGCACAAACGGGTGCCGATCCAATTTCAGGGGGTTAACCCGCATATTGCGGAAATGGCGCAAAGCTTAACCCCGGAGAGGATTGCTAGGCTGAAGGGGTTGTCCAACCTCGAACCCGCCGGGATGATCAGTGCGTCGGCCAACTTCTCGGAGGGGCGCATGGAGGAGCAAGGGGAGCTGGACCATTACCTCGGCGTGGCTACAACACACGCTTGCCCAGAAGGCTACGCTTCGTTAGAGGTAGCGGCTTCGACGTGGGCGGTGTTTACCGCGGTCGGCCCGTTCCCGGAGACACTGCAGAACGTATGGGGACGGATTTATTCGGAGTGGTTCCCGTCCGCTCATTACGAATTGGCCGAAGGCCCTGAACTTTTGTGGAACGAGAGTCCGGACACGTCGCTGCCTAACTACCGAAGCGAAATCTGGATTCCGGTGGCGCGCAAAGCCTGAAGCTTCGGTTGTTCTCCGGCTTACCGTGGACCAAAGATGACTTTTTGGACCGCCTATAGTACGATCTGCTAAGAGAGTGTAGATAGCTTATAGGAAGGAAGAGGGAGAACCATGGATAACGACAAACGCAAAGTGGGAGTTTTGTTTGTATGCCTGGGGAACATTTGCCGTTCGCCCATGGCGGAAGCCGTCTTTCGGCATCGGGTTACCGAAGCGGGATTAAGCGAACAGTTTGTGATCGATTCGGCGGGAACCGGCAATTGGCATACGGGAAATCCGCCGCATCACGGTACGCGCCGCATTTTGGACCAGTACGGCATTTCCTATGAGGGATTGCAAGCGCGACAGGTGGCGCAGGATGATTTTGACAAATTCGATTATATCATCGCGATGGATAACCAAAATGAACGCGATTTGAAGGCGCTGGCTCGGCAGGCGGATGCGAGAATCGTCAAGCTGCTGGACCTCGTGTCGGAATCGCAGTTGAAGGAGGTTCCCGATCCGTATTACACAGGGAATTTCGAAGAGGTCTACGGCCTGGTGCAGCAGGGCTGCGGCGCTTTGCTGGAGCTGATTCAGCGGGAAAAAGCGCTGGGCTAAGCTTAAATTTGGCCTGCCTGAGCAGACTTGTGTTAGCCTGAGCCTGGCCAAAGCTGGCCAATCAGGCCTGAGCAGGACGAAGCTGGCCTTAGTTAACTAGCCAGGTGAACTAGGCGGGTGGTGCTTGGCTGCTAGATACGTGCAGCGGCTGTCCGACCGAGGCGAAATGTTGTGAAAAGTGCAACATTTTCGCGGGCATAACCGCCGAAACGGTTGAAATGTTGCCAAAACTGCAACATTCCCACCGCATCACGGCGACTGGGGCCAGAAATGTTGCATAAAATGCAACAATTCCCCCTCAACCCGCCCAGCGAGCGCAAAATGATGCACAAAATGCAACATTTTGCCCCTTCGGCGACGGGTGGAGGAACGTCCGCCCGCTCACACTCGCGAGTTACCAGCAAGCAAGCATACGCACGTAAGCGCGCATGCACACATGCACGCATGCACGCAGTTTCCCCCCACAACAAATAACCCGTCCGGCATTCGCCGCGACGGGTTTCTTCATTCCCACACATTAACTTTTGATCGCACCCATCATGATTCCTTTGACGAAGTACTTTTGCACAAACGGGTACACCATGATGATTGGAAGGGTCGCGACCATCGTGACCGCCATCCGGATGCTTTCGCTGGATACCGGGATGCGTTTAGCGTTTTGCGCCATCTGCTGGGCATCGGTCATCATCGCGCCGGTCTGGAATTGGTTCAGGATTTTAACCAGGACCGCCTGCAGCGTCTTAAGCTCCGGTTTATACGTATAGATGTAGGAATCGTACCAGGAATTCCAATGGCCGATGGCCAGGAACAAGCCGATCGTCGCCAGCACGGGCACGCACAGCGGGAGAACGATGCGGACGAAGATCTGCAGGTCGTTCGCGCCGTCGATTTTGGCCGATTCCTCAATTTCGCCGGGGAGCTGCTCGATGAAGGTCCGCACGAGGATCATCAGGAACACGCCGATCAAGCCCGGGAAGATAAACACCCAGAACGAATCGATTAACCCCAGCGCCTTGATGACCATATACGTCGGAATCAGGCCGCCGCCGAAATACATCGTAAATACGAAGAAAAACGAGAAATACTTCCAGCCGAGCAAATAACGTTTGCTTAAGGTGTAGGCCAGCATGGAGATACAGATGATCGACACCGCGGTCCCGATCACCGTCCGCAGTGCCGTCACCTGCAGTGCGCTCCAGATTTCCGGGTTTCGGAAAATCGTGACGTAGCTGGCGAACGTAAACTCCCGCGGCCAGAAATACAGGTTACCTCGCAGCGAGTCCGTGGCGTCGTTCAGCGAGATGATGAGAATGTTCCAGAACGGATAGAACGTGACGAGAAAGATGCCCGACAGGAACAGGTATAGAGCAGTGTCAAACAGATGCTCGGTAATCGTTTTATGGTTTTTCATGCCGTTTCCTCCATGCCAGGTTTAGAACAAGGACTGGCCGTTGATTTTTTTCGCGATCTTGTTGACGATCACCACGATGATAAAGGCGACAACCGAGCTGAACATGCCCACGGCGGCAGCGTACGAGAACATGCCGTTCTGGATCCCGTAGCGGAACGAGTAAGTCGAGAGCACGTCCGAGTAGTCCTTCGTCAGATCGTTCCCCAGCAGGAAGTGCTGGTCGAACCCGGCGTTCAGAATGCCGCCCATAGCTAGAATCAGCAGAATGACGATCGTGGGCTTCAGATGCGGGAGCGTGATAAAACGAATCTGCTTAAACCGGTTAGCCCCATCCACCTTCGCCGCCTCGTACAATTCCGGGTTGATTGAAGAGATAGCTGCCAAATACATAATCGAGCTGTAGCCCATATCCTTCCACGTGTTGCCCAGCGCGACGATCCACCAGAAATACTTGCCGTTCTGCAGGAACAAGATGCTCTCATTCGTGATGTGAAAAAACTTCAATAGCGCGTTCACCGCCCCGTCCGAGGACAGCAACGTCACGATAATGTTGGCCGCGATGACCCAGGAGATGAAATACGGCAAATACGATGACGTCTGCACGATTTTTTTGAATTGGACGTTTTTGATTTCGTTAATCGCCAGCGCGATCAGGATCGGCATCGGAAACGAGAACAGAAGAGTGATCAACGTCGAAGCCAAAGTGTTGCGCAGGATGATCAGGAAATCGCCGTTGTTGAAAAAGTAACGGAACCACTGCAGCCCAACAAATTCGCTGTGGAACAGGCTGTACCAGAATCGGCCGAGCGTGGGCTGGTAGTTGACGAACGACATATACAATCCGGCCATGGGAGTATAGGCGAACAGGATCGCCCAGATGAGCGCCGGCAGCATCAAGAGGAACAGATATTTTTGCTGTTTAAAGACGGGCCATAATTTGCGGCGCGGAATTTTCAGTTCCGTACCTTCGCGTAGATTCAAGTCGGTTTGCATAGCGGCACCTCGCATTGGTTTCTTAGTCGTGGCATTCAGCTTTACGGCTTAAAAAAATTATAAGACCCCCGAAAATTCAATGTCGATAAAGCAATGTATCGAATCATGCTTGAAAATAACTTTCATGCGAAAGGAGGATTCAGTTCGCCTGCATGTAAGCGCTATAATCAAAGAGGAGGCAGTTCAAGGAACTGCCTAACCTTACGGTTATTAGATTCGGAAAGGCTGCATAAGAAGGGGGCTTGCGGACATGTACAGCATTTTTCTGGTGGACGACGAGGAATTGGAATTGGAGATGATGCGGGACTTCATCCGTTGGGAGGATATGGGGATTTACGTGGCCGGTGTCGGTATCAACGGGAAGGACGCTCAGGAGAAAATCCATGCCATTCAACCCGACATCGTGCTGACGGACGTACAGATGCCGCTGATGGACGGCCTGGAGCTGGCAAAGTGGGTCAGCGAATACTACGACTGGATGCAGATCGTTTTTTTGACCGGTCATGACGAGTTCAATTATGTCAAATCCGCATTGCACGTCGGCGCGGTTGGCTATTTGCTTAAGCCGCTGGACCTGGAGGAGATCACCGGGGTGATGGGGCGAGTGAAGCAGAAGTGTGAAGAAGTGCGTTTAAAATATAAATCGATCCAGATGACCAAAGCTAAACTGTTGAAGGAACTGCTCCATGAAAAAGACGCCGTACGGCGGTTGCAGCTCGCCGCCGCGCTCGGCAAGCTGGAACGGCGGGAAGTCGCCGGTACCTACACGCTGGCGCTCTGCAGCGTAGACCGCTTCACCGGCGGGGAGACGTCTGGCACGGGGGAAGCGGCAATTTCCCGCCTGCCGGAGGTGGCGGAGGAGTATTTCCACGCCGTTCGCAAGGACGCCGTGGTCGCCGCACTTCAAGAAGGCGAGCTTGCGATCTTTATCGAGGCTGAGCCCGGAAGCCAGCCGGGGGTTTCGCATGAGCAGTGGGGCACCCTGCAACAGACGATTCGGGGATTGCTGGGGCTGTCGGTGACGCTGGCCATTGACAGTGAAGAGACCGGGCCTGCCGGCATCTCCCGGCTGTATGAGCGGGCGCGTAGCCTGCGAGACGAAAGGTTCTATCTTGGGCCGGGACAGATCATTTATGCCGGGGATGTCAAATCGGGGTATCCCTATGACACGCTGCCCCCCTTCCCTGAGCAGGAGTGGATGGAGGCGCTGCAGCAGCTCCGAGGCGAAGATGCAGAAGGAGTTCTGGGCGAATTTCTCACGAATGTGCGTCAGCTGCGGATCGACAAGCCGCTCGTGTACGAGTGGGGGATTGATCTGCTGGCCCGCCTGGAGGAACGGCTTCACAGCCCCAGCCTGCAAGGCTACGCTGAACCGGTCAAGCGCGCAACCCTCTACCAATCCATTTACGATTGCCAGACGCTGGAGGAAATAGAGGCAGCCATCCGGCGGGCAGCCGCGCATTATCTGGAGCTGCTGATGGAGCGATCCACGGACAAAAACGCGAGGCTTGTGCAACAAGTTTGCCAGATCATCGACCAGACGTTTCACGAGCCGATCACGATTCAAAGCTTATCCAGCCAGGTTTATCTGTCGCCGAACTATTTGCGGTCCATTTTCCGGGATAAAACCGGTATGACGATCCATGATTACCTGACGCGGATCCGCTTGGAGAAATCCAAGGAGATGTTAGCCGATCCGTCGCTGAAAGTGCAGGATATTGCCCAGAAAATCGGCTATGAGAGCACGTCCTATTTCATATCCTTATTCCTGAAAAACCAAGGAGTCACGCCCAATGAATATCGAAAAAATCTATAGGGAGACGGACGGCAGAAGCCCCGTCATGCGGCGGATCTCTTTGTTCAGGCAGCATTGGTTCGCCAATTTGCGGCTGCGCAACAAGCTGTTTATTATTTTCCTGCTCGTATCCTTCATTCCGTGCTCCGTGCTCATTTATTATTCCTATACCTCCACGCGGGACACGATCACCGAGCAGACATATGCTTCGTTAAGCGGCACGCTGAATCAGATTAATACGAATCTCGAAAACCGGCTGGGGTACTATGAGCAACTGACGAATATTCTTTATATGGACGCGCAGCTGCGGAATTTTTTGTCCAATGATTACGAACAAGCTTTTTATTATCTGGATGCGTTCCAGTATATCAATCGTACGATGTCTTCCATGTTGATCTCCAACGCCAATATTCAAGGCATCACGATTTACATCGATAACAAGACGTTATATTCCGATAAGCAGTACATCAAATACACCGAGGAGCTGCCGGACACGGTGAAGCAACAAGCGCTGAATGCGGCGGGGAGCCCGGTATACACTCATATCGACGATCCGCAGACAGGGGCGTCCTACGTTACGCTTGCTCGCTCACTCAGTTACTTCAGCTTGATGCATCCTTACGGTATCCTGACGATTAACATCGACGACAAGGAAATCTATTCCCTGATCGAAAAAGAAAACGTCAATAAGAGCGTCTACATCATCGACAGCGACGGACGTGTCATCAGCTCCGGAGATACCGCGATGAAGGGGCGACAGTTGTTTGACGTCTATCCGATTCAAGCCGATCTGACGCTGTCCGGCGGAAAGTTTGACACGCGGATCGACGGTCAGGAACGCTTTTTTACGTACAAGAAGCTAAGTAATGGTTGGACGACGGTCATTACCGTTCCTTATGACGAGTTGTTGGCCAATACGAATAAGGCGACGAAGCGGATTGTCTGGATTTCCGTAACCGTGATTGCGGTGGCTGCGCTGCTGATTTTCTTTACGGCGAAGGTGATTACGAAGCGGATCGAGGTGCTGCTGCAGCAAATTCGCAAGGTGGAGCGGGGGAATTTCCAGGTCAAACGCAAACCGATGGGCAACGATGAAATCGGGCAGCTGTCGTACGCCTTTCAGAAGATGACCACCCGAATCCAGGAGCTGATCGACGAGGTGTACGTCAAGGAAATCGCCGTGAAGGATTCGGAGTTGACGACGCTGCAGGCACAGATTAACCCACATTTTCTGTATAACACATTGTCTTCGATTTCCTCGCTCGCCTTGAAGGAGGGCAGCACGCAGGTCTACCAAATGGTCAGCCATTTGTCGAAGTATTATCGGATCTCGCTGAACAAAGGGAAAAGGGTGGTCCTCTTGGAACAGGAAATCCAACTGGTCAAAAATTACGTTTCGATCCAGGAGATTCGGTTCCGCGGGATGCTGCACATGCATTATGATCTGGACGAGTCGTTGTTTAACCGGACGGTCATCAAGCTGATCCTGCAGCCGTTTATCGAGAACTGCATCAACCATGCGATTTGGAACGAAGCCGGCATCCACATCATCGTTAAGCTGAAGGGGGAGGGTGACGATCTCCTGCTGCAGGTGATCGACGATGGGCAGGGGATGACCCGCGAGCGGCTGGAGGAAGCGTTCAGCAAAGCCAGCAATCAATCCGGCTATGGCATCAAAAACGTAGACGACCGAATCAAGCTGGCCTATGGAGAACACTATGGCGTGGAAATCTTCAGCCGGCTCGGAATCGGGACGAATGTCACGATCCGCCTGCCGCTGAATCCGAACGCGTCAGATCTCGAAACCCGGCTGAATATGGGCTAAGCGTGGGCTAAATACCGGCCGAATCGATGAAAGTCGTTTTCCACTATGAATAGTAACATTGCGTTATGGATAAACAGGGTGGCGCTTTTTACAATTGAGGTGAGCTTGAGGTCCAAGCGCAAAAGCACAAGAGAGGGGTTTACGCGAATGAAGAAGAAGCTGCTATTCATGGTATCCTCTATGATGATCCTCGCCCTGCTTGCAGGCTGCGGGTCCGGGAACGCCCCGTCGGCCGGGGGGAATTCGCCCGCGGCGAACGGAGGAACGAACGGGGAGGCACCGGCGGATGATAAGTCGCCGATCACGTTAACGTTGTTTGACCAGAACACGGGGGATCCTTTTACAAACCCGGTAGCGAAAGCGATTACAGAAAAAACCGGCGTGACGGTAGAGATCCAACAGCCGACCGGGAATCCGGCGGAGAAGCTGAACCTGATGCTGGCGAGTAACGACTTGCCGGACATCGTGTTGATGAGCCGCGGCAGCGACATCATGAACAAGTATATTTCCTCGGGAGCCGTTATTCCGTTGGATGACTTGATCGAGAAGTACGGACCGAACATCAAGAAGATGTACGGGGATACGCTGAAGAAGACGCGCAGCATGGACGGGAAGAACTACTATTTGGCCAACTGGTACGGGCTGGAGCAGTATCCGGTGTTCGGCTTCCTGATGCGGATGGATTTGATGAAGGAGCTGGGCGTCGGAGATAAGGTGAACAACGGCGAGCCGTTTACGGCCGAAGAGTTCGAGAACCTGCTGAAGGCGTTTAAGGAGAAATACCCGACGATCGACGGCAAGGAAACCATCCCGATGACGCTGAACGGCGAGAACATGAGCGGCGTGACCGGGACGTTCAAAGGGATGTTTGGCATTATGCCGTTTTACGAGAAAGACGGCAAGCTGCTGAAGGATATCCGTGATCCACGGTACCTGGACATGATGAAATATATGAATTCCCTGTATCGTCAAGGTTTGCTCGACAAAGAGTGGGTGACGATGAAGACGAAGCAATATGAGCAGAAGCTGGGGGCAGGGAATATCTTCGCCACAGCCGACGCGGGCTGGAACGTAGGGACGTCCAATGGTTTGCTGAAGGCGGATGCCCCGGACCCGGCTAAGGCGGAGGAGAGACAGTTCTACCAATATAAAGTGCTGGCGCCGGGCGTTGGACCGGACCAAACGTCTTACGGGCCAAAGAGTTCGCTCGGTTGGGACGGCATCACCATCAGCAAAACGAACAAGGATCCGGTACGCACGATCAAGTTCCTTGATTTTCTCGCCAGCGAGGAAGGGCAATATTTGATGATGTGGGGCGTGGAAGGCGAGCATTGGGACATGAAGGACGGCAAGCATGTGCCGCGTCAGGAAGTATTGGACGCCTTCAAGAAGGATTGGGCGGAAACTTCCCGCACGACCGGGATCCGCAAATGGACCTGGACGATCAAGAACGGACCGGGCTCCGACGGTACGCCGTATGACCTGATCGGCCGCGGCATGAACGATCCGACGACCGACCTCGCGATCAAGAACCTCGCGGACACGTCGTTCGACACGGCACCTTACGACAGCCTTGGCCCGGCCGGCGGTACGCCGGAAGCGATCATGGAGACGAAGGTTAACGAAACGATTAACGAGTTCTTCCTGAAGATGGCCCTGGCTCCAAGCGAGCAGGAGTTGGTCGCCTTGTACGACACCATGATGAAGCAGGTGGATGCCGCAGGCTTGCCGAAACTTGAGGAAGTCTACAACAAGAACTACGAAGAGCGCATGAAATTGTGGGAATAGAGCGGTAGGGCAGAGCGACGCGAGCCGCGGGGGACGATGGGGTCCTCCGCGGGCTCGCGTTTTCTTTTGGGAAGTGGGTGCCTACGAACCCCCGCCACCCCTGCCATCCTCGCCACTCCCCGCC
>RCUU01000048.1_pt1 | contig 64371 bp, 56 predicted proteins | sample 2166211 | NCBI WGS metagenome assembly RCUU01 (sample SAMN09932620, study PRJNA488358) | compost metagenome | feature: garden; material: soil; isolation source: compost soil in phenylacetic acid-enriched culture | place: Germany: Experimental Botanical Garden Goettingen | collected 2016-01-27
CAACACCAACAACACCAGAACACCAGCACCACAGCATCACCAGTCCTTCGAGAAATTCCAACAAATCTGCAGCATACATCTACAGTCAATTTCAGACAATAGACAAGGATTAAAAGCACACTGCTATGGAAAACAAGGCGATGCGCCCTTATGCAAGCATTCATCAAAGCCGTTGTATTCAAGCCTCTTCATTGTTGTATTCAAGCCCCTTCATTATGGTATTCACGCCTCTTCACTATGGTATTTACCGCCTTTCACTATGGATGATTTACCAAACATAACTAGCACCAGGATGGTAAATAATGAATGTACAGCATCAGATCATAGTTAAAGGAACTAGGAAGGAGGGGTGACGTTGCCAACAAAGACGAAATCCGGGAATGGAGCTAAGGTGAAAGGCTTGTCCTTGACTGAACAGAACTACAAGGAAATTGCCAAAAAGCATGAGCCCAAAACCAATATATTAGGAAATTGCCTGAAGGCTTTTGTTGTAGGCGGATTTATCTGTTTTCTTGGCCAATGCATACAACAGATATTTATGTCTGCATTCGGGATGGCGGCCAAGGAAGCCAGCAGCCCCACGGTTGCAGTGCTAATCATTGCGTCGATCATTCTGACCTCGCTGGGGATATACGATAAAATATCACAATGGGCTGGCGCAGGCTCAGCAGTCCCGGTTACTGGATTTGCGAATTCCATGAGCTCATCAGCTTTAGAGTCACAGGCTGAGGGATTGGTGCTTGGTGTAGGAGCCAATATGTTTAAGCTGGCCGGCTCCGTTATCGTGTTTGGGGTGGTGGCCGCTTTTATTGTTGGTATGGTCCACGTGATTTTTGGTCTCGGCGGCGTACATTAGCACCGGAAATGAAGAAGGGTATCAAGAAGCTTGTTGACTCTATATAGGGAGGAAGGTGGGAAAATGATCTTTCTATGGGCATTTGTAATTGGAGGATTATTTTGCGTAGTTGGACAGATCATGTTTGATGTTTTTAAGCTAACCCCGGCTCATACGATGAGCACACTTGTCGTTATTGGAGCAGTTATGGATGCTTTTGGCTGGTATGATCCGTTGGTAAAGTTCGCCGGTGCAGGCGCAACGGTGCCGATTACGAGCTTTGGCAACTCGTTGGTGCACGGGGCGCTTACCGAGCTGCAGAGAGAGGGATGGATCGGAGTCATCACGGGAATATTCGATGTGACCAGTGCCGGGATCTCGGCGGCGATCATTTTTTCGTTTCTGGCTGCACTAGTAGTTCGACCCAAAGGATAGTGGGGTAAACGGATAGTCGGTTTAACCATATACTTATTATAAAATCACTGCTGGAAAAATATTTTCCGGCGGTTTTTTATGTTTAGATTCTCTACATAAAATGGGTGTAGTGAGGATGTTTACCTATACATCGTCTATCATGTACAATTAGGAAGATATATACATTCAAATAACTGGAGCGCCTTATACTTTGGGAGGTAAAAGACATGCCCGTAGAGCAATCTATCTCGATTTTGAATCTAGTAAAAAGTAATTTGAAATCATGTATTCTAGGAAAAGATTTTGAGATTGACCTGCTGTTAACTGCATTACTTGCTGGTGGTCATGTGCTGATCGAGGATGTTCCTGGTACAGGAAAAACCCAGCTTATCAAAGCGTTGGCTAGATCAATGAATGGTGATTATCGGCGTATTCAGTGCAATCCGGACATTTTGCCCAGTGATATTACCGGAGTATCGGTATTTCACCCGCATGAAGAGCGATTTGTTTTCAGACCGGGTCCGGTAATGACGAATATTTTGCTGACAGATGAGATAAATCGTGCGACAACGAAGACGCAATCAGCACTGCTGGAAGTCATGGAGGAAAGAAGCGTAACCGCCGATGGATTTACCTATGAGCTCCCGCATCCTTTCATGCTGTGCGCGACTCAAAACCCGATAGAATTTGAAGGTACCTACATGCTTCCTGAAGCTCAGCTTGACCGGTTCATGATGAAAATCGCTTTAGGTTATCCCGATGCCAGCACAGAAAAGGCGATTTTGCATAGCCACCATGCAGGGCAGCCTGTCGATGACCTTCAGCCTGTGACGACGATGGAGGAAATCGCATCGATGCAAAGACAGGTTCGAGATGTATATATAAGCACTGAATTGACGGATTATTTGCTCAGTATTGTACGCAGCACCCGGGAGAATGATGCGGTGCTTCTGGGGGCTTCTCCACGAGCGTCACTGGCATTTATGATGGCGGTTAAAGCGTATGCGTATGTTCAATCCAGAGATTATGTGCTTCCGGATGATATTAAAGTATTAGCCCCCTTCATTTTGGGCCATCGGGTGCTTTTGAGACCTGAATATCGTTTGGATAGTGTAAAAATTAATCAGGTGCTTCAGCAAATTTTACGACAAATCCAAGTGCCGGTATCTGCGGGGCTATAGTCATGCGAATTCATATTCGGGAGCTGCTCGATACTTTGGCAACGAGACTAAACTCCATTAATACCTGGAAAGTAGCAATTATTTGGTGTATTTGTCTTCTCTATGTTCTGTTTCAGGGTGGAAAGACGTCCTTTATGCTGTTCACCATGGTAACGATACTGGCTATTTATTGGGCTATCGGAAGCTTTGGAGGCATCAGGCGAGTGAAAGGAAAGCGTCATCTGGCATTAGAAGGAGAACGGGCAGTGTTAAGAGCAGGCGAGCAGATCGTAGTCAGATTACAGCTTGAGCTTCCGTCGTTCATGCCTCTTCCTTATATCGTTGTGCAGGAGCGGCTGCAGCGTCATAACGGAGATTCCTGGACTTTTGAGGATAGTGTCGTCCCACACCAGTACATCCCGTCAGAGCTGATGTTTCAGACACCGCCTTTGGAGCGGGGCAAATATTCTTTTGCTGCGACGGAGTGTTATTCGGAGGATATTTTTGGACTAATGAAACATAAAGGCCTGTTTCACACAGGTGGGGAATTTCGCATTTTGCCACGGACGGTTTTTATTCCTCATTGGCAGCTGCATAGCCGAAATTCACGAATGGCTGGACCAGAAAGCGCGGTTTTAATCTCTCGCAGGGAAACTACGCAAATCAACGGTGTCCGCGATTATGTCTACGGGGATCGCTTTTCGCGAATTCATTGGAATGCTACGGCCAAGACAGGGGCATGGAAATCGAAAGAGTTTGAGCATGAATCCTTGCAAAAAACGGTGCTAGTACTGGATACTCACTCTATCTGCTACAAAAGCACAACGCAATTTGAATTGGCTGTTTCTACAGCCGCTTCTTTATTGGAATACGGTACCAGACAAAAAATGAGCATTGGCTTGTGCACATTAGGGCAGAAGTTTAGAGGTTTTGCTGCGACGGACGGGTATCTGGAAAGACAACAAATGCTTCATCATCTTGTAGATATCAATGCAGATGGGTTTGGAAGCTATAAGGATCAGCTTGAGTCAAATCGCGACTATTTTCCGCAGGGTGCGTTTTTTGTCTTGATTTCACCGCTTGCGGATGATCAGGTGCTTGGATTGCTGAGATGGGCGGGAACCCGTCGAATGCTGCCATACCATATTCTGATCGGAGATGGCTCACAGCTTGGCGGCAAGGCGGCACATTGGAATTCTGTGCTGAAAGATCGCAATTTAATGGGTATTTCTGTATCTTCATTAAATGACCTGCCTTCTGCTCTTGGGGGGGTGAAGTGATGGATGAAAGTGAGCAGGCCTTAAATAACAAGAACAATTACTCATGGTATCGGGTAAGCTCGATATTGTGGATTGTAGTTATCGCTCTACAATGGGTAAACTTCACGGAGCCGTTATGGTTTCAGGAGACAACAACCTTGGTTGCTGTTACATTGATTTTGGTTGCTGCAGCAACTGCGCTGCCACTGCCTGCTGTATGGAGCTGGATTCTAAAGGCGCTGCTGGTGATCATTAGCTGGTGGGTCATCCTGGTAGCTTACAATGTGTATGTACCTGAGGGTCCGTTTTTTCCTGATCAGCTCTTTGGTATATTTGGCTATTTAACTCCTTATATATGGTTTTCATTGGCAGCTTGGGCCGGTTTTGAGCTGGTATTCAGGTTTGTGCAGGAACGTTTGCATATTTTATTGATGCTTGGAGTCATTTTGATTGCGTTTACAATACTGGATTCATTCACTCCTTATAAATGCTGGCACAATGTGGCCTGGACTGTGTTTGCAGGGTTGGGATGGCTGAGCACTCTTCATTTCAGGCAGTTCCAAATCAAATATCCTCAGGGCTGGAGTGCTTTGCGTCATCAGCCGATCAAAGTGATTGCGAATGTAACAGTTATCGTAGCATGTGTCATTTTAATTGGAATCAGCGTGCCTTCTGTGTCACCTCTATTAACAGACCCTTATACAGCATGGTTTAAAAATAAAGGAGACGGTGAGGGAGGAGCAGGAACGAGGCTTGTTGCAGCCGATACAGAAGCGATCACGTATATTGCCCCTAAAGATGTGGTATCGGGGTATAGTCGCGATGACACAACTTTGGGCGAAGGCTTTGATTTTCTGTATAGTCCCGTAATGTCTGTAGACTCTCCGATTCGTTCGTATTGGCGTGGAGAGACACGACGTACCTATACAGGCAAGGGCTGGGCTAACCTGGAGCAGGAGCCGCGGGACTACAATTTGTATCCCGGTGAATCCACCGGAGACTTGATGAGTAACAAGTACCCGAAGTTAAAGACGCAGCGTGTGGAGCAGATTATTACAATGGAGTCCGAGCAGCCTTATCCGGTGTTGTTTGGAGCATATACGATCAGAAGTATTGAAATACTTAAGGAAGAAGATGACGATAATCCGACCCCTAAGCTCAGGTGGGCAAGCGAGGAGGCGGAGGTGCATTTTGGCGAAAGCGATGCGGCTTTGCTGGATTCATCATTCGCTAACATTTTCCCAAATCGGTACAAGGTTGTGTCAGAGGTACCGCTAATACCTTTGGAGGAGGTACGCAAGCTCAGCTTCGATGATCTCGGCTTGGGTAATCCAAGCCCTGAATATTTACAAATCCCAAGCAGCCTGCCGCAGCGTGTCAAGGATTTGGCCGTTGAGGTCACTGCTGAAGGAGAAACGCCTTATGAGAAGATGGAGCTGCTTCAAACTTATTTGAAACAAAATTTCGAATATACGAACAAACCGGATTTATCCAGAAAGAAGAGTCCTGATTTTGTTGACGGATTTCTGTTTGAAATCAAGCAAGGGTATTGCGATTATTATTCAACCACTATGGTAATGATGGCAAGGTCGCTTGGAATTCCGGCTAGATGGGTTAAGGGATATGCCCCGGGCTCATTGCCTGTTTCTGATTTCATTCGGGAGCAAATGATCGTTACTGGCGGAACCTATAAAGTCAATAATGCCGATGCGCATTCCTGGGCAGAGTTGTATTTTGGCGATTACGGCTGGGTCACCTTTGAAGCTACTCCGGGCTTTGACTCTCCTACCCTTTATTGGAATGAAAATGAAGGGCAAGCGATGGAAGGCTCACAAATAAATGCCGGTGAGAGGGATGGCGGAGTTTTCGACGGCTTTACTGACCTAAGCTCATCCAGTCTCAGAATCATTTCTGTTGTATCTGTCATTATAGTTGCAATTGCCGCTATCTACTGGCTCCGCGTTGCGATCTATCATGGCATATACAGGCTTCGCTTGGGACGATCCCTGACTGTGTCAGAGAAAGCTGTTCTTGAAATTCTGCGGGTTGTCAAACGGCTTTCGTATCGAGGCTTTTTGCGGAATGACAGCGAGACGATGGGAGAATCCTTCAAACGCTGGAAGCAAAACAAGCCGGAGCTATCCTCCATCCTGGACCCGCTTCTAAGTCACTTCGAGAGGGCAAATTACAGTCTTGAGCCATTCACAGAGGGGCAGTTCAAGGAGGTTAGGAGATTGTCTCAACAGTTGATGAAGGTTACCCGCAAAAAAGTCGGAAAAATATAACCGTTCATTTTCCCCGGCTGCTTGCACCGGGGACATTTTCTTTTTTAAAATATAAGGAAGTTGGATAAAGATTATGGTATAGTTTGTCGTATGAAACTGAGGTGAACGTATTTGTTTGAAAGATTTTTGCCGAAGCTGCGAGTTGACAGCGTATTTGATATTGATTTGGATGATCTCTATGCCAAAGGGTATCGGGGGATCATTACGGACCTGGATAACACGCTTGTTGGAGCAAAGGCTCCACTTGCCACTCCAGAGCTGATTCTTTGGTTCGAAAAAGTAAAAAAAGCCGGATTTAAACTTGTGATCGTGTCGAACAATAATCTGGACAGGGTGTCGGTATTTGCTGCCCCTTTAAATATTGAATTCGTGCATAAGGCAAGAAAACCATCAGGATCGGCATTTCAAAGGGCTATGAAAATGATGGATCTGGGGCCGCAGGAGACGATAGTTCTAGGCGACCAGATGATGACAGATGTACTTGGCGGCAATCGACAGGGTTTATATACCGTGCTGGTGCTGCCAATCGCTGTGGCTGACGAAGGATTCGGTACTCGAATTAATCGCCGTTTGGAGAGAATCGTCAAGCGTCGTCTCGGTAAATCAGGATTATGGCTTGAGGAGGATAAGAAGTAATGACAGAAGTGCAGGGCGCAGGAGAGATTCTTCGCTGCAGCGGGTGTGGGATTAGTCTGCAAAGTGAAGAACAGAACAAGCCGGGGTATATCCCGCAGCAAGCTCTGGAAAAAGAGCCGGTGATTTGCCAGCGTTGTTTCCGGATCAAAAACTATAATGAATCCTCCAGCATTACAGTGCAGCAGGATGAATTTTTGCGATTATTAGGACAAATCGGCGGGAAAAAAGCGTTGGTTATCCATATCGTTGATATTTTTGACTTTCATGGCAGCGTTATTTCAGGCCTGCAGCGATTTATCGGAAACAATCCGGTTCTGCTGGCCGTTAACAAGATCGATCTGCTTCCAAAAGTAACGAATTGGAACAAGGTACGGAACTGGGTGCAGAAGGAAGCAAAGGAAATGGGCCTCAAGGTTGAGGATGTTGTCCTGTGCAGCGCTAAGCAAAATAGCGGCTTTGACCGTCTGCTGGAAACTCTTGGAGAGCTTCGCGGAGATCGCGATGTATATGTAGTTGGTGCTACAAATGTGGGGAAATCGACGCTTATTAATCGTTTGATTCGTGATTACAGCGATCTTGACCAAGAGCTGACGGTTTCGCGGTATCCGGGAACTACTCTGGATATGGTGCATATTCCACTGGATGACGGTAAGTTCATTATTGATACTCCAGGGATCGTATACTCCTCCCGATATACGGAGCTTGTAAGCCCGAAGGATCTCGGAGTAATTTTGCCCGACAAGCCGATGAAGCCTGCTGTTTATCAGTTGAATGAAGGACAGACTATTTTCTTCGGTGGCTTTGGACGGTTTGATTTTGTTCAGGGTGAGCGTCAATCCTTCACTTGTTTTGTTAGCGGACGAGTTCCACTCCATCGGACGAAGCTGGAAAAAGCGGACGATTTGTTTGCGAATCATGCAGGGGAAATGCTGAATCCGCCTAGCAAGGAAAGTATAGATGAGCTCCCGGAATGGACAAGACATGAATTCAGAATCGCAAAGGGCAGCAAATCGGATCTATTCATATCAGGCTTGGGCTGGATCAAGGTGAATAATGAGCTTGGAGCGGTTGTAGCAGTTCATGTTCCTAAAGGAATTAAAGTAATGGTACGCCCTTCGATTATTTAATGGTTTACGTAATGTTTTAGGGGGAGAAACTATGAGTGATAGAGGTAAAGAGCAAAAGGATAGTTCCCTGCTGCTCGGTGTTATGGGAGACCCTATTCTACATTCGAAATCTCCGGCGATGCACATGGCAGCACTCAAGGCGGCAGGAATTGCCGGAACGTATGTGCCGCTGCATGTAACAGAAAATCATCTTAAGGATGCTGTTGAAGGCGTTCGGGCGCTTGGGTTTCGTGGGGTTAACGTGACGGTTCCTCACAAAGTTGAAGTAATGAAATACTTAGATGCTGTTGATGAGGGAGCCCGTTATATCGGAGCTGTTAACACGATTGTCAATGACGGGGGTCGTCTGACAGGTTACAATACGGATGGTATAGGATATATCAGGTCCTTGAAAGAGGAGACCATTTCTGATCTGCGCGGAAAAAATGTGCTTGTACTCGGTTCAGGCGGCGCCGCTCGTGGAATTATCTATGCCCTGCTTAAGGAGTGCCCGGCTAAAGTGACCGTAGCTAATCGCACTGCGAGCAAGGCTCTGGAGCTGGCGGCAGAATGGAGTCATCTTGGAAATATTGAAGGCTGTGGGATAGATGATGTCTGTCATGTGGCAGCCGAAATTGATTTGTTAATCAATACGACTTCCGTTGGCATGTATCCGAGGATTGAAGAATGTCCCATCGCACCGCATCTGATTCCTGAGGGAATTATAGTGAGTGATTTGATCTATAATCCGTTAACTACGGAATTGCTGCGTCAGGCGGAGCTGAAGGGCTGCACCACACATAACGGTTTAGGCATGTTCGTATATCAGGGCGGATATGCTTTTGAATATTGGACAGGTGAAAAGGCGCCGAGTGCGGTGATGAGAGAGGCTGTAACAGGAAGTCTGTCTGTGAAATAATGAATAATATATTAAGGGGTAATGAACTTACATGTTGACGGGTAAACAGAAAAGATATTTGCGGAGCATGGCACATGGGCTTCAGCCTATTTTTCAAGTAGGTAAAGGAGGTACTAACGAGCACATGATTATACAAATTTCCGAAGCGCTGGAGCGCCGGGAATTGATCAAGGTATCGATATTAAACAACAACCTCGACGATCCGAAGGAAATAGCTGAGGAGCTTGCCAAGGGCGCACGCGCAGAACTGGTACAATTGATCGGAAGAACTATTATATTGTACAAAGAGTCCCGCGAATATAAACAGATTGAGCTTCCATAATTATGGAGGGAATGCAAATGAAGAAAGTCGGAATTATGGGGGGCGCGTTTGATCCGATCCATCTGGGTCACCTGCTTGCAGCGGAAGCTGCCCGGGAGCAGTATCAGCTTGAAGAGGTATGGTTCATGCCATCTCATATTCCTCCGCATAAGCATCAGGCAGGCGTAAGCGGACAGCAAAGGCTGGAGATGGTCGTTGCTGCGACCCATAATCACCCCGCTTTCAGACCGCTTGATGTCGAGCTTCAAAGAGGCGGTATTTCTTATACAATCAACACAGTCAAAGAGCTGCATAAGCAATATCCGGACGTAGAATTCTACTTCATCATAGGGGCAGATATGGTAAATTATTTACCCAAATGGGAAGGCATTGAGGAATTGACGACACTGCTTCATTTTATAGGTCTTCAACGTCCCGGGAGCTTCATGGAGCTTGATCTGCTGCCGTCATATATTCAGGAAGCGGTCAAGCTGGCCGAGATGCCGCTTGTAGATATATCTTCCAGTCTCATTCGAAGACGTATAGCACAAGGCTTATCTGTTCGTTACATGGTGCCTGAAGTAGTGTATGAATATATGATAAGGAGCGGATTGTATGGTATACAGTCGTGAGGAACTGCTGGATATTATATCTGCACAAATGCCCGCAAAGCGCTGGGGGCATGTAAAGGGTGTTATGGAGACATCCGTTATTTTGGCTAATCGATTCGGAGGAGACCCGGTTAAAGCAGACCTTGCTGCCCTGCTGCATGATTTAGCAAAGTTTTGGCCTATTGAAAAGCAACAAGCGGTTATGGTTGAAAATGGATTGAACCCGGAGCTGTTGAAATATGGCGAGCAGCTGCTGCATGCGGAGGTTGGGGCATTTATAGCCAAGAAGGAATACGGGGTTGAGGATGAAGAGGTTCTTAATGCCGTACGTTATCATACCTCCGGAAGAGCAGGCATGACCAAGCTGGATAAAATCGTGTGCCTTGCGGACTACATCGAACCGGGAAGGGAATTCCCCGGTGTGGATAAAATTCGTAAGCTTGCTGAGCACAGCTTGGAAGAAGCTCTCATAGCGGGCTTTGATTCAACGATCAGCTTTTTGATCGAGAAACGCAAGACTATTTTTCCGGCTACGGTAATCACACGCAACGATTTGATCACACAGCTCAAAACATTGAACACAACAGAATGATTAACTATTGGAGGATGATTGAATGACATTATCACCTAATGAACTGATGAATCTTGCAGTTTCTGCAGCAGAAGATAAAAAGGCGATGAATATCGTAACTCTGGATCTTAAGGGAGTTTCGCTGATTGCGGACTATTTCGTCATTTGCCACGGTAATTCGGATACCCAAGTCCAGGCGATTGCAACTGAAATTCGCAAGCGAGTTCAGGAAGCTGGTACTGAAATCCGCGGCATTGAAGGAATGAACTCGGCCCGTTGGGTGCTCATGGACCTCGGCGATGTAGTAGTTCACATTTTCCACCGCGATGAGCGTGAATACTACAATATTGAGCGGCTTTGGTCTGACGCTAAAGTTGTGGAGAACGTATGAGTCTTGTAGCAGGTACCATTGTAACCCTTCCAATTGATCGGGAAGTGTCGCCCTATGGATATTTTCTAAGCGGAGGAACACAGGATGTATTGCTTCATTACTCCGAGCTGACGAAAGAAGTAAAGCCCGGTGAAATGGTAGAGGTATTCCTCTTTTTTGATACCGAGGATCGACTGGCCGCAACAATGAAGAAGCCTTACTTGACCCTTGGTGAGCTTGCATTGCTGGAGGTTGCCGATGTGCATCCTCGTCTGGGCTGCTTTTTGGAGATGGGGCTCGGCCGTCAGCTGCTGCTTCCGATTCGCGAGCTGCCTGAGTTCAGAGAGCTTCATCCTAAGGTCGGCGACAACGTGTACGTGATTATGGAGCACGATAAGCAAGGACGTCTGAAGGCGAAGCTTGCTGGCGAGCAGGAGCTGGCTCCGTTAGCGTTCCATGCCCCTTCTTCCTGGAACAATGAGTGGAAGGAAGCGATCGTATATAAGCCGCTCCAGATGGGTACCTTTGTTATAGTGGACGGCGGAGTGCTTGGCTTCGGTGCGATCGGAATGATTCACTCCTCAGAGCGAAGTCATTTGCTGCGGCTTGGCGAGAGAGTTCAGGTAAGGGTAGCGCATGTTCGTGAGGATGGACGAGTCAATCTGTCAATGGCTCAGCGCAAAGAAGTCGGTCGTAATGAAGATGCGGATAAAATTTACGCATATCTTGAAAGCCGGCCAGGAGGCGGGATGCCTTATTCCGATCAGACGGCGCCTGATCTGATCAAGCAGCGCTTTGGCATTAGTAAAGCAGCCTTTAAGCGTGCTCTAGGCAAGCTTTTGAAGGAAGGCAAAATTACGCAGAGAGAAAACTGGACTTATCTTGCATCCTCAAAAGCGGAGGAGTCTGATCAATAGAAAGTGCGGTGACAACATGACTTCATATCGTAAATTTGCCTATGTGTATGATGAGCTGATGAGGGATATGCCGTATTCGGAGTGGCTTAAGTTTGCTCGTACAGCATGGGAGAAATACGGTATGCCGAAGACGGTTGTGGACTTGGGCTGCGGAACAGGCAGTCTCTCGATTCCGCTTGCAAATGACGGATTTCAAGTGACCGGAATCGATTTGTCCGGAGATATGCTGTCGGTGGCTCACCGTAAAACAGAAATGACCTCAAATGGTGCGAGACTTATGAGAGAGGGCGGTTTGCGCTGGGTTCAGCAGGACATGACGGCATGGAAGATGCCCGAGCCTGTTGATGCCGTCATTTCCTTCTGCGATTGTCTGAATTATTTGCTGGAGGAAGAGGACATCGTTCTTACGTTCAGGCAAACCTATGCAGGATTGAAGGAGGGAGGCACCTTCCTGTTTGATGTGCATCATCCTAATACCTTACAACGTTATGCCGAGGAGCAGCCCTTTATTTGGGATGATGATTCCGTATCCTACATATGGACTTGCGAGCTTGACGAAGACAGAATGGAAATCGAGCATGAGTTAACGATTTTTGCGCGTGACGAAGAGAGCGGAGCTGATCTGTACCGACGATTTGAGGAAAATCATGTTCAGAGGGCCTATGATCTCCGTTGGATGCGACAAGAGCTTCTCCAGGTCGGGTTTAGGTCAGTGACTTGCTATGCGGATTTCAAATGGGAAGAACCACATCATGACGAGGCCGCAAGATTGTTTTTTGTAGCAGTGAAGTGAGTGGTTCAGGGCATTCATAAACAATTTATATTGCAAACAAGACATATCATTATGGCTGCGTATTCGGTCGCCCTAAGGGTGGCCGTTTTTTTGTGTATGTCTCCTCTGCTCATGATCTTGACTGCGTCTTATTCTCGTAAAAATTAAAATAGTTATTGTGATTATTATTCAGTATAATTAAGAATAGAGGAGTCTGTATTATTCGAGAGAGGATTAAATCACATAATGAATGAAGTAGTTACTAAACAAGCTAGACCCTATCGCCGTCCAAGATCATCCCAGCCGCCTGTCCGCATATTTTCGCTCGGGGGTATTGGTGAGATCGGCAAAAATATGTATGGTATTGAATTTAAAAATGAGATCGTTATCATCGATGCCGGGCTGAAGTTCCCCGATTCCAAATTGTCCGGGATTGATTATATTATTCCGGATATTAGCTATCTGATAGAAAATCAGCATAAAATCAAAGGTCTGTTCTTGACCCATGGGCATGAGGATCATATCGGAGCACTTCCTTTTGTGCTGCGCCAATTATCTGTTCCGGTCTATGGAGGGCCTCTAACGATTGGTCTGGTTCGTGCCAAGCTGGAGGAGTATCGCATGCTGGGGGAGGTCCAGCTGCATGTATTCCAAGAAAATGATCGTTATGCCTATAATCATTTGGCGGTTCATTTCTTCAGAACGACGCACAGCATACCCGATGCATTTGGTATCGTAGTGGATACACCATATGGTGCTGTAGTGCATACAGGAGATTTTAAGTTCGATTTTACGCCGGAGGACAAGCCGGCGGATCTGTTCAAGATGGCTGAGGTTGGGGGAAATGGCGTTTTAGCCTTGCTGGCGGATAGCACCAATAGCGAGAAGGAAGGCTTCACCCCTTCGGACAGCCGTGTCGGACGTTCCATCTATGAATCCTTCCGGCAATGTGAAGGAAGAATATTATTTGCTACTTTTGCCTCAAATGTGAATCGTCTTCAACAGGTGGTTGAGGCTGCTATGCTCTGCAATCGCAAAATTGTGGTTATCGGCCGAAGCATGGAGCGGGTATTTGTAATTGGTCAAGAGCTTGGCTATATTCGGATTCCTGAGGGAATGTTGATCGATGTGAAGCATATTGACCGGTATGAGGACCACCAAATATTGATTCTGTGCACAGGCAGTCAAGGTGAGCCTAATGCTGCGCTCAGCCGCATTGCTTCAGGCGCTCATCGCTCTGTTCAGATTTACCCGGGGGATACCGTTATTTTCTCGTCCTCTCCTATACCGGGTAATGGACCGAATGTGAATCGCAGCATCGATACATTAATGAGAGCAGGGGCAAATGTGCTATACGGCCCGGCTGTCGGCATTCATGCCTCCGGACATGGCTGCAGGGAAGATTTGAAGCTTATGCTTAGCTTTATACGTCCAAAGTATTTTATTCCTATTCATGGAGAATATCGTATGCTGCTCAACCATAAGAAGCTGGCGGTACAGACGGGCCTTAATGAGAACAGCGTATTTATGCTGAATATCGGAGATACTTTGTCTATATATCGCAGCAAAGCCAAGAAAGGAAAAGCCATCCCCTCGGGAGAGGTTCTCGTCAGTAATGGTGAAATGAGAAGCAATGAGGATCAGCTGATGGAAGAAAGACTGGAGCTTGCCCAGGAAGGGATTGTCATCGTTGTGATGACGGTGGATGTGAAGACGCGTCAAATATTGTCCGGACCGGACATTGTGACGAGAGGCTTTGTTTACATGCAGGATGCAAGGCCGTTGCTCAGGAGAGCTGAGATGGTTTTGCGCCGCAGCCTGGTCAAGCTTGGAGAGAAAGAAGAATATAACAGCGCGGCTTGGGTGAAAGCAACTCATAGAGTCATGCGCAGATACTTTCTGAAGGAAGTTGGGCGTACGCCTCATATTATGCCATCGATTATGGAAGTTTGATTTGAATAGGGACCTTACCTTAGGGGAAGGTTCCTATTTATTGTGGAATTGATCCCTGTTTCAATAATTAATTGACCACCTGTTCATAATTTCGTATAATGTGTAAAAATATAGGAGGTTGAAGGAGGGCTGCATGTATGTCCATTGAGCCATCTTCGATCCGTGCAGTTATACATCGCCAGATTGAAGCAAAAGGGTATACCTTACATAGTTTATCCAACCTGACCGGAATCAATCGTGGAACGCTTAGTGTGATATTAAATGGCAATCCTCCTAAGCCGATTTCAATTGGTCAACTAGATTCAATTACGGAAGCATTGGGATTACCTGAGGGATCATTGTATCCGTTGTTTGTAGATGAATGCGTAGGAAATGATCACCCTAATCGAAGAAGGATCAAGTCTTTTTTATTACGCTGCGCTGAGCTTGGAGAGACAGAATCTATTAACAGAGTGCTGGAGAAATTGCAGGAGAATTTGAACTATATCCCAACGATTTTTTCTATTGCCGAGCAGCTTTTTCAGGAAGGGTACCGTGACGCCTCCCTTTCTTTTTACAGGGCTGTTATTGAAAGTGAGAAATATCAACACTCCGAGCGGCTTGCGATAAGCCAATATCGTTTATTCAGACTCTCACTCGGAGATGATGCCGAGAGGAATTTACAAGCGGCTATCCGCTTTGAACCTTATAGAAATAGATTGCCTGAGGAATACCATCTCGATGGCTTGCTGAATTTGGCAAATGTATATTATACGTTAGAGAAGTGGAATGTTGTTGAGGTTTTTGCTGATGAATTGCGATCATTAGCCAGAACCATATATCGTTCAAAGAGATATTACAAAGATTCTGATGAAGAAGGAAAGCCTGTATTGGAAAGACATCTTGTCGTTTATTATGGACAAGGCTATTTGCTTAAAGGGGCTGCATTGGAGTTTCAGGGAAGATACAAGGAAGCAAAGGAATTCATTTTAGGGTATGCCGACTTGAGCTGGTTTGAAGGCTTGGATGAAATCGGTCTGCAAGAGGTACAAAAGTTTAAAAGCTGGGCTAAGGCCAATTTATACAATATTGAATTGTTATGCGGCAACGACAAGGTGATGTCTGATTATATTGCTTTCCTTAAAAGCTATCCCTATGAGGTATTGCCTAGCTTAACGACCATTGTAAAGGCTGCTAATAGTCACTCCTTCTCTGTGGATGATTGTTTACGGGAGTTTCAAGTAGAAGAGCGCTTGTTCAACCAAATCAACAATTATTATGTGTCGTTAGTGAACAAAAATCATTATTTGGAATTGTGTTATTATTTAGCTGTTTACTATTTTAACAAGCAGGAAATCAGCAGAGGCATGGAGAATTTATTATCCAGTCTCAGATTTGCCATTACACTGAACAACAAAGACTATTTCATGAAAATTGTCGCTTTGTTTGAACATCATAGGTATACAGCATTGAATGAACATCTGCATGAGTATGAATTTTTGATGAAGGAGGTGTTGGAGGATGAAAAAGTGGATTTTGACAGCTGTACTTATTGTTAGCTTGGGTTCCGGTTTAGTCGTTAGCTACTCTGGTGGAGCGCAGGTGATAACTCCTCTAACGAATGGTGTTGGAGGATAAGCTATTTACGTGAATGATTAGCCGGCTTATGCATGGATTATTCCTGCATAAGCCGGCTTTTTTATTGTTCAGCCACACAATGCATAGTGAAAATGACAAAAAGAGACAATAATCATCATGCTGCTCCTGACCTTATGATATAATATGGGCTGTTGTCTGGATATTTTCTGGGAAAAACGAAATATCTTTATCATTTTATGGAGGGGTTATTTTGAGTAACAAGAAAGACTACGTAGATCATGCTTCAGGTACAGGAGATAGATTCTCCTCATCCGGCTTCATCCTCGCTGCAATCGGGAGTGCTGTAGGGCTGGGGAATATGTGGAAATTTCCGTACATTACAGGTCAAAATGGAGGCGCAGCTTTCTTTCTTTTATTTATTGTTTGTTTGATCATTGTAGGCTTGCCGGTTTTAATGGCTGAGCTGACGATTGGCCGTGGGGGACGGGGGAGTGCTTCATCATCCTTTTTCAAAATAAGCGGTAAACGCTCCTTTGGTCGACTAGGGTTGCTGACTGTCATAGCGCCGTTTATGATTTTGTCCTTTTATGCCATTGTAGGCGGATGGACCCTACACTACGCAGTGCTTAGTTTTAGCGGCCGGCTGTTCAACAGCTCGGATTTTAGCGGTCAGTTCAGCAGCTTTACTTCGGGCTACATGCCTTTGATCTGGACCTTTGTGGTTATGGTTGTAACCGGAGCTGTAATTATAAAAGGAGTATCTTCAGGAATAGAGAAATTCAATAAAATATTGATTCCTGGAATGCTCGTTTTGCTGATCATATTGATGGTTCGTGCGTTAACTCTTCCCGGAGCCGGAGAGGGAGCTTCATTTTTCTTAAGTCCGGACTTCTCCAAGCTTAGTACAGAAGCAACGCTTGTAGCTCTGGGGCACGCTTTCTTTTCATTGTCCTTGGGGATGGGAACGATGATTACATATGGCTCTTATGTTGAACGCAATCAGTCTCTCGGTGCAGCTACCTTTGCCATTGGAGGGGGAGATCTGCTGTATGCCTTGATTGCGGGTCTTATCATTTTTCCTACCACCTTTTCCTTTGGCATAGATGCCGGTCAAGGGCCTGGCCTTGTGTTTGTGGCACTGCCTGCTGCGTTTTCGGCGATGCCGTTAGGTACATTTTTTGGCGGCCTGTTCTTCGTGCTTTTGGCGATTGCGGCTTTGACATCTACGGTATCATTGCTTGAGGTTCCTGTAGCTTTTACGATGGAACGGTGGGGTTGGTCGAGAAGAAAATCAGCCGTTATTCTTGCTGCATTGATTTTCCTTTTAAGCGTTCCGTCTGCTCTATCACTGGGCTTAGTGCCGGAGTTGAAAATTGCCGGTACAGGCTTTTTTGATTTTATGGATTTTGTAGCGTCGAACCTGCTGCTTCCTCTTGGCGGATTAATTGTGACGATATTTGTGGGCTACTTCTGGAAAAATGTCGCGGATGAGGCAGGCTTGAGTGCAGGCTGGTTCCGTATTTGGCTGTTCATGATTCGCTATATAGCTCCAATTTTAATTATTTTTATATTCCTGCATTCCTCAGGCATCATAAAGTTCTAATTTCTGGACTTTATTATAGGATCGGAAAAAAATATGGGACGTGTACGGGCAGCATTGCCTGGTGCACGTCTCTTTCATTTTTATTGAATTTTATGTCGAAAGTAGATGGAAAAGATAATAATAACATTTAGTGTATATGCATAATAACGTGAAAGTAACGTAAAAAATAAATGGATACAGGGAATTACAGATATTAAGTCATAAATCATAATATAAACATTACATAAACATTACATATATAAACAATCAGACAAAGAGTAAGGACGCTTTTTATGCTTTTAAGCAGCATCTGAACCTCTGCACCTTTGAACCTCTGAACCTCTACAGTTCCACATCTCTCGTATCTCCGCATCTCAGAATTCTGAATCTCTACAGTTCCACATTCTTCGTATCTCCGCATCTCACAATTCTGAATCTCTACAGTTCCACATTCCTCGCATCCCCGAATCTCAGAAGTCTGAACCTCTGCAGTTCCACATTTCTCGTATCTCCGCATCCCCGTTATTTCTCAATTCCTTAGCTCTGCATAAAGGTAGAAATAGGCTCTATTTCGCACATTGTGAGGTAAATTCAAAAAATAAGGGAACAATTTACTCCTAATGCCCTATAGAGAGCTCAAAATCTGCCCATTTGTCCATAATTCCGGCAAGATAGCGGTAAAAAAGGGCTCTAATTTTACTTGAAATCTGATGATTTAGAGTAATAGCGCCCTTTTTTACTCTTATCATGTATAAGCATGTACCGCTTGTGAGCAGATTCCATTGCCAAAGGTGTGCAGACTAACAGGCTAAGAGAGTGGGACTGTATCAAGTGTATTTGAAGGGACCGGATCGAGTGTATTTGAAGCACTGCTGATCTTCAGGGGTGCTTCTTATAATTTGTTGAGCCAGGTATTGCTTTATCCTTCTTCAGCTGCTTATTTATCAGAAAACATGTGAGGTGCAATCCACAATCCAGACTAGTAGCTTTTTTGATTGATAAATGCTGGAGCAAGAATATGCTTGAGATTGTGTATTTTTTCACAATTTATGAAAAGAATAGTATCATTACTTTCATTATCCGTGAAAAGAGGGACGAAGATGATCAATGTAACGAAGCTGCTCACAGGTATGAAGGGAGAGGGAGATCACCTCCGTTATAGTATCAAGGCAGGAGATAGACCACATGGAGTGTCGGCAGGCAATGGGCCAGTAGTTGTTTGGAACACGACACGAGCCTGTAATTTAAGCTGTCGGCATTGTTATGCTGATGCTTGTCTTTCCAAAGAGTCAGGGGAGCTGACGACGGAGGAGGCGATGAGCTTTATCGATGATTTAGCCGAATTCAAAGTACCGGTACTGCTGCTGTCAGGCGGGGAGCCGCTGATGAGGCCTGATATTATCGAAATTATCGCTTATGCAGCGGCTAAAGGACTGCGCCCCGTGCTTTCCACCAACGGCACACTAATTACAGTGAATAAAGCTAGGAAATTGTTGGAGGCAGGAGTGAAATACGCCGGTATAAGTATAGACGGCCTAGGCGCCAGACATGACTATTTTCGCGGAATGACAGGGTCCTTTGAACGAGCTGTAAAGGGGATTAGAAATTGCCAGAGCGTTGGCTTAAAGGTAGGCTTGCGATTTACGATCAGCAGGTACACATACGATGATCTGGACGAGATTCTGGAGCTGATTGAGCGCGAGAATATTACACGGGCCTGCTTTTACCATTTAGTATATTCCGGACGCGGCAGTATTCTTCAGCAGGAGGATATCTCGAGAGAGCAAGCGCGGCAGGCAGTGGATAAAATCATTGCAAAAACCTTGGACCTTCATGACAAAGGAAAACATGTAGAGCTGCTGACAGTGGATAATCATGCGGACGGCGTATATTTGTATCAATGGATGAAGGAGCGCGATCCGGAGCGTGCTGCTCTTATGCTGGAGCTGCTTCAGCGAAATGGCGGCAATCGATCAGGATTGGCTATCGGCTGCGTTGACTGGCAGGGGCGTGTCTATCCCGACCAGTTCACCAGAAATATCGAAATCGGAAGCGTCCGGCAACGTAAATTCAGCGACATTTGGAAGGAGGCAGATCACCCTATAATGGCTGGATTACGCGACAGAAGGCTTTTATTGCAAGGACGATGCAGACAATGCAGTTGGCTTGATATCTGTAACGGGAATTTTCGGGCGCGTGCCTCTTTTGCTTCAGGGGATTTTTGGGCTTCGGACCCTTCTTGTTATTTAAGCGACGCGGAGATTGGTATTCAGTAAACCGTTTATGGAGGATAGATGATGCTTGTTTCCTGGAATGTGACGAAAAGATGCAATTTATATTGTGAGCACTGCTACCGCGATTCTGGTCCGAATGCTTCGACCGAGGGGCAATTAAGTACAGAAGAAGGCTACCGTCTGATTGATCAGATCAAGTCTGCCGGCTTCCGCCTCCTTATTTTTAGCGGTGGAGAGCCGCTAATCCGAAAGGATTTAGGCGATTTGATTCGCTATGCCTCAGAAAACGGGTTGCGGACAGCGCTAGGGAGCAATGGAACTCTGCTTACTGCGGATAAAGCTCGTGAGTTGAAGGCAGCAGGGCTGTCGGGCATAGCGATTAGCATCGACAGCGCTGACCCATCCTCACATAATAGATTCAGAAATGCGGCAGATGGTTGGGAGAGAGCTGTCCAGGGCATTATCTTCGCTCAGCAGGCGGGGCTGAAGGTGCAAATTAACATGACGCTGAAAGAGGATAATGTGGATGACTTTGAACAGGTAACACAGCTTGCTGAGGAGCTGAATGTTGCCTCGCTGCACCCGTTTTTTCTTGTTCCTACTGGTCGTGGTCTTCACATTGAGGAGGAGTCGCTGAAGCATGAGCGTTATTTTAACGTGCTCAGGAATGTGCTTGAAAAACAACGGGAAACTACGTTGGAAATCAAACCAACCTGTGCTCCCCAATTCATGCCGTTAGCTAAAAGCATGGACATAGACATGCGTTATACGCGAGGCTGTCTGGCTGGTATAGCTTATTGTTCGGTGCTGCCGGATGGGGACGTGCACATTTGCCCGTATCTGCCTGTTAAGGTTGGAAATGTACGAGAGATGCCCTTTGATGAAATTTGGAGACATAACTCTGTCTTTGAGGACTTGCGCAATTTCAAGAAATATGAAGGAGCATGCGGGTCCTGCTCTGACATCAAAACCTGTGGAGGCTGCAGGGCAAGGTCATTTTACTACAGCGGCGGTAATTATTTGGCGGAAGAGCCATGGTGTCATAAAAGACCATTGCAGCAAACGGTTAGGGAGGACTGGAAATGAAGCTGGATGCGAAGGATCGGATATTGCTGAATCGTCTGCAGGAGGGCCTGCCTTTGGTAAAGCAGCCATGGAACGAGGTTGCGGAGGAGCTTGAAATGCTGCCGGAAGAAGTGCTGAGGAGGCTTGAGCGACTAAAACAGGATGGGATGATTCGGCGGGTAGGCGGTGTTTTTAATCCGTCCCGGCTTGGATACATAGGCAGACTGTATGCTCTTGAGGTAAAAGAGGAGCTTTTTTATAACACTGCTGCGGTAGTGAATAGCAATAAGGGGGTTACTCATAACTACCGTCGGCGGAGCAGATTAAATATGTGGTTCACATTGTCAACAAGGACAGAGGAGGAACGGATCGATATATTGGAATCCATACAGGAAGCCGCTGGCGGGGCTCGCATTTATGAATTTCCGTCCGAGCAGGTATTTAAGCTGAAGGTGTTTATGAATATGGAAGAACAGGGGCTGGATTACGATGCTGGACGAGCTGGACTTACGAATTATTCGTGAACTGCAAAACGAAATGCCGTTATCTCCTGACCCATACGGTGAATTGGCGTTAAAGACTGAATGTACAGTGGATGAGGTGCTGCTTCGTCTAACGAGAATGAGAAGTGAGGGAGCCCTCAAAAGAATCGGAGCTATATTAAAGCACAGAGAAGCGGGCTTTTCAGCGAACGGTCTTTTCGTGTGTACTCTTGACGAGGAGCAAGTTAATACTGTCGGTCGCGTATTGGCTGCTTATCCCGAGGTTAGTCATTGCTATCGTCGTACAGCTTATCGTGATTGGCCATACAATTTGTATGCGATGATACACGGACCAACCGAAGCGGCAGTGCTTCAGATCGTCGAACGTTTTGTTCTGGAGCAGTCCATTGAGGAATATGATACACTTTTTAGCACAGAGGAGCTTAAGAAGAGCAGCTTTTCTCTGTAGTCCTAAAGAGTTCCGATCTCCTTTCCAGACAGACAGATAATACCTATGAAAGCAGCTCACCATGACGGAGGGCTGCTTTCGTGTCTGATCAGGTTTCCGTTTGAATCCCACCATTAACATGAAGCACCTGCCCCGTCACGAAGGAGGAATCGTCGGATGCCAAATAAATGTACGTCGGGGCTAGCTCGAAGGGCTGGCCCGCTCTTTTCATTGGTGTATCGGCTCCAAAGGTTTTTACGTATTCGGCTGGATAGCTGGATACGGTTAACGGCGTCCAAATGGGCCCGGGAGCTACGGCATTTACTCTGATTCCCCTGCTTACCAGCTGTAGAGCCAAGGAGCGGGTAAAGGATACAACAGCCCCTTTAGTTGATGAATAATCAACGAGCAGTGGAGCCCCGGCGTAGGCTGTAACAGAGGCTGTGCTGATGATCGTACTGCCGGGACAAAGATGTGGCAGTGCGGCCTTGGTCAAGTAAAAGTGGGGGAAAATATTCGTCCGGTAAGTATCCTCCAACTGCTCGTTGCTTATATCCATGATGCACTGCTGAGGAAACTGAACTCCTTGATTAAGGATCACAGCATTTATTTTGCCGTAGCATTGCAGCGTCCTGTTAACAATTTCAGCGGAAAATTCAGGCTGGCGAAGGTCCCCTTCTATCAAAAGACAACGTCTTCCGTAGCATTCTACCATTCGCTGGGTATCCATTGCATCTTTTCGCTCGTACAAATATACTATGGCTACGTCTGCACCTTCTTTAGCGAACCCGATAGCAACTGCGCGGCCGATGCCGCTGTCGCCTCCGGTAATAATAGCTACTTTTCCGGCAAGCTTGCCGCTTCCCTTATACTCTGGGTTGTCAGAGATCGGGATAGGGTTCATTTTATACTCCAGTCCTGGCTGCAAATCCTGATGCTGGGGTGGAAAAGTTATGGGAACACGCTTGCAGTGCACTTCTTCACTGTAATAAGGAAATTTCGGAATCATAAAAAAATCCTCCATGTATTTTTATCTTATGCAGGATATTCACCTAGCTTCAGAAATGCAACAGAGACCAACGCTTGGTCGGAATTAAGTCAATGTAACGATATGTAACGATAAGAGAGGGAGGTGCTTTTTGGTGATTCATTTTGTCAGCGAGATACCGGGAGCAGGCACGTGGAGAACAATGGAAGAGATTCGAAAGGGCTGGTCAAGAGATAAAAAATACTATATTGAAGCTGCTGATGGTAAAGTGATGCTGCTGCGAATGTCCGACATTTCCCGTTATGACCGTAGCAAATTAGAATTTGAATCGGTAAAAAAGCTTGATAACAAGGACATTTTAATGTCACGCCCTATCGATTTTGGAGTTTGCAATCAAGGTCGGTCGGTATACTCCTTGTTTACTTGGGTTGAAGGCGAGGATGCCAGAGAAGCAATTCCCAGGTTAAGCTCAGGATCAATACCTCCTTGGAATAGAAGCCGGAAAAGCGCTGAGATCCATACATGAAATTGCTTCGGACAACTCTCATTCCTGGGCGGAATACTATAATGCAAAAATTGATAGATACATACAAAACTACCAAGCTTGCGGAATTCATATAGAAGGTGCTGAAGAGATACTTCGTTATATTGAAGAGAGCCGACACCTGCTGGAGGGACGTCCTATGGCGCTGCAGCATGGGGACTATCATATCGGTAATATGATCATAACGGGCACAAAAGAGCTTGGAATCATTGATTTTAACAGGCTGGACTTTGGCGATCCGTGGGAGGAGTTCAACCGTATTACTTGGTGCTCCGGGATCAGCGGTTATTTTGCATCAGGACGGATTAACGGTTATTTTAACGATGCTGTTCCTGATGCTTTTTTCAGATTAATGGCCTTATATATCGCGAGTAACCAGATCAGCTCCGTGCATTGGGCAATTCCTTTCGGAGAAGAGCAGGTCAATATCATGCTGGATCGGGCAAAGGATATTTTTAACGAGTATAATGGCTTTCGAGCTTATATACCAAGTTGGTATATGGCAAAAGATAATTTTGAGCAGTAAAATAGTGTGTGAGCGTTGCAAACTCAATGAACTACCATAAATTTCAAATTATGATATAATTAATTGAGTAATAGAATAGGCTTGCAAGGGCGGTCGGCTAGTCTCCCGGAAGGGAGGTGATGCCTGATGGAAGTATTTCAAACGCTAACGCTAATGATCTCATTTGCGTCTTTAGTTGTTCTTATACTTTCTTTCCATAATAAAAAGTAGACCGCCCTCTCACTAAGGTATTCGGTCTACTTTTTGTCCATTATCCTTTTTGTTGCAGCCACCGCCCTTAAGAGCGGCTATTACCGGGGAGTCATGTTAGCGCATGGCTCCTTCTTCTTCTTATTTACGGCAATTATAACACATTTAGGATAGTTAAGCATATCCAAACATGTGCTCGGGTTCATTCAGCAATGATTTAGGTTTGGTCTCGCCATTGACTTTTATCGTCACAGTTTATATAATGATTGGTGATCAAAAATCGATATATTGGAACTTTGATGAGGATTATTAGTTTGGAATCAACCATTCAGAGAGCCGGCGGTCGCTGCAAGCCGGTTGGAGATGACAAATGAACTCGCCTCGGAGTTATGATGCAAACGGGCCTTCGGCCGCAGCACCGGATCATACCGGACTGAATGTGTAACATCATCGTCTTACCTGCGTTAAAGGTGTAAAGGGAGCGGAAGACAAAGCATGTCTGACGCTAACTAGGGTGGTACCACGGGAAACTTCCTCTCGTCCCTAGCGATGATACGCTATGGATCGGGAGGTTTTTTTATATACTTAACAGGTTGTTAGAGGAGGATTTAATATCATGGCGGATAAGAATAACACGCCTCATGACGTTTATCAAGCCGGGGCTATAGAACCGAAATGGCAGGCTTATTGGGATCAGCATCAGACCTTTAAAACTCGGGAAGTAGCAGGGAAACCAAAGTTTTATGCGCTTGATATGTTTCCATATCCATCAGGAGCAGGGCTGCATGTAGGACATCCTGAGGGCTATACGGCAACGGATATTGTATCGCGCTACAAACGGATGCGCGGCTACAATGTACTTCATCCAATGGGGTGGGATGCTTTTGGATTGCCGGCTGAACAGCATGCCCTTGATACCGGAGAGCATCCGCGCGACATAACAGTCAAGAATATTAACAACTTCCGTCGCCAAATCAAGTCACTTGGATTTTCCTATGACTGGGATCGCGAAATCAGCACGACTGATCCGGAGTATTATAAATGGACACAATGGATTTTCATTCAGCTCTACAAGAAGGGGCTGGCTTATGTAGCAGAGGTTCCTGTTAACTGGTGTCCTGCACTGGGCACAGTACTTGCCAACGAAGAAGTTATTGACGGCTTGAGTGAACGCGGAGGACATCCGGTTATTCGCAAGCCGATGCGTCAATGGATTCTGAAAATTACGGAATATGCGGACCGTTTGCTCGATGATTTGGAGGAGCTTGACTGGTCTGAGAGCATTAAAGATATGCAGCGCAACTGGATTGGTAAATCCGAGGGTGCTGAGGTAGTTTTCGGTATTGAAGGACATGAAGATAGCCTTAAGGTATTTACGACTCGTCCAGACACGTTGTTTGGCGCCAGTTATGCTGTACTTGCACCTGAGCATGAACTTGTTGCGAAAATTACAACGGAAGCTCAGCTTGAAGCTGTTAAGGGATATCAGGATCAAGCAGCACGTAAGAGTGATTTGGAGCGTACGGATCTTGCAAAAGAAAAAACAGGGGTATTTACAGGCGCATATGCGATTAACCCAGTGAATGGCGCTAAATTGCCAATCTGGATCGCTGATTATGTACTTGCCGGATATGGTACTGGAGCAATTATGGCGGTTCCTGGTCATGATGAGCGCGATTATGAATTTGCCAAACAGTTTGATTTGCCGATTATTGAAGTAGTTGAAGGCGGCGATCTTTCTAAAGAAGTTTATTCCGGAGATGGCCTGCACGTAAATTCAGGGTTTTTGAATGGCCTTCGCAATGAAGAAGCGATCAAGAAAATGATTGCCTGGCTTGAAGAAAACGGGAAAGGCCAAGGCAAAATCACTTACCGCCTGCGCGACTGGTTGTTCAGCCGTCAACGCTACTGGGGCGAGCCAATTCCGATTTTGCATCTGGAGGATGGCTCAATGAAGCCGGTTCCTGAGGATCAGCTTCCACTTTTGCTGCCGGAAGTTGATCATATCAAACCATCGGGTACGGGTGAATCTCCACTTGCTAACGTAACTGATTGGGTAAACACGACCGATCCGGAAACCGGACTTCCAGCACGTCGTGAAACGAATACAATGCCGCAATGGGCGGGAAGCTGCTGGTACTATCTGCGTTATATTGATCCACACAATGATCAAGAGCTGTGCTCCAATGAAAAACAGCAGGAATGGCTGCCGGTAGACTTGTATATTGGTGGTGCAGAGCATGCGGTATTGCATTTGCTGTACGCCCGCTTCTGGCATAAGGTTCTGTATGATCTTGGCGTAGTATCAACTAAAGAACCATTCCACAAGCTGGTTAACCAAGGTATGATTCTTGGTACAAATAACGAGAAAATGAGTAAATCTCGTGGCAACGTTATTAACCCGGACGAAATTGTTAACGAATATGGTGCTGATACACTTCGCGTTTATGAAATGTTCATGGGACCGCTTGAAGCGACCAAGCCTTGGAATGCCAACGGCGTAGAAGGAACCCACCGTTTCTTGTCTCGTGTATGGCGTCTGTTCGTAGGAGAAAACGGCAAGCTGAACGAAAAAATCGCTGAACAAGGCGGCAGCGATGATTTCAAACGCACATGGCACAAGACGATCAAGAAGGTGACGGAGGATTTTGAGGCACTTCGCTTCAATACTGCGATTAGCCAGCTGATGATCTTCATTAACGAAGCTTATAAAACGGACGTTGTGCCGAAAGCTGCTGCCGAGAATTTTGTTCAATTGCTGTCTCCACTTGCCCCTCATATAGCGGAAGAATTGTGGGAGAAGCTTGGACATAGCGAGACTGTGACCTATGAGTCTTGGCCAGCCTATGAGGAGGCTTGGACAGTCGATTCAGAAGTAGAGATCGTCGTACAAGTCAACGGAAAGATCGTTGACCGGACGAAAATCTCCAAGGATCTTGATCAGGCAGCGATGCAAGAGCATGCGATGGCACTTCCAAACGTAAAGCAAGCGGTTGAAGGCAAGACAATCCGTAAGGTCATTGCAGTTCCGGGTAAATTGGTAAACATCGTTGTAGGTTAATCGAGACTGTCTACCGGATCTATCGGAAATAAAATACTCAGCTTATTCAGATCTTCATCATATTTGTCATGCGTCACTTGAATCAGGCTGGAAAATACGCCTTGAAGGCTGCTGCTCAGGACACGGATTCCTTCGGCTGTAACGCCCCCGGGAACAGCTACCCGTTTTTGCAGCTCCTCGGGTGTGAAACCGCCCTCGGTTAACAGCTTGCCAGTGCCTAGCAGCATTTCGGCTCCTAGCTTTAGCGCCAGCCCTTCGCTGATTCCGGTAAGCTCTGCTGCGGATTTTGCCCATTGCTGGAGAATAAATGATACAAAGGCAGGTCCGCAGCTCGAAATATCCGAGGCGATTCGCGTCTGGTGTTCCTTAATGATGGTTGGAATGCTAATGGAAGACATAAGCTGCTCCAGCAGCAGGCGATCCTCTGATTGGATTCGGCTGCCGTAAATGCAGAGAGAAGCACCGCTATGAACAGAGTGCGTAATGCTGGGAATGATTTTTGCGATTTTGGCTGAAAGCTGCCGCTCTAACGCGTCAATCTGCACAGGGCTTGTAATCGAGACGACGATAACTTTTTCATTGATTACTTCCTTGATATCCGAGATGATGGCTGGGAAATCCATCGGCTTGACACACAGAAATACAATTTGGCTCCCTCTGGCGCTCTCAGCATTATTGCTATAGACGCTGATTCCGGGATGCCGCCTGGCCAGTAACTCTGATTTTTGCGCAGATCGGTTGCTGACATGGATGTTATGCGGGTGCAGTGCACCGGAACGCAGGAAAGCTTCAATGAGTATACTACCCATTGACCCTGTTCCAATGAAGGCTACTTTCATCCCGTTGTCCCCTTCCTAAATAGAGGTTTTTTTTCTTATACATTTATCATTAACAGTGTATGCATCTTGACAGGATGTTCATGACCTGAGGGAGACAGATTCTTTTAAGATAGGAGAGAACGGGTTGAAAAAGGAGTATTTCATTACATCCATTGTTTCGGCTGCGATCGGAGCAGGAATGATGCTGTTTGCTCTCGGAGGAGAGCGATCTTCAGGTATTGAAGGCTGGACAGCTATTAATGAGGAAGTTGCTGCAAGCATGCGGACGTTATCCACGAGTGCTGTGGAGACAGAAGCGACGGGTAAGAAGCTGGCTGCTGAGACAGGCAGTGCCGCTGCCAATAAGACTGAAGACAAGGCTGTTGTTTCTGGGGTAGCTGATGACTTAAGTGACTCTGCTGCTAAGACAACGTCAGCCGCTGATATGGCCGTGGACGGATTGATTCACATCAACACCGCCGGACTGAAGGAGCTTCAGGAAATTCCCGGAATAGGGGAGAAGAAAGCCCAAGCCATATTGGATTATCGGAATCAAAATGGTGCATTTTCTTCTATTCATGATCTGACAAAGATCAAAGGAATCGGAGAGAAAATGCTCGAAAAAATGAAGCCTCATATCGGGCTGTAAGAATAGGGGACATATTAGGTATGAATCCGGACGAACGTAAGGATTGGGATACGTATTTTATGGATATCGCTTATATGGTGTCTACGCGCTCTCGGTGCAATCGCCGCCATGTCGGAGCCGTACTGGTCCAAGGCAAGAAATTGCTGGGGACTGCTTACAACGGGGCTCCGTCAGGAGTGCCGGATTGTTCAGAGGCCGGCTGTATGATTGCTGAGGAATATGAAATGAAAATCATAGACGGCAAAGAGACGATGATCAAGAAACAGCGCTGTGTTCGAACCATTCATGCAGAGCAAAATTTGCTGCTGTTCACAGATCGAATCGACCGTGAAGGCTCCAGTGTCTACGTTACCGATGAGCCTTGCTGGACCTGTGCCAATATGCTGGCGAACAGCGGCATTACGGAGGTGGTTTTCCACAGACCGTATCCGAAGGATACCGATAAGGTATCGGCGATGATGGGAGTAAAAGGCATCACATTCCGTCGTCTTGAGCATTATCAGCCTCCTCAAGAGGCAGCTATGAAGGTAGAGAATTGAGTGCGTATTCGCACATGATAAAGCCATAATGGGGAAGAACCTCATCTGCTTGTTGCAGATGGGGTTCTTTTGTTTTGTGGGATGCAGCTGAAATCTAGTAATTATATAACTGGGAGGTCCTATATGAAGCATAGACCACTGACTGCTGCAGCCTGCAGCTGGATAGCCGGAAGTGCAGTATCCTGTCTGTACGAGGGAATGACCCTGTGGCTGCTGCTGTGCGGGTTGACACTTTTCTGTCCGCTCCTGGTCATAGCTATTCGTATTCCTTGGAAAAAAGCAATGCTGCTGTGGCTTGTTTTTATGCTTGGAGCAGCTGTATGGATTTATAACGATAGCAGAAATGTAAGCGCACTGTCGCAAACGCTTCGAACTCAGGAAGAGGCTGCTAATGTGAACCTGACTGGTACGATTATATCCTCCGTTCAAATGGATGGGGATCGTGTAAGCTTTGTCGTTCGAATTAAGGATTTGGGTGAGAAGCTGTCTGTTCAGGTTAAACTGGGGGCGATCGAGGAGAAGGAGGGGGCAGCTGTCTGGAAGCGGGGCGGTATTGTTAAACTTCAAGGCAGTCTTGAGCAGCCAGGCAGTCCGAGCAATTTCGGTGCCTTCGATTACAGAAATTATTTAAAGGTGCAGCGTATCCACTGGCTGCTTAAGGTTTCCGGCGCCAAGCAAGTACAGCTCCTTCAGTCCGGAGACCACTCATACAGCTTCAGCACATTTCTTGGTAAAATCGATGGCATGCGGAATCATTTGGGGTATATGATTGAGCAGCTTTTTCCAAGCTGGCAGGGCGGGTATATGAAGGGGCTGCTTATTGGGCTGGATGATGATTTGGAATCGGACAAGTACGATCAATTCACAAGGCTTGGATTAACTCATATACTGGCGATTTCGGGGAGTCACGTTGCGATTAACGTCAGCCTGTTGTTTGCTGTGCTGAGACTATGCAGGGTAAGCAAACAAACCTCTCTGTTGATTGTATTTTGCTGCGTTCCGGCATATGTGCTCTTAACCGGCTTTTCCCCTTCGGTCATTCGCTCGGGAATCATGACGATGCTGGGTCTTTATTTGATGCGTCGCGGATTGCTTAAAGACGGAATGAATGTGTTATCCGCTGCTGCGCTGCTCATGCTGCTATGGGAGCCCTATTTGCTTCTGAATGTCAGCTTTCAGCTCTCCTTTGCTGTTACAGCGGGACTAATTATATTTGTACCTCTGATTACACCTTATTTGCGCTGGCTTCCAGAACGGCTCCGCAGCGGTATAGCGATTACGCTTGCTGCTCAGCTTGTATCTTTTCCATTGACGATTTATTACTTTAATCAATTCTCCCTTCTGTCTTTAGCAGCTAATATGATCATTGTGCCGCTTATTGGTCTGGTCGTTCTTCCTTTAGGGACGGCGGCGCTGCTGCTGGGCGGGATATGGATGACGCTCGGACAATGGATTAGCGTTCCGGTGCGGCTATTAAACGCTGCTACCTTTGCACTCACTGAATGGCTGGATTCTCATCACGGATTTATGACGTATTGGAAATCACCCGGCATAATCTGGATTATTCTTTATTTTGCGGGTTGGTACTTATTGCTCGCAAATGAGCGGAATCGGGATCAAGAAGCTTTGCTGCAGCAGTCGAACAGCCTTATTGAGGATGAGACAGCGCCTTTACCAGAGCCATCAATGCATTCAGGCCAACGAAGGGCTCCAGCTTCGAGGTTAAGCTTTAATTACTCCGATTTTAAATATACATGGAAAAAAACTGCGGGTTCAGTATTGCTAATATTCCTTTTGGCCGGATTACTTGCAATAGGGTATCAACCCTTAATGGCAAAGGGGATCGGGCATGTGCAGTTTATCGACGTTGGGCAAGGAGACAGTGCGCTTATTACAACGCCTGCGGGAAAACACATTCTTGTAGATGGAGGCGGTACGGTCACTTTTCGTAAAAAGGGTGAGGAATGGCGTAACCGGAAATCCCCTTACGAAGTGGGCGTTAAAACCCTTGTGCCATTATTAAAGAAAAGAGGAGTACATAGAATTGATGTGATGATCGCAACTCACGGCGATCAGGATCATATCGGCGGCTTGCAGGCTGTTCTGGAGCATTTTCCCGTGGACTCATTATTAATCAACGGGAGCCTTGCGGAATCCGAAACCATGACAAAGCTGATGAAAACGGCTGTGGACAGGAAAATCGCAGTTTATGCACCGTTTAGAGGGATGAAGCTGCAGCCCGATGCCGGCACTTTGCTTCACTTTTTGTCGCCTATATTGGATAGCGGCACATCGGAGGTTCCTATTATGAAGGAGCAAAATCATAGATCATTAGTTTTTTTACTAGAGATGGAGGGGGCTTCTTTTCTATTTACGGGTGATATGGATGAATCAGCGGAGAAAAATGTACTTTCAAAGGAAAGCGTCGGGACAGGGTCGACCGACATCGATGTAATGAAGGTGGCTCATCATGGCAGCAAAACCTCTTCATCTCCCGAATGGGTCAATTACTGGAAGCCGCATGTCTCTATCATTTCAGTTGGAGCATCCAATAGCTACGGTCATCCTAATGGCGCTGTTATAGAGCGTCTGGAGCAGGCAGGGAGCACGGTTTTGCGAAGCGATGAGCATGGAGAGGTTCAAATGAAGGTGGATAATGGAAAAATTCTAGTAAGGTATAAAAAACCATAGAGCTGTTATCATTTCCACCTGATGACGCCCTCTCTTTTTTTTGGTATTCTAAGGTGAGGTTGAAGAACAGAACGTATTATGCTCCAAGACTTTTTACCTAAATATTCTGAAAATAATAGTAACAACATTGCAACATATTTAAGGACTATATCGTCTGTAAGGTTGCAAGGAAGGGGGATCCTTTGTGGTAGAGCAGGGACTCATCAGAGCCGCTCAAACGGGCGATCGCGACGCTCTAATCACCCTATTGCGAGAAATAGAAACTCATGTGTATCGGACAGCTTTTTATATTTTGAACAATGAACAAGATGCTCATGACGCAGCCCAGGAAGCACTTATTCGAATTTATACTAAGATTGATTCCTATGAAGAAAAGGCGCAGTTCAAAACATGGGTACAACGGATTGTCACGAATATCTGTATCGATAAATTTCGGAGGAATAAGCCGACGGTATCGATTGAAGAGCATGAGCTTGTGTTCCAGGGGAAAGAGAGTGTTGAGCGTGAAGTGATGTCAGGCTACATGGCGCAAGACATTCGTGAAGCGATAGATCAGCTGCCGGATCATCATCGTTCCGTCGTTGTTCTGAGGTATTTACAAGATTTTTCGTATAACGAAATTGCAGATAGTTTGAATCTCCCTCTGAATACAGTGAAATCCTATTTATTTAGAGCCAGGCAGCAGCTTCAGCAATTACTCCAAGATTATCAGAAAGGTGGTGTGTCAGGATGAAGTGCCCAGAGGTGGTGGAATGGATGCATCGGTATATTGACCGTGATCTTAACGAAGAGGAAAGCTCTGTGATGTTTGAGCATATTAGAACCTGCAGCGATTGCGCTGAAGAATTCGAAATGCTGAACATGCTTTCCGCAAGGCTGGAAGAGCTTCCTAAGGTTACTCCTAGCTTTAGCCTTGTCGATTCGATTCTTCCTAAGCTGGATGCAATCGACCGGGCCCGCCAAGAAGAAGGCAGTACGCTGGAGATAATACCTGACATGATACCTGCTGCAACCAATGAAGACACGATAAATCGCAACTCTAACCGGCCAAAGACCTCCCGTCGAAGACGCGCGTATGTCGGCGGTGCTTTAGGCTTAGCAGCAGCGTTAATTCTAGGTGTATTTATATATCAGTATGAGCCTCTTACTATTTCAGATGCGGAAATCGCATCGTCATCACTGAATAAGATGAATTCCAATGATACGGCTTCTCCAGCTGCAGATTCGGCAGCGCAGGGAACGGATTCGGATTCCAAATTCTCCACAAGCGATAGCGGTACGAATGTGGACACAGGTACGGGCACAGGCAGTAAGGAAGACACTACCGAACTACAGGAATCAAGCAATAAAGAGACGAACGATCAAGGATACGATTATAGCGGTGGCGATGTTATCAGCGACCCGGCTAATACAGAGGATGGTACGAAGAAGATTTATGTGCCGCAAGCGACACCTCCTGCTGAGGATTCGGGCGACAAGTCAGCCAAGAAATACGCCTCTGCAGAGGATGCAAACGCAGATTCAAATGCAAGAAACCAGCAATCCTCCGGCTCGTCATCTTCGGATAAGCTCAAAAACGATACCGCTGTTTCTAACGAAAAAAGATCAGACACGGGTTCGGCAGCAGATCAGGCAGAGAGTAGTGCGATTCCTTCAGAGGCCTTGCCAGTGCTACCAGTCCAGGAGATGCCTGTGGCAGATACTAATGAGCATTGGCTGATAGGTATTGCTCAATTTGCTGGACTCCATAATCTTAACGAATGGACTTCTCCTGATGGCAATTACATTGTAGTGAAGCAGAAGGAATATGTATCCTTGTATCAAATTGATCCATCTGAGAAGCGTGTGCTTCTCTCTGAAATTCCTCTTAAGGGTGAATGGGTTGCCGGAGGATGGTCAGAGGATGGAAAGATATTTACGTATGAGATTATACAAGACGGAATCGCATCCATCAGCACGATTACACCGGAATAGAAATTTTTAATGATCTTTAGTCACCTTTTTGAGAGATATGGAATAGGTTATATAAATACAGACAGATTGAGATTACAGAACCCTGATCGTCGTATGACCGTCGGCGGGAAAGTTTCTAGAGCTTTTCAGCCCGCGTTTATATAGATGCTCCGGGACAAAGGGACCTTTCGCTATGAGGCAGAGGTCTCTTTGTTGCATTTTTGGTGTATTTTAGGGAAATAGAGCTCCCTTGGACGAAAAATGGATTTCGAAGTATTATAGAGAATGGATGAAGGCAGTTAAGTAAACCGGGGTGGTACAATGGACATTAAATCAGCAATAAAAGAAATTAAGGCGAACAAAATATCGCCCTTATATTTATGTTATGGTACTGAGAAATATCAGATAAAAGAATTTGTAAAGCTGATACAGGATCGATTGATTGACCGCGATCAGCGTGATTTCGCTGTGGTCACATATGATTTATCAGAGACGCCTGTGGAGGCTGTCGTTGAGGAAGCGGAGACTTTGCCGTTCCTTGTTCCGCGCAAGCTGGTTATCGTACGCGATTCTTCCTTGTTTGTAGCAGGCAAGGATGGAGGGAAGATTGAACATAAAATCGATGCTCTGACTGCTTATTTGGATAATCCTGCGGAACATAGTGTTTTGATTTTTCTTGTCAACGGAGAAAAGCTGGATGAGCGCAAAAAGATAGTAAAAGCGATGAAATCGGCGGGAATTGTGCTCTCATTTATGCCGCTCGGACAAAATGAACTCGTGGATTGGGTAATCCGGGAGGTGGAAAAACGAGGCAGCCGAATGGATCGTACAGCGGCTGAGGCGCTAATCGCTGCAAATGGGGTGCAGATGACTTCATTGGCTGTTGAAGTGGACAAGCTGTGCTTGTATGCGGGCGAGGGCGGGCTGATAGATTCAGCCGTTGTAGAGCAATTAGTTGCCCGCAGTACAGAGCAAAATGTGTTTGCTATGGTGGAGCATATTGCAGGTCTGAAGCTGGATAAGGCGTTATCCATCTTTTATGAGCTGCTTAAACAGAAGGAAGAGCCGATCAAAATCGCCGCACTGATCGCCCGTCAGTTCCGTATTATGCTGCAGGTACAGGATTTGGCCCGCCAGAGCTATTCTCAGCAGCAGATTGCCTCACAGCTAGGCTTACACCCGTATGCCGTTAAAATCGCCGGAGAGCAGGCTCGCAAGTTCGATTCAGCCAAGCTCAAAAGGATTCTGGATGATTTGGCCCAGCTAGATTATAAAATGAAAAGCGGCGGAATCGATAAGGTGCTGGGCCTTGAGTTGTTTCTGCTGAAGCTCGGTGCGTAGTGAGCAGCTTCAGCAGGCAAGTAAGCTCAAAAAGACCTGAACGAAAAATACGTTCAGGTCTTTTTGAGCTTAAGTTTATAAAAAGCGACGCTTACGCTTGGGACGTAAGGGCGTTCAATTTTTTAGCCAAGCGGGATTTCTTACGAGCAGCTGCATTCTTATGGATCAAACCTTTAGTTACAGCTTTATCCAATTTTTGAGAAGCAGCGGCGAAAGCAGCTTTAGCTGTTTCCACTTCGTTGTTAGTCAAAGCAGTATCAGCAGCTTTAACTGCAGTACGCAAAGCGGACTTTTGCGAAGCGTTCAAAGCGCGACGTTTGTCGTTTGTTTTCACACGTTTGATAGCGGATTTAATGTTAGGCATTGCATTCACCTCCTGTAAAGCATATATCAACCCAGATGGTTCACAACTTAAAATATTTTATCATGCAACAGCCCAAAATGCAATGAATTCCTTAAAACTAGATTTTTTGCATAATCGGAATCTGACTCTCGCACAATATAGGCAACCGAGAAATAGGAGGTCATTGTGGTATGAATTTGGATTTGCGTGAATATTCTGTTCGAACCGATCTGGCTGTGGAGTCGAAGGAAATCGCGGAGAACCTTCATGGTAAACCGTTGCCTGGTTTAAATGAGCATATCGAAGAGCAGGACGGCATCAAAATCACACGTCTGGATGTCACCAATCAGCAGGCGTCACAGCAGATCGGTAAAATGGTGGGGCATTATATTACCATTGAAGTTCCGGGCCTCCGTACACAGGATAGTAATCTTCAGGAAAAGGTGTCTGCAGCATTTGCCAAGGAATTCAGCTTGTTTTTACAGAAGATTGGCATCCAGACTGCGGAAAAGGTGCTGATCGTCGGACTCGGCAACTGGAATGTGACTCCGGATGCACTGGGTCCACTTGTGGTTGAGAACGTACTGGTCACCCGTCATTATTTTGAATTAGCTCCCGATCAGGTGTCACCGGGTTATCGCCAAGTCAGTGCAATCGCCCCAGGCGTGCTTGGCATTACAGGGATTGAATCCAGTGAAGTCGTGCAAGGAATCGTAGACCGGACAAAGCCTGATCTGATCATCGCAATCGATGCTCTGGCGTCCCGTTCATTGGAGAGAGTGAATACAACGATACAAATCGCAGACATTGGCATTCACCCCGGCTCCGGGATCGGAAATAAACGACGTGGATTGACCAAGGAAATTCTAGGCATTCCATGCATTGCAATCGGTGTGCCAACAGTATGTTATGCATCTACGATCGTTAACAATGTGTTTGATCTGATGAAATCCCATTTTAATCAAGAGAGCGGCGGTGAAGAGCACGGCCAGACCAAACAGATCATGGGGCTTCTCAATGATTTGAGCGAAGGAGAACGGCTTGGGCTTGTGAAGGAGGTCCTTGAGCCTTTAGGCCACGATTTGATTGTGACACCCAAGGAAATAGATGAATTTATTGAAGATATCGCGAATGTAATTGCCAGTGGGCTGAATCTATCGCTGCACGATGCGGTTAATCCGGACAATGTAGCCACCTACACTCATTGATTCACAAGCTGTATTACCCCTCCGGCTCCTCCGACAAAACTAAGAAGTTCGCAATCTAGCGAACTTCTTTATTTTTGTGAGAATGAAAGGTTCTATCCCGGAAAATAGGTTCATAGATTTGTAGTAGTAAACCGGGTGGAGGAGGACTAGAAGCAATGAAATTTAGAGCATGGAATATTGGGAAGGTAAAGAGGAATTTCGTTCATGTACTGGCTATGGGTCAAACTTTTATACTGTTATCCGTGCTATCGGGAGTTTTCTTTATTTTGCTAGGAACCTTGGGGATAGCAGAAAAAAATTTGAATACTTCACCAGTTTCATCAATGAAAGGGTTGGCAGCATCGCTATCCAGTCGTTTTTTTATCGATATGGTTGGCATGGAGCTGCCGCACTCGGCTTCGGGCGATGATCAATTTGCAATTTCGGGCAAGCAGATGTCCAAATTTGTGTTTCAGTGGCTAACGGATGTAAATCCTTCTGATCCGAAGAGTCTCGTTGCCCGCGAAGTTCCGGGACTGGGAGCGAATAGTCCGATTTTGCTGCGTACGGGCTCCGGCAATACGACGGTGCAAGCCCCTGAGGATTATCGTCCTGGTACGGATACTGACGGAACAGGCCCGGATCATCCTGAGCCGAATGGTGACGATGTGGAAGTGGATAACTCCGGTGATTCCGTTCAACCTCCAGACCAATCCGGCGGGGATGACTCATCACAGGACGATAATGGGATTAAGCCGGGGAACAAAAATATTGTGATGATCTATCATTCCCATCCGCAGGAAGCTTTTAATCCAGTGATGGGTACGAACTCGGATAACCCGAGCACGCCGGATGAGACTAAAAACGTTGGTTTGGTAGGGGATGCTCTTTCGAAGGAGCTTATTCGCAGGGGGGTAGCCACTCTCCATTCCTACGAAAATTATGCAGCTACAGTTAGTAATTACAATTACAACTATTCATATAAATATACGAGAGAGACAGTAAAGCAAGCTATGGCCCAAAACGGCAAGCTGCAATATTTTATCGATATTCACCGGGACTCGCAGCGTCATAAGAAAACGACGACCGAAATTAATGGAGTTTCTTACGCACAGGTGTACTTTATTATCGGACATGCAAATCAAAACTGGAGAAAAAACGAGGAATTCGCTAGCTCTATTCACGAGCGTCTGGAGAAATCGTATCCGGGGATCTCAAGAGGAATATGGGGTAAAACCTCTTCGCAAGGCAACGGTGAGTATAATCAATCGCTTTCACCAGGCAGTATTCTAATAGAAATCGGCGGGATCGATAACACTGAAGAGGAATTAGAGCGTACAGCCAAGGTACTGGCAGGAATACTCGCGGATTTATATTGGGAAGGCCAGGATGCACAGAAGGCTGGATCGCTCACGAAAAATGACAAAAGTGATGCCGGCTCCAATCAAAAAAAATCATAAGAAGGAGAGGGTGGAGCACTTATGGCTAAATCGATGAGACGGGGTGTTTTTTATGTAGTGCTGCTGGCGGCAGGTGTAAGTCTGGGTATGCAGTTGGCGGAGTCAGGAACCGGCAGTGTATACGGTCCTGCTTGGAATCAAGGGAATGTCAGCTCCTTGAATCCGAATCCGGTTGGTAACGTCTCAGCCTCAGGAAATGCTAATCCTTTGCCCGAGGGTCAACAGCAGTACACCGGCATGAGCAACGGCACATTCCCCTACAACGGATTCCAGGCAGCAGCCGGGAACACCTCGACCGTGAATCCGCAGCAGGTGACTCCATCCTCTCAGACGCCGGCTGATCTGCTGCTGCCTGCTCCAGGTGAGCCGGCAGTGGATCGTTTTGCGGACAAGACGGCCCACCTGCTTCAGCAGGCTTCACGCAGAGGGATTCATTGGTTTGCCTCCTTGTTTGATGCCTCAACGGATTAACAAAACAAATACTGGACATTTGTTATTTCTAGTTTAACCCCGCTGGCGTCTTTGTTATAATAAAATGAATGAATTATACCAACAGTTATTGTTTGCGGGGGTAGTATAACGTTGAAGAAGGTTACGATGCAGCAGATTGCTGATCATCTGGGCGTGTCCAAATTTGTCGTTTCCAAGGCGCTCTCAGGCAAGGGTGGAGTTAATGAACATACAAAATCACGGGTCATTCAGGCTGCTTCCCAGCTTGGATATTTTGCTCAGAAAAATGCGTATATAAAGAATAAAACAGGAGAACAGCCTGTAGCTTCAGCATCTGGTAAGCAATCCGTCATTGTACTAATGCCTAACATCCGTTTTCAAACGAAGGATTCTCTGTATTGGGGCAAAATTATGGAGGGTATTTCACAGGAGCTTGAGCAGAGAGGGCTGGGGATGATCATCGTTTCGGAATCCCGGGTGGATCATTTTATTCACGTATTGAATCCGGACGGAATTCTTGGAATGATCGGCGTTGGTCAAATCGAATCAGAGCTGCTGCTGGAAGTACATCGTCTGGGCATACCTATGGTGCTGGTTGATCATGAGGATGATCTCATACCGACAGATACTGTTTTTGCTAACAATATGGATACAATTACCAGACTGTGCAAGCATCTGATAGGTCTTGGTCATAAGAAGCTTTATTTTATAGGAGACGTTCGTTTTTCGCGAAGCTTTCGCGACAGATGGATGGGTTTTCGTGAAGCGATGGAGCAAAACGGTCTTGTATCGCCTCAGCCTAATGATCCTATGCTTATGCTCAATGGAATAGACAGCGGTGATTTTACAGACGAATTTGAGAAGTGGCTGTTGGACATAAAAGAGCAAGGAGAGCTTCCTACAGCGCTGGTGTGTGCGAACGATTTTGTCGCTATGGAGGTTATATCCGTTCTTCGTGGGCATGAAATTCAGGTTCCGGAGGAAATTTCGGTGACCGGGTTCGACAATATTGATGATGCTTACCGTCATCAGCCCGCTTTGACTACTGTGCACGTACCTAAGGAAGCAATGGGACAGCGTGCAGTGAAGAAGCTTCTTGAAAGAATCCAGGATGCCGAGCATGCGGTTGAGAAAATTTTAGTATCAGCGGAGCTTGTGCATCGGGAATCAACGTCGGAGCCAAGAGCATAATCCATCATCCTGCATTGTTGCCGGATAAAAAGGAAATAGGAGAACGGCCGCACCTGATGATTCAAGGTGCGGCCGTTTTTTTAATGATTCTATTTAAGAGAACTGTCGAACGCAAGGTTACGATCAATCAAGCTTATTCTTTGTTCTACACAAGCATAAGAGCGCATGGCGTCTTCCGGTGTATTGATAACGTAATCCAGCAATTTGTCTACAGTTGTGGTAGCCACATGTATCCGCGTATCGGAAGAAGCATAGTAGATATACACATTTCCGTCCTCAGTGGCAATAACCCCGTTACAGAATACAACGTTAGATACATCGCCAACGCGTTCTTCGCCATCTGGAGCAATAAAGTGTCCACCCGGACGGTGAGTCACCTCATAAGGCTTATCAAGATCGGAAAGGAAGGCATACAGAACATATCTGAGTCCAGCTGCTGTATTACGTACACCATGCGCGATATGAAGCCAGCCGCGGTCTGTTTTGATCGGTGCAGGCCCCTGACCGTTTTTCACTTCTTTGATGGTGTGATAATGGCGTTCGTCAATAATGATTTCTTTGGTGATGACAGCATGCTCGATAGAATCGGACAAGCCCCAGCCAATGCCTCCGCCTGATCCCGTATCGATAAATCCATCCTGTGGACGAGTATAGAAGGCATATTTGCCGTCAACGAATTCCGGATGCAGAACTACGTTGCGCTGCTGTGCAGATCCGGTTTTCAGGTCATCAAGGCGTTCCCAAGTAATCAGATCCTTTGTGCGGGTAATACCGCATTGAGCAACTGCGCTTGACAAATCGCCGCGAGGAGCGTCCGGGTCCTTTCTCTCGGTACAGAACAGGCCGTAAATCCAGCCATCCTCATGTTGTACCAGACGCATATCGTACACATTAGTGTCTGGCTCATCGGTTTCCGGCAGCACGACAGGATGATTCCAGAAGCGGAATCCGTCAACACCATTATCGCTTTCAGCTACAGCAAAAAAGGATTTGCGATCGACTCCTTCAACACGAGCAACTAAATAATATTTGCCGTTCAAATATATAGCTCCAGGATTAAATACTCCGTTAATTCCAAGTCTTTCCGAGAAATAAGGATTCGTTGCAGGGTTGAAATCATATTTCCAAACCAATGGTGCGTGCTCAGCAGTTAAAATCGGATAGCGGTAACGATCGTAAACTCCGTTTCCTAATGGCATTTTTTCGTTTTTTCGGTTGATCAATGCTTCATAGGCTTCTGTTAACTGCTGTTTTCTTTGTTCGAACAAGCTCATAGTATTACCCTCCAAATAAGTAGTTTAGGTTAATTATTGATTAGCTATTATTGTTCTTCTTTTTGAAGACGTGTCAGCATTTCAAGACATGCTCTACCGTTATGATATGGACATTTCCAGGCGCTGATTTTTGGCTCGTTAGGCAGCGGTGTTCCGTCCTGCTGAACACCCCAATGCCATTCGCCATACTTATGGTCTACAATATACTTCCTGATGAATTCCCAGGATTGGATTGCAGCATCTCTGAATTTGCTATCTCCGGTTAGTTCATAGGCATTATAAAAGCCGACCATAGCTTCAGCTTGCGGCCACCAGTCCTTATTCGTATCGATAAGTCCCCCTGGATCAGCCTCGTTCCATATGCCGCCGTCCTGATCGATGCCTTTTGCATAGACTGCTTCAGCCATAGTGATTGCAGTTGATTTAACACGCTTCAAAATCCGTGGATTTTGAAGCACCTCCGCTGCTTCAAGCAGAAGCCAGCTGCCCTCAATATCGTGACCGTAGGAAATATGGGAGCTCTTCACATTCCATTCTTCGTCAAAGAAGAGCAGGAAATGGCCTGTAGTATGATCTACGATTTGATCCATAGTCACTTCAATCAATTCAGACAGACTATGAGTCAGCTCAGGTGATTGCCATACCCGGTACAGGTTTGTGTACGCTTCCAGTACATGAAGGTGAGTATTCATCGATTTTTTCTCATTAAGATCCTTGTTGCTAAGGCTCAGGTTTCCTGTATATTTCCAGTTTCGTGCAACAGCCTCGATGTAGCCTTTATGAAGCTTGTCATAGCTATGCTCTTCAATAAGGCGGTATAGCTCAATGGATAAATCAAGAGCGGCCTGACATTGGTCGGCAAGGTAATACTCTACAAGAGCGTAAATAACAAAGGCATGGCCGTAAATTTGCTTCTTATCCTGTGATGGATTGCCATCTGCATCTACCATCCAGTAGAAGCCGCCATAAGTTTTATCTGTAAAATAATGAATCAGATAGCGGTAAGCCTCATTAGCGATTTCCAGATAGCTGTCATTTTGGTAATGGCGGTAGGCTGCTGAAAAAGTCCATAAAATACGCGCATTCAATACCAGGCTTTTTTCAGCGTTTTCATTTACGCGAAGCTGCTGGTCGATCTCACCATGGAAACCTCCACGTTTGGTATCTACGCTTTTGTCAATCCAAAACCGGAGTATATTATCCTTGAGTTCTTGATCCAGTTGCTGGCTCCATTGCATTGAGTTCATGATCTCTGTAATCCTCCTTTATAAGTAGCTGCGTTTTGCAATCTGGCAGCATAGTACTCCCTAATCATTTTCTCTGCCTCTTTACCGTAAACGCAGTAACCATCATCAGAGGAAGCTTGATTGCGTTCGTAAAGCTGAGCCGGCCAATCCCATAGCATGAAGCCGCCTACCCAGTCCCGCTTACTGCATTTACTTAGCATTTGACGATAAAAATCGGCTTGCTCCATTTCATTGGCTTCACCTTGAAGTGTCCAATCATTAGGAATGGCTGCTGAGCCAGTTCTGCTCGGGCATCCTGCTTCCATGAAAATAAATGGCTTGTCGAATTTTTTGACTACAGCTTCAATGCGATCGAGCTGTCTATCCCAATCATCGATGGGGTAGTAGCCGCTAGAGCTGATCAGATCGAGATCATCCCACCAGGCTACGTTATCCTCCTGGTATTTATCACAGTTATAAGTAAGAATTCCGCTATAGATTTCTCTAACTTGTGAGATCAGCTTACGCCATTCATTCTCCCGGCGATCCGTCTGAACCATTTCACAGCCGATACAAAGCATTTCACAACCGGTATCTTCAGCAATTTGTGCAAAATGCAAAATGTAATCGCTGTACGAAGCGAACCAATCACTCCATTTAGGCTCACAAGGTACATCCTTGTCGAAAAAATTAATGTGAGCCCGCCACGTTCCGTCCGCGCAATTAACAATTGGTTTCAGGCAAACTTTCAAACCGAGAGACTTAGCCTTCGAAATACTCCATTTAATCTCACCGTCAGTGACAGTTGGCTCTTCCCAGTAGGGAATATCTGTAGAAAAAGCTGTTGCTTGTAGAGCGGAAAAGGCGATAGTCGTCCAATTGATTCCGGTTGTCTCCGCCATTGTCTCCATAGAAGAGGCTGCCTTCTCAGTACCCCAGGTTCCCCTGACACCCATAAAGCCCCATGTCATTCCTGCAACATAATGCCCAGTTAGTTTCATTGTGCTCACCCCGGTTGTCAAATTGAGCTAAAACGATACTCAAGTTAATTTGTTAGCATTTGTTATTGTGAAAAATAACAAAATAAATCACATGCATAATATATAACGGATTGAACCATAATATCAATAGTTAAAAGTAAAAATAAAATGGGGAATCAGGGATTTGAAGGAGGATATAATCTGATTTTGTTAGTGTTAATGTTATTTAGTATTAGCTTTTGAAGCACAAAAAAACCGCTTTAAAAAGAGATAAGTTCTCTGTCAAAAGCGGAATCTGTATAAAATGTTAAATGTTATCAGAGTATTTTCCGAACGGAGTCTCGATAAATGATATTCCCTTGTACGAGGACACGTCCGTTACGGCGATTCGGGTTGGATACCTTATCCATGATTGATTTCACTGCTGTTCGCGCCATTTCCTGAATATCAACCTCTACGGTCGTTAGCTGGGGATTGGTAAGCGTCGCATAGATATCGTTGTCAAATCCTACTACAGAGAAATCTTGCGGAATACTGTAGCCCATTCCGGTTAGTCTTTCGCATAAATTGTAGGCAACCTGATCACAGTTGCAGACAAATGCGGTTGGCATTTGTTCCGGCAGCTGGATATCAATATATTTTCCCCGTTCATCACGGTCGTTCAGCAGCAAACGCTCGTCGTATGAAAGTCCATGCTCCAGCAAAGACTTGTAGTACCCGAGAAAACGATCCTGTATACTGCTGGTGGAATAAATATTACCAACGTAAGCGATTTCGCGATGGCCGCATTGTATCAAATAGTTAGTAAGTTCATAGGCCCCGTAAAAGTTGTCCGTAATGATCGAGTCGATATCAGCATGCTCATCGTAGAAATCCAGAAATAGCTTGGGGAGGGCCATGTTTTGGACAGTTTCGATATACTTCTTGCCGACCTGCCCAAGTACGATGATGCCGTCGACTTTGTTCTCGCTGTAAACTCGGGGGAAGTTAAGCTGCTCCTCATCCTCGTTGCTTAGAATATTTAAAATACCGAAGTATCCGTAATGGTCCAGGTGAATTGCAATTTGCTGGTATACACGAAGGTAAAAGGAATCATTTACGCCAGTGAATCGGTGGGGGATCATAACGCCTATATTATAAGAAAGCCCGTCTTTAATCGACTTGGCTGCTGAATTAAATCGATAACCCATTTCGCTGGCGACTTTTTTGATTTTGATTTTCAGGCTTTCACTAACACCTTCTTTATCATTAAGCGCTTTAGATACTGTTACGCTACTGACCCCTAATTTATCTGCGATATCTTTCATTGTAATGTTGCTTCTCATTTATATTATTCACCATCCTGATTTACTTTGTTCCAGAATCAGCTTATAAGAGCGTTTACTAAACTAAGTATACAATTATACATGCCAAATAAAAAGATAAATTAATCATAAGTTATTATAAAGTAATAATTAGCTAACGTGTAAATTAACAAACTAAAAAAGTTGTTGATAAAGGATTGACTAGAAAGCGTATTCAATATAGAATAAGTTTGTAGTTTATCGATAACTTAATTTATTAAGGTTGAGAGGGGTTAAGAAATGAAAAAGAACAAAGTATTTTTCGGATTTATGGCGTTAATGCTTGTCGTAGCAATGATAGCAGGATGTTCTTCTAACAAAAATACTGCTAACAATAATACGGGCACAAATACCGGTACTAACGGAGAAGCAACTGAACAAACAGGGAAGCCTGGCGGAGAAATCACTGTAATCACGCAAAGAACAGATATTGTGGATACAGTGTTCAAAGAATACGCTGCTGAATTCAACAAGATTTATCCTGATGTGAAAGTAAACTTCCAGGCCTTGTCCGACTATGAAGGCCAAATCACAGTTCGTATGAACTCCAATGACTATGGTGACGTTTTACTCTTCCCGACAAGCATTCCGCTTAAGGATGCTCCTGACTTTTTCGAGCCGCTTGGCGATTTCTCCGAACTGAGCAAGGAATACATCGGTCTTGAGGAAAGAACTGTAGACGGCAAGGTATATGGAATTCCTACTGCCGTTAACTTCTCGGGTATATTGTATAACAAAAAAGTGTTTGAAAATGCAGGTGTTACTACTGCGCCTAGAACACCGGATGAATTTTTAAATGCATTGAAAGCGATTAAAGCTAAAGATAGCTCGGTTGTTCCTTTGTACACCAACTATGCTGATTCCTGGCCTTTGACTCAGTGGGAAGCAATGCTTACAACCGTAGCGGGCAATGTAGATTATGTGAATATTGAGCAGCCAAACACGGATGAAAACTTTGTTGCAGGCAAACCGCATTATGAGTTGTATAAACTAATGTACGATGCGGCAAAAGAAGGTTTGATTGAAGCAGACCCAACAACAACAAACTGGGAAGCTTCCAAGGCTGACATGGCAAATGGAAAAATTGGTGCTATGGTACTTGGATCATGGGCAATCGGTCAAGTTCAAGGCTTAGCTGAAAATCCTGATGATATTGCCTACATGCCATACCCTACAAATGCAGCAGAAGTAATTATGCCTCTGGCTGATGACTATACTCTTTCAATTAGTAAGCACAGTAAAAATAAAGAAGCGGCAAAGGCGTGGATTGACTGGTTCGTTAAGGAATCCGGTTACTCAACCGAACAAGCCGGCGGTATGAGCCCGGTTGTAGGTGCGGAACTTCCTGCTACACTGAAGCAATTCGAGGGTACTGACATTAAGTTTGAATTGCAAACTCCTTCTAAAGAAGGGCAAGAAGGTCTGGTAGACAAGATTGATAAAGAGGCTGAAATTGGTCTATGGCAGCCTGAGTTCAAGAAACGTATTATCGAAGCAGCAATCGGTAACACAAACGAATCCTATGATGACATTATGAAGGATTTGAACGATGCATGGGTGAAGGCGCGTGCAAAAGTAGCTCAATAATAGGTGACCGTTTATATCTAGCCCGCGGTTAGATGAATATGGATAGGGGAACGTACGACATAGTACGTTTCCCTTACACTGTTCATTCGCGTTAACGTGAAATGTATATAGCTAGGTTTATTGGAGGTATGAGTGGTGTTTAAAAATTTAAGCTATAAAGCACAGCGAAAAATTATTATTATTTCCTTTTCCCTGATTCCGGTCGTTTTATTGTTCACCCTTGCTTATTTGCCCGTATTCAATATGTTCAAGTACAGCTTTACCAACTGGAATGGCTACAGCAAAAGCTTTGATTATGTAGGCTTTGATAATTATAAAACGATATTTACGGATTCCAAGTATTTTGCCGTTTTTAAGGTCAGCTTGTATTACTTTGCTGCGTCATTCGTGCAGATGGCGATCGCGCTATATTTTGCAACCATTCTCAGCTTTAATGTGAAATTCAAAAACTTTTTTAAGGGTGTTTTGTTTTTTCCTTACCTGTTAAATGGTGTAGCCATCGGCTTTATCTTCCTGTTCTTCTTCAGACCTGACGGGACGCTTGATACCATCTTGCGCGCTGTAGGGTTGGGAGACTTTATTCAAGGATGGCTGCTTAATCCTAAAATCATCAACGTTTCTTTGGCAGGTGCTGCTATATGGAGATACATGGGCTTTAACTTTATTATTTTCCTGGGGGCAATTTCCTCGATCGGCAAGGATATCTATGAAGCTGCAGAAATAGACGGTGCTAATCGATGGCATCAATTCAGACATATTATTCTCCCGAGCATCAGGCAAATTGTTCAATTGAACCTGATTCTTGCGATAAGTGGTGCAATCAGTGCCTTTGACATTCCATATATTATGACCGGTGGTTCTAACGGTAGTAATACATTCGTTATCCAGACTGTAACAACAGCGTTCAAGTATAACAAATTGGGTCTGGCCTCTGCCATGGCAGTCGTCCTCCTCTTTATCGTTATTATCGTCACCATGCTGCAACGGTTGTTGATCAAGGAGGATAAATAATTCATGTATAGACTAAAGTATGCCGCAGGCGGCCTGGTAAAATATATATCTCTGCTTTTCGGAGCGTTTGTAGCTCTTGTGCCTATCGTGGTCGTGTTTTTTGCTTCATTTAAAACGAATAAGGAATACAGCAACACAAGCCCTTTGACTCCACCGGAAAATTGGCTGAATTTGGCCAACTATTCCAAAGCATTTATTAACGGCAAAATGCTGCTTGGCTTCGGGAACACCCTCATCATCCTTGTTGTTTCCATTGTTGGCGCTACCTTGATCGGCGCGATGATCGCTTATGTTCTCAACCGCTTCAAATTTCGCGGCAACAAGCTTTTAATGGGAGCATTTTTGCTGGCTACCCTGATTCCAAGTGTTACAACGCAAGTAGCTACATTCCGTATCATTAACTTCTTCCATTTAGTGGATACCAGATTTGCGCCCATTTTGCTTTATTTGGGAACGGATATTATTGCCGTTTACATTTTTCTTCAATTTTTGAATTCCATTTCAGAATCTCTGGACGAATCGGCAATGCTGGATGGGGCGTCCTATTTCACAATTTTCTGGAGGATCATTCTTCCGCTGCTGGCTCCCGCGATCGTTACGGTTATTATCGTCAAGGGTGTTGGCGTCTATAACGACTTCTATACTCCGTTCTTGTACATGCCAAGTGAGGATCTGCAAGTCATTTCCACTGCCCTGTTCAAGTTTAAAGGTCCTTACGGCTCACAATGGGAAGTCATTTGCGCCGGTATTATGATCACCATCATTCCGATTTTAATCGCGTTTATTTCGCTGCAAAAATACATTTATAACGGCTTTGCACAAGGTTCAGTTAAATAAAAATCATTTGATAGTTGGAAGGAGACAGCTTCATGAATACAGTCAAAATTATTGGAGAAAACCTGAAAAATATTCCTTGGCAAGACAAACCAGAAGGTGCTGTTGGCCCTGTCTGGAGACATAGCGAGAATCCTGTTGTAAAAAGAAATCCTGCAGAAGGGATTGCAAGAATATTTAATAGCGCAGTTGTATCTTATGAAGGTTCTTTTCTTGGTGTTTTTCGTGCCGAGACGATCAATGGACGTCCACATTTGCACTTAGGTAAAAGTGAGGATGGATACAATTGGGAAATTGAAGAAGAACGTATTGAGTTTATTGACGAAGAAGGAAAGCCATTCCAGCCTAACTATGCATATGACCCAAGATTGCTAAAGGTTGAGGATGCTTATTATATCATTTGGTGTACTGATTTTTATGGTGCATCGATCGGTATGGCGAAGACGACGGACTTTAAGACATTTGTTCGTCTTGAAAATCCGTTCCTGCCATTTAACCGTAACGGCGTGCTGTTCCCGAAAAAAATAAACGGCAATTATATCATGTTATCGCGTCCAAGTGATAGCGGACACACTCCATTTGGTGATGTGTTCCTGAGTGAAAGCCCTGATCTCGTATACTGGGGCAAACACCGTCATGTGATGAGCAAAGGCGGACAAGGCTGGTGGCAGGCCGTCAAAATTGGCGGAGGTCCTGCTCCAATTGAGACAACTGAAGGTTGGCTCATGTTCTATCACGGTGTAACAGGTACTTGTAATGGTCTTGTTTACAGCATGGGAGCTGTTATCCTGGACCGGGATGAGCCTTCCAAAGTGAAATACCGTTCAAGCACCTATGTGCTGACACCGGAAGAATGGTACGAAGAACGCGGATTTGTAGCGAATGTAGTATTCCCTTGCGCTACATTACAGGATGCCGAAAGCGGAAAAATCGCTATCTATTATGGGGCGGCTGACACTTATGTTGGAGTAGCCTACACAACAGTGCAGGAAATCGTGGATTACGTAAAAGCGACCCATGAAGAAGTAGCGGATGATGCAGAGATTGGAAGAATGTAATTCTTCAAATGATCAAGAACGAAAACGGATTAGATCAAATATGGTTTAATCCGTTTTCATTACTTAGGAGGAAATCAACATGGGAAATGATATGACATTAGAGCAGTTAAAAGCATATAACGGAAAAAGTCCGAGACCGGAGAAGTTTGATGACTACTGGGATAGAGCGCTTAAGGAGCTGGATAAGCAGTCGCTCGAATATGAATTAGTTCCGGCTTCATTCCAAAGTCCTCATGCAGAGTGCTACCACATGTATTTTACCGGAGTTGGCGGAGCGAAAATACATGCCAAGTATGTGAAACCAAAAGCACTCAACGGCAAGGGAGCAGGAATGGCTTATTTCCATGGCTATTCATGTGATAGCGGAGACTGGATGGATAAAGTGAACTATGCGGCGCATGGTATTACCGTGCTCGCTCTTGACTGCCGGGGACAAGGCGGTTGGTCGGAGGATAATTTAACTGTTCAAGGAACAACGATTCGCGGACATATTATCCGCGGTATTGATGATCCTGATGAAGATAAGCTTTATTATCGCAACGTTTTTTTGGATACCGTTCAAACGGTTAGAATCCTAATGTCTTTGGACCATATCGATCCGGAGCGAGTCGGTGTGCATGGCTTATCTCAAGGTGGAGCACTAGCTGTCGCATGTGCAGGACTAGAGCCGAGAGTGAAATTGGCTGTACCCGTGTATCCGTTCCTGAGTGATTACAAGCGTGTATGGGAGCTGGATATCAATTCCTCTGCTTACGAGGAACTGGTGTATTATTTCCGTTTCTTTGATCCGCATCATCAGCGAGAGGACGAGATTTTTAACAAGCTGGGCTATATCGATGTTCAGAATCTGGCGGATAGAATTCGTGCGAGAGTTGTATTTGTAACAGGGCTGAGTGATGTCGTATGCCCACCTTCAACACAGTTTGCAGTATACAACAAAATATCCTCGGAGAAGGATCTTCTCGTGTACCACGAGTACGGGCATGAATATTTGCCTTATTTAAGCGACAGAACGCTTCAGGAGTTTATGAAGCTATAGCAGCAGCAATGCTAAGGTGCTAAGGGGTCGGAAAGGAGTTCATATACGTGGGATCAATGAATCAGGAGCAATACGATACTGAGGGGAAAAGGAGCCGGATTCGCAGCATGAACCTGAATCCTGCAACTTCTGTAGGGGCGCGTCTATTCATTATTTTTTTCGCGGGGACTCTATTATTTACGCTGTCGCTAGGGTTGTTTTCCTATCAAATATCAAAAGCAACTATTCAGAATAATGCTAGACTCACGAATCAACAGACTATCAATCAAACAGCTGAGAAACTCGAATTAGTTCTGAAACGCTATGAGGATTCACTCCAGCAGTCATTGTTCAATAATGATATTCAGGACATGGTTAGGCAGGCATCGCTACAAAACACAGACAGCAGACAGCAAATCATTATCAAGCAAAAGGTAGTAGCTGCATTAGGGAATTGGGCTAATGCCAATTCAGGCGTGGTTGCAGTGTACCTGATACCTGAAAGTGATGTCGTGCCAAATATGATATCGGGTATGGACTCTTATGGTTTACTAAATGGCGTCAAGAAGCAGGAATGGTACACAAGCCTTGTTAAGTCCGGCGGTACGGTGTGGATGTCCGTGCCGACGGACCAAGAGGGCGAAATCCCTTACGCATTTCGTATCGCCAAAGGCCTTCATTCAACAGGAGGCAGATCATATGTCGTAGCAGCGGATATCAAAACCTCTGTTTTAGGCGATCAGCTAAAAGAAATTGATCTTGGAGAGAATGCAGTGGTCGGAATTATTTCCGAGCAGCTTACTCCTGTAGCAGTATCCAATGATGATAAAGCTGTTAAATTTGACGTTACTGTGCTGAGTGAAGAGGATCGAACCGAATCCGGAAGTCAGAACGGACGGAGAGCAAATGGTGAATCTGTACTAAATACATATAGTGCATTTGGTGATTCCGGATGGACTTTGATGAGCACTGTTCCAGTTTCATATCTTGTGAAGGATACTCGTGTGATCCTGTTATCTACCTTTATCATCAGTATCATTGTGGCAGTGCTGGCACTTGTCATCGGTTTGTGGATGGCCAGAACCATAGCTTCTCCTTTGAAAATGATGAAGCATCTAATGCGGCAGGCGGCAGAAGGTAATTTGCAGGTAAGAATGAAGGAAAAGGGACGCGATGAAATCGGAGAGCTCTCGTCATCATTTAATGAAATGATGACTCAAATTACTTCATTGGTGGAACAGACGACCGATACGGCACGTGCAGTGCTTGAGACAGCTGGAGAGCTTGGCCGCGCTTCTCGACTAACAGCTGATTCGGCTACGGAGATTGTTGATGCTACAGAACAAATTGCCTCAGGTGCAGTTGATCTGGCCCAGGAAGCTGAACGTGGAAATTCAATTATGGAAGACATTATTGTGGAAATGGAGCACGTTGTAGGCACCAATCAGGCGCTGGGGGAGTCATCCATTAAGGTAAGTGAATCCAGCCATAAAGGAATACTTTCTTTACAGGAGCTTAAGGATACAACGCTGTTAACTGAACAGAAGACGAATATGCTGACAGATATGGTGATCCGTCTTCAGCAGACAGCCTTTTCGGTAATTAAGGTGTTGGACGTGATGCAGAACGTAACGAGACAGACGAATATTTTGTCTCTCAATGCATCGGTAGAGGCCGCCAGAGCTGGTTCAGCCGGTAAAGGCTTTATGGTAATAGCCGAAGAGATTCGCAGATTAGCCGAGGAAACCAGACAATCGATTGATGTCGTTGGTCAAATCGTAGATAGCATTACAAATGAAATGAACGACACGGTCAATACATTATCTGAAGTGAGTCCCTTGTATGCGCATCAGATTAAGGTTGTGCAGGACACGAATCAAATTTTCCAGTCTGTGCAGGATCAGATGGGCGATTTTAATGATCAGTTGATTTCTGTTACAACTTCGATCGAGAACTTGAACAAATCGCAATTTACGATGTCGGATGCGATGGGGCAAGTCAGTGCGGTGGCTGAACAGTCATCCGCAACCTCACAGGAAGTGGCCTCCGTGTGTGAGTACCAGAAGGAAGTCGCGAACAAGTTTGTTGACCTGTCTATCGAACTGGAAAATGCGTCATCCAAATTGCAAGAGAAGCTGGCTTTGTTCACGACCTAATGTGTGAGGCCAGCTTAATTTGAAGGAGGTGACGTTCTAGCAGTTATATTTGATCATGATAGCAACCTATGACTATCTATCTTGACTTATTGGAGGGGTAAAATGAGCTCGGCAAGAAAGGGTATAATTATTTTTCTGATCATGATTCTGTTATTCACAACAATCGTTCAAGGCACAGTGAGCGCTGATTCCTTGATGGAAACTTCTTCCACGGGTTCTGTTAATCAGACGTCGCAATCACAGCATTGGGCGCAGTCCAGCATCGACAAGTGGACTCGTCTTGGTGTGGTGAAGGGGTACGAGGACGGTTCCTTTCATCCCAATCAGCAGGTAACAAGAGCAGAGCTCGCCACGATGATCAATCGGATTTTCGGGTATACTCAGGCTTCCGGGCAATCATTTGCCGATGTGCCCAAGGATGCCTGGTACAGCAACGCGCTATCCATAGCCAAAGAAGCTGGATACTATGAAGGTTACCCTGGCAATCTGGCCAAGGCAACTACATCTGTGTCCAGACAGGATGCAGTAACGCTAATTGTGAAAGCGTTTTATCTGAAGTCCCGGGGAGACGGAGCATCCAAAGCTTATTCTGACTATGATGCTATTCGCCCATATGCACGCGAAGCCATCGCTGCTCTTAGCGATGTTGTGAAGGGTTATCCCGACGGTTCATTTAAACCGGATAAATCCATCTCCAGAGCAGAGGTAGTTAAGGTTTTTGACTCTTTGGTTTCCGAGTTATATTCCTCTGCAGGTACTTTTATTGGCGGGAAAATCAATAATCATGCCGTTATCAGTGCAAATGGAGTAACGCTTAAGGATTCAGAAATTTCAGGCAATCTGTATCTGTCTGCCGGGATCGGAAACGGTGATGCAACACTGGAGAATTCGCAAATCAAGGGCACGACTTATGTTGCTGGCGGTGGCGAGAACTCCATTCATATGAACCAGACCACTGTAGGAGATCTTGTGGTTCAGCGTCCTGACGGCAAGGTGCGTATCGTGTTCTCAAAGAAATCGAACGCTGGGAATATTACAGTGAATTCTCCGGCGATTCTAGTCTTCGATGGTGATTCCGTGTTGAATCATTTGACGATTAACAGCGATGGCGCTGGAACGATCATTGAGGGAACAAGCACGATTTCTGAAATTACCGTTTTAGCTGATGGTGTGACGGTTAACGGACAATTGCTCGCCAAAAACACCAGCTATGTTCTTAAACAAGGCAAACTTGAGGTTGCAGGCACTACAACAAATACGACAGGAACGACGGGAACCGGAACAAGCGGCTCAAGTGGTTCTGGCAGCCCAATCGATCCAGTAGATCCAGTAGATAAAACGATTGATCTGGTAGATATGAATGCTACAGCAGAGACCAGATCGTTGTTCCAATACCTGAATGAAGCTCGGGGAACACAGGTATTGTTTGGTCATCAGCATGATACGACTGAGGGACTATCTATTACCGCGAAGGACGGCACCCAGTCCGATGTGCTGAATGCGGTCGGCGATTTACCGGGAGTATTCGGCTGGGACACGCTGAGCCTGGAGGGGAAAGAAAAGCCGGGTGTAGGGCTGAACAACAAGCAGCAGAACAGGGATAATTTAATTGCTGTGATGAAGAAGGCGTATGAGGAAGGCGGCGTGCTGACCTTAAGCGCACATATGCCGAATTTCGTCACCGGAAGCGACTTCAATGACACTAAGGGCAAGGTTGTATCCAGCATTCTTCCAGGTGGAGAAAAGAATGAAGAATATAACCAGTTTTTGGATATTATTGCTGATTTTGCCAACAATCTGAAGGATGATGGCAACAAACCGATTCCAGTCATCTTCCGCCCGTTCCACGAGCAAAACGGAGGCTGGTTCTGGTGGGGAGCCCCATACAGAACCAAGGAGCAGTACATTGAGCTATATCGATACACCGTAGAGTATCTGCGTGATGTCAAGGGCGTCAACAACTTCCTGTACGCCTACTCGCCGAACAGTTCGTTCAACAATTCAGAAGCCACCTATATGGAGACTTATCCAGGAGATGAATATGTGGATGTTCTGGGCTTTGACTCTTACTATAACGGTAGTTCGGAAGGCTGGTTCGAAGGCGCTTTACAGGATGCCAAGCTGGTCTCCAGACTGGCTGATTCCAAAGGCAAGGTAGCGGCCTTGACGGAATTCGGTTACTCCAATCTGCGGCCGTCCGGAACTAACGATCTTCACTTTTTTACCAAACTGCTGGATGCTTTAAAGTCCGATACGGATGCCAGGAAAATGGCTTATATGATGACCTGGGCCAATTTCAGTACAAATAACTTCTTCGTTCCTTACAAGAACGGGCTGAACGGACTCGGGGATCATGAGCTGCTGCCGGATTTGGTGGATTACTACAAGGATCCGTATACTTCCTTTAACAAAGAAGTGAAGACCGACAACATTTACACGAAGGATGTGGAGGCATCCAATAAGAGGCCTTACCTGCATATCGCAACGCCAACCAATAATGAAACGGTACTTACTGAAAGCGCTTCACTCATTCGAACTCGCGTGTTGCATCAGAATATTGAGAAAGTGGTCTACCTGATCGGCAGCGATTCTGTTGAACATCCGATGACGATTGACAACAATGGATTCTATTATATGGCTTCCTGGACGCCAGGAGCTGCACTTTCCGGGCTGAGCACGACCATTACAGTCAAATCGTATGCAAAGGACGGCAGCGTCATTAAGCAAACGATTCAAGTATATGTTAATGATACGCTGCCAAATTCAAATACCTTGGTAGTAGATACGTTTGAGGATTACAATGGCAACAATGAACTGCTTGACAATGCATACAGTCCAGGAGGTGACTTGAGCACAATTTCTCTCGACACGGAACACAAGAACAGCGGTCAGTACGGACTGAAATTCGCTTATAATGTGGGGGTTCAGGGATATACCGGACAAACGAAAAATATGGACAACGTCGACTGGTCCGAAGCGAACCAGCTGAGATTCTGGTATGAGCCGGACGGCAGCAACCAAAAGCTGGTTATTCAAATCAAGATGAGCGGCATTACCTTCGAAGCCTATCCGTCCTTGGCCGGAACGACGGCAGGTGAGATTGTGATTCCGTTCAGTGAGTTCAAGCCTGCACCTTGGGATACCGCCAATGCAGGTCAAGTGATTACAAAGCAGTACCTGAAGGATGTCCAAACGTTCTCTATATATGTGAACAAGAATACAGCGGTGGATGGTACAACCGGCACCTTGTACTTCGATGACATCCAGGCGTTCAATGATGGAACAGGCGGAGTTCCAGGTGGCAGTACGGCTGCCGGACCTCAGCTTCTGTACGGATTTGAAACGGATACTCAGGGATGGGCCATTGATTCGAACACTGCAAGTGCAGAGGAGGTGACTGTAACCTCCGAGGCCTCCACAGAAGGCTCTCAGGCGCTTCGCGTTGCCTTTTCTCTTGCTGGAACTGAGTTCGAATTGATGAAGAATGTGTCTTTGGATTTGAGCGCCGTTGATACGCTAAGCGCGAAGGTAAAGCTTTCGAATGGAACAGGGAAGGCTCGTCTGTATATCAAGACTTCCAATTGGACATGGACAGACAGCGGGCCGTTCGATGTGGATTCCACTGCATTTACGACCTTGTCGCTGCCTCTTGCCGGAATTTCCGATTTAAGTCAGGTGAGGGTCATAGGCGTGAAGTTTGACAGCTTTAGCGGATCGGGCAATGCTGCGGCTTATCTCGATGAGGTGCGAATTTCGAGTGATAGCGTCATTCCCGAGAATCCGAATACAATCAAATTTGAGGCGGAGAGCGGCACTTTAAACGGTGGAGTAACTGTGTCCGCGGAAAGTGGCGGGTTCTCCGGTTCAGGTTATGTAACAGGCTTTAAGACCTCCGGGGACACTTTGCAGATTCCGGTGAATCTGGAGCTTGCCGGGACGTATATGCTTGCCATCCGTTATAAAACAATAGGTGGAAGTAAAGTAAATACGGTCAAACTGAACGGTACAACCCTTGCCAATTACACCTTCGCGGAAGCGGGTGTCTGGAAAGACGCTGTACTGGGGCAATATGACTTTAAGGCGGGCGCCAATACGATCGAGATTGAGACTAGCTGGGGCTGGATGGATATCGACTATATTCAACTGACTGGCGGGGAAGGACCAGTGACCTCCGTGAATCTGAAGTCATCGGGAGCTTCGGGTGCAGTTGACATCCCGGTAACGCTATATGCGCTCGCAGACAATTCGGCGGAATACCGCTTCCTGGCAAGAAAGGCAGGCGGCGAATGGGAGTATGTGAACGATTATAGCAAAGCCTACTCCTATTTATGGAAGGCGCCTGAGCCTGGCGAATATGAATTGAAAGTGTTTGCGCGGCAAATTGGCTCCTCAGCGGAATTCGATGCCGAGAGCGCAATACTGAAATACAACGCGTTGCCTGACTATACTGGCAAGCCACTAGTGAATCCGATGTTCAGCAGCCACATGGTTTTGCAGCGGGACAAGGAAGTGGCGATCTGGGGCTGGGCGGAGCCTGGAACCGAGATAAGTGTCAAGCTTGATGAAACTGCCTTCACGGGAACTACCGATTCTAACGGGAATTGGAAAATACCGATAGGAGTCAATCAAACAGGCGACACACATACGATTACAGTAGCTGGCGCGGGGGATACGGTTACGCTCACGGATGTTCTATTCGGCGATGTTTATCTTGCATCCGGCCAATCGAATATGGCATTTCCGATGTCCCAGGTTACCAACGCGGCAGCGGAAATCAGCAATGCGAATAACCCGAACATCCGTTTCTTTACCGTTCCGCAATTGACCAGCAGGTACCCGGTTTCAATGGTTACAAGCCAGAAGCAATGGCAGGTGGCTGCGCCGGATACGGTGCCTGAGCTTACAGCGGTGGGCTATTTCTTTGCGAAAAAACTGACCGAGGAAACGGGCGTTCCGGTCGGAATTATCTTCTCCGCGGTTGGAGGGACGAAGGCGGAGAACTGGACCAGCTATGAATCGCTTCAATCCATGCCTTCTTTGGCCCAGTCTGCCCGGGACATTAAGAGCGGAGCGGCGAATATGGAAACGGCTACATCGCCGACTGCGCTTTATAACGGGATGATTGCGCCAGTAGCTCCCTACAAGCTGAAAGGTGTGCTGTGGTATCAGGGTGAAAGCAACTGGGGTGAATATCGTTATTACCAAGCGCTGCCGACGTTGATCAAAGACTGGCGCCAAACCTTTGGTGACGAACAATTACCGTTCGCCATCGTTCAGATATCGGCATTCGGAACAATTCAAAACGCGGACAATCCTGCACAATATGATAACAATCCCGGTCTGCCGGTCATTCGCGACGCGCAGCTGCAAACCGTGCTGAACGATCCGCTCACGACCCTGGTTACGACGACCGACGTGGGCACGCCGGAGGACATCCACCCCACCAACAAGCAGGATGTCGGAACTCGCGCCGCAATCAGTGTGCTTGGCAAGTTCTACAATAAGTCCGTCGAATATTCAGGGCCTGTCTACCGTTCGATGGAGAAGTCGGGAAGCACGCTGATTCTTTCCTTTGACCATATCGGCTCCGGGTTAATGGTTGGAATCAAACAAGGTTTGAATCCGGTAACGGAAGATCCGGCTGGACTTAAAGGGTTCGCGATTGCAGGCTCGGATGGCGTCTATTACTGGGCGGATGCGCAAATCGTTGGTGATACAGTCGTTGTGTCTTCGGTGAATGTCATTGATCCGGTCTCGGTGAAATACAACTGGAATGACGCGCCGATCGGAAATTTGTACAACAAAGAAGGTTTATTGGCTTCTCCGTTCAGAACTGACAGCACATCCTATCTGTCTGTAATCGGAGGAACCGGGTCCGGATTCCGTGTACCGGGCGAAGAAGTGCTCATTACAGCAGCTTCGAAGGCGGGCAAGAAATTCGATAAATGGATTGGAGATATCCAAGCGCTTGCGGACTCTCTTTCTTCCAGAACTACTCTGACCATGCCGAGCGGGCATTTCACGGAAGTGGCGTCCACGTATGTGGACGGCGAGGAACAGACGGAGGACTTTGCGGCATATGCTCGGGATGCGACATTGACGGGCACTGGAGCCATGTTCCAGAAGGAACCTATAAGCGGGGATACCGATTATGCGGGAGATGGATACGTTTGGTTTAACGGAGAAAACGGGACGGCTGATTTCACATTGAATGTTCCGAACGACGGCGAGTATGAGTTAAGCTTTGGCTACTATATTCCATTCGGTTCGAAGGGTACCTCCGTAAGTGTTAATGGCGGCGGGTACTCGGATATCACGATTCCTGATACAAAAGGTAAAGTGGCTGAGTACACGCTAGGCAAGCAACAGCTCGGGGCCGGCATAAATGTCGTCAGCTTTGCCCAGGGCTGGGGTTATTATGGTATTGAATATGTGAAGGCTGTTGCCGTTACCGAGCAGGTTTCTAACAACACGATTGAAGCCGAAAGCGGCACCTTAACCGGCACAGCAGAAGTTGCGACTTCAATCGGCGGATATTCCGGGGACGGGTACGTAGCCTTCAAAAACGACGGTTCCATTACTCTCACTTATGATGCCAAAGCTGCGGGGAATTATGACTTGGTACTAGGATACAGCTCACCGTATGGCGACAAGAATACCCAACTGGTCATCAACAGTGGAGCCGCAGTAGATGTAAACCTTGTTTCTTCAAGCTCATTCAAAGAGAGAGAATCGGTTCCAGTCAATCTGGTTCAAGGTTCAAATACGATTCTGATCAATAGCGGCTGGGGCTATTACAACATTGATTACATCAGACTGACCCCTTCCGTTGCTGAAGAATCGTTCTCTTCCCTGGTATACGGATTTGAAGATCAGACACTTCAAGGCTTTGCCGTAAATAGAGACAGCAATAACCAGTATAATACCGCATTGGCTACTGACCTTACGGTCACAGACGCGGTATATGCGGAGGGCAATTATTCAATCACGTCGAATTTCAGCCTGGTTGACAGTGGAGGATCGTTCCAGATCCGCCGCATGGGACAAATGGATTTGTCCGGCGCTTCGACGATTACGGCTAAAGTGAAAATCGTACCGATTGATGAGGGAACATCTTTGGAGGGTGTAAATGTCTATTTGTTCTCACAAAGCGGCCAGGCTTGGGAGGCCTGGACAATCTCGAATCCGGAAACAACTTTATCCGCGGTAGATGAAAACGGCTTTATGACTATTACGCTGGATATTGGAAGCCTTGCAACTAAAAATTTCATCCAAACATTTGGAATTCAGGTTAGTACACCTTCCGGTTCAACCGGTCAGGCGACGATTTATGTAGATGAAGTAACGATACAGTAAGTCTAATAGCACGAAACCCTCGGGGAATTGAACCCGGGGGTTTTCTGTTAACAAACGCGCCTGAACACCATTTTGGATGAAGCAACCAAGCTTTTGATTGAGAAACCTAACGCTTCTATGTATGAAATTGCCGAATTTGCCGGGATAGGCGTCGCAACGTTGCATCGTTATGTGGAGAGTCGGGAGCAATTGATGATTTACTTAGGGCTTCGTGCGATAGAGGTCGTCAGCGAAACGATGAAAAACATTGTGCTGGATGAAGAGAATTGTGAGCCTGGGCTTGATCGCATACGTAATGGAGATGAAGTGGTTTCACTTGAACAATATGCATGTCCCTCTTCTGATCGCTACACTAAATAACGCGTTTGGTGTCTTTTTTATGACCCAGTTTGTGCAATCATCCGTACCGACGGAGATCATTGAAAGTGCAAGGATCGACGGGTGCCGTGAGCCGCAAATCTTTTACCGGATCGTATTGCCTTTCTTGATGCCAGCTGTAAGTACGCTTGGTTTGATCAGTTTCCTGGGTTCATGGAATAACTATTTGCTCCCGCTCGTCACCTTGAACCATCCGAAGCTCTATACGCTTCCGCTTGGTATTGCCAATTTGTCAGCAGTTTTCCGTACCGACTATTCGTCCAGTATACTCGGTTTGTCGTTAGGGACCTTGCCACTCATCATTTTGTTCTTGTTTGGATCAAAAACCTTGGTTCGAGGCTTGACGGGTGGGGCTGTTAAGGGATGACGTTCTCAATACGCAACATGGTGAATCCGGATTGAGGAATTTACGATGCGAGACAGAGAGGAAGAAAGCTGCATTCACTTTGCAGGAAGCAATCGGCTGGCAAAGGGACCATTATACCATGAAGTTCTTGAAGCCGTAGCAGAGGACGTTCAGGTGTTGGCGGAATATACGGATGATTATTACGCAGGAGGCCCCGCAATAACTGCACGAATGTTGGGCAAAGGGAAGATCGTGTATTTCGGAACATTTTTTACTATAGATAACGTTTGTGAACTGTTGGATGCTCTTGAAATCGTGAACCCTTCCAGTGAATGGGGGGAGATTCCTTCCACAGTTGAAACAGTTTACCGAACCGATGGAGTTAACAATTATCTGTTTCTGCTCAATTACTCAAGCGAGTCGTTCACAATTTCATTAAAACAGCCAGTGTACGATTTAATTGCGGAAACAAGGGAAAGTCATTTCTTGACACTTCAGCCCTACGGAGTCGGTTTGCTTCAAAAGTTAGCCTAAGGAAGTCGTATTAAAGAACGGTTTATTGTATAGAGTCTGAGCATAAAAGTTGCAAGCATGAATTACAGGTTGATATTATACAGTGGTTTCAAACAGTTCTGTCTAAAGAGGGGACTCAAGTCAGGAATGTGCGGGACCACCGCTGTCCATAAAAACGGTGGAAGAAATTATTGAGTTAAAAATGCCATTCTTTCTGTGAAGGAACAGGAAAGGATGGCGTTTTTCCGATGCAGTTACGTTAATTGTAAAAGGATTTTATTTAAAGCTGAATCAGACGGAGTAATAAAAACCTATTCCGACTATGTATTGATTCGCTCGTATGCTCGTGAAGCAATTGCTACTCTTGGAAATATATATGAAGGGCTATCCCTATGGATCGTTTTAACCGGATAAAACTATTTACAGAGCAGAGATTTTAAGGTTTTGGTTTCATTAGTTTCAGAGTTGTACAACACTGAGGGCACTTTTACTGGAGGGAAAATAAATAATCACGCTATTATTAGTGTAAATGAGTAATGTTTAGAATGCTGAAATTTTTGATGATTAGGAAATGAATTATGGAATGAAGCTAGTGTATGCAATCTGGCTATACTGGAATTGGAAAAGCCTTGGAGAAGTGGATTGGACTGATCTAAACACACTCCATCTTTGGATACGTACCGTTGAATTGAATGAATATGCTTAGGAAGGTAAACCGCTGCTGTGAATCTCAAAGAGGTGGTGGTCGTTGGTATATAAATCCAAGGCGACAGCAAGTCTCAATTGCTGAAAGGATGTAACGCTGACCGCACCTGTGCCAGAGCCGATCGAGTTTCTGTTTGATTCAGGTGCAGAGGGCTGGACTAAAGATGGTGGCGTAGCCTCCGTAACTCAGGCTGTATATAATGATAATGGTAATGGTAACGGTAATGGTAATTCCTTGAATGTATTGCAGGCTGATTTTTCCTGGACGGCGACGGATGAAAACCCATACTTTGCTGCAAATATAATGAAGAATTTGGATCTTAGCAGTTACTCTAAAATAGTAGTAAAGGCTAGAATCGATTCCGATATTTCCGGTATGGGTGTTAAACCGTTTATAAAAGTGACATCTGATTGGTCGTGGAGAGATGGAGGGTATTCTTCGATTGATGAAGATGGTTTTACAACGATAACCTTTGATCTCTCGGGAATTTCGGCTCAGGAGTTGAAAACAGCCAAGGCCATAGGCGTTCAATTTGTAACACCAAATGGTACGGCAGGAAGTGCTACTGCTTATATTGATGAAGTTAAGGTACTACCGTAACCTATTGATAATTAAGTAGCTTCTGATAATTAAGCGGCATGAGGCTGTTCAACGGGTCTTTCCGACCTGTTGGACAGCTTTTTTGTATTAAGCACACAACTTTGTATCAAGCACACAACTTTGTCTCAATCGCTGACTATTATTGCTCTGATCACTTTTGGCTGATATAATAAATTGATTATACCGACGACTTCTGGTGGGGGTAAGAATGACTGATATTAGAGCTAGACAAGAAAAGATTCGTAACTTCAGTATTATTGCACATATAGACCACGGCAAATCTACATTAGCCGATCGGATCTTGGAGTATACAGGAGCACTGTCCTCGCGTGAAATGCAGGAGCAGGTGCTTGATTCTATGGATCTGGAACGTGAACGTGGAATAACGATTAAGCTGCAGGCTGTGCGGCTTACTTATCGTGCAGATGACGGTGAGGAGTATATCCTTAATCTCATTGATACCCCGGGACACGTTGACTTTACGTACGAGGTATCCCGTAGCCTTGCAGCTTGCGAAGGCGCACTGCTTGTTGTAGATGCGGCTCAAGGAATCGAAGCGCAGACGTTAGCCAACGTCTATCTGGCACTAGATAATGATTTGGAGATTTTGCCTGTTATTAACAAAATTGACTTGCCAAGCGCTGATCCGGAACGGGTAAAGCAGGAGGTTGAGGATGTTATCGGCCTTGATGCGAGCGAAGCTGTGCTGGCCTCTGCAAAAGCGGGTATCGGTATTAAGGAAATCCTGGAGCAGGTTGTTCAGAAAGTACCTGCACCGACTGGAAATCCTGATGAATCATTAAAAGCGCTTATTTTCGATTCACACTATGATCCTTATAAAGGTGTTATTGTTTATGTGCGGGTTGTGAATGGTAGTATTAAATCCGGCTCCAAAATTAAAATGATGGCTACGAATAAGGATTTTGAAGTCATTGAGGTAGGTGCGTTTATGCCTCGTATGACGATTGTAGATGAATTGAATGTCGGTGATGTTGGATTTATCGTTGCCGGAATCAAGCATGTCGGGGACACTCGTGTCGGTGATACGATTACAGATGCAAAAACTCCAACTACTGAGCCGCTTCCAGGCTATCGTAAAATCAACCCGATGGTATTCTGCGGTCTGTACCCGATCGAAACCTCAGACTATAACGATTTGCGTGAGGCTCTTGAGAAGCTCCAGCTTAATGACGCTTCGCTCAGCTTTGAGCCTGAAACATCGAGTGCACTCGGTTTTGGATTCCGCTGCGGCTTCTTGGGCCTGTTGCATATGGATGTTATTCAGGAACGTATTGAACGGGAATTTAACATTCCACTCATAACGACCGCTCCAAGCGTTATTTACCATGTGACCCTGACTAACGGGGAGACGATTGCGATCGATAATCCATCCAACTATCCGGAGGTTGGCAAAATCGATTATGTGGAAGAGCCGTACGTTAAAGCTTCTATTATAGTGCCTAACGATTATGTCGGTACGGTGATGGAATTGTGTCAGAGCAAACGTGGCGAATTCGTCAATATGGAGTATCTGGATACGACACGGGTGACGATAATTTATCAGGTTCCGTTATCGGAAATTGTATATGACTTCTTTGACCAGTTAAAATCAGGAACGAAGGGCTATGCTTCCTTTGACTATGAAGTGTCTGGTTACCGTAAGTCTAACCTTGTGAAAATGGATATTTTGCTCAACGGAGAGCAAGTAGACGCATTGTCCTTTATCGTTCACCGTGAACGCGCCTATCAGCGCGGACGGATCATTTGTGAGAAGCTTCGCGAGCTGATTCCACGGCAAATGTTTGAGGTGCCAATTCAGGCATCTGTAGGTACAAAGGTTGTTGCCCGCGAGACCGTTAAGGCGATGCGTAAAAACGTACTCGCTAAATGTTACGGCGGTGACATCTCACGGAAACGTAAGCTGCTTGAAAAGCAGAAGGAAGGTAAGAAACGCATGAAGCAGGTCGGAAATGTAGAGGTTCCGCAGGAAGCGTTCATGGCTGTTCTAAAAATTGATGATAATTAATCAGAAGCTTACGCTTAATTAAGAAGGAAAGCCTAACGGGCTTTCCTTTTAAATATTTAATGATATTCTAATGAAGTTCGATGATATGCAATGAAGTTCAATGATCTTAGATGAAGTCCAATGATTTTCGATGTGAATTGTTAATGTCAAAATGAAAATAGGGGTAAAAAAGTACTCTATTATCTATAAATGAAGCATTTTCTTTAAAATAAGGGACTTTAGTGTCCTTAAAATGCTTGTTGAGATGGGTTATACCCGTGTTTCTTCCATTTCGTCTACAATAGAGGTAATTTTGGGCTCTATTTTGTAGTGATTGATTGGAAAATGGAAAATAAGGGTAATAAATGCCGCTATTGCTGCTGATCGTTAACGCTACGAATGCCGCTAACATCACGAATGCTGGTAATACCACGAATGCCGCTAATATGACGAATGCTGGTAATACTACGAACGATGCTAAACGCCGCAAACGCCGCAAACGCCGATATAGATACAAATTGAACTCCCCTGAGGGACGAACTTTATCAAGAC